>Ga0315289_10001612_pt1 | contig 35124 bp, 50 predicted proteins | sample YL17G11_40_MG_FD_203452 | JGI IMG/M metagenome (GOLD analysis project Ga0315289, IMG submission 203452) | Sediment microbial communities from Yellowstone Lake, YNP, Wyoming, USA - YL17G11_40 | ecosystem: Environmental > Aquatic > Freshwater > Lake > Sediment | place: USA: Wyoming | collected...
GCCCATTGTTCATCCGTCAGTTCGTGTCTTCGCATGCGCCTTGCTCCAAAAGAGGGCCGGGACACTTGCCAGACCTCTTACAGAAGTCCAAAGGCGCATTGCAAGCATTTTTCAGACAGAGCCTAGTTGTAGCAGAGGTTCCAAGACTTGCATGCCATTATTGCCTTGGAGGCTTCTCACAAGTCAACCCAGAGTGCCCATGACGGCGAGATCGCATAGCTTTTCTTTTAAGAGAAGTACGAGCTTCGCCGAATCCGTAATCGTCAGAAGGTCGTCAGTCGTAACAACTACAAGACGTCTGCCTTCCCTCAGCGCAGAGGCCACGATACTGTGTGCAGCGGTCAACTCCTGGGACTCACCAGTTATCCCTTGGGGCGCCACGAAGATACCGAAGTTGAGCCCCCGGCTTCGGAGTTTCGTGTCAAACCAACTAAGCTCTGAACTGCCCACCCTGCCACACCAGTTCTTGCATTCGACAAGAATGATGTTAGGCAAGAAGAAGAACCCGTCGGGCGGGCCGTCGTTCCAGAGTGCGATGTCGATCTCTTCCGTGAGAAAAACGTTCTTCTGGTCTCGCCGTCTTATTGAAATGCCCGGCACCTGACGAAAAAGGTAGCAAATCAGATCCTCGAGTGCACATCCCCGCTCTGTCGTTGTGGTACCGTTTCTTGCGGCGTCGATATATGACTGCAATGTCGATTGTACGATGGTTGGCATCACAAGCTCACACCATGGATCCGCTGGTTGCGGAGGTCACGCACCAACTCCGGGAACGCGCGGGTTCTAAGCAATTCCAGCAGGCAACGAACCGGAAGCACTAACACGTTAGGCGGGCAACCGCTCCACGCTTCGTCCTCAACAGGGGGACCGTCGACGTAAAGAATGAGACCCCATTGCGCGCCAGAGGCCGTCAGGTAGGAAGAAAGCTGCTCAGTCGCGCGTTGCACGTCGCCTCTCCCACGGATCCTGCCCTTTACCTCAACCAGAAGCGGATTGCCGACGTACGGCTCCAGGACGTCCGACCATACCGCTAGGTCTGCCCCGAGCTCGGCTGCCTCGGAAGCAACAACGATCTCTGCGCCCGAAGATGTGATGGCATCAGCGACAAGGTTCTCCACAAACCGCCAGTCGCTTGACGCAAGAGAACGGTCGAACTTGGATAGAAGATCATCAGCCTTGGCGCCCAAACTTGCGAGTCTTGCGCCCATGGTCACAACGCGTCGGCGGCGCTCTCGAGGTGCGGAGAGTATCTGATCCAAGGCGAAGTCAATGGCCTCGCGGTTCTCAAGGCCAATTCGAAGCACCAAAAAGTGACGCAGTGGGAAAGACCGGAGGTCGAAGTCAGGTGGGGCAATCAGCAATATCCTTCGGCGGAGTGCCCAAGCCTGCCCAAGCTCGAACAGCACCCAAGCCGATTGTCGCTCCGGTGTGAATACGCCGATGACGAGATCTGCCCGGGACAGATGCTTGTTGATTTCAGAAGCCCAGTCGACGCCAGGCTGCAAGTCCTGAGGTACTAGCACCTGAAGGCCGTGGGACTGGAGGCATTCACGTAACACGTCCAGATGCAGTCCAGCTGGGGCCGCAATGAAGCACGTCTTGGGCTTGGTGGCTTTTCTACTCACAGGGGCATCTCCCCTACGGTATCTTTACGTGCTCGCGTTCTCTCGCTGCATTCAGGACCAGCCGAGACCTTCACGTTGAGGTACGGCACGTGGTTTCGTCGCGTCTCCCCCAGAAGAGTTGAACCCCGTCTTCCTTCAGAATCCAGCGAGTGCTCTCTTCACCGGGTGACTCACGTGTGCTTAGCTGACGAGGAGTACTTTACCGCTATTTCTATCCTTGGTCAATCCTCTCAAGGGCTCGTGTGCTTCATTGGCACATCCCGGCCTTGCGCGAGGTCTCGAGCGGTCCTGCCAAGCCGGAAGATGACAAAGCCCCCTCCCCGCGAGGGTATTGTCGGCCAGTCTGCCCGGAGGGCCCAGCTGTAAAAGCAGCCAGACAGGGCGGGCTGAGAGCCCAGCGGGCTGCCCCAGGCCGATCACCTCCTTTGTGCGCGCACCAACTCAGTCATTCTCCGTTTCGGTCTGGCGACCGATAGTTGCCTGACGCAGGCCGGGCGCCGCCCACAACGGAGATGCCTCGCTGGCGCAAGGGGCCCGCAGGAGGTGATCGCTATGAGCAGCCCATATCCGCGCGACTTCAGCCTGCTGGCCAGGATCCTTGCGATGCGCGAGGAGCAGGTCGCCAAGCTCGAAGAGCGGCGCGAGCAGTTGACGCAGGTAAGGAGGTGGAGACGATGGAGGTCGAGTTCTTCGACACGGCCGAGGAGGCGATGGAGCGCCTCACTGATGCCATGAAGGCGGCCGACGCCCGCGTCCAGCACTGGCAGGCCCTGGTGAAGCCCGGCGACTGCTTCATGACCGACTCAGGCGAGGGGTTCCCCATATTCGGCCAGGTGCTCGAAGGCTACCGTGAGAAGCGCTTGCAGCACTACCGGTTCTGCAGGTGCTATTCGGTGGCCTGCCCCGAAGGCGAGCTGGGCGACGTGCACGTTTCCACGATCCAGTGTCTCGTGTCCCGGGCGCTGTTCGAGCGGCTCAAGGAGCAGGGCTGGCAGTGCTGAGCCACGGCTCAGGCCGGTTCCCCCTTGGGAGTCAGAGTTCAGGCTTGACATGCCAGGGGAGCACAAAGTATATATACCAGCAAATGCATTATAAAGTATTGCAGATGGTGACCTGACATGGAACGAATTGCAAAAGAATATAAAGCCACGCTCGGCGAGAAGGAGGCCTTCCTGGTCAGGGCGCTCTCCCAGGAGGGCAAGGGGCTCTTCACCATCACGGATGCTTCCCGCCTGCTGGGGGCCGGCGCGAGGAAGGTGGTCCACAGGCTTGCGCGCAAGAAATGGGTCCTGCCTCTGAAGCGGGGCCTTTATGCGATAGTGCCCCTGGACGTGGGTGTGGAAGGAGCCGACGCGTTCGTTGTCCACAACTTCGTGATTGCCTCGCTGCTGGTCGAGCCCTATTACATTGCGTACTGGTCGGCCCTGAACTGGCACGGGCTGACCGAGCAGATTCCGCGCTCCACGTTCGTTGCAACGACCAGGGCAAAGCACCCTGTCCAGGTGCTTGATGCTGAGTACTACTTCGTGAAGCTGACTGAGCGCAAGTTCTTCGGCTGGCAGCAGGTGGAGGTCGAGGACCGCAGGGTGCGCATCTCGCGCCCGGAGAAGACCATTGCCGATTGCCTCGACCATCCAGAGCACTGCGGGGGGATAGAGCAGGTCGCCCGGGCAATCTATTTCTCTCACGAAGAGATTGACCTGGCCCGCGTGGTGGACTGCGCGAAGCGCATGGGCAACCGAACGATCCTCAAGCGCCTCGGCTATATCCTGGACGTAACAGGCCTCCTGCCGCGCTACGAGGAGCTGTTCGTCGGCTACAGCCCTTCTGCTGGCTTCACCAGGCTGGACACACTGTCTCCGAGGACAGGAAAACACGACAGCCGGTGGAAGCTGCTGATAAACTGCCGACTGAATCGGGAGGGGTGGTTCTATTGATCGACAGGCGGGAACTACTGGCGAGAGCGCGGGAACGTCACCTGCCGTTGTTGATGGTTGAGAAAGACTATGTGCTGGGCTGGGTTCTGTTCGGGCTCAGCAGGGTTCCTGGGCTCGTATTCAAGGGGGGCACGGCCCTGGCAAAGATCTACTTCCCCGAGACATGGCGGCTTTCGGAAGACCTTGACTTTGTCACTGCACAGGGGAACTGGGAGGAAGTGGCAGAGAGTATCTCGGCAGGCCTGCAGGAAACGGCCAGGCAGAGCAAGATAGGGCTGATCGTGAAGAGCCGTCATTCCAACCCCGGGTATTTGCAGCTGAAGGTCCAGTATTCGGGGCCGCTCGGCAGGAACTGGCTCAAGATAGATGTTACAGATGAGCCGCCGGCCGCAGGAGTCCTGGCGAGGCCGCTTTCCCGGTCGTATTCCGACTACCCTGACTTCACGGTGAGGGTGGAGAGCCTGGAAGAGATCTTCGCGCAGAAACTCCGTGCGCTACTGGAGCGGAAGAAGGTGCGGGACTTCTACGACGTGTGGCGGATGGGAGAGCTGCGGGTGGACCGGAACATGGTAGCCCAGCTCTTTGCCGGCAAACTGAGGGTAAAGGGAATCGAATGGCAGGGACTGGGCGATATGTTCCCGGGAGATCTGGAGTCGGTCCTGGCTGGCTACTGGGAGAAAGAGCTGGGGCGGCTGGTCTGGCCAGTGCCTGACATGGGGCTGGTGCTTAGACAACTGAAGGCTACACTGCGTTGGCTGGAAGGCCATGACTGGCAGGGCCGCGCGTGAAAGGAGCCGGAGTCTGTGGTGAAGACAAAGCGCATCTACGATACACCCGAGGAATCGGACGGCGAGAGCTTCCTGGTGAGTCGGGGCTGGCCACCTTTCCGCTCCTGCAGGCCCTCCGCCTGTCGCCACCGGACTGGGAGTCCCCACACCATCGGGCTTGATCATTCAGCACTTGGCGGCCGAACCGTCAGGCTTGAGTCGGCAACACCCCACAGCATCAGAGCGGAGTTGCGGCGCACTCCGCGTCGGGTCAAGCTGTCCCCGCCCCGCGGTCGTCTGCAGAGAAGACGTCCCAGCCCCTCTGTCGCGCCTTAAGTAGTAGCTCGCGGTACTCTGACTCCGTAAGGAACTGCGTATACTGACCCCACTTGACGTGGCGCTTGTTGGCGTCGTAGGTGTAGTAGCCTGTGCGGTAGGCGTATTTGTTCCCTCCCCAAGCCGCTCCATCGGCAAACTCGATTCTCTGAATCAGGTGTTTGTACTCGCCCACAATAACGTACACCTCATCAACGACTATCCCCATAGCTTGGTAAGCCCCCCCTCCCTTCTTCTTGTGCCACACGGTCTTGCCAATCCGGGACGATCGCTCAAGTCGCTCTTCCTGCTTATCTGTAAGCATGCTCACGGTCCTCCATGTGCAAGATGACTTACAGTCCTGTAATACACGGTCGTCTTCGCCCCTGCCGAACTTTGCACGAGTCTTGGGCGCCCTCTGCCAATCCCCGAGCAGTTGCTACTCTTTCTTCGCGGCGCCGTGGGACGCTTTGCGATAGCTAGCATACTCCTGTCAAGTCCCCTGACCTCCTAGCCGCCTGCCATGGGTGACCTCAACAACTTCCTGTTCCGTGCCGTCCGGAAAGTCCCGGTATCGTCAAACACGCCCGGTTTGGCTCTCCACGTGCAGCACCTTGCCGCTCTCGAAGCGTATTATAAACCTTGCCGTAGACGTCGCGCAGCATCAAACGTGCCAGGGACTTCAGCAGCTTCTCGCCCTTCGGCAGGGGCGGCTCGTCCATCGGAGCGATCCGCTCGACCGTCTGTCCTGCGAGCTGCTCCGAGGTTTCAGCGCGGATTCCTGCAGCGCCGCAATCACCTCGCCCGGTCGCCTGAGCTCGCTCATTCTGCCTTCCGGCCTTCGGCCGCCGGCCGGCGTGCGATAAGGCAGATGGCTCGCGCAGGTCCCGAGAAGGTCAGGAGGTGATTGCGCTATGCCAGGAATCCAGGCAACCAGGGAGCGGAGCTGGGCCCTGCAGCAGGCCACACTACCCCTGGAAGTCGCCGGGAACGAGACGGGAAAGATTGCCGAGCGACTGGCCAACCTTGCGCGGCAAAGGCCGGTGCTGGTCGTCCTGTGCGGTCCGTCGCACTCCGGGAAGAGCACCTTCGCCGGGACGCTGCGCGGGCAGTTCGTGGTAATCAACTCCGATACGGTTCGGCAGCGGGCGACGGGTGTGCCGGCTCCGTCGCGGGACGAGGAAGCCGTATGGCGGACCTTTGAGTACTTGAAGCGCCAAGCGCTGGAAAGGGGCCGCAACGTGGTCCTCGACGCCTGCCACATGTCAAGGCGCGCCCGGTGGCATTCGCTGCAGGGGCCGAACGCTGGACACCGGAAGGTTTGCGTTCTGTTCGACCTGCCGCTTGATACGGTCCTGGCCCGGTGTCGCAAGACGGCCAGGCTTCCGCCACAGGAGGTGGAGCGGATGTGGCGCGCCTTCCAGACCATGAAGCCGGCGCCGTCAGAGCTAAGGCGGGAGGGCTACGACGAAGTGCATGTCCTGAGGGGGTGATGATACCCCTTGAGGACGTTTTCTCGAGCGGTGGGGTCTGGTGTCGAGGCCACGGGCTGGCCGCAGGCTCCCGAACCTGAGGCGCGCTTCGTCCTATTGCCTTGCTGGTTCTTGGCGCGCCGCAATCACCTTTCACTGCATGCCTGAGCTCGCTCATTCTCCGTTTCGGTCGGCAGAGCCGACCGCTTGCGGATACGGATAGGTCGGTGTCCTGTTCGAACGGAGATGGCTCGCTCAGGCTCTGAAGAAACCATGAGGTGATTGCGCTATGTCAAGAATCAACAGTGCAAGGCAAGGAGGTAGTGCTCGGAGCGGGTTCGGGTCTGGCATGGGATACCCGTGGCCGGCATCGGCCCTGACAAATACCGAAATGGCAGTCCTTGTTGATGTAAGAGCACAGACGGGGAAGCCGATTTCGGTACTGCTGAAAGAAGCCGTTCAGCTGGCATATGGCGGGTGCTCTTCAATCGTCGAGGAGGTGGCCCAAGAGCGTTGTGTGCGCGCCGGTCGCGAACCGCAGGGCGCCAAATCACCTGCTCGCAGGTGCTCGGCCCATAGTTCTCGGTTGCGGTCTTCGACCGCCGCCGCGAGCGTGCGAACCGAGACTAAGGGCCTTCGCCAAGAGGTCGGCGGAGGTGATTTGGCATGAACGGCTCAAGCTGTGGAGTGGGCCGCGGCCGCTGGGGCTCCAGATCCCCAGAGCGCAAGGCGCCGGTAGACATGGGCGAGCCCGCTGGCTGGCGGTTGGGTCCTTTGGGGTTGAAGGGCGCCTGCGCGGTCTGCCGGAAAGCCAACCGGCCCAGCGCGTTCTGTGAAGGTCGGTGGCTGGCGGAGGATGCCGTGGGAGCCGGGCCAGCGACGGGGGAGATGCAGCAAGACCGCCGTGGGCTGGTGGTCTGCAAGGAATGCTGCATCGGTAAGCTGGGAGGCCAGCGGTGTGTCTGGTGGGATCTGTGCTGGAATATCTGAGGGCACTGCTCACGGCATAATCCCGCTTGCCGGTACGTGTCGGTTCAGAGCAGTCTGCGCCACCCTTTCGTTGGTTAGCTGGGCGACATGCGACTAGACAGGCGACTGTTAGCGGGTCAGGCGTACATGCGGGGGACAGGGGAGCAGAGGTTGAGCCGGGAAGGGAGGGTGCATGCCGGTGGGCTCCACAGCGGGCGGGCAGGTGCCGTCAGCGAGCAGTGCTATGCGACGATGCTCGGAGGCCCACGCGGCGTGTGGCGGCAGTGCTGCTGGAAGATGGCAGGTGGCAGCCCCAAAAAGGCTGAGAAGAGAGGAGCCGGTTGACTACTGGCAGAGAGGGGAGGATTTGTTCGTCCGCGGCCGTACGACAGGCGACTGGCGTTCCGCCCGACATGCGACTTGCGACGGGAGGCAAGGTCGGGATGATTGAAAGGAGTGTCTGCAAGAGGAGACAGGCCCGCTCGACAGAGGGGAAGGCCCTCTGTCGGCCCAGAGACTGCGCCTTGGGGTAACTTCCCTGGAAGCGGGCCTGGAGGAGGCGGGAAGTTGAATAAGTCCGTACGGAGTGGGGACTTATGGAGGAGGAGAGTGGTTAAGAAGTTTGATTTATGTAATGGAAATGTATGTAGAAAGGCCTTAAACGAAAACGAGATCTGGTGGTCGTAGCGGCCGCGCGCCCTGTCGCAGAGGTGTCGCTTCCTGAGACGGCGGTGCGAGCTGTCCTTCGCGTGCGTCGTGTCAGGTGGTAGGGAGAATCAGGCTGCAATATGGTCGCGTAGCATGTGCGCTCTACCACGTCAGGCACAGGCAACGCGTGCACTCCCCGCCCACAGGGATTGTCATTTATAAGGCTGTTCCGCCAAGAATATGTCGGGAGGTGTTCAGCATGCGCAAGAAGACACGTGGCAAGCCTGCCGGGGGCACCGGCAAGACGTCTGGGGTCGGTCGCATAGACGTTAAGCTTCCTCGGGGTCTGATCGACCAGATCGAGAAGCTGGTTGAGCAGAAGCTATATCTCACCAGGGCCGATTTCGTCAGGTCTGCAGTCCGTGAGAAGCTGCTTGGAACTGACCGCACAGCAAGCCGTGCCGGGGAAGCAAAGTAGAAGCCTGCCGGCAGGAGTCGGACAGGCTCGCAAACGGAACCTCGCCTGTGCGACACGGACGACATCAGAAAGGTTGAAGTTGACCTCAACCAGGCGAACGTATCCCCCCATCCGGAGCCTTGCGATGGCGCTTGCGGCCAGACTACTGCACGAAACTGGTCCGGGGATAGCCCGTGTCCAGCAGACTCATCATTACCCGCCGGAAGGAGTATTCCTCGCGTCACAGCGGCGAGCCAGAGCTCCGGAACAAGGCAACCCGGCAAGAACCACCAACTTCGCGCTGGTGGTCAGACATCTCTGCGCCCCGTCGATGGAGCGCTCAAGACCCGCTACGAGCTGCTGAGTTGCCTGATGTTCGCTTCTTTCCCTTACCGATGCAGAAGACCCCGGTCGACTCGACCCAGACACATATCTGCTGATATCCGCTCTCAGCAAGAAGGGCTCTGACTTCTTCTGGTTCCCTGTAAACGAGGTGCCAGTTCCCGAGGACGCTCATGACAGATGCGAGTCTGTGGTGCCGCATGTTGGCGAGAAGCACCGTTCCGCCCGGACGCAACTGCTCTCGAATCCTCGTGAGGACGGACACAGCTGTCTCAAAGCCGAAGTAGTCAATCAAGCCCGATAGGATGGCAAGATCATGCTGGCCCGCTGCCTCCATGCACAGGACGTCTCCCTGAACATACCGAATCTGCCCTTCCAAGCCCTTTCCGACCGCCAACGCATGTCCATAGCGCAAGGCGCTTTGGTCTCTATCAACGCAGACGCCTTCTACAGCTGCCTCTCCTCGGAATGTGTCGACACACGCAAGGATCTCGTGCCCTGGTCCAGACCCATAGCTTATGAGCCTGACTGGGTTGTTCACCCGCGCTGTCTCCCTGATGCCCTCGCAGATCTCCCTTTTGAGGACTTCCAGCCTGTTCCTGGCACCCCTCGCTGAGCTGCTGGACAGAAAGAAGCGGTCGAGCAGCTTCCGGGGTTCGTTCCGATATACAATCTCCAGGCATCGCCAACTGCCAGGCTCTCTCAGCGACTCGCACGCAAGCTCGCTCATGCGTCGGACCAGCGGTCTACCGACCTTTGCTATCAGTCGGGCGATGGGACCGTCGTGCTTGTCGCGGGCGCGGCCATCGTGTTTCCCACTCACAGTAAAGGTTCCCCAGCCGAATGCACTTGTTCTCCCGAAGCCTTACGTGGCGGACACCCAGTTCCATTTCGCCATGTGCGGCATACACGCCCATGAACCACTTGCACGCCACCGACCTGGCACCGAACATCCTCGCGCCCGCTTCGATGACCGGATTGTCCCTTATGTGGACCACTATGTGGTGGGTGTTCTTGCCGACCTTGGCGCGAACGAACTGCGGTTTCCCAAACCCGATGAACTCGAGCAGCGAGAGCACGGCATTCTGTGTGATCCATCCGGCCCGGGGCTTGAGCCCCATGTACTTGACAATTTCCTCGGCTGCATCCCTACCTGCCTGGTAGCCGAGTTTGTATACGAATTCTTCGCCGAGCCTCTCGCCAATACGCTGGAGGTTCAGAGCCAGAGCGCGGGAAGGAACCAACGTCCAGTCCATGCGACCGAATAGACGTATCCTGCCCTGTTCCGTTGCGAATGCATTCCCCCACATCAGTTTCTTGAAAATCCAGACCAAACCCATGAATCCACCGGAGAGTTCTCGCCGTCTCTTGCTTTCTCACTACGTATTTGCCTTCGCTAACTTATAAGTCTTGAGCGCCGCCCCAGCTCTCACCTCTCACGTACGCGATTCGCCGCGTCCGCAACCGGCGCATTTCCGCGCTCTATTTTCCTTCCCGTCCGGCCAGTCTTCTGTCACAAGGCGGTGAGTGGAGAATCAACATCTCCGGTCAGGCCGCGCCTTCTACACATAGAGCCTTTCCAGCGCGCGAGTCAGATCAGGGTTCATCACGTCGGCATAGACCTCTGTGGTCCGGACGGTGGAATGCCCAAGCTGCTTCTGGACGAGCCTCAGGTTGTAATTGCTCGCCCGGTAGAGGTGGCATGCGTAGGTATGCCTGAGCGAGTGGATCGAGCAGCCCCTTCTCAGACCTGCCCTGGCAGCGCACCGCTTGAAGGCCTTCTGGATGCCCCTGGTGGTCGTGTGATCCTTCCGGACACTGGAAAAGATAAGCGGCGCCTCAGGGCTGACACGTTCGCCAGCCCTGCGCTTCCAGTCCAGGTAGTCCAGGACACGCCCCAGGAACGCCCGCCCGAACCTCACAACCCTGGTCTTCCCGCACTTCCCGTTGCGCACGACCACCGAGGACATCCCGTTGTCGATCAGCAGGTCCCCGCACTTCAGGGACGCGATCTCTTGCACCCTGAGACCTGTGGAGAGGGCAAGGTCCACGATGAAGTAATCCCTGACCGGGACCTTCCTGCCCCTTGGCTCTGCCTCTTCCTTCCTTTTCCTGGCCGTGCTCAAGAGTCTTCTCACCTCGCCAAGCGAAAGGAATCTCCTCTCATCCAGGACCCAGTTGACGCCGGACATTTTTTAAAACCCATGACAGCCTCCTCCCTCGAAAGCTTCGCGGTTCCTACGAAAGGCGAACTTTTCTGAAGGACGCCGAGGCTCGGAAGCTGCGGGGCGGTAGACGGTTACGCCAAGGTGAGTATGAATTGGAGGGGCGGTTTATAAGTGTTGAGGGTGTGCCTGACGGGGGATTGCGGCTGAGCAGCAGCCGTCAGAAGTGGGCTGCACACAACCCGTTAGGAGTGAGACCAGCGGGGACCGAAAAGGAGGGAGGCAACAAAAAAAGTTCAGATTCCGTAGGAAGTCTGAACTTCTCCAACTGGCAGACATTATACGTGGCTGTCCCTCGGAGTCAAGCAGTTCTTTCCGTTTGATCCTTTTCGTTTGGCCTCCAGATGCTCAGCAAGGCAATCGCTGTGGGCCTATCCCAGCTCAAGGAGCCCCCGTTACCAGATGTCCTGTCAGGGTCTCACGCGTGTCCCGAGGCTCCAAACCCGCAGATCGCTTCTCAGGATCTCTTTCGCCACGAGCGGCTGCATGCAGTCTCGTGACAGGCTCAGGCACATTTTGTGAGCCGTCACCAGTTTCCGGCCGCGCCAGTAGGAGGCCCGGCAACCAGAAGGCCTCGTAGGCCGACCTTCACAAGTCACAGGAGCGTCTGGGGTCTCTCCGCGAATTCGTGCGTCCTTTACGCCGGCTCTCCCGCCGTCCTCGCCCCGGTCAACCGCCGGAGCTACCGGCACACCCTTGAGGGTGCGTCGCTCTTTCATCATATCAGTCACCTGGACGAGATCGAGTTGACATGTGGGGCCTGATGTGATATACAGTCGGAGGCGAAGATATCGTGGTATCCTTATTGCGGGGTATCGGTTGTCGACATGAAGCCGACTCGAACAGAGAAAGAGTGGATTAAGTTTCCGGTTGCAGTAACGCGCGATCAGTACAACTTCCTTGAGGAGTACGTCCAGGAACTGAGGCAGGTCAGGCGCGGATGGTCCAAAGCGGCTGTTGTTCGCGTCGCTATCGAAGTGTTAAGACAAGTGGAGGTGGATGCTGCTGGCGCCCTACGGGAAAGCGACCTGCTTGAGAAGGTCTTGCGCCAAATCGGCGCTGAACTCAACGACGCAAGGGCATCAGGAATCGAGAAATCCTGCTGAGCCGGTTCACAAGTGTCTGGGCCCTGCTGTAGCACACATCGGCAAGGTTTCTGAAAGGCACCGGCGAAGGCAGAGAGAATTGCGGCGCGGACAGTTTTATGGTCGAGGAGAGTTCGGGCATGTGGCCCGAAGTGGTGTACAGGAGGTGGGAGCGGGTGCATTGGCACATTTTCACATGATCTGAACGCTGCGGAGGTCTTCATGAAAGTTGTGACTGTGCATTCGCATAAGGGAGGATCGGGAAAGACAACGTTGGGGGTGAGCTTGGCTCAGCAACTGGCGAGCTCGGGGAAGAAAGTATGCCTGATCGACCTAGACCTTGTGGGACCAGGCGTGGAGTATCTGGTACCGTGTGACGTGCCGTGCAAATATGTAAACGACTTCATATCGACAAAGGAAATGGAGCTTGGGGAGATCACTGCCAAAGGATGCGTGTGTAGAGGGGAGAAAGGAGCTGCACAGTTTGATGTCGTGCTGGCTAGTTCGCGCTTTGAAGACTTTGACCGGGTGTACGGGGAGCTTCTGTACGAGCACACTGACGATAGCATTACCGGAGTGCCGCTGCAACGTCTATTGGAGGGTCTCCAGGATAGGGTGGAAGTCGTTATAGTTGACAATTCCCCCGGTTTGGCCTATGTCTCGGCCAAAACTCTGGTACTGTCGCGGAGGAGCTCCGCTCACAGCGGGACCGCTATCTTTGTGACCTCCCTCGAACGAGCTGACTTTGTGGGGTTCTCGACTCGGATGGCTGGTCTCTCGCAATATCTGTCCGGGTATCCGAGCCTGATAGTAATAAACAAGGTCCGGGAGTCTGACAAAGAGCGGGTACAGAGCATCTTGGGGGGTAACCTTGGCGACTTGATAGACCAAGATGGCCAGTTGAAGGATCGGCGTCAGACAGCCAGCATTGAAGCCGCGTTGCGTTGGAGCAAGTTCATCGGCGGCCAACACGAACAAGGAGTGCCCGTCGTGGTGCTGCCTTTCGATGTGTCGGTTTGGCGGATGTCACGGCTAGCGAATCCCTACGGTCTGAATGTCCTCAGGCTTTCCGAGGACAACGCATTTCGGCGGGGGGTTCAGGAGCTGGCCGCCAGGATAATGGGTGAACCGCAAGGAGCACTCCGCGAGAGCACGTAGAACTCTTCACTCGGGGCAACCAACGCATGACAGTCGAACCCATTACCGACAATTGGGTCAAGGACTATTTGGCACGGGTTCTTTCAGAGCTCAAAGGCAGGCTAGCGCTTGAACGGAAAGAAATGACGTTCAGCCGAATGTTGAGGGAGGTGCCAACTTGGCTGCCTCGTCTAAGGTTCTGGCGTGTCGGAGGGCCAAGGTTAAGCCGAGCATTTGAAGCGTGCCCTTGGGCACCCGCACTCATCCTGAAGATCTTCGGGCCAGATAAGGCTCAGTTAGTGACGGACTGTTTTGAACTGATCTGGGAACTTGGGCAGCAGCGCGGGTCAAGTGTGTACGTTGACGAGGATGTGCTGGAGCCATTCATGCACTTTGAGTGGCTCCTGCATCAAGAGGACCTTAAAGAGAAGCGCTATCGGGACCACTTCTTCCACGAGATCAAAACTGCTGTCCTATGTCACTTCATTCTGCATGAATGGCATCTTCAGAATGGTGACAAAGTGGTCGCGCATCTAGCTGATCACCTGATAAAAAGCCCGCAGGCGGTGCGAGGCCTTAGGGGTGGAAAGATCGACCCAGGAAACTTTGCGTCGCAGACATTGTGCGTAGCCGCTCTGTGCCACGATCACGGGTATCCTTTCGCGTTTTACCAGAGGGTTGGACAAGGACTGGCGGACATGTACGGGAAGGCGTGGGATAAGAAGTATTTCCCGGGGTTGTTGCAGCCGTTTGGGCCCGACCCTGAAGAAGCGGCCGTGGCAATGGCAAGAACCCTCGTGCAGGGAATGGAGGTCTCCGATGCGCAAGCGGATGTCGTGGCGGACACTTGCCGCTATTTCGTCACCCAGGGGGCCTTCGAAGGAATGCACGGTGTTCCTGGTGCGTTGTTGCTTGTCGAAGACCGTCTGCCGAAGCTCTGGGTAAAGCTTAATCCAGCCGAGCGATTGTCGCTGCAATTTGCTGCGTGGGCTGTGCTTAATCATGACAATCCGCTAGCAACGTTAGACTTTGAAGAGGATCCGCTGCTGTATCTTCTGCACATGGCAGACGAGCTACAAGACTGGGGTAGGATCTTGTGTGCTTGGGATGTTTATCGGCCAGACGCAAGTGGAGAACTTCGCAGACTCGTCGAGATCGACAAGTTGGAGATGGCCTACGATCTTGAAGCACTGACACAGTTGAACGCAACTTTTCACGTCGACGTTGAGGGTCTGGAGCTCGCGAAAAAGGTACTACCGGAAGGTGTGTTTAATCCAGATAGATTCAGAGAGCGGAAAAACACCCTTGTGGATGAGCTTACTGCTCAGCGAGGGCGCTTTCCTCTCTTGAGGTGGAACCTAGCAGGTACGTGAAGCCGTGAGGGATGGCTTTGAGTGGGGCGTAACACAGAGATTGCGTGGAATGGTTCCTAGAGTTAGGGATTTCCGTGTCTTCTCGCACGATACTCAAGATACTCGTCAACGGAGGCCTTGCTGAGGGTACCGAACTCCTTGGAAATACCTCTAAGCACGTACTCTTCGCAGCCGTAACAGTGTAGTATATGACGCAATATGTCTATGTTGGTTTGTTCATCAGAAATCTCTTCTCTATAGAAACGCCGTAGGTCTTGCTCGCGTGGATGATATCGGCTATAAGGCTGCGCCGCCTCGTAGTCGAAAAACCCCCACAGGCCTGTGTCGTATGTGTCAAGTGTATCAGTGGGGTCCATTTCTTTCACCGAATTATGACTTTAATCAGACTCCCGGGCCTTCATTCTTCCTCTGAGTGCCACAGCTCATCCCCTGCCGTGGTAGCCGGCGCCTGATACACCTCGACGATGTAGGGACCCTCTGCGCGCGATGCGCTGCACGCCCATAAGCATGCCCTCTCCCGGGCTCCTTTCAAAATGGTTAGCGCAGTCTCGCAATAAAGCATAGACCGTGTCACAGTTGGCAGAGGTTCCGGACGAATACCCAGGGGCACGCCTATTTGGAGTTAGCTCCGTAACGTGCCGAAAGCACTCTGTTACTATACATTTGAGTAGGAGTATAAATATACACGGCTTCGCCTACCCATCCGAGGCTGATAGAGGCACAATGTTTCACACTTCGCTTACATTCTGTTACATTCTCCGCCTAGCCTATACTTTGGCACTTCTTCGTGACCTGAACGGCGTTCTTGGGCGCACTCGGGCCGTTTTGCGATCTTCGTGGGCTCTCATTGGCACCGATGGCAGTGCCCCCAAAACAGCTGAATGCCCGGAAAGCCGCTCCAGACCCCAAGCTAGGCGTCTGGTGCACGTCAAGAACGCGAAACTATACGCTAGCAAGCTAGGCGCAAAATCTATTCGCTTGTTCTGTATATCGAGACCCTCTCCAGAGTTTCAACGGCTCACTGTAACCCATTAAACTCCAGTCACTTATGACAGATAAAATATCGAGACCCTCTGACACTGTTGCGGCCGGTTCACTCTGGGTTCCCAATATGAGAATCGGCAAAAGAGGACTCAATGGGCGACTGGTACTGCGCCAATACGGTGCAAACGAGCCGAGGCACGCTGTATTCTCATGGTGGCAGAAACACAGGGATGACCATGGGTGCGCGCCCGTCAGAGAGGCGATGCCTCATGGGTGGTACGCATACTAAACCGCCTGTGGGGGCGATGGAATACCTGGGTCTGAAACTCGGCGTTCGCGTCGTGGCCCACGCGAAAGAGCAGGTCCGCACCGAAGCTCAGATCGTAAGGCGCGCTCGTCGAGGCGCTCATGGTAAGTCCACGGAACCTCCTTGCCCATGAAATGGTCTTGGCCGCCCAAAGAAATATTCGCTACAGTGTGCCTTGATGTTAATTGGCCGCCTTGCCAAACGCATGGGCAAGGCGCTATGGTGCCGATTCCATGTTTCCCGGGACACATTTCCATATATGTGTTTATCCGCCATTCCTGCGATGCCGGCACTGACCAACTGGTCTGCCGCGCGGCCTGAGGCGCTAAAGTAACAGGTTGACCTGTAAGCCCAAGAGTTGGCGGGTAAAACTGCGCCACCCCTTATCTCCAGAAGGTAGTGCGTCTGTATCCTGAGCTTCGGCTTGCGAGGTCAACCTGCAAACTCCTTGCCATTCGTTGGCTGCCTTCTTGAATCAGCGAGAGCAAGAGGTGCGCTCTGGGCGAATTCTGTTCCTCGGCAATGCTTCCCCGGCGAGTCAACGATAGTGCCGCACTCGCTTTGTGTTTTCCGTGCGGTCTGGCAGGGCTTTTCACCCTTGGAACCCTGAAGCAAACGACCACGCCTACCGCCAGCTCCCTGCGACAACGGAGGTAGGCTCCGTTTTACGCTTACGGTAAACGGGCCACATTGCGAAATTGGCACGTTATTGGCCACCTCGAGGACCTCAAATGGGCAGTACAACAACGAGACTCAAAGGACTCACATAAGAGTCTTAATTCAAGTCCCGAATCTTGTGTAATCTTGCATCTCCAGGTCTCTGGGTTTCAGCGCGCTCCGAGCGCAGGAGGGGGACAGCACACTCACGCGCCTGCCAGCTTCGCGGCCCAGTCCTGGGCGGGTGCCTTCTCCGCCTCCATCGTCAGGTAGCGCCTCTCGGCCTGCTCTCCGCTCCGTTCCATGGCCAGGGCACTCGTGGGCTCAAGGCACGAGGCGCCGTCTGGCAGGAGCCGCACTACTTTTGTCCGTCGCCGGATATGGTGGTTGGGCCACTCCACCATGTTTGTCGTGCGCGTCGGGCGCCGATGATGATCAAAGGCCTTTCGGAACGGTTATCGGTGAGCCTCGCCGCAGGACAGGTTTAGCCCCACCAGCCTCTCCTTGCCGTTTGCGCCCAGCCTGAGGGACCACTCATTCTCGGAGAACACGAGCGGTTGCGCCTCCTGCCCCTCATACTGGTAGTACCACCGCCGATGCTTGTCCGGACAGTCGCAGGAGTTGAGCTTCAGCCATAGCACGTCGCCGGGATTGGTCGCGAGTTCCTTGCTGACCGGGTCATAGCCGGACGACACGGCAGTCAGGTTCTCCACGTACACAGCCCCCAGGATGCGCACGGCGCTCTTATTGCCCTCTCCAGGGGCGCCCGGCAGGGGGACGCATTGGCACATTGCCAGACTCAAGGCAATGGCGAGAGCCGTTCCAGACCGGTTGCGAATGCCCTTGCCTGTCACGCTGTCCCTCCTCAGGCTGGCGAGTTCCGTCTTTCCGGCAGTTCACCCCTTCTTTGCGTGCCGGCCCAATTCTACTCGCTCTCACAAGCTGCGCAAAGGCTCTCGTGACGCGTTAGAGGGATGTCCTGATATCGTAAAGGACGGGAGTCGTCCTGTACGATGGGCCTTCGTTCTTGATGGGTGGATGCTGCCCCCCCGAGCCGGCGGAGTTTGCCCCGTCTTCTGCTACGTATCAAGGCATCACAGCCGCGAGCAACGTTCGGGCTGGTGCTCCTTTCCGCTTGCGGGGCGTGGGCCGCAACCTGAGCAGCTACTTCGTGGAGTACGGCCTTGCCTGAACCCGCGGCTGGAGATCACCGGGATTTCGACCAATGCTCCCACTTCGACCCGGCTCGTTCCGCTCCAGAGGCGCGCCGATCAGGACCCTGGAGGCAACTTGTAGAATTCTTGCAACTGGCTCTTCCTCTCGGAGGTCAGCTCCTCTCCGTGGAGCGTGACCACCTGCTCGTAGCTCCATCGCAGAGACCGAGTATCTGACGGGTCGGCCGAAAGCAGCACCGAGTCCTCGATCCATTCTACTGACCCATCGAGACGGTAGCAGTTCCTTGCGGTCGCCCCAGGGCTTTCTGCGTCATAGCGTATGATAAGCTGCAGCGGAAGAGGCTCTGGCAGCGACCCTACATAGAACGTATTCTCCGGCAGCGGCAGCATGTCAATGTAATCCGGGTAGAGATCCTGCAGCGAGGGCGGGAGCCGGTCGTGGTCCATCGTGAACATCTCTATGGCCTGGGTGATATTGAGCTCCCGGCCGACCGCTGAGACTCGATACTTCACGTCGGGGAAGGGGCGCGGCATTCTGCGCGCGATGTGGTCCTGGGTGGCAACGGGAACCCCGAGCTCACCACCTTCCATGACAGGGAAATCGAACGCGAGGTAGCCGATAGCCAGCGGACGGTCAAACGTCTCTGTCAACGTAACGCTCCTGCTGGTGGCCAGTGCGACCTTAAGCTTCGCCCCTGGAATCGACTTCGCCAACTCCTCGTTAAGGGCCTCCAGCATTCCCGCGTAGTTCTCCATGGCCTTCTCATCTCGTAGGTCAGGCAGGGGCAGGCCGAGCGGCTCGCCAGCCTCTGCGCCTCCGCCGAACGCACGATCATTGGTCAGCGAAATGTTCACCCCCCCGGTCAGGTAGACCCTGTTGATGACACGGAGGTAGAGGTTTTCCTTGGTGCTGTGGACGAGTTCCCGCAGCATTTGCTTGTTCTGCGCCCTCAAAGTCCACTGGAGCAGCTTCTCGCCGACGGCATCGAGGGGCGCTCCGTAGACATAGCAGTCGCTGATGGTTACTGAACCGGTCGCGGCGTCGGTCTGCATCAAGGTCAGGCCAACAGGCACGCCCTGAACCGGAATGGCCAGCTTCAAACCCTGGCCGCTGCGAACATTGAACGTGTACGAAGGGAAGAACGCGCGCGGCGCCAGAGGCCAGTCGGTCAGTTCCCGATGGCCGCGCGACTTGTCCGCTGCATTCGCAGCCTGGCGCTCGGTCTGGCCCGACCCGCCGGGGAACTGCCAATGATGGGGAGTGTTCGAGTGACTGTCGATTCCGAAAAGACGATTGATACAGCTTCTGGTAGTCGAACCCCTGCAAACGCACCAGGTGCATGTCCAGGGGCAGAAATCCGCTCTTGCGGTACTTCTCGGCCTCTTCTGTAACCGGAGTGGTCACCAGGAACACGTCGCCCGGTTCGAGATCCTCGGTCAGCGGATAGACCGGAATCACCTGGCTTGCCCGAATCGCCATCGACCAGTCTTTGGCCACGTTCTCAAGCTGTCTCTGCCTGAGCCAACCTGCGCACCCGCAAAGCTGGACAGCGAGCATACAGAAGACGGCTGTGCGCAAGCATCCTCGAAACATGGTCTCACCCTCCCTCAAAGGCCGGGCGCAGGAGAACCGCCTGTCTGCGCCCAGAGATTGTGCTAGGCCACCCGCCGGTGCCGATCTGCTGCGTCGGCGGCCAGGCCCGTCTGGACTGGTCAACCGCAATACCCAGCCCATGCTCGATGGCTTCTGTGCCGAGATCCCCCATTTTGCCTCCCATCAGCGGCATTCATCCCGCCGGAGTGCGAGTCTACCGCGGAGGCAGGCGTCTGTCAACGTTTTCTATTCTCTCTGCTCGTGACACGTTAGACCTTGCTGCAGAATCCTGGAGTTTGAGGTTTCCGATGTTGGACAATGGGGCCGTAGACCTCCGATGTGAGGCGTGCCTATGGCTCGCCAAGGGGTTATCGATGAACTGTGGAATGGGATTGCGCCGCCGCTTCCTCCCGAGCAGCCCCAACCAAGGGGTGGTCGCCCACGCATCCCGGACCGCAAGTGTCTCATGGGTATCGTGTTCGTGTGGGAAGTAGCATCCCCTAGGAAATGCCACGCCAAGAGGCGGGGGGGGCTCGGGCAGGTTGGTGTCCTCGGTTGAAGAGCTGAAGATAGACTGGCTGCAGGCCAACGCGGCTCCTGAGGCCAGGGTGTTCTTCCCACTTTGCCAGCGGTACTGCCTGTCGCTCGGCATCCGCTCAGAGGACGCCAGACTCCGGCCGCCGACACCGGGGACACGTCTTTCTGACAGGGGCGGGCATGGTGGTGTCTCCTTTGCCTACCTCGCGATCCTGGGCCCTATAGTGTCTCCTCGTGGAAGGGGAGATCCAATTGACAGCCGGGAACGTAAGGGATAACGTAGGTCGTGCCATCGGTTGCCTAAGTGGGGTGGCTGACTATTGTCAGCTCTCCTGTTGTTAGCGGGGCTATTTCTACTCTCTGTCGAATCTGAGTGGCGCCCGCTCACTCAGTCTCGGCGACAGGAAGGCCTTGTGGAGAAAAGAATGTGACCGCGAAGCGCAAATCCACGCAGTCTGTTCCCGAAGGATTCCTCCAGTTGAGGCAAGTCGAGGAGCACGAATGGAAATTCGTGTATGCGAGGCTCTCTTCGGAGGCGCACGACGAGCTCGACAGGGCCATAGAACTCATGCACGCTGGACAGCTGCGGGACGCTGAGAAAGGGTTCTGGCGGCTGATCGGACGTTTCCCGGAGTTCATTGACGCATATCATCACCTTGCCATGGTCCTTAGTGTAACCGGCAGGGAACAAGAAGCCCTTCTGATATGGCAGACCGCTGTTGACCGGGGTCTGAAGTGCTTTCCGGAAGACTTCTACTTTGGCCGGGACCTCCTTCCCTGGGGATGCCTTTATAACCGCCCGTTTCTAAGGGCGTACCATGGCCTCGGGCTCGAACATCGGGACAGGGGGCATGTGGAAGAAGCGCTCGTCGTATTCAACAGGATGCTGGCCCTGAAGCCCAGCGATAATCAGGGCGCGCGGGCCCTTGCCGTTGACTGCTACTTCAGGTTGAAGCAACCCCAGGACGTGCTGTCCGTGTGCGACCGCTACCCCGATGACGGCATGGAAGGGTGTTGTCCCGCCTCTTGTTGAAATTCGGTGAGGGGCTGGCCGGTAACTTGATGGCATCTTATGCTGCTGCTCCTTGAGCGTCAAGCTCTGCAAGGCCAAACTTGGTCAAGAGCACAGGCATGGCGGCGTGGCCGCGCACCCGTCGGAATCCCTTCTCCGCCTCCAGAAGCATCGTCCCAGCCCAGCGTAGGACCTGGTCAGCGCTGCGCCACCTCTTGACGCTCCGAGTGCGCTCGCGCGTGGTTGAGAAACAGCTCTCAATCAGGTTCGTGCTCGACAGGCTACGGCGAAGCAGCCCAGGCACTTCCAGGTGGTGAAGGGTAAGCGTCTCTTCAAGACCCTCCCTCAGGCTCTCCGCCGCCGAGGGGCTCAGGCCCTCCAGCCAGCGCACAGTCTTCTCCAGCTCCGCCCGCGCATCCGCGTAGTCCTGCATGCCCCACGCCCTCGTCAGCCGGAGCGAGAGAGCGCGGTGATAGCACTTGGGCAGATGCTCCCGCACATTGCGCCTCTTGTGCACCTGGCAGCGCTGCACCAGGGCCGCCTCCCCAAACGTGTCGCGGACCGCCGCCCGCAGCGCCTTGGAACCGTCTATGACGAACAGGTACTTGCCCTCGGGGGCCAGGCCGCGGCGGACAAGATCCTCCAGCAAGCCCTGGCAGGTCGCCGCGTTCTCAGTGGCGCCGCCGTAGAGACCCAGAACGTGTTTATAGCCCCTATAGTCCACTCCCAGGGCCACCACGACGCACACGTCCCTGAAGCGCACACCGTCAATCAAGAGCACTGCCAGCTCCAGCTCACCAAGCGGGCGCTCCGCGAGCTCCTTCAGCGACCTGGCGCTCGCTCTCCCCCAGTGGCGGCTAACCGAGGACCTCTTCACCCCGTAGCCCTCGCAGACAGCATCCAGACACCCCTCGTAGCGGCGCATCTTCACGCCGCCGAGGACCTTGCCCGCCACTGCCCGCTGCATGCGGCCATCCTGGCGAAAAGCCGCCACGCTGGACAGGGCGACCTCACCCTCCTGTCCCCTCACCCGCTGGCGGGGCAGAGCGACCTTGCGTCCCGCGTAGTAGGCCCAGCCGCTCGTGCGGCCTGCCCGGTAGGCCTTGCGCTCAGTCGTATGCTCATAGCGCCGCCCGGCCAGACACTCAACCTCATTCTCCACGCACGCCTGCATCAAGAGCAAGCCGCAGCGGGCAGCGAACTGTTCCACCTCAGCCTGCACGTCCACCATCACGTCCAGCATCGGCAGCGGAAGTTGCACCAGAACGGTGCCGTCTCGCTGCCTGCGGACCACCTTCGCACTGGACAACCGATCCTGCCCAACGTATCCTGACCTCATGGCGGCCTCCTTCCCAAACGAAGGACTTGGGGAACCTGTAACTATGACAAACAACGTCACAGGTTACCGGCCGCCACTCACTTTTCAACAGACAACGGGACATCCCCCATGGAAGACCTGCTTTACGGTAAGGTGCTCGCACTCTACCAGTTGCAGCATACGGAGGAGGCAGCCAACGCGCTCCAAGAAGCCATAGAGTTCTTGCCACTGGTAGCAAAGGAGCTGACAAAGAAGCAGCACAGGCGCCCCAGGAACATGATGGCTGGGTATGTCACCCATGGCGGCGCAGACCAGGCCTACTCCTACTGGCAGGAGCAGGGGCAGCACTGGAAGAACACGGCCGGAGCGATTGACTTCGTAAAGGAACACCTGCGGGGAAGTGAGTCCTGACAGGCTGGCCAACTAACTGGAGGGGGACGATTGAGGACGGTTGATCGGCACATCGCATGTGGACAGGTGCCGCTTCGTGTTCCGGTAGCAATGCGCACCAGACGCACATGTAGGCTAAACTCCGCCGCGAACTGTACGGACAAAAAGACGTTGCTCACCAATGAGTTGCCGTCTCAAGAACTCCCCCGCAGAAAGAATGACACTGCCTGCCAGTCTTTCGCCTCATTCGCTTGGGCCACGAGGCCCAGAGTCACCTACCGGTCTCCTTGCTCAACAAGGGCGTCACGAGACTCCCCCCACCAGAAAGGATCAGAGGCAAACCTGTCTCCAGTGATCGCATGGGTCAAGGCCCGGCACCCATAGTGGAATTTCTTCCGGCTGTCGCCATACGGAAAGCCTTTTATCTTTCTCACCGCATCTTTACTCAGAATGTTTTTCAGAGTTTCCTGACGGATATTTCCGAGGGGGTTCTCAACGTAAGCACACATCTGAACATCCCCCTTTGGGGTGACTCCGAATCCGGTTAGAACCACCGTGCAGCCCAGGCCTGCTATAGGGTATGTATAGTCTGGATCCCAAGAAAACCCAAATTCCCGCTGGTCAATGTTGAGTAGCTCATGAAAGAGGTCTCTGACATCCGCTGAGGGCACAGATATCTCTTGCCCAAACTTCGTTTGCGCCTTCTTGTCATACGGCGGCACGCAGATTTGGACGTATGGTACAATGTTGCTTTTTCGCCAGGAACGCCAGAGGTCGGGAATCTCGTCATAGTTGGACTTGCAGACTACAGTATGGACACCGAGCCGTAGCTCCTCTGCCAGTCCCGCTTCACAAAGATAGTCCAAGCCCCTCAACATCATTTTCCCAAGCGACCTGCCTGCCAGATTGTCTTGCACATTCATGTTTGCGCTGTTCTGCTTTGCTATTACTGTCGCGCCGAGTTCGTACAGCGCCTTCGCGTCATCCCGTTTGACTAGTGTCCCATTCGTGAACAATACCGACCGCTTTGCCTTGGCCTGCAGGTAGGAAAGAAGGGAAAAAACGTCAGAGTCCCCGTCTCGGTACATCAGCGGTTCCCCATCGCCTACGACCGACACCGTCTCGACTCCAAGCTCAAACGCCTGCTCTAGCAGACCTATGATTTCGTCGTACCGAAGTCTGGTACTGTCGCGTCCCCAGCCCGTCTTCTGTATCCCGCTGTAACAGTACGGACAGTGCAAGTTGCAGTCGCAGGGAAGCCTCAGGCTAACGCTATGGAATCGCCCTTCTCGAATCAGCGCCGCTATCTGCTCCTCATCCAATGTCCTTCCAACGGAAGGCGCTTCACGAAGTCTCTTCGAATGACTCATATGGCTTCACCCACGCCAGACACTACATTGGCGAACTCCGTAGCTCTTTCGATGACGTTTCTCTCAGATGAGAACCGTTTGCGCCATCCGCCCAGGAAACCCGTTGCAGAGGGATCGGCAGAGTTCACCAGAAAATCTTGGAATGATCGCCGGTACACCACGAAACGGAAACGATCAGGATCGTACCAGATCGGCGAGCCAGGCTCTATGTACAAAGGAATACACGTAAGATTCCTTTCCACACGCTCATCATGAGGCTTCACAAAAATGTTCTCGAACCTGTCGCGGATTCTCTCCCCGAGCAAAAGTGTTTCCTGCCAGTCTTCAGCTCCTTCCCACGGCAGCCCAGCCGTGAAGTAACACATAGCCTTCATGCTTCGGTTCTGCAGTTCCTGAAGGAAATGAAGTAGATCGGCGTTCCTGTAAAATGGTCTTTTGCCGTAGCCTCTCAAAAGAAGTTCGTGACGCAGGTTTTCGCTTCCCGAGTCCGGCGAAATCACGAACTCCGCATTTGAGAAGACCCTTTCGATTAGGTCAAGGAGCTTCGCGTCTAGCGGTCCACTCCAGCAGCTAAACAGCAAGCTAAGGTCTCCTGTTAGCTGTTTCTGTAGCTCCGAAAAGAGGGTGCTGTAAAAGCTCCGGTCAGGATGAGGATCGAACGATATGTAGATGCGTTGGGTGCCGCCGTTGTGAAATGATACAATATCCGCTACCGCATCCTTCACGGGCCGGAAAATGGGCCTTAACCTGCCAGATAGACGTTTTTGAGCCTGAGCGCAACCGCCGCAATAGCAGCAGTTGTTTCTACAACCCTTTCCGATAAAAACGTCCACCTCCCTCGGTGCCCTGTTGTGTCCCAGATCGTGTTCGAGACCTGGAACGGAGGTCCTCACTCCATCGCGGTCCAGGTATTCCGGCCAATTGTCTATGAGCCGCTCGACATCGTCCAATCTGACGCGCGGTATAGTGTCTTGCACGTACCGTATCGGCTTTTGCACGACCCTTCCTGTTTGAGAGAGGAAGGAAACGTTGCACTTGGGTGGAACGTTCCTGGTCAAGTACTCGTACAGAGGCACCTCTCCATCCCCTCGTACGATCAGGTCTACCCATGGCTCATCACGGGTAGCTGCAGATTGGTCCCTGACATATTCGAGCAATTCCTTGTCAAAACAGCTTGCGGTAGCGCCTCCCATAACCACCTTGACGCTGCTGTCGTGTTGTTTTACTTCCCTTGCCAGTCTCAACGCTGCAGCGCACAGGAGATGCCAGGTCAGATTAATGCCAACCACTCGGGGGCTGTACAGAGCAAGCTTTCTTTCGACAATTGACCCAATTGGCTCTGCAACATTGAAATGGCAGATTTTCACTTCCAGGCCCTTTGTACGTAGGAAGGCCGCTAGGGCGAGCAAGCCGTTTGAGATAGCGCCAAAGGCTCGCGTTCCTTCCCACTGCGGCGCCGGCTGGAAGAGCAACAGGTCCATGTGATCACCTCCGGTAGAGGGAGTCGTAGCGTACGGCAACGTCGATCACAGCCGGGCTCGGTTTTTCAACCGCCGCTTCCAGAGCTGGCTCTATCTCTGCTGGTTCTCCCACCCTGTATCCTCGGCATCCCATTGACTCAGCCAGAGCGGCATAGTCCACAGGCCCGAAATCGGTCAACCGTGAGTCTGCTGCCATGCCACCCTCCAGCTGATAATGCCTTATCAGACCCAGACGCCCATCATGCATCACTATGAAAACTATGTTCAGGTTGTATCTCCTACAAGTTTCTAAGTCGGCCATCGATATCTGAAAGCCACCGTCACCACACACAGCAAATATCCTGGCCTTTCTCCTGGCAAAGGCTGCACCAATGGCGGCTGGAAGGCCGAAGCCCATGGGGGCAAGCCCTGGAGAACAGATGAACTGCCCTCTTCTGGGCGTCCTTGAAAAGAGAGCCAATACTTGCTTGTGTAGCCCGGTGTCCGAAACAAGCACGTCATTATCGGTAAGATACGAGTGAATACAGTCCAGCACATGGAAAGGGGTGATTCGGCGCTTCGCTAGGTCAGCTTGAGCATCAAACACACTGCGTCGGGCTTCCTCGATCCGGCGTTTGATGGAACTCACGCTTTCGGAGGCGTCAGGGCGGATCGTCTCCGATAGGCTAGACAACAGGCTGCGAAGCGCTGGTTCTATACCGCCTTCGATTATAATATCGTAATCGGCTCGTACAGATGGAGGTGTAGGACCCACGAAGCAAACGCTCTTGGTGGCCCCAGAGCGGAGTTCCCTCACATTGAGGTCCTCAGCGGGGTCCACGCCGAAAACCACTAGTAGTTCCGCTCCCTTGAACAGTAGGTCCTCCGCATTCATCCGCAAGATGTGACTCAAGTACTTGCTCCATACGCCTACAAAACACTGATGTGAGTCGTGGAAAAGCCCTTTCGCTGAATAAGTAGTGACGAGCAAAGCGTTGGTTCTGGTCGAAAGCTCTGCTACCAGATTAATAATGCGTTGCTCTGACCTCGCCATTGCACCTCCAACTACAAACGTGAGTGATCGCACTTCCCTTAGCAAGGAGGCGAGCTTCTCAACCTTCTTAGAGGAGGGTCGCGGCAAGGCCGAACAAGGCTGACGCGCACAAGGCGACCGTGTGGCTTGTAGCTCTTCCCCCAATACGTTAGATGGCACACTGACAAAAACAGGACCTGGTGGCTCCGAACGTGCGATATCAAAGGCCCTCTTGATGGTCGGAGCCAATTCCTCGGCGCTTAGGACTTCCTTTCGCCATTTGGTAACCGGGCGCACCAGGGCCATCTGGTCGAGGTACTGATGGTAGGTTTGCGGTTGTCTGCTGCCCCCCTCTACTTGGGCGCTGACATAAATCGCCGGAGCTCTGTCCAACATGGCACCCGCAATCCCTGTGACCAGATTACTGACTCCTGGGCCGAAGGTTGAATAGCACACGCCGGGTATGCTGCACAATGCACCATACACATAAGCTGCTATGGCAGCAGTTCGCTCGTCCCGAGTGAGAATGAACCGCAAGGCTTCAGATTCCCAGAACGACATCTGCGCTGACTCTCTGCCAACAATCCCGAAAACATACCTCGTGCCACAGTTACTGAGTGTGTCCAGCAAGAGCATTGCCCCGGTACGTCTGGCCACAGCACCACCTCCAGACAGAAACTTCAAGCACTGCGTCAGTAGATAGTAGGTGAACTGACTTTATAAACGTGCCATTTCAATGGACTGTTCTCACGTGCGCTCACTGCTACGGACGAAGATGCCAGGAGATAAACGCCAAAAGAACCCCTCCGTTGGCGAAGCAGGCACATAAGAGTGACCGGAAGAGTCGACTCAACGCTGTTCTGGCGTGCACGACATCCAGTACCAACGTGCGCCACACGATCCTATGGGTATCAATGCACAATTGCCTAATGATAGCCGACTCAGACGGTGTTTCTGCGCCAGTGCAAAATGTACTCCGAAAGTAGTGCCAGAATGTTTCGCCTCGAACCGAGTCTCCTAGCCCCCCATCTTCGTCTCGCCGCCTTGAGAAGAACCCGAGGATCAATCCTGAAAGCCGCGTGAACGGTTTTCTCAAGCGTTTTTCCGTACGAGCATCAAGTGTGAAACCAAGGCGACGAATGCAGCAGCAAAAGCCTGCGTACCAGCGGTCACAACTTGCCTTAATCGATGCGGCTCGTATCGCCCTTGACTGTTCTGTGGCCCCCTCCGCGCTTAGAGTTCGGCCGATTTCCATGATATCCTTGGTCCGAAGCACTCGGGTGGTAGTGTCAGAGGCCTGCCGCACCCCCGCACCGATGATGCGCGCCGCTTGAATCATGTCTCTACGCGTCTTGGGATCGACCTTGCCCGTGTCCCAGTCAGGGTCCACTTGGTGGAGACGATAGACCCCTTTGGCCATGCGGAAGAGACCGGAAAGAAAGAACACGGCACTCAAGGTCCACAAAATCATGAAAAAACAAGCGGTGATTTTCGCAAGCAGAGGATGACCGTCCTGAGCTTCGCGGTTAAAAAGGATGACGTCTGGAAGTCTCGTGTAAAGGTTTGCGGCACACAGTATCAAGATACTGGCTGCGACGCCTCCCAAAGAGAAAAGGGTCGCTGACCGATTCAGTGACTCACGAGCATAGACATGCATCCTATCGTTGAGAAACTGAGCAAACTTCAGCGCATCTTTCCCCGATTCTGTTGAAGTCATTTCTGGGTCAGACACCTCGTCCCACATAGTCCGTTACCTTCCAGACCAGTGGACTAGACGCCTCTCGCACATTACAAACAGCTTGTTCATACAATACCCCAAGGCGCCAGTGAGAAGGATCGCAGCGTACATGTCCCCGATGCTGTACGTCATGCTCGAGTCGAAGATCCTCTTCCCTAACCCGGCTTTTGTGCCCATCAACATCTCCGTCGCTACAACTACGATCAACGCAATTGAGAGCGCAGTGCGCACACCTGCGACGATTTGAGGCATCGAATCGGGCAATACAACCTTCAGGAGCGTCTGAAACCAATTCGCTTTCATCGTGCGCGCGATCATTAGGCGCGCAATCCTGCAATTGCGCACACCGTAGGTGGTATTTACCAGAACAATGAGGCAGGTCGCCCACCCAGCTGTGGCCATTTTGGCGCGATCTCCGATGCCAAAGAAAAGCAGAAACAAAGGAATCAGGGCAGCCACAGGCACTGACCGAAAGAAGTCTATGAGCACCTCCAGAGACGAATACAGCCGCTGTGAGTATCCAACCGCTATGCCAATCGCAATGCCGAGGACAATGCCAGTGGTGAGCCCAACGCCGAGTCTGTATAAGGTTGAGCCAACATCGAGAAAGATAGCGCCAGTCTTTCCCAATCGCAAAAGCGCCATGGCAACATCCCAAGGCGGAACGAGAAATAACGGGCTGATCCAACCCGACGTGGCGACGATTGACCATATGACTAGTAACAGGAGGGGACCGAGCAGCACTCGGGTTTTCATGACGTTCCGCTTTCGAGAAACCTTTGCATTATGTGCGTCCGGAGAGCGCTAAATGTTTCTGTATCCCGCACCTTGTGAAGCCTCGGCCTGTCAATGGTTATGTCAAATACCTCTTTGACCCTGGCAGGCCTCTCCGAGAGCAGCACAAGCCGGTCACCGAGGAAAATGGCCTCGTCGAGATCATGAGATACGAAAACAATCGTTTTCCTTGTCTGGTTCCATATATCCAGTAATCTTGCCTGCATTTCCAGCCGAGCCCGGAAGTCAAGCGATGAGAAAGGTTCGTCGAGCAGCAGGACATCTGGCTGAAACACCAGAGCTCTGGCAATGGCGACCAGCTGTTGTTGTCCGGAACTCAGTTGATACGGATATGCCCACAAAGGGAGCCGCACGTTCAAGGTGTCCAGAAACTCTTGTGTTGCCTTTCTCCTCTGCGGAAGAGGTATTCCCGCGAGTTCGAGGGGAAAGGCTATATTGTCAATAACTCGTCTCCAGGGGAACAGCGAGTCGCCGAAATTCTGGAATATGAAACCGACCTTTGCCTGCTCCGGCCCCTTGCCTCCCACCAAAATGTTTCCTTCGTCCGGTGGCTCCAACCCCGCTATCAGCCTGAGCAGGGTACTCTTTCCGCATGCGTTAGGGCCGAATACAGTTACTATTTCTCCGGTTCCCACGGAGATATCCACGCTGAGAAGGACTTGAACCGGGGCCGCCCGCCCGTCCGCGTCCTGGACGTAGGATTTACTTATGCCGTCTGCTTTCACCATCCACTGCATTGTGTCCTCACGTTTCACAGTGTGTGATGAGATCTGTCGCCGCCAAGAGGGTCACAGGATAAGCTCGGCTGGGAAGACATCACTTCTGGTAGAACATGCTATCGACACTTATCTTGGCTGGAATCAGGCCCTCGTCATGAAAGAGGTCTGCCAGCTTCTGTGCTGCGACGCGGTCCTCTTCCCCAAGCTTTGCCCACCGGTAAAGGTGCACCTTAGCGGTTGTCGATTCGGAAAGGCCGGTGTACTTGGGCAGAATGGCTCTGGCCTCCTGTTCGTGTGCTTCAATGAAATCGACGGATTCCTCCAGTGCGCGCACGAAGGAATTCACGACTGCCGGATCATCTTGCGATAGCTTGCTCGTCACCACCATCCCAGCTGCCCAGAACGGCATTACCAAGTGCTTAGCACGAACATTCTCCTCCAATACCTCACCAATTCCCTTTTCTACAGCCATTGTCGGAAAGGGCTCTATGCTGAACAGACAGTCAAACTGGCCGGCTTCGAGTGCTTGAAGTTGAAGATTGGGGTCAACTTGAACAAACTCAACGTCAGTCTCCACATCCATGAACTTGGCTAATATAGCCTTAGCTGTCAAGAGATGCGTGAGGCCAGTATAGGTGCCTACTTTCCTGCCTTTCAGGTCTTCGAGAGACGAAATACTGCTACCTTTTCTTGTGATGAAAAAAGCACCGTACTTGTCCGCAGTCTCCTCGGCGGAGAGTATCACCTTAAGTTCTCCAGGAGCCGCGGCCTCAGCAGCGAAAAGCGAGGAAGAGCCGACGGTGGCATGCATCGCTGTCTTACCGGCTACCAGCGCGTTTATGGCTTCATTGCCTGAGTGCAATTCCACTAATTCCACGTCCAGCCCCTGCTTGGCAAAGTACCCCTTTTCAGCAGCCACGAACACCGGGAGATCTCCCACTATCGGCAAATGGCCAACAACCACATGCCTAGCACGGGGTACAGGAGCATGCCGGGTGAACAAGACTATCCCCGCCAGAACCAAGATCACCACAATCGCCGTAACCACTAGATATCCGCGCTTCGTCATGGGATCCTCCTCCGACGAAACTCATGTTCAGGGCTTGTCCGTCGCTCCAGTACATCTTCTCAAACCCTCCGAAGCGAGCCAGCGCTCTGAAGAAGAACTTCAACCATCAAAGAGCCTTGTTGAGCGTTGCTGCCGCGGCCGTTCTCAGACGCTTCGCAAGAAGTCAAGACACTGAGTCTACGCTCTGTCTGTCGGACACGATCGTGCGAGGACATGCCGGTATCCGCCTGTCCCGAAGCTCAAAGCCCTGCGTACCCTGACGATTGTGGCCCCAGCCATGTCGAGCTCCTCTGAGACTTGCTCTATCGTCTTTCCGCTCTGCAAGGCTACGGCAGCCAACCACCTTCTTGGAATTGCATGGAGTTCAGCCGGCGTCAGCAGATCCGCGAGGAACAATTCAAGTTCCTCGGGACTTTCCAGGCACTCCAAAGCCCTGAAAAGCTCTTGTAACGCGTTCTTTGCTTGGGTATTCCGGTTCCCCATGGCAACTCCCATTTCATGGGCTACCACGATAGCACGATAGTCTACTTGCCGAAGCTAGGTGTGTCAATGATTCCTTTGCTCAGCCTGAAAACTGGGGATGGCTCAGCTATCGGACTCGACTAATGTGCGCTGTTGTAAGCTGTTGCCCAGGAATACGTTGCATGTATTCCCTTTTGAAATCCGGACGCCTTTGTCTTCCAGTGCTTAGCCGACCTCACTCGTGCGCCGTGAAAGGCCGCAGAACCTCAGCGGGGCACATACCCCCCGGCAACCGCCGCTCCAGCCGGTAGCAGCCAAAACCGCCGGTGCAAAGGGTCGCCACTGGGGACTTGGCGGGCATGCGGGCCATAGCGCGAGTGAAGGCCGAGCAGGTCTCGAAAAGCCCCGGAGTTGAAGCCAGCCCCCTGAATAGGAAGGCCATCGTCGCTGGGGCAGAAGAGCGACATCATCCGGCAGTTTCGCCAGGGCAGTGGCGATGGCATGTATGCGTGAGGGGGTTCTGACGCGACAGGGGAAGCCGTGTGCCGTGGAAGTGCGCGACTTCCAGCCGGATGCCTGCGAGCGACAGGCTGGCCCGCATTACTAATGTTCAGAGAAGGAAAAGAATAGGCCAGAAGCCACAAAACGACCCCCTTTGGCGTGTTTCGGCCAGTCTTGGGCACATGTTTCCATTTCTAACCCGAGGGCAAATAAGGTGGCACGCAGCGCTCGCAGCATCGAGGAATTGGGATAGCTCAGTGGAGCAAAAAGGGCGTTGGTCCAAGGTCTGCATAGCAAGCAGCGAGAGTCGGCGCTCTCCAAAACCGCCCCCAAACACATCGCCTCCGAGAAAGATCTCCACCGTGCGGCGCGATGAGCGCATCATGCCCGCAGGGTAGTGCGCTCTATGAAGGCCGAGGCCTGTGAGAGAACCCGCAGAAGTAGCAGTGGACGACATCCAGCCACTCATCCAGGACCTTGATCCTACGGTTGCAGCAGGGCAACTCAAACGGCGTCATGTCGCTCTCTTCGGGCGATATCCACGGCTCGACGTACTTCATCTCTGTTGCTTCGATGCGGATTGAGATCAAATCGGTTGGCCTTCCTTTGGCCTGCCTCTTCAGCGGCCGAACCAACTGCTCGTTAACGATGCGCGCGGCAATGTTGTGGGCAAAGACTTGTATGTATCTTGCCTGCTCTTCAGTCCACCAGGAGTCGTGGTCGCTCTCCTGCCCGCAGTATGGACACATGAACTGCGTCTCATCCGGTTCAAGGTCTTCGGGAGCTTCTACCAGGCCTTCGTCTACCAGGTAGTTCTGGAGTCCTTTCTGGGCAAGTGTTGTCAGATCCTCTTCAGGCAATTGGATCTTGAATTCCCACCGGCAAAGAGGGCACTGCCTTCGGAAGAAACCGTCGTCATCCAGTGGGAACGATACGTCAAGTCGGATTTCGCTCATGCTCGGCTTTCACCTGCTCGTAGCGCCTGATGACGAACGTGGCAAGCGTCGAAGCGGTGTTCAGGGTCAATTCGGCTATGCTCTCCGAAACCGCTGGCGGGTACTTTCCCTTCCCGTGGGCATCTCCGAGGGCATTGCGCAAAGCGCCCAAATGCATGATCACCCCGGACATCGCGTTGAGTAGTTGCCCTACTCGTCCTTCCGCATCCACCGAGTCAATTCTGAGAGCTTCTCGCGTGGATTTCCATAGATCCGCCGCTTGCTTCCTGTCCGGGAGGGGGAGGCCCAGTTCCTCGTGGACCGTGCGCATTACACTCTCCACGCAGGAGATACTTCGCGTGACTGCATTCTCGAAATTGCCGTCGCGTATCCCGATGCGTGCCTTCTCCAGATCCTGGTACGCCGAGTAGAACCCTTTGGCTTCAAGAAGGCTACGGGCAGTGGTTACTATCCGTCGGGTAGTCTCAGCCACTGCGAGTCCGCAGGTCCGGCAGTATTCAAGAGACGTTTCCCTTTTCCTTATCTTGCAGAAGAGAGACTGCAACGCAGGGGAGGGCCCAGCCGATGTCAGGAAGAAGGAGAGCTTCGGTAGCACAGCGTCACAGCCGACTTCTCTGTAAATCTTGCCAGCAGGGCAGTTGAAGCAGACTGCCGGGGTGACTTCGTTGGTGCTATGCTCGCCTGTCTGCTTTGCGGCTCGGCATATCAAAGTTCCCATCCCTATCTGCTGGAGATGACACTCAATGCTGTCTTGCTCGGAAGGTTCTTTCATTTCTTTGCCCATGGGCTTTCCCCACATACTACGCGCGTCTTGCTACGGGGACGCGCTCTCCTTAATGCCGGAGGAAGTCTTGAGGGGGGAGTAACCTACTCGACCGCTTCGCTCCGGGCTGGGGACTGCTACGCCACGTGCCAGAGCCGTTCAGGAGCCCTGATCGCACCGGGATGGATGGCATAGCCTTTGCCTGCCAGCCAGAACATGTACTCGTCCGTGCAAGGGGTGCGCACTTTGTCATCTTCCGGGAAGCATTGGACACCCTGCCCAATCCCTGGCACCGTCCCCCCTTCATTCGGTGCACTGAACCGTGAACATGGGACTCAGGAGGGCGTTCCGGCCACTGGTTGATATGGTCGTCTGGTCGTAGGAGAAAGAATCCCTGTATTCCTCGTTCTCGGGCGGCTTGTGATGGAAAATGAGCGCCGCTTCTACCCGCTGTCTATCCAGGTTGCCAAAGGGCGCGAAGGAGAAGCAAAGCTCTTCGCCTTGTCTGGGGTGCTCTCTCCAGTCAGGCCCCTTCTCGTGAGTCGCGATCCGCTCGTTGGCGTTCTCGGCTTCGCCGATGTAGATGAGCAGCCTGATCGAGACCGTATTCTCCGTCACGTTGTGCGTGCAAGCATAGACGCAGTAGACGCCTGACTTGTCAGGTATGCCGCTGATGTTTGGCTCGCGCCAATAGCCATCGAACGCCAGTGAGTAGGATTTCGGCGCCATGCCTGTCTCCTGGAGATTGGTGCTCCACTAGTGCCTGCGGTCCTTCGGCGGACACGGATCGTTGCCGTAACTGTCCTTGTCTCGTATCCTGCCGTTAGGCCGATGAATGACGACCTCAGACCGCTCCCTCTGAGCTATCTCCCTGGCCCTCTCGATGGCGTCGCGTTGGGTAGGATGGACAGAACTGGCTCTTCCGCTTCCAGAGCGCCTGACCGCCCGCCCATCCGGGCGAGGGACTACATGTTGATCCTTGGCCATGATGGTTTTCCTTCCGTGACTAAAGTCATCGGAGCTACAGATAGCACGTTATTCATGCTACCATACTACATGTAGCGTGTCAAATGCTTCTCACGTGTCCTCTTGGCAAGGTCGAGTAGCTGTCACAGGCATTTTCAGCTCCCAAATGTAAGCGACCCCGCCTTCCGCAGCCTTTTTCAGCCCGCCCCTTCCGCTGCTCCCAAAGCTTGGCCAGCGCGTTGCTTCCCTGCGTGACACGAAGCCGCAGTTGCCCTGCCAGCGTGAATCAGGTGCGAGTTTCTCCCGTTGTTCTCCTGCACGAGCGCCTTTATGCGCAACACGGAGACGCAGGGCTTTTTGTTCTGGCCAGTCAATAAAAGCACCGGTGCCCGGAGAGTAGGTGGTTTCTTGTGGGTGCAGCCTTCGATCCCTGGAAGAGAATCTACGATTTGTATGGCTTTGACGCCGCCTATGATCTGGAACCAAGAGGGCTATCTGAGTCGTTGCAGGATTACGGGGAAGACGTCGTTTTGGATAACCGTTCCTCTGCCGCAACTGGAGAGGACAAGGAGGATCTGCTGGAAGGGCTCGACCTGATGCTTGAGGAAGCCGGGCCACGGACTCTTACACCCAGCAACTTACGTGCGTGATAGGCAATGCCCGAAGTGAAGAGATTTGTATCCCGACTTCCATACGGCTTCATCGTTCCTATCAGCAGAACTATGCCTACTCAGAGGCCTATTGGTATGGACAATAACCTCTCGGATGGAAGTAAAGTGGCGCAGAGCGGTGTTCGCAGCTGGGTCAGGTCTCACTTCCTACCAGTATCGAACGGGAAGCACGGCAATAGCGACTGTGCAGAAGATGTGAACTGCCCCCATTTTATGTGCCAAGTGTTATGAGAGTTTCTCCTGCCATGGGCGTGGGGTGCGGAAGGGCGACGGAACCGAGCCCTGGAGCAGCCCA
>Ga0315289_10001613_pt1 | contig 35117 bp, 26 predicted proteins | sample YL17G11_40_MG_FD_203452 | JGI IMG/M metagenome (GOLD analysis project Ga0315289, IMG submission 203452) | Sediment microbial communities from Yellowstone Lake, YNP, Wyoming, USA - YL17G11_40 | ecosystem: Environmental > Aquatic > Freshwater > Lake > Sediment | place: USA: Wyoming | collected...
GGACGATGTCGTGGCCCGAATCCCAGACGTAGTGGGTCGAGGTGAAGCCCATGGTTACAGGGCTCGAAGCGCCCATGGCGTTGATCAAGCCGGTGGAGTAGCCGTAGTTGGTGGCCCAATCGAAGAAATGCAGCTTCGCGTTGGCGGTGTACCAGTTCACCAGTGCGGTCCAGTCGCCGGCGGTCGTACTGGTGTAGTTTATCGCGGCGACGATGCACATATCCCAGTCGCCGCCGGTCAGGCCGGTAATGAAGGATGACCAGGTGCTGCCGTCGTAGTACGAGGCGCTGCAGCCCGGCCACAGGCTGCTTATCGCGCCGGAGAGGTAGTAGCCGCCGTACCCCGAGTCGTACTTGACGATTATGGCCTCGGGATCCTGCCCCATCGAAGCCAGTACCAACAAAAACCACAGTATTATCAACGCTCTTCGCATTTTCTCCTCCTTGGGTTGAATGTTCGCGGATAACTCAGAACTCGGCCTTGATGGCCCCCCAGGTCGTCTGCTCCACCTTCGGGATGTCCTTGGTTTCGAAAGTCCAGACGAAGTCGTATCTCATCTCACGACCGGTACGATCCGCCAGACAACCGTCCACGGTGCAGGTGATGAGGTCCACCGGCAGGTCCTCGTCGGGGGTGAAGGTGCAGACGACATCGGTCCAGTCGCTGTCATCAATCACGAGCGTTCCCGGAATCTCGCCCGCGGGCCGGGGATTACAGCTCGTCGAGAGGGAAGACGAACCGGCGCGCAGGGCTCTGTCTCCCGACCGCCGCGACTGGTCCTCCGCCGTGAAGACTATCGTGGAAACGTCAATTCCAAACATCCCACTGCAACAGTGGAACACGATGTCCCTGCCCACCGGCACGTCGGATTCCCCGTCATCGGGGTCCATGCCCTCCACCCAAGGCCGGGGGGAGGTATCGTACCCTATCGCGTATCTGATGGCGTTGTTGTAGAGCGTCCAGCCGTCGCCGGACCAGTAACGGTAGTCGCCGGGGTACAGGTTGATGGCGACCACGAAGTAATATTCACTGACCGCCACCATGTCCGTGCCGTTTTCCAGGTCCGCGACCCAGGTCGCGCCGCTCTCGGTCGAGACGTACTGCCAGTAGTAGATGTCCGTGATGCTCGTGACACCGTCCATGATGCCCATATAATCCTCGTAGTCACCCAGGTCGGTGTAGGAGTAAGAGGTGTAGCCGCGGGTCAGGGGGCAGTACTCAGGGTCGCTGGCGTAACGGCCGGCGATGCCGTAGCTGCCCGAATCGTGCGCGAAGCAGCACGACACGACGCCGCCGAAGTAGTCTATATAGTCGGCCAGGTTGTCGCCCATCTCCATCGGGTCCGCGTAGGGGTAGTTGCTCCAGGTGAAGACGACGCCGTAATCCTCCATCTGCGCCACGGTGGGGGTGGTCGTGGTGCAGTCCAAGAAGTCCACGCTGTCGTAGTAGAGGTCGCCGCCGATGTAGGTTTGGGCGTCCGAGGTTGCGCCGGGGTCGGTGTGGCAGATCAAGATGTCGTACCGCCCCGCGAAAGACGCGGTGGCGACCACCAAGACTAACAACGCTCTCCGCATTTTCTCCTCCTTGAGTTCAACGTTTGCGAATTACTTGAAACCCCGGCTTGAAGCCGGCCACGGCTCCGCGGGGAGCGGTTCAGGATTTTCTCGGCCCTTCCCCGCGAACGTGCCGTTAAAACCCCGCCTTGATGGCGCCCCAGGTGGTGGGGTAAACGGCGCCGCCTTCGCCGGTGTCGAAGGTCCAGACGAAATCCTCGTCCGTCTCGTAGCCGTGACAGTCGGCCAGGCCGGCGGCCACGGTGCAGGTGATGGTCATGTAACCGTAGAAGGGATCGTCGCCGGTCCAGGTGCAGACCACGTCCATAGGATCGGTGTCGTCAATGTCCAGGTCGCCGGGCAGGACCCGGGCCGGGGAGGCGGGGACTCTCAGGGCGGCGCCGGCGCTCACGACGCGGTCACCCGACAGGGTGGTGTCCTTGACGGTGAAGTCAATCGTTGACACATCAACGCCCCAAAACTCATCTTTACAGTGGAAGACGACGGCGGAATCCACGGGGACGTCCGTCTCGCCGTCTTCGGGGTTCAGGTCCTCGACGGACGGCGGGTCGTCGTCCACGTCGAAGTGGCACAATAAGCTCCAGATGATGTTGTTGTAGAGCACCCAGCCGTCGCCGGTCCAGTAGCGGTAGTCACCGGGGTACATGTCCACGCCGGCAACGTCGAAGTCCGCGTTGACGGCGCATAAGATGTTGCCCGAGGTGTTGTCGGCGACCCAGTCGGCCGGGGCCTCTTTGGACACGTAGGTCCAGTAGAAGATGTTCGAGATGGAGGAGACGCCGTCCATGAAGACATGGGCGTCATCCTTGGTGCCCAGGTTGGTGTAAGAGTACGCGCCGGAGCCGTCGTGGGTCATGGGGGCATAGTCGGCGTCCGTCATGACACGCCCCTGGAGGCCCCAGCCCGCGGTCCAGCCGAAGTCGCTGATGACCACGGTGCCGCCGGCATCCACGTAGTCGGCCAGGTTGTTGCCCATCTGCGTCGCATTTTGGTACTGATAGTTACTCCAGGTGTAGACGCAGCCGTAGTTCAGCATGGTGGCCACGGTGGGGGTCTGCGTGGTGCAGTCCACGAAGTCCACGCTGTCGTAGAAGGGGTCGCCGCCGATGTTGGTCTGGACGCCCGAGGTCGAGCCGGGATCGCAGTGGGCGATCAGAATGTCGTACTGCCCCGCGAACGCCGCGGTAGCGATAACGAGTACCATCAACGCTCTTCGCATTTTCTCCTCCTTGGGTCGAACGCCTGCGAATTAATCAAAACGCAGCCATAACGGCACTTTTTGAATAAGCCCAATCCTCCATCTGTAATTTATCACCAAACGCTTCGGCTGGCAAGGGTGTCGCGGTGCGAAAAGACCGCGCCCGAGCGGCGCGGTCTTGACGTTTCCGAAGAGGCTGTATCTACATCCCGTCCGGCTTGAAGCCGGCCACGGCCCCGCGGAGGGTCTTCCTTCGGCAAGGGATTTTAAATGGGGCCCCCCCCGGGAAAACCACTTGTCCCCCCTTTACCGGAACCCGCGAGCGCGCGTCAAAACTCCGCCTTGATCGCCCCCCAGGTCGTCTGTTCCACCTTCACGTCTTCCCCGGTGTCGAAGGTCCAGATAAAGTTGTAGCCCATTTCGTTGCCTAAGAGGTCGGCCAATTTGTCGTCCACAACGCAGATGATGGTGGTGTCGGGGGGCAGGTAATCGTCCGGGGTGAAGGTGCAAATCACGTCCAGGGGGTTGGCGCCGTTGATATCGAGGTCTCCGGTGATGACCCCGGCCCCGGCGTATTCGACGCCGACGGCGAAGGCGCTGGAAACGCTCGCGCTCCCCGGGTCGAGGGATGTGTCCCGGACGGAAAAGTCTATGGTGTCGGTGTCAACGCCCGAGATATAGTCCTTGCAGTGGAAGACGATGGTGGTGTTGAGTATCACGTCGGATTCGCCGTCGGCGGGGTCCATCCCGGTCACGAAAGGCGGCTCAAGATCCTCGGAATTACCCTCCATCAGGTACTGGATGGCGTTGTTCAGAAGCACCCAGCCGTCGCCGGTCCAGTGAGCGTAGTCGCCGGGGTAGAAATTGATACCCACCGCGTTCCGGGCGACGTTAATCGCCACGAAGTCGGTGCCGTTGGCCAGGTCGGCGATCCAGGTCGCCGGGGCCTCGGTCGAGACGTCCTCCCAGTAGTAGATGTCGGAGATGCTCTCGACGCCGTCCATGATGTGGTGCGGGTCGTAATTTCCCAGGCTCGTGGAGGAGAAGTCATGCCCGCCGCGGGTGAGCGGGCAGTAGTTCTCGTCGTTCGCGTAGCGACCTGACAGGCCACCGTAATGATCGAGGTTCCAGTGGGCGAAGGAGCAGGACAGGACGCCGCCGCCGTTATCCATGTAGTCGGCCAGGTTGTTGCCCATTTGCGTCGCATTTTGGTAGGTGTAGTTACTCCAGGTGAAGACGCAGCCGTACTCCTCCATCTCCGCTACGGTAGGGGTGTAGTACTGGCAGTCCACGAAGTCCACGCTGTCGTAGAAGGGATCGCCGCCGATGTTATCCTCGACGCCCGAGGTCGAGCCGGCATCGCAGTGGGCGATCAAGAGGTCGTACCGCCCCGCGAAAGCGGCCGCGACCACGACCAGAACCAGCAACGATTTTTTCATCTCACCCTCCTCGCCCGGGCGGATGGGCGATGGATCGCTTGGACCCCCCCTGACCGGCTCTTCGAAACACCACTACCCATACAACCGAATAATGGTATCACCATCCACACGGTTTGACAAGTTGACCGACGTACAAGAAGCGCCCAGCATGAAGCCGGGCGCTGACGCCTCCCCCGCGAGCGCGCAGTTAAAACCCCGCCTTGATCGCCCCCCAGGTCGTCTGCTCCACGCCGTAATTTCCCGTCGAGAAGGTCCAGACGAAATCCTCCCCCATCATGTAACCGTCCGTGTCAGCCAAACAACCGTCCACGGTGCAGGTGATTAGGTCCACCGGCAGGTCGGAGTCGGGGGTGAATGTACAAATGACACAAAATTCGTCTGAGTCGTCAATGTCGAGTGTGCCCGATATTTCGCCCGCGGGCTTGGGATTGCCGCGTGTCGAGAGTGAAGAAGAACCGGAGCGCAGGGTTCCGTCTCCCGACCGCCGCGACTGGTCCTCCGCGGTGAACACTATCGTGTCGGTGTCTATTTGACCAAAGCCGTCTCCTACTGCACTAATACAGGCAAACACGATGTCCGTGTCCACCGGCACGCCGGTGTCGTCGGCCTCCGGGTTTATGGGACACACTTCAATATAGTGAGATTGACCGCCCTCCATCATGCACAGGATGGCGTTGTTGTAAAGCACCCAGCCGTCGCCGGACCATTCCCGGTAATCGCCGGGGTAAAGGTTGACGCCCACCGCATTCCAGGCATCGTTGATGGCCACCATATCCGTGCCGTTGGACAGGTCGGCGAGCCAGGTCGCGCCGCTCTCGGTCGAGACGGATTGCCAGTTCCAGATGCTCCAGATGTCCTCGACATCGTACATGATGGGATTGTAGTCGTCATGGTCGCCTAGGCTAGTATAAGAGTAGTGCCACTCGCCGCGCGTCAAGGGGCAGTAGTCCTCGTCGTCGGCGTAGCGACCGGCGATGCCCCAGCCGCCGTACGAGCTGTGTGCGAAGCAGCAGGAAACCACGCCGTAGCCGTAGCCGAAATCCATGTAGTCGGCCAGGTTGTCGCCGAAAGCCACGGGGTCCTGATAGGCGTAGTTGCTCCACGTAAAGACGCAGCCGTACTCCTCCATCTGCGCCACGGTGGGGGTGGTCGTGGTGCAATCAACGACATCCACGCTGTAATAGTGAGGATTGCCGGCTATGTTAGCCATGACGTCTGAGGTCGCGCCGGGGTCGGTATGGCAGATCAAGAGGTCGTAATGCCCCGCGAGGGACGCTGTGGCAACCACCAAGACCATCAACGCTCTTCTCATTTTCTCCTCCTCTTTTTATTACTCGTCTCCCGTATGTAATTTAGCACCGTTTCACCTCCGGGGCAAGGCGTAAAAAACCGCGCCCGAGGGCGCGGCTTTTTGGTTCAAGACTGACAGCGGTTGCTACATCCCGTACTTTGCGATTATCCCGTCCTTGTCCAGCCCGAGGATACCGTACTTCTCGCCGACCTTGCGGAAGGCCGCCACGCACTTGTCTATGTGCGCCTTCTCGTGGGCGGCGGAGAGCTGGACGCGGATGCGCGCCTGGCCGTTGGGAACCACCGGGAACGAGAAGCCGATGACGTAGATGCCCTCGGCGTACATGTCGCGGGCCATGTCGTTGGCCAGCTTGGCGTTGTAGAGCATGACCGGGACGATGGGCGTCTCGCCGGGCCGGACGGCGAGGCCGGCGGCGGTTATCTTCTCCCGGAAGTATTTCGTGTTGGACTCCAGCTTGTCCCGGCGCTCCGTGCTCCGGGTGATTATCTCCAAAACCTTGAGCGAGGCCGCGGTGATGACCGGGGAAAGGGAGTTCGAGAAGAGGAAGGGCCGGGCCTTCTGGCGGCAGAGCTCGACCAGCTCCCGGCGCCCCGAGACGCACCCGCCCGAGGCCCCGCCCAGCGCCTTGCCCAGCGTGGTCGTGATGACATCCATCTTCCCCACCACGCCGAAGTGCTCGTGGACCCCGCGGCCGGTTTTGCCGATGAACCCTGAGCCGTGGGAGTCGTCCACCAGGATCATGGAGTCGTACTCCTCGCAGAGCGTCACCGCCTCGTCCAGGGGGAAGAGGTCGCCGTCCATGGAAAACACGCCGTCGGTGACCACCAGCCGGTTGCGCTTGCCCTGGTGCTGCTCCAGCTTCTGTTTCAGGTGATTCATGTTCATGTGCTTGAAGGTGTCGTACTCGGCGGAGCAGAGCCGGATGCCGTCCACCAGGCTGGCGTGGATGAGCCGGTCGGCGATGATGACGTCCTCGGGACCCAGGATGGCCTCGAAGACCCCGGCGTTGGCGTCCATGCAGGAGGGGAACAGAAGCGTGTCCTCGGTGCCCAGGAACTCGGTCAATTTATCCTGCAGCTCGCGGTGGATGTCCTGGGTGCCGCAGATGAAGCGCACCGAGCTCATGCCGTAGCCGCGGGTGTCGAGCCCGGCGTGGGCGGCGGCGATGACCTCGGGGTGACTGGAGAGGCCGAGGTAGTTGTTGGCGCAGAAGTTCAGCACCTTCGCCTGCGGCGCGCCCTCGGGGAACTCCACGATGATTTCCGCGTCCTGGGGCGAGCAGATGAACCGTTTTTCCTTGTAGAGGCCCTTGCTCTTGATCGCGGAAATTTCCTCGGCGAATCCGGCGCGGGCCACCTTCGAGTAGGCCATGACTCCTCCTGAAAAAGAGGTGCGTTTTTTATAGATGATTGCGCAGACTGTCCCCTCCCCCCTTTGGGGGGAGGCTCGCCTACGGGTCGGGGAGGGGGGTGCCGTCCCTACTTGACCTGGTGCTTCTTCACCAGCTCCACGATGGAGTTCACCGTGTCGAAGGCCTCGGGGGTGGCCTCCTCGTCGGGGAGCTTGATGTTGTACTTCTTCTCCAGGAAGACCTTGAGGGAGACCATGGAGAAGCTGTCCACGATCCCACTGGAGATAAGGGGGGTGTCGTTTTCGATTTCGACGTCGTCGTCCTCGTCAACGTACTCGTCAACGATATACTCTCTGACGGTTTCGTGCATCTCGCAGGACATGTGCGTTCCTTTCGGGGGTTAAACCGGCGGGGTTAGTTTTGGTCGGTAATCTAAGGGGTCAATACATAAATCGTATAACACACGCTCTATTTTAATCCAATTCGTTCTGTTAATACCCCGTTTATTCGCGTAGTCAGGACTTACCGGGAAGGCGCTTACGACTTTTATCCACCGACCTTGAGCAATGGATATTTGCTTAATTTCATCGGCTACTTCTGAAAGGTCTTGGTCCTGGCTGAAAATTACGCAAACATCAAATTCACCGACCCTAGCCATCCTGACAACGTCAATGGCAATTCTGACATCAATGCCTTTTTCCTCGCCTACGAGGGCGGTGGTTATAGTTCCATCATCAAGCCTGACCAATTGATTGCGGTATCGAAGGGGCCTAGAGAAGGTCTTGACCCCCCTCTTGCCCATCAGGCCTAGCTTTTTCACCCAAAATGAATTCCAAAATGGATTATCCGATGCGGATGGTATTCCAGTATAAAAATGTATTGACCGTACTACCCACCCATTAGCTCTGCATACGGCATGTGCCAGCAGTTCAGGGTCGTAATTTGGAAAAAAGTATCCGAATGCATCTTTTACAGCATAAAAGAGGTTCTGACCATCGAAGAAAACACTCGCACGCTTTATCTTGGGTTCAATAGGCATAATACAAGACCCCACCGGGGACCCTCGGGCAAGCCCGAAGATTTATCCGGTGGGGAGCAAGTACAGATGTAGTATAGACCAACTCATCGGGTTTGTCAAGGGAGGCCGGCCGTGGCCTCTTGTTGTTGCTTTCGGGGCAAGGGGCTATCTCCCCGCCGGACTTGGGCGTGCCCCTTGTCTCACCGCCTACCGAACTTCAATCGTCTTCCAAAGTTGATAAGTCTCCCACCTCTTCGCCCCATTCCAGGGCCCGCAGGTAGCGCCTGAGAATCTTCCCCGACCGCGTCTTCGGCAATTTATCCGTGAACTCTATCTCCTGGGGCATGGCCAGGGGCGAGAGCTTCTTGCGGATGAAGTTCATAATCGAGAGCTCGAGGTCGCCGGAGGGCTCGTAGCCTGGGTTGAGGGTGACGAAAGCCTTGACGACCTCCATGTTGACCTCGTCGGGCTTGCCGACGACGGCGGCCTCGGCCACGGCCTCGTGCTCGATGAGGGCGGACTCTATCTCGAAGGGCCCGACCAGGTGGCCGCCGGTGTTTATCACGTCGTCGTCGCGGCCCACGAACCAGTAGTAACCCTCGGGGTCTATCGAGGCCCGGTCGCCGGAGACGTACCACAGGCTCTTGTCCTGCCGCAGCTCGTCGGGGTCGCGGTCGTCCACGTCGCCCACGAACTTCGAGCGGTACACGTCCGGCTTGTTGTAGTAGGCGCGGAACATGGCGGGCCAGCCGGGGCGGAAGGCGATGAGCCCCACCCGGCCCGGCTCGGTCACCGGCTCGTGGGTCTTCAGGTCCAGCACGGTGGCCTCGATGCCGGGGAAGGGCTTGCCCATCGAGCCCGGCTTGATGGGCATCCCGGGGTAGTTGGCGATCATTATCGCCCCGGTCTCGGTTTGCCAGAAGTTGTCGTGGAAGGGCAGGCCGAAGGCCTCCTCGCTCCAGATGACGGCCTCGGCGTTCAGCGGCTCGCCCACGCTGGCCAGGTGCCGCAGGCAGGAGAGGTCGTACTTTTTCACCGTCACCGTGCCCTGGCGCATGAGGGAGCGGATGGCGGTGGGGGCGGAGTACCACACGGTGACCCGGTGCTCCTGGATGAAGCGGTACCAGCGGTCGGCGCTGAAGCCCTCGTCGAGGACGCACTGCGTGACGCCCATGCTCCAGGGGCCGATGATGCCGTAGCTGGTGCCGGTGACCCAGCCGGGGTCGGCGGTGCACCAGTAGACGTCGTCATCCTTCAAGTCCAAAACCCACTTGGTGGTGATGTACTGGGCCCAGAGTGCGGCGTGGACGTGCTGGGCGCCCTTGGGCTGTCCCGTGGTGCCCGAGGTGAAGTGGAGGACCGAGGGGGTCTCGGGCCCTGAGGGGAAGGCGTCGAAGCGCTCGACGCGCGGGGCGGCCTCCACGTCGAAGAAAATCTCGCCGGGCTTGAGCTTGGCCTCCTCGCCATCCACGACGATAATCTTTTCCAGGGCCGGGAGGGAATCCTGGATTTTGCGGACCTTGCGCACGTGCTTTTGGGTGGTGAGGATGGCGCGGGTACCGGCGCTCGCCAGGCGGACCTGGAGGGAGTCGTCGCCGAAGGCGGAGAAGAGCGGCTGCGCGATGCCGCCCATTTTCAACACGCCCAGGAAGGAGAAGTAGAGGCTCGGAATCTTGTCCATGAAGATGCAGATGCGGTCGCCGGGCGCCAGGCCCCCCTCGGCGAGGAACTTGGCGAAGGCGTTGGAGAGGGCCCGCAGGTCGGCGAAGGTGTAGGTGGCCCGCTTGCCGCCGAAGCCCTCCCAGACGAGGGCGGTCTTATCGCCCAGGCCGCGGCCGCAGACCCGGTCGGAACAGACGGCGCCGATATTCAACGGCTCGCCCTCGGTCCAGCCCAGCTCCCGCTTGGCGATGTCCCAGGAAAAATTCTTCAGCCTCTCGTCGTAGGAGCCGATGTTACTCATCGAGGTGTCCCTCCTTGGGGCGGCTTCAATCCTTGCCCTCCAGCACGACCACGGCGGCGGCGGAGTGGCGGTTGTGGGTCAGGGTCAGGTGAATTTTCGTGATCCGCAGAGACCGGACCAGCTCGGTGGCCTTCCCGCTGAAGAGGAGTGAGACCGCGCCCGAGGAATCCCGCACCACCTCGACCATCTTCCAGCGCAGGCCCTGGGCCAGCCCGGCGCCGAGGGCCTTGAAGGCCGCCTCCTTGGCGGCGAAGCGCGCGGCGAAGTGCTCCCAGTACCGCGCCTGAGAGCGGCAGTACTTCACCTCGGTCGGGGTGAAGACCTCCTCGGTGAACTCGAGGCCCCCCTCGTCGTGACCGCGCCGGAAGCGCTCCACCTCGACCAGGTCTACGCCTACGCCCTTGATCAATTTTATCCGGTGTTGGAATGATGCCGGAGGACTATCTTACCGACTGCGCCGCCCCTTGTCCAGTTCCTTCCGCGACAGTGTCGGGACCGGTAGGGGCGGGTGTCCACACCCGCCCGCACCTCACCCCGATCCTGCTTGCGATGACGTAGGGGCCGACCTTCAGGTCGGCCCGTTTTTTAAGGTGGCCCTCACCCTTAATCCCGTCGGCGAGCCGCTCCCGGAGGGAGAGGGAGAACGCGGGCCGACGCCCCTTTCCTTTCTCGGCCTCGACCCTCACCCTAGCCCGTAGGCGAGCCTCTCCCTGGAAGGGAGAGGGGACACGCGGGCGACCGTGGACGGTCGCCCCCTACGAAGGATTGCCGGAAATTTACGTAGGGCGGCCCCGTAGGACATGTCCTCTGCGGGCCGCCGCGTTATTTTTTATAAGGTAGCCCTCACCCCCACCCCCTCTCCCACAGGGAGAGGGGGGCCGCTGCACCCCTCACCCTGGCCCGTAGGCGCGCCTACCCCCAGAGGGGGGAGGGGACACGCGGGCCGACCTGAAGGTCGGCCCCTACGAGGACGACTGACAACCCAAAAAAGGACGGCCGCGGCCGTCCCCCCCAGGCGCCACCGGTCAATCCTCCCAGAGCTCCGGCGGGACCGGCAGCCCCTCGCGGATGTAATCCTTGGCCTCGGGCTCGTAGTCCAGCATGTAGGAGTAGTCCTTGCCGGTGAAGCCGCTGATGACGAGGATGGCCACGCGGCGGACCTCGAGGTCGGGGCTCTGGAGGTAGTCGTCGAGGAAGTTGACGCCGAACTGACCGCCGGCGGAGAAGATGACCGGGGCGTAGGCGAGGGCGCCGGGTAGGCGCTCGCGGACGGCGGAGACGAGCGCGGGGTAAGCCTCCTCACCGGCGCTCTGGAGGCCGAGCACGGACACCATGGCGGGCTGGCCCTCGAGGGACAGCGCCCGCACCAGACCCTCCACGTGGACCTCGCCCTCCAGGTCGAAGAGGGCGCAGGCCGCCGGCGCGGACTCGACGTCGCCGCTCCGGGCGCAATCCCGCAGCTCGTCGCGTATCCCGTCCAGACCCAGGTACAGGGCGACCAGTAGCCGCTCCCGGGCCTCGTCCTCCACCCCCCAGCGGTAGAAAGCCAGGAGCAGGTCGAGGTTCCCCGGCAGCCCCTCGGCGAGCGCCAGGACGGGAAGCCCGTCGCCGGGGACCCGCAACAGGGCGTCCACCCCTATTTCAAGGGCGGCGAAGCGGCTGAGGCGGTCGAGCCTCTCACCGGCCGAGAGGGTGATGTCGTCGGAGATGCGCCCCAGGCCCGCGACCAGCTCGATCAAACCGAAATCCTCGACCCGCGCCGCCCAGTCGGGACCATCGGGCTCTACGGCCAGCTCTTCAACCGTCACCGCGGCTGCCGCCAGGGGGAGCAGGAGCATTACGAGCGGGTATTTCATCAATCCCTCGCCTTCCAAAGCGTGACCTTCCAGGTATCCCCGAAGCGCATCAGGTAGAACACGTTCAGCTCCGGGTCCGACCAGCCGCCCGCGCCGTCGGCGGGCGGCCTTTTTGTGGGAGCGCCCGACGGCCGGATTCAACGGCAATCTCCATCCGGCCAACCCGCGTCACAGCTCGAACAGAACGACGGCCAGCCCGGTCTCCAGGACCTCGTCGGCGGCGAAGGGCACGTCCAGGTACAGCGAGACGTCCAGGTCGGCGACGCGGAAATGGAAACCGGGAACGAGGGAGAAGGTGTTGTAGGGCGACACGCCGTACTGGCCCTCCACGGAGAGGGAGAGCCAGCCTGTGGCGGCCCAGACGAACCCCAGCGCGCCCTCGAAACCGCCCCCCACCGCGAAATCGTAGCCCAAATTACCCAGAACCCCGCCCTTGAGGAAGTCGTACTGGAGGGCCAGACCGGCGGCCAGGGCCGCGCGGCCGTCGGGGGTCCCGGGGCCCAGGTCCACCGGCGGACGGTAATCCGCGACCTCGTCCCGCTCGGGGTAGGTCGGTCCGGTGGGCAGGGCGGCCCGGGCGTAGAGGGCGTAGGCGAAATCGCCGGGCGCGGGGGGCGAGAGCTTCCCCGCAAGCGCCAGATCGCCCATCCCGCCAAAAGTCTCGCCGCCGGAGAAAATCTGGTTCACGTAGGGCGCCTTGAGGGAGAGCTCGCCCCAGCCGCCGAGGCCGAGGGAGATGGCCAGCCAGGGCTGCACCGCCCGCTCGAGCGGGGTGTACCCCGGGACGGTGGAGCCGACCAGCCAGTCGCAGTAGTCCGCTCCCAGGGCGACGCGCAGGGACCAGGGCTCCAGGCCGCGCGGCGAGACGAGGGTGTTCAGGCCGGTGCCGCCCGTAGGCCCCACCAGGCCCACCGGCAGGTCGGGGATGTGGAACACGAGGCGGTACTCGCGGGAGTTGCCCGCCGCGTCGCGGACGACGAGGGGCACCGAGCCGTCGTAGGCGCCCGTGGGCACGGTGGCCTCGAAGCCGCCGTCGCCGGAGAGTGGGACCGGGCCGGCGCCGACGACGAGGTTGGCCGCTTCCAGAGTCCGGCCCCACAGGGTCAAGGTGCGACCGCCGCCGCCCAGCCGCCAACCTTGAATCTCCAGGCCCGGCGGCGTGTCGTCAACGACCACCTCGAAGGAGCGGACCGGGGAGAACTCGCCACAGAGGCCGTCGTCGTCCAGGGCGGCCGCACGCCAGTAGTACGCGCCGGGAACCAGCTCCAGGCGGAGCTTCTCGCCGGCAGCCGGCTCACGCTCATCGTAGAGATTGGCGCAGGCCGGATCGGCGGCGAGCTGGAAGCGAACGCGGGTCGCCCCCGCGGGGGCCTCCCACTCGAACACCACGCCCCGCCGGGCGTCGGCGGCGAAGACCAGGGACGCGCCGTCCTCGGGCCGGAGCAGGGAGGGTTCGGCGGGGAGGGCCACCCGGACGACGCCGTGCTCGCGGATGATTGCGCCCTCGCCGGGTCCCAGTTCGAAAGGCTCCCCGGCGGGCTCGCCCGCGAGCCGCGGCTCGACCAGCACCCGCCCGCGGAAAACGGCTATCTGCGTCACGCCGGGGTCGGGCGACGCGACCTCGAAGTCCGTCCCGCGGACGATGGCCACCGCCGTGGGGCCGCCGATGCGGAACTCCTCGCCGTCGCCCAGGATTGCGTCCAGCACCGCCCGAACCCGCCCGTAGAGGAGCTCCAACAGGGTCGAGCTCGCCCCATCGCTCCGGACGGACCCCTCGAGGCGCAGGCCGGTCGAGGGGGCCAGGATGACCCGGGCGCCGCCCACCGACAGCTCCGCGGTGGAGAGCTCCCCCGTGCGCGCCGTATCGCCGGGGGCGATGGCGGTGTCGGGGTGGAGCGGCTCGAAGCCGCCGTGCTCCCGGCCGACCGTCACGAGGCCGTCGCCCGCCACCAGCTCCGCCCACCCCACCTCGGGTCCGGGGAGCGTCAGCCGCTCGCCGGCCTGGGGGTCGCGGCCGGCCAGGTCCTCGTTCACGGCCAGGAGCAGGCGCCAGAGGCCGGCCTGGCCCATCGCGCGCTCGGCCAGCGCCTCCAGCGTCTCCCCGGGGCGCAGGACCGCCTCCTCGGCGAACGCCGCGGTCAAGAGACAGAGCGCCAGAGCTGGAAGGAAAATACGCATCGCGGAGGACTAAACCTCAAACACGATTATAGCAACATCCGTTCCACGGTCAAGGCCGGGTCGGGGAACCCCCGTCCCCCGGGGCGACGGACGGGTGACGCGCCGCGCCGAAGGGCCACGCGGCCCGCGGCCGCCGGACGGGCTCAGGAACCGGCTGGAAGTTTCCCACGTAAGGGTAGTCAATCATCCCACCCCTTTCTCGTGGGGGTTCGACCCCCCGGGGGGGATTTTCCCCCACCTTGACGCGGGCGATCTTTTCATCTATTATTGCATGATTAAAACCGGCTCTCCGCCACTCCCATAAAAAAAATATGGAAGACATCACCATACGCGGCGCCCGCGAGCACAACCTCAAGAACATAGACCTCGTCATCCCCCGGGGCCGCCTGGTGGTATTCACCGGCGTCTCCGGCTCCGGGAAGAGCTCCCTGGCCTTCGACACGCTCTACGCCGAAGGCCAGCGGCGCTACGTCGAGAGCCTCTCCAGCTACGCCCGCCAGTTCCTGGGGCAGATGGAGAAGCCCAAGGTGGACCAGATAACCGGCCTCTCCCCGGCCATCAGCATCCAGCAGAAGGCCGCCAGCCGCAACCCCCGCTCCACCGTGGGCACCATCACCGAGATCTACGACTACCTCCGCGTGCTCTACGCGCGGGTGGGCAAGCCCCACTGCCCGAGCTGCGGCCGGCCCATCGGCTCCCAGTCGGCCGAGCAGATAGTCGAGGAGGTGATGAAGCTCCCCGCCGGGACCCGCTTCATGGTCAACGCCCCGGTGGTGAAGAACCGGAAGGGCGAGTTCAAGAACCTCCTGGAGAGCCTGCGCCAGCAGGGGTTCGTCCGGGCAGTCATAGACGGGCGGACCGAGGAGCTGACCGAAATCGCCAGCCTGGACCGCAAGCGCCCCCACGACGTCGAGGTCATAGTGGACCGGCTCATCGCCAGCGAGAACATCCGCGCCCGGCTCACCGACTCCGTCGAGACCGCCCTGCGCCTGGCGGACGGCGTGTTGACCATCGTGCTGGTCAAGGACTCGGTCGGCCTCTCCGGCGCCGTGGCCGAGGCGGTGGCCCGGCTGGCCGAGAGGGAGGGCGCGCCCGACGAGAAGCGGGAGTACGAGGGCCCCCATTTCGACGCCGGCGGAAGGGCCGTCTTCAGCGAGCACAACGCCTGCGCCATCTGCGGCGTCTCCTTCCCCGAGCTCTCCCCCCAGATGTTCTCCTTCAACAGCCCCCAGGGCATGTGCCCCTCCTGCGGCGGCCTGGGCTCCACCCTGGAGGCGGACCCGGACCTGGTGGTGCCCGATCCCTCCCTGTCCATCCGCGAGGGCGCCGTGGCCGTCTGGGGCAAGATTGACGAAACGAAGACCTGGCGGCTCTCGCGACTGGAGAGCCTGGCGGGCCACTACAACTTCAGCCTGGACGCCCCCTGGGCCGAGCTCCCCCCCGAGGTCCACCAGGTCATCCTCACGGGCTCCGAGGACGAGGAGATAAAGTTCACCTGGGAGTACGAGCACGGCTCCGGCTCCAGCACCCACGCCTACACCGGGGTGATCGAGAACCTCCACCGGCTGTACCGGGAGACGAAATCCGACGCGGCCCGGCAGTTCTACGGCCGATTCTTCACCAGCCTGCCCTGCAAGGTCTGCGACGGCAAGAAGCTCCGCCCCGAGACCCTGGCCGTGACCCTCAATGACCTCAACATCCACGAGCTGGGCGAGCTGCCCGTCAGCGAGCTGGTCGGATTCTTCGCCAACCTGACCCTCACCGACACGGAGCGCAAGATAGCCCAGGAGCTGTTGAAGGAGGTCCGCTCCCGGCTGGGGTTTTTGGTGAACGTGGGGCTGTATTACCTGACGCTGAACCGCACGGCGCCCACGCTCTCCGGGGGCGAGGCCCAGCGCATCCGCCTGGCCAGCCAGATCGGCTGCGGCCTGGTCGGCGTCCTCTACATCCTGGACGAGCCCTCCATCGGCCTGCACCACCGCGACAACGTCAAGCTCATCAAGACCCTCACCGACCTGCGGGACCTGGGGAACACGGTGATCGTGGTCGAGCACGACGAGGCGACGATGCTGGCGGCGGACCAGATAGTGGACTTCGGCCCCGGAGCGGGGCACATGGGCGGAAGGATCGTGGCCCAGGGGACCCCCGAGGAAATTAAAAAGGCCCCGGGCTCCCTCACCGGCCGCTACCTCGCCGGCGCCCTCGCCATCGCCGTCCCCGAAAAGCGCCGCCCGGGAAACGGCCACTTCCTCGAGCTCTTCGGCTGCACCCACCACAACCTGAAGAACGTGGAGCTGCGCATCCCGCTGGGCACCTTCACCGCCATCACCGGGGTCTCCGGGTCGGGGAAGAGCTCGCTGGTGAACGAGACGCTCTTCCCCGCGCTGGCCACGGGCCTGCGGCAGACGCGGATGCACGGCGGCCCCTTCGAGAAGATCGGCGGCATCAAGCAGGTTGACAAGGTCATAGACATTGACCAGAGCCCCATCGGCCGCACCCCCCGCTCCAACCCCGCCACCTACATCAAGGTCTTCGACCACATCCGCCGGCTCTTCGCCCAGCTCCCCGCGGCCAAGGTCCGCGGCTACACCCCGGGACGCTTCAGCTTCAACGTGCGCGGCGGGAGATGCGAGGCCTGCCAGGGCGACGGGCTCATAAAAATCGAGATGCACTTCCTCCCCGACGTCTACGTCACCTGCGACGTCTGCCACGGCAAGCGCTACAACACGGAGACCCTCTCCGTGCGCTACCGCGGCTACAACATCGCCGACGTGCTCGAGATGGACGTCTCCGAGGCGCTGGAGCTCTTCCGCAACATCCCCCAGATAGCCCGGATGCTGGAGACCCTGACCAGCGTGGGGCTGGACTACGTCAAGCTCGGCCAGCCGGCGACCACCCTCTCCGGCGGCGAGGCCCAGCGCGTCAAGCTGGCCCGCGAGCTCACCAAGCGCTCCACCGGCAAGACCGTCTACATCCTCGACGAACCGACCACGGGGCTGCACTTCGCCGACATCGCCAAGCTCCTGGGCGTCCTGCAGACCTTCGTGGACTTGGGCAACACGGTCATCGTCATCGAGCACAACCTGGACGTGATAAAGAACGCGGACTACATAATTGATCTGGGCCCCGAGGGCGGGGACGACGGGGGTCGGATAATCGCCCGGGGCGCGCCGGAGAAGGTCGCACTCGTCGAGGAGTCCTACACCGGGAACGTCCTGCGCCAGGTCCTGCCCCGGTTCGCCGAGACCGTCCCCGGGACGGTGGGCCGGCGTTAGGGGCCGGGGCGGGGGCCGGCGTGACGGTGAGATGTAGGGCGGCCCCGTAGGACAAGTCCTCTGCGGGCCGCCGTTATTCCGAGTTGATGTAGAATCAGCGCCCGCGGCGGGGATAGGAATCCCCGCCCTACATTCGTCGAACGCCGCGAATCCGACCCGTAGGGGCAACCGTCCACGGTCGCCCGTTTAATTGCAGCTCGTAGGGGCCGACCTTTAGGTCGGCCCGCGGGCGGAGGTCAGGAGACCCGCCCCTACGTCATCGCAACCCGCGATGCCCGCGGTTCATTGCCCCCGTCGGCCTTAACGGGTATAATAGCCCCTCCCTTGAACGAAAACCGCCCGCAGACGCCGCCCGATGCCAAGAACCGCCGCTCGCACTATTATCGCGCTCCTCATCGCCGCCGCCCTCATGGCCGGTTGCGGCGGGGACGAGGCCCCTGTCCCCGAGGACATCGGGGCGCCCCCGGCGGACGACGGCCCGTCGCCCCTGCCCCGGGACGCGGAGCGACCGAGCGTAACCTATACCTCCCTCTGCACGCCGCCCGACGGCGAGCCGTTCGGCGCGCCGTTCTCCACCGAGGTGACCATCAGCCGGTGCGCGGAATGCGCCGAGGCCTTCGAGCTCGTCTGGACCGGCGGGGGGCACGACGCCCGGGGCGTGGGGATGACTTTTGGGGAAAAGCTCTTCGCCGTGGCCCGGGTCGGCCCCGGGGGACTGGACGTCGGCGTGTATCATCTCGAAGAGGGTGGGCTCACCGGGCGGTGGACCGGCGGCGGCGGTATCGGCGCGGAGGTCATCGGCGAGGCTTCCGAACCGCCGACCCTGGGCGAGTGGCCCGAGGACGCGGTGTTCGAGGTGACCGGGGAAGGCCCCGACGGGACGGAGTACCAGGGGTTCCTCCAGGCCAAACCCTGGAACGGGGCGGTGGTGCTGCGCTGGACCGTGGGGGAGGAGCAGATACCCGGCGGCGCGCTCCCCGTCGGCGACTGGCTCGTGGCCGGCTTCAACCAGGGCACCTACGGCGTCTCCGTGTATGAGAGGAACGAAAACGGCTGGCAGGGGCGGTGGTACGCCCCGGGGAACGACGCCTTCGGCGAGGAGTCGCTGGCGCCCTACTCAGAATGAACATTGAGACCGGCGCCGAAACGGCCTATACTTTGAACGTACCACGGCACGACGGGGAGGTGCGCGGTGAAGAGGCTCTTCGCGGTTCTGATCCTGGCGGCGGTCGCCCCCGCACCGGCGGGCAACATCTACGTGGCCGACTACGAATCGGCGGCCGACCTCAACGTCTACGTCGTGGACTACGAGTCCTACGCCGATTTGAACGTCTACGCGGTGGACTACGAGAGCTACGCCGACGGCGAGGACGCCCTGTGGTACTTCGTGGACTACGAGTCCAGCGCCGACGTAGTCATCTACTACGTGGACTATGAGTCGGAGGCCGACCTCAAGGTGTACTTCGTGGACTACGAGTCCTACGCCGGCTGGAACGAGGGCCATCCGTGGCAGGGTCGCCTGCACTGATCCCCCCTGGGGGGGACCGGTTCGACGGGGAACGCCGGTGGCCGTTCCCCTTCTTGAACCCCGGGAATCGTCCGTGAGATATTCCACCGCTACGCTCGTGATCATCCTGGTCGTCTCGGCCGGAGCGGTCCCCCTGGTGGGCCTGGAGGGGGACGGGGCGGAGCTGCCCGAGCTGGCCGTCCTGGCGGTGGGGGAGGAGTACGACGAGGAGCTGGCGGATGAGGCGCTGAGCGAGGCGGCGGCCTCCCTGGCCGCGGAGGGCTACCTGGACGCCCGGCTCACCCCGGAGCTCGTACCGCGCGAGGGCGGCATCCTGCTGCGGGTCGCCCTGGAGCGGGGCGAGCGGGCCTCCCTGGGGGGGCTGACGGTGAACGGCGCCCGGGCCGTCGAACCGCGGCTGGTCGAGGCGGCGGCGCGCACCGGCTGGCGCAGGGACGGGCCGAACGGTCTCACACTGGCCGTGGGCGACCTCTACGCCTCGGTAGGCTATCTGAACGCGGGAATCGCCCTGGTCGAGCCGAAGCGCGCGCCCGACGGCTCGCTCGACCTGACCCTCGAGCTGGCGGAGGGTGATCTCACCTGCGTGGACACCCTCGAGGTCGTCGGCCTGGACGAGGACGCGCGCAGTACCGCCCTGGCCGCCCTGGGGCTGACGCGGGGCGACCCCCTGACCCCCGACGCCCTGGAGGCGGCCCGGCGCCGCATGGAGTGGACGGGCTACTACGACCGCGTCGCGCTCACCCTCGACGGGACGACACTGCGGCTCGAGGCCGAACCGGGGCGGACGGTGTACTTCGACGGCGCGCTGGGCCTCGGCGAGACGGGGAGCGGGACCGGGCTCTACGGGGAGCTCCAGTTCAAGCTCGTCAACATCGGCGGCGGGGGGCACGACCTCGCGGGGCTGTACCGGCGGACTTCTCCAGACAACGCCGACTACCGGGCGGGCTACACCAAGCGGTTCCTCTTCGGCAGCCAGGCGTCCCTGGGGCTCGCCTACACCGGCCTCCGGCGCTCCGACCGCCGCTCCGACTCGGGCGAGGTCGCCCTGCGCCAACCGCTGGGAGACCACCTCGAGCTCTCCCTCGCCGCCCGGTTCTCCTCCGACTTTCAGGAGGGCGGCGGGTCGAGCGATTACATGGGCGCCGGGCTGGGGGTTTTGCTGGATTACACCGACCGGCCGCGCGACCCCGCCGACGGCTTCGATGTTTGGTGCGAGCTGGGAGCCGGCCAGCGGCGCTACGATGCCCGGCGGGAGACGCCGCTGCGGGCCCGCCTGGGGGGCGACGGATTCTGGACGCCCCTCGAGCCGCACACCCTGGCGCTGTTGTTGGAGGGTGGGCTGGCCGACGTCCGGCCGCCGGCGTCCTTGGACTGCTTCTACCTGGGCGGCGCGGCCAGGCCCCGCGGCTACCGCACCCGCGAGCTGCCCACCGACGCCTACGCCCTGGCCACGGCCGAGTACCGCCTGCGGCTGGGGGATTCGGGGCACCTCTTCGCCTTCGGCGACTTCGCCTACTACCGGCCGCTCTCCACCGCGCCCTTCACGACCCGGACGACGTGGACGCGGGCCCTCGGCTACGGGATCGGCCTGGTCGTCAACCTGGGGGTGGGCGGCCTCGAGGTGGTTTACGCCCTCAGCCAGGACTCGAGCCTGGGCTCCGGCGTCCTGGAGGTACGGCTCGTCCTGGACCGCCTGCTGTAAAGTTGACACCCCCGCGGTGCGCCGCTATACTCGTTCCTCGCCCTTGAAACTCTCACCCCTGAAACGGAGGTTCATTTTGAAGTACGCAAAGGTTTTCATGCTCCTCATAGCCATCGTCTTCCTCTTCGGCCTGGTCGGCTGCGAGGAGGAGACCAAGGAGGGCGGGGAGAACGGCGAGGCGGGAGTGATCCCGGTCAAGCCCCCCACCTTCACCACCGACCTCGGCGTGTGGGTCACCTACACGGCCCAGGACGTGGGCGAGGTCACCCTGGCCCTGGTCGGCGAGGAGGAGTTCGGCGGCGTCCCCGGCTACTGGATCGAAGTGGTCGTGCCCGCCGAGGGCCAGAAGGTCGTCGTGAAGGTGCTGGTCGAGAAACAGGCCTACGAGGATTTCGGCAAAGAGGTCATGGACTGGCTCCAGAATCCCGCGATCCCCGAGGAAGGCATGTTGGCCGACGCCATGGCCATGCAGGGCATGGAAGGGGAGGGCGAGGCCACGGCCGCGGACATCCAGACCGGCCTCGACGAGTTCAACAAGACCATCCTGCGCCTGATCGTGGAGGCCGAGGGCCAGGCCTTCGAGATAGACCTCCCCAGCTTCACCAAGCTCATCGGCGACCAGGCCGCCCAAATGATGGAGATGGGCAAGGAGATGGAAGAATCCTACGGCGGCGAGACGGCGGCCGAGGAAGTCCCCATGCCGACCTTCGAGCTGGTCAAGGGCGTCACCGCCGAGGTCGCCGGCAAGACCTACCCCTGCGACAAAGTGGTGGTCACCTACGAGGGCGAGTCCGTGGACTTTTACTTCTCCCCCGAGGTGCCCTTCTTCGGCCTGGTCAAGGTCGTGAGCAAGGAAGGGGAGCCGCTGGTACTGGCCGACTCCGGTCGGTCGGGCTACAAGAGCCAGCTCACCTCGGCCGAGCCGACGAAGATTGACGCCAACGCCCTGATGATGATGTTCATGGGCGGGATGATGATGGAGGGCGGCGGCGGAATGCCCGGCGGCATGGAGGGCATGGACCCCGAGATGCTCAAGGCCCTGGAGGAGTTCCAGAAGTTGGGCGGCTAACGCCCCGAAGCCAGGCATTTCTCATCTGCGTGAAGAAAGGGACCGCCCGGCGGTCCCTTTGTACTGGTGTAGTCGCCTGAATGGTCCCCCTCTCCCCGTGGGAGCGCGCACCGACGGGCCGTGGTGAGGGGTGATGTTTGTCCCCTCCCCCCTTTGGGGGGCGGCTCGCCGACAGGCTAGGGAGGGGGGTGTAGCGACCCCCCTCTCCCTGTGGGAGAGGGGATGGGGGTGAGGGCTTCCTTTTATAAGAAAAAGCGGGCGGGTGTGGACACCCGCCCCTACGTTTCCGCATCGTCAATTCAAACCGTAGGGGCGACCGTCCACGGTCGCCCGCGGGCCGACCTAAACGGCGCGCCGTCGGTCGGCCCCTACGAGGTGTTATGCGCTTCGTAATGTAGGGCGGGGATTCCTATCCCCGCCGTCCGGCCCTCAACCTGACCCATGCCTACGATGACGTAGGGCGGCCCCTCTGCGGGCCGCCGTTCTCGCCCCTCACCCTTGGTTGCGATGACGTAGGGGCGGGTCTCCAGACCCGCCCGTTTTTCATAAGGTAGCCCTCACCCCTAACCCCTCTCCCACGGGGAGAGGGGGACGGCCTCGACCCTCACCCCGGACCGTTTCCGTAAATGTAGGGCGGGGATTTTAATCCCCGCCGTATTCACCCCTCACCCTAGCCCTCTCCCCAGAGGGGAGAGGGGAGGCGCGGGCCGCCCTACCGCTTCCGCTGCGTCCGCAGGAACTTGATCATCTTCGGCACCGCGTGCGGCACCAAATCCTTGACCATGTGCGGCAGCAGACGGTCCATCACCCCGGGTAAAAGCTCCGGCATCTGCTCGGCCATGTAGTCCGGCATGGGGACTTTTTCCCCGATGCGGTCCAGCATGGTCGCCATGACCTTGGGCATCATCCCCGGCAGGAGCATCGGGAAGAGAATCGGGAATAGCGGCCGCATCAAAAAGAGCATCCCCCCGCCCACCGGTCCCAGCTTTCCGATGAATTTCATCATCGCGCCCATGCCCAGGGGCATGGCCTTCAAGAGTTCGGGCCACATGGTGTCCATGAGCTCGGCAAAGCCCGCCGGCGTCATGAGGGCGATCATCTTCTCGAAGACGGCCCACTGGCGCCGAACCTCGGGCTCGGGGTCGGGGAAGTCGTAGCCGAGCTTCCCGGCGGCGAAGCGTGCCAGGTCCTGCACCTCGATTTTCACGTCCTTTTTGTCCCGGCTGACGCGGAGCTGGAACTCGCAGCAGGGGCAGAGGGCCAGGACCTTCTCGGCCCCGGCGTCCACCGCCTCGGCCAGGCGCATCTCGCCGATGTCGGCGGCCACGGGCGGGTCCTTGATGAGCGTGAGCACCGAGCCGCAGCAGTGGCCCTCCTCGCGGTTGTGCGCCATCTCGACGAGCTCCACGCCGGGCAGCGCCTTTATCAGCGCCCGCGGCTCCTCGTACACCCCGGACACGCGCCCGATGTGGCAGGAGTCGTGCCAGGTGACACGCTCTTTCCTGCCGCCGTTATCGGGGAACTTGAACTCCCCGGCGGCCAGCTTTTCGGCGATGACCTCCGAGTAGTGCCGGGTTTTTATGTCGTACTCGAGGCCCAGCTCCTCGGCCCAGCCGGCGTAGTGGTGGCGCCACATCATGTCGCAGGCCGGACAGGAGGTGACCACGGTTTTGGCCCCCGCGGCCTGGACCGCCTCGATGTTCTTGCGCACCGTTTCGCCGAAGACGTCCCACTTCCCGGCCACGAGCATCGGCGTGCCGCAGCAGTTCTCGCGCTGGCCCAGGTAGGTGAAGTCCACCCCCGCCTCGTCCAAAAGGCGCACCGTGGCCTGGGCGATGTCGTTCTCGACGTAGCTGGCGGTGCAGCCGGCGAAGTAGACTACCGGGGCCTTGACGCCGGGGCCGTGCTTGGCGGCCAAATCCTCGGGGAACCAATCGGAGCGGTTCTTCCGATACCCGGCCCAGATGTTCCCCTGGGCCGTGGTGGCCGCCCCCATCACCTCGAAGGGCGGGAAGGTCATCCGACCGTCGTCCTGGACGAGCTTGCCGCGCAGCTTCATCCAGGCCGGCTCGATGGGCAGCGACGCCGAGCAGCGCAGGTTGCAAAGCTCGCAGGTCGTGCATACCAGGAAGGTGTCTACCATCGCCTGGTCCCAGCGCACCTTGCCTTCCATCATCCGGCGGAGCCAGTACCACTTGCCGCGCGGGCTCTGGCTCTCCCACCCCCGGCCGTAGAACTGGTCGCAGGCGTCCACGCAGTAGCCGCACTGGGAGCAGGAGTAGGCGTACCAGGCCACGTCGGCGGGAATGCCGCGAACTGGGTTTTTCGGCCTTTCGCCTATCTCCACGGAAACCCCGTTCCCCAGGGCCCGGACCAGCGGCTCGAAGAACCCCGCCAGTCCCATGAACGCCCCCAACAGGCCGTTGGAGAGCACCTTGCGCGGGTTCAGGAGCCGTTTGGGGTCCGCCTCGCGCTTCGCGGCCCTGAGCCGCTTTACCCTCCCGGCCCCCAGAATCTTCTCGGCCAGGCCGGCGAAGTAGAGGCCGGTGACGTAGGGACGGCCGCCGTGCCGCCGCGCGATTTTCATGATCGAAAGCGACAGGGCGAAGAGGAAGGTGTAGCCGAAGCGCCGCTCGTCCGCCGGGATGAAGCCGAGAATCACCGCCTCCGGCCCGCCGCCCCGACCCTCGCGGATGATGACCGCCTCCTTGACCACCGGCTGCCGGAGCTTTTCCTCGATCTCGGTCATCACGTCGCCCAGATTTTTCAAAGGAACGACCACCTCGGCCGGGACCAGGGACGGACCCAGCCGCTTGACCACCATCAGGTTGAAGCGGTTCTCCCACTCGTGCCGGGCGATTTTATCGGTGAGTATCTCGGCGGAGCACTCGGGGTGCGGGGAGTCGAAATAGGCGTGGATGCGCTCGGCGTCGCTCTTGCGGAAGGTGAGCGTCATGACGTAGGTCTCGGGCAGAAGGACCCGCTCCTCGGCGGGCTCCCCGTGGTGCTCCCGCAGGGGGGACAGGTTTTTCAGCTTGGCCATGCGCGGGTTGATGAACATCATGGACCACACCGGCAGCCCCTCGGCCAGGATGCGCTCGATGAAGCGCTGGAGGTCGTGGGCGTCGGAGCAGGAGATGGAGATGACGTCCAGTTCCTCGGCGGGCATGACCCTGACGGTCACCCGGCTGATGAAGCCGGTGGTGCCCATGGCGTCGGAAACGAGATCCAAGTCGTCCCCGGCGAGCTCGCGCACCTCGCCCGAGGATAGAACCACGCGGGCCGAGACCACGTTGTCCGCGAAATAGCCGTACTCGTAGCCGCCCAGGCCCGCGCCCCCGTGGGCCAGCCAGCCCCCCACCGTCGAGGAGGGGTAGCTGGTGGGGTAGGTGCGCAGGGTCAGACCTTTCAATTTCAACTGTTCGTCGAGCTGCTCCCAGGTGATGCCCGGCTCCACGGTGGCGGTGAGGTTTTCAGAGTCTATCTCCAGAACGTCCCGCATCCGGTAAAAATCCACCACCAGGCCCTTCCTGACCGGCAGGACGCCGCCGTAGCCCGAGGTGGCCCTGCCCCTAGGGGTGAGCGGGATGCCGCGCCCGCAGGCCCAGGTCACCAGCTCCACCAGCTCCCCCTCGTCCGCGGGCTGGACCACCGCGCGGGGAACGGTCCCGCCGATGAGCGGCTTCAACAGCTTGGGGACCGAGGCGATGTCGTGGCCGTAGAGCATCCGCTCGGTTTTGTCGAAGGTCACCCGGCCGGGGAAGCGCTCCCGGAGGTGCTCCCGCACTTTTTTGCTCAACCCCGCCATGTCGGCTCCTTTAGCGATATACCCGGAATATTTCCTAAATTGAGTTCCAGTCGAGTGCGCCGAGCTCCTCCCAGGTTATCTCGCGCAGGGTTGAGCTGTGCCGCTGGCGGCAGACGGCCTCGATGACGGCGCCCGCCGCGGGGTCGGTGACGTGGAAGACCACCAGGGCCCCCTCGCGTCTGCCCGAGACGACCCCGGCCGAGCGTAGTTTGGCCAGGTGCTGGGCGATGGTGCTCTGGGGCCGCCCCAGGACGGCGACTATCTCTCCCTGGGTGGCCGGCGAGCGCGCCAGGCCGCAGGTGATGGCCAGACGCAGGGGGTGGGCGAGGGCGCGGAAAAGCCTCGCCGTCTCCTTGAAATCCGTCAGGGTGGGGGCTTCGGGCACGGCGCGTCTCCTTTTTCGTATAAATGCGTTAACCGAATAACCGGATATAGTGTAGACGGAAAATGCACGCACGTCAAGGGGGAGGCGGTGCAATTAGCCATTTACCGTCAAGGGGATGCGTTGACAGATGAAATAGATACCGTTTCGCAATTAGGGGGGTTAAGGTGACCGGGGTGAGGGCACCCATAAACTCCCTCCCCCCTCTGGGGGGAAGCATTCGCTTACGGGCTAGGGAGGGGGGTAAATAGTCGGGCGGGCGCCGACGCCCCCACGCGGGCAAGCCGTCAGTCCTTGAAGAGCCACCACTTGAGCTCTTCCGGGTCGGTGCCCGGCTTCTCGGCGTAGCGGCGCGCGGCGCGGAAAATGTAGAGCGCGCGGGGATCCACCCGCTTCCCCCGCAGCTTGCACAGTTTTTCGAAAAGCGCCTCGGGCTCCCGCCGCGTGAGGTCGAACACGGCGCGGATTCCCACATCGTAAAGGTCCTCGGCCGTCCGCGGGCCAACGCCGGGAATCTTCACCAGCTCCCGCAGGATCTCCATCTTCATCGGTCTGAGCACGATCCCCTCCATGAGATAGTACGTAATGGTCAGTCTGCGGCCGGCCGACGGGCCGAGAGCATCAGCTCGTATTCGTCGCAGGTGACGGGGAGGCGGTTCCACGCCCCCGCAGTGCCGCCCCAGACGCCGAGCACCTCCAGCCCCGCCCGGCGGGCGAGGAGATGGAGCTCCGGCGCCGTGTAGCTGCGCTCCAGGAGCCGCACCGACCCGCCGCCCTCCAATTCGAGGTCGAACGTCTGCACCAGGGCGGCCGGGTCGTAGCGCCCGGCAGCGACCTCGTCCGTGCCGACCCCGCGGATGTAGCGCAGGGCGCTGAGGGCGTTCGCCAGGAGCCTCCCACCGGGGACGAGCGCCGCGGCCATCCGCCCCAGGAGCGCCGCCCCGTGCTCGAGGGGGTCGTCGTCGGAGGAGAGGAGCCCGAAGGCGCCTTCGCAGATAGAAATCACGGCGTCGAAGGGCCCCGGGGGCAGCCCGCGGGCGGCATCCATCCTCACCAGGTCTAGCTCCACGCCGGCCTCCGCGGCCGCGCGCCGGGCCTCGGCCAGCATCCCGGCGGAGATGTCCACCCCCGTCACCCGCAACCCCCGCCGGGCCAGCTCCACCGCGTGACGCCCGGTGCCGCAGCCCACGTCCAGGACGCTCATCGGCGGCGCGAGGTCCAGCTCGGCGACGATGAACTCCACCTCGGCCGCGGTGTGGGCGGTGAACGGCTCGCGGTGGTAGGCGGCGGCGTGGGCGTCAAAGTATTTCTGCCACTCGTTCCCGTCCATACTTACCAGTTCCTTTCTCCGTTCCGGGCGGTCAGCCAGGCCGACAACTCGGGCAGCTCCAAGGTGTTCAAGACGTCGGCGGCGGTGAGCCAGCCCTTGCGGGCGATGCCCACCCCGAGGGCCACGGTGTCGAACATCCCGGCTCGGTGGGCGTCGGGATTGAGCGCCACGGGTATGCCGAGCTCCCGCGCCCGCAAGAGGACGCGCCAGTCGGCGTCGAAGCGGTGGGGGCTCGTGTTCAGCTCCAGGGCCGTGCCGCGCTCCGCCAGCGCCGCCAGCACCCGGTCCCAGTCCAGCTCGTAACCCTCCCGGGCCAGGAGCAGCCGCCCGGTGGCGTGGCCCAGCATCGTGGTGAACGGGTTTTCTATCGCTGCCAGGACGCGCCCGGTGGCCTTCTCACGGGGCATGTTCAAGCCCGCGTGGACGCCGGCGATGACGAAGTCCAGCCGCCCTAGAATCTCATCCGGGTAGTCCAGGGAGCCGTCGGCGAGGATGTCGGACTCGACCCCGGCCAAGAGGCGGCACGTCGAGCCGCGGGCGTTCAGGCGGGCGATTTCCTCGACCTGCGCGGCGAGCTCGTCGGCGGTGAGCCCCCCGGCGTAGTGGGCCGAGCGCGAGTGATCGCTGACGCCGATGTAGGCGTAGCCCAGCTCCTCGCCGAGCTTGACCAGTTCCTCCAGGTTCTGGGCGCCGTCGGAGGCTGTGGTGTGGACGTGGAACACGCCTCGGATGTCCGCGGTTTCGAGGAGCTTCGGCAATTCCCCCCGCCGGGCCGCCTCGATCTCGCCCAAATTCTCGCGCAGCTCCGGCGGCACGAAGTCCAGCCCCAGCGCCCGGTACACCTCCCCCTCGTCCTCGATTTCCAGGGCGTCCAGGTCCAGGCCCCTCTCCCGGGCCAGCCCCCGGAGCCCGTCCACGTGGGCCGCCGAGCCGGTGGCTAGGACCAGCGCGGTCCCCCAGCGCCCCACCTCGGAATTGCGCAGGTCCACCTCGGTGCCGAGGTAGTCGAAGCGGAACCCGCCGTCGTCGCCGGCCCTCAAGCCATCGGCCCAGCCGGAGGCGCTCAGGGCGTCGGCGAGCGCAACTTCCCCACCGCCGGTGAGCCGGACCAGGAGGTCCACGTCGCCCGCGGTCTCGGCCAGACGCCGGATGCTACCCACGACCGCGCAGCGCTCCACGCCGGGTAGGTCGGAAATTTTTTCGAGGAGGTCGTCGGCCAGGGCGCGCGCCTCGGGGTACAGCCGCCGCTCCCGGTAGCGGTTCAACCGCCCGATTCCGGCCAGCACGTTGGCCTGAATCTTCGGGCCGAAGCCGGGCAGTTCCACCAGCCGGTTCTCCAGGCAGGCGTACTCCAGCTCGCCGGGGTTGGTCACCCCCAGGGCCTCCCAGAGCAGTTTCACCCTCTTCGGGCCGAGGCCCTCGATTTCCAGAATGTCGAACAGGCCGGACGGCAGCTTCGCCAGACGCACTTCGAGTTGGGGCAAGTGCCCCGTGGAGACCAGCACGCCGATTTTTTCCACCAGCGCCTTCCCGAACCCGGGGAGCCCGCCGAGGCGTCCCTCGGCCAGGAGCTTCTCCGCCGGTTCGGCCAGCCCGTAGAGCGTCCGGGCGGCCCCGTGGTAGGCCCGGGCCTTGAACGGGTTCTCGCCCAGAAGCTCCGAGGCCGTCCCGAGCCGCTCTATTACGGAGGCAATCTCGCGGTTGTCCATGGGTTCAGGTGCGGAAGAGGCTGATGACGCCGCCGACGCGCTCCCAGATTTTGCCCAGGTGCTCCCCGGCGCGCAGGAGGTCCGCCCAGAGCCGCGGCGGGTTCTCCAGAAGCTGGTCCACCGCCTGAACCCGCTCCCAGGGCAGCCGGACCTCGGCGGGCGGCAGCGGCTTCCCCCTGGCGTCGCGGAACTCCACCCCCTCCTCGAGCATGGCCCGGATGAAGAGCTCCGCGATGAGGGCAAATCCGGTGATTGTGCCGTGGAAACAGTCCAGGGAGACCAGGCCGCCGCCGGTGCGCCGCCCCTGGGCGTCGGAGCGGAAGAGCTCAATCCTCGGCGGGGGAGCGAGCTTCAGCAGTGGATGGTCGTCGCCCAGAAAGCGCCGCAGGTGGGTGTCGGGGGTGTACTCGCCGCGCCCGACCAGCCCGTTCAAGAGGCCCGCCAGGTCCACCACCCGCCAGCCGCGCTCCCGGGCCACCGAGCGGATCGTCTCGTTATAGGCGTCCTGACACTCCTCGACTCGCAGGACCTCGTCGGCGGTGAGGAAGGGGAACCTCTCCCGGGACGGGTTCTCCTCCCGGAGGTAGAAGTGGACGTAGTACTCGTGGTGCTCGCCGCGGGGTCCGCGGTTGCGGGGTCCGGCGCCGCGGATCAGGGGGGCGTCGGTGACGTAGGGCAGCGTGGCCGCGAAAACCCGCGCCTGCGTTTTCTCCGCAATCCGCTCCGCCAGCCGCCGGTAGGACGCCTCGAAGGCCCTGGGGTGCCACAGGCTGAACTCCTCCACCAGGTCCGGGGCGGGCGGCTCCGGGCCGGTCTCCACCACCTCCAGTCGGGTGATGACCCCCGCGGCGTTGTTCAGCCCCACGACCAGGATGACGTTCTCGATGGGCCCCTGGAGCTGTTCGATCCGGCCGAGCCAGTCCACCTGGGTCAGCCCGTTCAGCTCGTTGTGCGCGGCGGGGTTCAGGACGCGCCGGGCGGCGCGGTACGCCGCCGAAGAGGGGAATTTCTTCAAGAGCTCCGAGCGCTCGTCCCACCGGCGCTCGCGGATGATCCGGTCGCACCGCTTCCCGTCCACGGTGCACAGGTCCTCCACGGTGAAGCCGAAGCAGGCCAGGAGGTGGTGGGGTCCGGGGTAGCCGCGGGCCATGGCGCCGAAGCCGTGCTCGTTGTACTCGTCGCGCTCCTCGAGCCACTCCTCCACCGCCGGCTTGGCCGCCAGCAGCCAGTCCACCAGGTCCAGCCCCGGTCCGCCCAGGGTGAAGTCCAGATCGTGGAGCAGCAGCTCTAGGTTCAGCGGTATCCCGCCGAGCCCGAAGTGGGGGACGCAGAAATCGAAGCCCTCGCCCGCGCCCACCGTCAGGCCCAGGGCGCGCGCCACGATGGCCGGGAAGCTCCAGCTCGTGTTCCACACCGCCCCGGAGCTCACCCCCTGGGCCAGAGAATCGCCGAGGGCCACCAATCGCGGCATGGAACAGGCCTCCTGTAACCGACGCGAGCCCATTCTATTCTAACAAAAAGTACCACCCGGCGGCGGCCCCGCAATAGGGCGGAAGCGGCGGGGCGTAGGCCGGGGGATGGGGCCGAAGCGGTCCCCCTCTCCCCGTGGGAGCGGCGCGCCGACGGGGATGGGGGTGAGGGCTACCGCATGTCTCCTTTCCCTTCCAGGGAGAGGCTCACCTACGGGCTAGGGTGAGGGTCGCCATATTCCCCCTCTCCCTCCTAGGGAGAGGGCCGGGGTGAGGGTCGGGGCAGGGAACGTGAAAACGGCGGGGATAGTATCTGCGCCCAAAGGGAAATCGCCGCCCTACGTCATCACATCGAGGCCGGGCTGGGGTGAGGGGTGCTTTAAAGAAAAACGGGAGGGTCAGGAGACCCGCCCCTACGCCATCGCAATTATCGAGGCGTGTGCCGGGGTGAGGGCACCTTTCGTCCCCTCGTAAAAAGGGCCGCCCTCCGGCGGCCCCATTTAATCTTTCCCATCATCCTATTCAAGGACGTCGAGGGTGTCGGCGTCGAGGTAGATCCGCCCTATCTCATCGCCCCCGGCGGTGAAGAAAACGACCCGGGCGACGGTCGCGGCGCCGGGCCAGACATCCCCCTCGTCCTTGTAGACGAACAGGGACAGGTGGTCGTGCGGGTCCCACTCCCGGGCCTCGGCCTCGGCCACGGCCACGGACAGCCAGGGCTCGGCGTCGTCGTACTCGGGAAGCTTGTCCGAGGCGGACTGCATCCAGTCGGTCTCCACGGAGCCGTCGTAGTGGACGGTGACCAGGTAGCGGCCGAGACTGGGGTGGCCGTCCTCCATCATGTAGAAGAACCAGGAGCCCTCGGGGTCGGCCGTGATTTTGCCGTCGTCGGCCAGGGAATCGGCGCCCAGGGCGGTGGGCGCGGGATCGGAGAACAGGTCGCCGATGGCGGCCGCGGCCGTCTCAAGAGCCCAGGCCAGGGTGTAGTCGGTCGCCCCGTCGCCGTCACCGTCACCGTCACCGTCCCCGTCGCCGTCCGGGGTACCCGAGTCGCAGGCCGTGAAGAACACAAGCGCCAGGGGCAGAACCGAAAGGACAAGCCAGAGCTTTCGCATGTTACCCCCAATCGGGAATCTTAACGCCGTCCTCAACAACCCTATTCTATCCCAACCGGTGCCCCCGACGCAAATCCGGTTTCAGTCGTCGGGATCGTTGTCGTCGGGATTGTAGGTGTCGGGATCGTAGGCGTCGGCGAGCATGGCCTGGCGGTGGTCGGCGCCGGTGAGGTGGAGGTGCCGGCACATCTCGTACAGGCGCGAGCGGAGGCGGGGGCCGATCCGTTCCGACAGCGTCTCCGCTTTCTTGGCGGAGGTCTTGTCCGGGTAGTTGGTGGTGATCAGGACGGGCAGGCAGGTGTTGAAGCGCCGGGTGAGGATGTCGGCGAAGGTGTCAAGAACCCAACTGGTGAGGTGGTAGGCGCCCAGGTCGTCCAGGAGCAGCAGCTCCACCGAGAGGACTCGCTCTACGAGACGTCGGGCGACGATGGGCTGATCATCGGTGTAGGCGGCGCGGATCTCGCCGATGAGCTCCCGGGAGTCGGCGAAGAGGACGGAGTGTCCCTTGGCGGCCACCGCCCGCAGCACCCCCACCGCCAGATGGGTCTTGCCCACCCCCACGTCGCCCGAGAATATGATACCACCCTTGACTTCAGGGAAGTCGGCGGCATACTGCCTACTCACCTTGAGAGCCCTCATCTGGCTTGGAGTAAGGGAGCCGGAAAAGTTCTCCAGTGTGCGTTGCTCGTAGCGCTCGGGGATGCCAGCAGCGCCCAGCACGTCCCGCCGGTGGACGGCCTCGGCGCACTCGCAGGGGCGCACCGCCTCTCCGCCGGCCCCGTTGGGGACGACGATCCAGCCTTCCCCGCCGCAGATGGGACAGTCGCGCTCGGGCAAACCGACCTCCAGGGGGGAGGAGTATAGCACATGATGGCGCGTCAGGGGCCCTCCTGGCGCTCGACGAGGCTTCTGTAGAGACCGCCGGCGGCCATCAGAGCGGCATGGTCGCCCCGCTCGATGATCCTGCCCCCGTCGAGGACCAGGATGCGGTCGGCGCCGCGCACCGTGGACAGGCGGTGGGCGATGACCAGCGTCGTGCGCCCCGCCATGAGACGGCCCAGCGCCCGCTGCACCGCCAGCTCGCTCTCGGCGTCCAGGGAGCTGGTGGCCTCGTCGAGGATGAGCACCCGGGGGTCGGCCAACAGGGCCCGGGCGATGGCCAGGCGCTGGAGCTCGCCGCCGGAGAGGGAGACGCCGTCGCGCCCCACCTCGCCGGCCAGCCCGCCCGGGAGCCGCTCCACCCGGTCCGCGAGGCCCACCGCCTCGAGCGCCGCCCGCAGGTCGTCGTCGGTCGCCTCCGGAGCGCCGTAGCGCAGATTCTCCGCCACGCTCGCCGAGAAGACCAGCGGCTGCTGCGGGACCACCGCCAGACGGGAGCGCAGCTCCGCCAGAGGCCAGCGTTTCAGGTCCAGGCCGTCCAGCGAGACGCTCCCGGAGTCCGGGTCGTACAGCCGGGGCAGGAGCTTTAGAAGGGTGCTCTTCCCCGCCCCGGAGGGTCCGACCAGGGCCACCGTCTCGCCCGGCTCGGCTCGGAAGGACACGTCGGCGATGACGGGCCGGTCGGTGTAGGCGAAGCCCACCCCCTCGTAGACGACCTCGCCCCGCGGCGGGGGCGGCGTCGCCGGCTCCGGGGGGTCGGCCACGGCGGACGTCCGGTCGAGAACCTCGTACAGCCGGTCCGCCGACGCGCCTATCTTCTGCAGGTTGGCGTTGGCCTGCCCCAGGGTGCGCAGGGGTTTGAGCACCAGCGCCACCAGCCCCACGAACTCCACCAGCATCCCGGTGCTCAGCGTTCCCGCGTCCACCAGGCCGACGCCGTAGGCGATGACGGCGATGACGCCACAGACGCCGAGGGCCTGGATGACGGGGCCGGTGACGGCGGCGGTGAGCTCCCGGCGGAGGGTCTTTTTGCGCGCGTCCTCCACCCGGAGGTCGAGGGCCTCCCGCTCGTACCCCTCGGCGCCGAAGGCCCGCACCACCCGCATGGACTCCAGGCTCTGCCGCAGGCGGGCCAGAAATGAGCTCTCCGCCCGGCGCACGGTGTGGGTGTGCCGGCGCACCAGCCGCCCCAGGAGGTTCAGCGCGATGATCACCGGAGGGAGGATGATGAGCGTGACCAGGGCCAGGCGCCAGTGCCGCGCCAGGATCAGCCCGATGAGCACCAGGGAGCCGGCCGCGGCGGTGACGAACTCCTTCACCGCGTAAACCGAGTTCGCCAGGGTGTTGACGTCGTGGACCAGGCGCGTCAGGGGGTCGCTCGAGCCGGTTTGGGCGTGGAAGCCCACGTCCAGGCCCAGGAGGTGGTCGTAGAAGCGCCGACGCAGGTCGTAGGTCAGCCGCTGCCCGGCGTACTGGATGGCGTACCCCCCGCCGAAGACCAGAAGCGCGTTGAGCGCCAGCGAGACCGCCATGCCCAGGGGGAGGAGCCAGTCCGCCGCCCCGGCGCCGAGCCCCAGGCCGGAGAGGAACCGGTCCAGCCCGGGGTTCGGGGTGGCCAGCCGGTCTATGAACAGTCCGGCCAGCCACGGCAGCCCCCCCTCGGCGGCCGAGGCCACGAGGGCGAGCGCCCAGCCCAGGGCGATGAGGGGCCACTGGGTCAGCATCTCCCGGAAGAATCGCCGGAGCGACGGGCCGAATTTTTCAGCCACGGCGCCCCTCCAGGATTTTTGCGATTTCATCCGCCGCGCGCCCCGCCGCACCGCCGCCCCCCAGACGCTCCCGCAGCTCCAGACCGGCCTCGCGCTGACGCATCCGTTGGCTGCCGTCGGCCAGGAGGTTCCAGGCCGCCCCGGCCAGGCCCGCCGGCGTCAGCCGCGACTGCAGGAGCTCCGGCACGATTCCCTCCCCCGCGACCAGGTTGGACAGGCCGATCCACGGGCGGCGGATCACGGCTCGGCCGAAGAGGTAGGTCAGCAGTCCGGTTTTGTAAACCAGCACCTGGGGTATTCCCAGGCCGGCGACCTCGAGGCTGGCGGTCCCCGAGGCCACCAGGGCCAGTCCGCAACGGGCCAGCTCGGCGTGGAAATTTCCCGTGACACGCTCGACGAGGCGGTCCACATCGAGTTCGTCGAGCCGGGCCGCCGTCAGCTCCCGGATCTCCCCCGTGGCGCTGGGGAGGACGAAGTGGAGCCCGGGGTCGCGCATTTTTAAAATATTCGCCGCGCCGAGCATGACCGGCAGGATTTTCTCCAGCTCCCCGGGCCGGCTCCCCGGCAGGAGGGCGATGCGGGAAAAATCGCCGGGGGGCGCCGGGGCGGGGAGGTAGTCCAGCACCGGATGGCCCACGAAGACCGTCCGCGCGCCGTGCGAGCGCCAGAGTTCTTCCTCGAAGTCGAAGATGACCAGCATCAGGTCGCAGAGCCCGGAGAGCCCCGCGGCCCGCCAGGGCCACCAGGCCCACACCTTGGGGCAGATGTAGTAGACGACGGGGACCCCGCGGCGCCGGGCCCGCCGCGCCAATAACTTGTTGAACCCGGCGAAGTCCACGCAGATCAGGGCGTCGCAACCCTCGAGCACCCGGTCCAGGATGGAGAGCGCCCGCCGGACCCGGCCCAGCTTCGAGAAGGCCTCGGCCACGCCGATGAGCGCTAGGTCGCCATAGACGAGGTCAAGGTCGGCCCCGGCCTCCTTGAGTAACGGCCCGCCCAGGCCCCGGGCCGCCAGGTCGGGGAATTTCACCCGCAATGCGCGCAGAAGCCCCGCGGCGTGCAGGTCGCCCGAGGCCTCCCCGGCGGAGATGAGGAGCTGGTACGGACGGGTCATGGCGGAATGATAGCGCGGCGGCCGCCGGGGGTCAAACAAAAGGGAGAAACTATCCCCTCCCCCCTTTGGGGGGAGGGCT
>Ga0315289_10001615_pt1 | contig 35108 bp, 28 predicted proteins | sample YL17G11_40_MG_FD_203452 | JGI IMG/M metagenome (GOLD analysis project Ga0315289, IMG submission 203452) | Sediment microbial communities from Yellowstone Lake, YNP, Wyoming, USA - YL17G11_40 | ecosystem: Environmental > Aquatic > Freshwater > Lake > Sediment | place: USA: Wyoming | collected...
TCTGACTCATCGTGATAATGTCCCTTTCTGCCATCCTGCCTCCTCTCCAAAACAGGCAGTTTAGCACTCATGAAATAGGACATTTCTACTTTGCTCTAATAGGACATTATCACTTTGCTGTTACAGAGAAAATTTCTGCGCATTATAGACTATAATAAATATAATAACTATAAATTCATAGGTTAAATTAAATGATTCCATCTCCCAAAATGGTGCAAATTTTATTTCACGATTGGGATGAGTGGGAGAGTTTTGAGAGAAATGTACTATTTCACTTGAAGCTTTTTGATCTTGCTTTGCAGAGAGTGATCACGATGCTACTTTCTCGGTCTCATTACTGCTGTAAATAGGTAGGATGATAGTAAAGGTCGTTCCAGAGCCAACTTTACTCTTTACCTTAATATCGCCTCCATGATCCTTTATAAAACCATAGCACACTGACAGGCCGAGGCCGACATCTTTAATGCTGTCTTTGGTCGTAAAAAAGGCATCAAATATCTTATCAATGTTTTCTTCTCTAATACCTATGCCCATATCAGAGATCTCAATGTGAATCTGATCTCCTTTTGCCATTGTCTTTACCGTGAGGGTTCCCCCATCTGGCATGGCATCCCTTGCGTTGGAGATCATATTGAGAAAAACCTGCCGGAGTTGATTTTTAGAGGCATAGACCTTTTGTAAATCATCAGCAAAGGAGGTTGAGATACGGATGCTATTTTCCTGTAGTTGTTTTCTCACAATGAGTAAGATCTCATCAAGTATGGTATTAATATCCACCAGCTGTTTTTGTTCCTCATCGGGCTTGGAAAAACTGAGCATCTTACGGAGTAATTCTGTGAGGCGAACGGTTTCTGAAAGTGCCATCTCGAGAATCTTTCTCCTCTTGTTTTGGGGGGAGATTTCTGTTTTAAGAAGTTCCAGGGTATTCATGATGCCATACAACGGGTTATTCAGTTCATGGGCAATTTGAGAAGTTAACTTACCCATTGCCGCCAATTTCTCAGATTGCAGCAACTGCTCTTGTATAGCCCTCAGTTTACGTTCCATCTCCAGCCTCTCTTTGAGCTCTTTCTCCATTCGTTTTCTCTGGGATTGATTCATGTTGATTCCTTCATACCCCACGACATTGCCCTGTTGATCATAACGGGCATGAACTGTAACCAATACTGGGATAACACTTCCGTCCTTACGTTTAAAATCAAGTTCGTAGTCGATCACACGCCCTTCTCGTTCAACCCTTTCCTGGAACATCTTACGGTCTTCAGGCCTTAGATAGAGATCATTGGTTATATCTATCTTAAGGAATTCCTCCTTACTCTTATACCCTAACATGTCGAGAAGAGCCTGGTTGGCGTCCAAAAACTTCCCTTCTTTACTGCTGATGAACACGCCGCAACCTACATGTTCGAACAACCTTTCATAATCCTCTTCCCTTACCTTGAGTTTTTCTTCACCCCGTTTTCTCTGGGTGATGTCTTGAAAAATGCTCAGCTTTGATACTGTCCCGTCTCTATTTGTCAGAGGTAATTCAACAAGCTCATAGGTCTTATCTATCATCGGAACGTATTTCTCCCAGTATACCGTCTTTCCAGAAAAAACCTCCTTTGCCTTGCACCAGGGACAAACCTCGTCAAGGTGACTAATCCACTGGTAGCATTTCTTTCCTCTCCCGTCTTCTAATTCCTTGATCATGGCCTTGTTCATGAATTCAATAGTATAATCATTCTTAATGATATAAACGCCGTCCACCATGGCGTCAAATATAGAGGCAAGAAGCTTAAGTTCTTTCTCTGTCATAATACCCTCACTTCATGACACTACTGTAATGATCTATCTTATTTTAAGCTACCATCATTTCTTGTGAAAGAAAAGGAGGAAAGATTGACCTTACCGCACTTTGCCGTTAGCCAGTCAAAGAGAATAAAAGAAAACGAAAAGGAAGGCTATAGCTCAGGTGATCCTTGGGGCGCTCAGGCGTTTGATAGGCGGGAATTAAGAAACTTGTTGAGTTTTTCTAAAAGCTTTTTTAAAGGCTTACTTTCATCTCTCTCCCACCTTCCAAGGGTGGTGGGGTCAATTCCCAAGAGCTCGGCTAACTTTTTCTGGGTAAGGCCAAACATTCTTCGAACATTTTTTATTTGCTCTCCAAGGTTCTTTGCTTTAACATCATCAGACGCTTATAAAAGAAAGGATTTGAAATCAGATGAGCAATGAACCGAATAATGTCATTTACTCCATGATCGGGGTGAGCAAGTATTATGATAAGAAGCCGGTCCTGAAAGATATCTATCTCTCCTATTTCTACGGAGCAAAGATCGGTGTCATCGGTCTCAACGGGTCAGGGAAAAGCTCACTGCTCCGTATCCTTGCGGGAAAGGATAACGAGTTCAACGGGGAGACGGTCCTCTCTCCCGGCCACACCGTAGGCTTCCTTGAGCAGGAGCCGAAACTGGATAACAACAAGACCGTGCGGGAGGTTGTGGAAGAAGGGGCGCAGGAGGTCGTAAATGCCCTGAATGAATATAACCGGAATGTAAAGGGGTCAATTCTTTATCTTTGACGAATTTCTTTTCTCCCTTGATGGTAAAACAGATTGAAAAATCATTTTGAGCTATCTCTCATTCAATTCATCACTTAGTCATACGTAGCCATAAAAATTCTGTTTCAATTTTCATAGTCCTAAGGTAAAAAACATATTACAGGGCAGGCATGCATCAAACCCTAAAATTCAGTTTGTCGTTTAAGGGTGTCACAGGGAGCTGAGGGAGAGCGATAATGTTTAAGCCACAATTTCGGTATACAGATAAAATTGTCAATAACCTCACACTGATTGCTGTAGCAAGAGAGGTAATTCTCAATTCACCTTTGATTCCTAAATGGGAGGTAACTCTCCGTCGTGAAGCAATTATCAGGAGTGCCCATTCCTCCACAGCGATTGAGGGAAATAGACTGTCCTTAGACCAGGTAAGCGACCTGGCGCATGGACGTGAAGTAATGGCTACCCGGAAGGATAAACAGGAGGTTTTAAACTACCTGACTGTCCTTGAGAGTATTGACAAATTAACTGACGGCAAGAGTATTACCAAAAAGAATATTTTAGATATCCACAAAATGATTACGCAAGAGACCTTAGAAAATCCCTCTGATTGTAGTGTCTTTCGCACCCGGTATGTAGTGGTTGGGAACAGATTAACAGGTGAGGTTATCTTCAGGCCACCTTCAAATGAAGAAGTCCCTCAGTTAGTTCAAGAGTTGGTTGAGTGGTTGTACTCTTCTGAAGCAAAAGCACTTGATTCTGTCATTGAGGCGGGGATAGCTCACTATGAATTCGTTCGAATCCATCCTTTTGTAGATGGAAACGGCAGGACAGCACGAGTTCTGGCTACCTTGATCCTCTATCTTCGGGGCTTTGACGCCAAACAATTCTTTTGCCTCGATGATTACTACGACTCAGATAGGCAGTCTTATTACTCGGCGTTACAGAGTGTAGATAAGAATACCCTCGACTTGACCGAGTGGCTTGATTACTTTGTCGAGGGGGTCGAGGTGAGCATTGGAGCTGTTAAAGAAAGGGTTGTTCGGCTCAGCAGTGAAAGACTGAGAAAGACAAGAAGAGGTCAGATTGTCCTGACAGAGAAGCAGATGAGGATCGTGGAGTTTATCAACCAGAATGGAAGGATAACAAATCGGAATGTAAGGGAGATGTTTAAGATTTCCCCTCAAGCCGCTCATAAAGAAATTCTCAAGCTGGTTAAATTAGACGTGATTAAAGCGGTGGGAAAAGGGAGGAACCTTTTCTATCAGCTTAAGTTAGGTTGATGATTAGGTTGATGATTAGGTTGATGATTAATTAATCTGTTTCCTATCCAACCTTTCAACTAAACCTTGGTTAACTGTTTAAAGAAAGAGCGTCATCATCTTTACTTGTCAATGAAATCAGTATCATAGCCCCCCCTTCCACTCAGAAACTCAGGAAGGTGAAAGGTGAAAGGGGCAAGGTGAAAGGGCATGAAAAACAGGTGGCGGTGGACAGGATCGAACTCCCATGAGCTCAAGGCCGGGGGATTGTGAGTCAATCACAACCCCAGGGTGCTTTCCCGTCATTTTCATCTGGTTATCAGAAAAACCCTCCTGGAATTGATATTGATGCAGAAGAGGAGTATAAGAAAATATACAATGCGAGTTGATAGGTAACCTTGAGAATTCTTATATCACATGAACTTCATAAGGAGGAGCGAAGATGAATATTAAGGAAGTAACGAAACGGTTGGAGGACAGCTTCAAGCAGTATTTACAGCACATGAACAAGGAGGAATTTCTCATTGCGGAAAAGGGTAAGGAGCGGTTGCGGTTAGAAATTTACAAAACGAAAGGCGATAAGGACTTTCCCTTGAAAAGAGTTTCCTTCATGATCCTTGATTACGGTATGGTCTGGAACAAGGATGATAAAACAGCCGTTGACGAGGACGAGCTCATTGCCGGGACTTTCACAACACATGACGATCTCCCCTTGCCGATCCTTGCCCTTGAGGCCTCAATGCATATCGGGAAATATGACCATCTGAATATTGACCTCTTTCCCATCTCGAGGGATCCGCGTTACCGGGAAATGTTCTGTAAACCGGTACAGGAACTCCTCGAAAAATATAAAAACCTTCCCGCTGTGCCTCCGGGCGCGATAACGCCACACCTGCCTGAAGGATCTACTTCAGGGGGGATGATGTCCGGTAACTTTGATATCTCTTTCAGAGCCATAACACTGCCGTGGTGGTTTGAGTACGTGGAGATGTATAAAAGCTTTCTGGATAAACGTGACAGTTATCCTCTTTTAAAGGAGCCTGCCATCATTGAAGAGGGCAAAAAGATCAGGGAAATGTTTCTTTCAAACTTCAGGAAGGCTGCGCCGGGAATCTTAGCTGACATTCCAAACCTCTATACTGAAGAACGGGGGAAGAAGTTCGCGGAATTTCTCTTTTAGCAGGCTGCTGAGAATCTCCTCGTGATCCATGACAGGAAACTGGCTGAACTCTATATAAAAAAATTGGCGGGAACATACCTTACATTCGGAAATTTATCGTGGGAGAGGCCAGTAGGACTACGAAAAATAAACCATCAACACCTCCTGTTGATTGGCTGTTGATAACCAGAGGTTCACGGAACGGCAAGACGCAGAATCAATGCAAGTGGAGCAGATTGATCAGTTTTTGAGCAATAAAAATACATCAATATTTCAGATAGTTAACAGAAACAGGTATTTTTAATGATCAGAGCCGGCACCTGTTCTTGGACAGATAAAACCTTAATCAACAGCGGTGAGTTCTATCCTAAGGAAACAAGCACAGCAGAGAGCAGGTTAAGATACTACGCTGATCATTTCGACACCGTTGAGGTAGACTCTACCTATTACGCCATCCCTAACATCAGAAACGTTTATTTATGGGTAGAAAGAACCCCGGATAACTTCACGTTCCATATCAAGGTCTACGGTGCATTAACAGGGCATGGAATAGACCCCAAGACCTTACCGAAAGACATTTTAAATCTTCTTCCAGTAAAGGATAAGTCAGCAAAGTATATCTACATTAAAGAATCATCCATTTTGAAAACCATAGCTGAAAGATTTATTGAAACACTGTACCCTCTTGCTAAAGCCGGTAAACTCGGAGTCATCGTCTTTCAATTCCCTCCGTGGTTTCAATACAGAACGCAGAACCTCGACTCTATCCTCACCTGCAAAACCCTTATGAAGAATTTGCATGTAGCCGTGGAGTTCAGACACAGCAGCTGGCTTACCCCTGGTAGAGTAGATTCGGTCTTGCATTTTTTAAGGGAAAATCAATTCACCTACATTACAGCAGACGAACCTCAGTACAGCAACCATGCCACAATACCATTTCTGCCTGATGTCACTTCTGATATTGCCTATTTCCGGTTCCATGGCAGGAACAAGCAGAACTGGCTCAAGGAAGGTGTTGAAACTTCTGAAAGATACGACTATCTGTATTCAGATGGTGAACTGAGGGAATTTATTAAGCCCATACATGATGCGAGTAAGCGTGCAAAGTCGGCATTTGCTATGTTCAACAACTGTCATGGTGGTTCTGCGGTGAAGAATGCCCTCAGACTGAGGGAGTTAATAAAAGAACAATCTAATCATGGCGAAGAAACTTGACCCAAAAGAAATAGGGAGGGGTGAGAGGGTCACATCTTCAATTGTCAATTAAGAATTATCATAAACACACCCTTTCCCCCAGAGGAAATTGGGAATGGGTTCATATTTCTCACGGAAAGAGATATCCAAGCTCTTAAAATTATGTGTCGTAAATAAAAAAGGCAAAGGAAGATCGCTTCATTATGTTCTGGTTTGAAGGTTGGCGATTAGGTTGGCGATTAATAGTGGATAAGAAGGGCGCATCTTCAATTGTCAATAAAGGCAGTATCAAAAAAATACAGAATTCAGAAGTCAGAATTCAGGAGTCAGAAGAAATGCGGATTACGGAATGCGGAATGAAGAAGACAGGGATTAAGGTTTAGGGATTCGGGGTTAGTCAATTGCCAAATGGGGATTGCTCATGCGTAATCTTGACTTACACATAAATATGTGTGATATATAAATATGAAGTAACGTTGTCTATAAAGAGAGGCAGATTATGGAAAAACAAAACATTACCCTTTCATTGCCCCGGGAGGTCCTGAAAAAAGGGAAAATGCTGGCTGCAGAGCGGGGAATTTCCTTCAATGAACTGGTGCGAAAACTAATTCAGGCGACTACAGAAAATGAGGAAGAGTATCGTACCGCTGCAGAACGCCAGATACGAATGATGAAGAAGGGATTCAATCTTGGCACAAAAGGAAAGATTTCCTGGAAGAGAAATGAATTACACAAGAGGTAAAATTTTCATAGACACCAACGTTCTGGTTTACGCCTATGATTTAGGTGCCGGTAAAAAGGAAGGGGTTACCTCTGAGATTCTTGCCCTTCTATGGACGCATCGCACCGGGATTGTCAGCACACAGGTGCTCCAGGAACTCTTTGTGAGTTTGACACAGAAGGTGAAGAGTCCGGTCACGCATGAAACTGCACGGGGGATTATCTCAGACTTTCTCTCCTGGCACCTGGTGGTGAACGACGGAAAAAGTATCCTTCGAGCCATTGATCTGCAGAAAAAATACCATTTTTCTTTCTGGGATAGCCTGATCGTTCAGGCTGCTGTTACTGCAAGGGCTGATTTTCTTCTTTCAGAAGACTTCCAGCATGGACAAGTCATTGAAACCGTCACTGTCGTGAATCCATTCTTAGAGTAAAAAGGAGGGTGCAAAAGGAGCTTACTCTTTAGCATTAAACAGCCTTTTTTGACAGGGTAGAAAGTCACATCTTCACTTGTCAATGAAGTCAGTATTATAAACCCACCCTTTCACCCAGAAACAGGAATAATCTCAGGGAAGATGAATTGGCAATAGAGGACATATGGGGCACTTTGCAAATGCCTTCTTTCTGCTGATCCTTGGAATTGTGCTCTGGTTCATATGGAGAAAGTGAATGCCGAATGCGGATTGCGGAATGGGGAAATTACACTATAATTGTTATTTTCAACATCTGCTGAAAATATCATAAATAATGAAATATAGCTTGACACTAAATTATTTTATTGTAATAATAATTTTCAACGAATGCTGAAATAGGTATTATTGATGAAAAATAAGCTGTGGGATATGGAGAATAAGGCAGAGAATGCCTTGAGGACATGCCTGGAAAAAGTCCCCTTTGTCCGAATATCGTTATTGAGTAGGGAGGTTGGTGGGGGTGGGTTGAGAGCAGATTTAGTTATTACCCTTGCCCTTCCTGATAGCAAGCAAACTTTGGTGGTGGATGTTAAGAATAACGGCCAGCCCCGTTTGGCTCGGGAGGCAGTTAATCAACTGATGAGATACCGTGAAACTTATCCTGACTCATACGGAGTTTTTATCGCGCCCTATATCTCTCCCCGGTCGGCTGAAATCTGCACAAAAGATGGAATTGGATATGTGGACCTTGCAGGGAATTGCCGTCTGTCATTCAACCAGGTGTATATTGAACAGGAAGGGAAACCAAACCCGTTTGCAATGAAGCGAGATTTGCGTTCGCTCTATTCGCCCAAGGCAGCAAGGGTTCTGCGGGTGCTTTTGAGTAACTCTAAGAAAGCCTGGAAAACCCAGGAGCTCACCAACGAAGCGAAGGTTAGCCTGGGACAGATTTCTAATGTTAAGAAACTATTGGGTAACCGTGAATGGATATCAGCTACGAAGGATGGGTTTTTGTTGAGCGAGCCGGAAAGGCTTCTTACTGAGTGGTCTGAAAATTACACCTATCGAAAGAGTAAGATCCAGGAGTTTTACACGCTGAAAGAACTCGTGGAAATTGAAAGAGACCTGAGTGCACTCTGTAAACAGAAAGGTATTCAATACGCTTTAACTGGATTTTCGGGGGCAACACGCCTCGCCCCTGCCGTCCGTTATCAACGGGCTATGGCATACGTTGGTAATCAGATGGAGGAGGTAGCTTCACTCCTGAACCTCAAAGAGGTCACAAGCGGGGCTAATGTGTTGTTATTAACACCTTACGATGAGGGTGTTTTTTATGGTATCAGGCAAATTGACAGTATCTGTATAGCATCTCCAGTACAGATCTATCTCGATCTGAAAAGCTATCGAGGTCGGGGTGAGGAAGCCGCAAAGGCTCTCTTTGAGGAGGTTATCAGGCCAACATGGTAACACGATGGGATTATACAGCCGAGAAGGTTAAGGCAGCTCGTTCCGTCCTCATTGAACTCATCCGTCTTTTGAAGGACGGAGAGGGTCACATCTTCAATTAAGAATTATCATAAACACACCCTCTCACCCAGAAACAGCGATAATCTCAGGACAGATGGATTGGCAATAGGAAGAGGCAAAATACAGAATACAGGAGTCAGAATTCAGGAGCCAGAAGAAATGTGGAATGTGGAGTGCCCATTTCCTCGTTGACTTAACCTGCGGCTTTTTATAGGCTCTCCCTAAGCCAAGATTCTTTAGCTGACTAAACCTGACAGGGAGGGGTTATGACAGGAAAGGAAGGTACTGTTCTGAATAAGAGCTTTATGCCGGCACCGGAAAAAATCCAGGGATGGCACCTCATTAAGGATGCAGGAGGCCCTACCTTTGCCGGTAGCCCGTCCTGGGAGATGTATATGGCATTTCTTGAAAAGAACTTTCAGGCCTCTGGCCTTGTTGACATAAAGAAAGACACGTTCACGTACAATCGCTGGTTTACTTCAGACGGCAGAGACACCGGTTACTGGTCTCTTTCTGTCGATGGGAAGGAGATTCCGGTGGCGTCCTACTGGGCCTATTCCGGATCCACGCCGCCATCCGGTGTTACGGCACCGCTTGTTTACTACGACCAGGATAACCCTCCGGCATCCATCGAAGGGAAGATCGTGGTCTTTGACATACCGGTCCTGTCGCCTGATTCCCTTCCGCCCGAGATGCTCCATCCCGGTTTTGAATACGCATCAGATCCTGATTCTGTCCCCGCGGATTCTTTTATTACAGACCAGTTTTATCAGGTTACCTACTATTCACTATTCGGAGGATTGAGTGATATTCTGACCCAGGGCAAGGCCGCCGGAGGTCTGGTGATCGCTGATATGGGGCCGGGCAGGGCTGCCGGGATCTATACCCTTCCTCCCCCGCCTTCTGAATTCGGCGTTCCCGGTCTTTTTCTCGATCGGGTTGCAGGCAAGGAGGTGAGGCAGGCATCGATGGAAGGCCGCAGGGCAACTCTGAAGCTGATGGCTATGAGGGAGAAGGCTGAGGCCTACTTCCTCTCCGGGTTCCTGCCGGGGGAAAATTACGGTAAAGCAGAGGATGAGGTGGTCCTTCTCATCACTCACACTGACGGGCCCGGTCTCTCCCAGGAGAACGGCGCACTGGGTATCCTGGCCGTCATCCAGTATTTCTCGAACATCCCAAGGAATGAAAGGCCCAGGACACTGCTCGTGCTCCTTGATCCCCAGCACTACATGCCGGGAAGACACAGCATTAAATGGTATTCGCTCCATCCTGAAACCGCTTCTAAAATCGTGGCGAGCATGGGGGTAGAACACCTCGGGCAGATAGAATACCGGGAACGAGGGGATGAATTTTTACCTACCGGGCTGCCTGAAGTGACCAAGGTGTTTGTTCAGGACAACGAAGCGCTCATCAAAAAAGCTATCCTGGCGGTGAAGGATAATGGTCTCCCCCGTGCGATGGTTCACTGCCCTGCCAGGGACGGGCAGGGCATGTGGGAAGGGATGGGGGATGTGGCTTTGAAAAGGCATCTCCCGGGGTTTGCGTTAAGTTCCCTGATGAGTGCCTATCTGTCAACGGAATCACGTATCAACACCTTTGATAAAGACCTGGCATTAAAACAGATTGCGGTTGCAGTCCAGCTTACCGGTGAATTAATGAGGGCTGACCTTAAGGAAATTGCAGTGCCGCAAGGCGACTGAGAGCAGTGTACACGCTCGTTGCCGGGGGGGCGTGTTAAAGAGATCTTTGAGAAAACAGTGTTCCACCAGATGAAAGGGGGATTTTATGGAAAGTGCTTTGTCAAAAGAACAGTCATACTTTACAGAGAAGATGGAAAGATTTGCGAAAGAAATGGAGACAAGGGTGCTGGATACCTTCGCGCGCCTGAACGGCAGCAGGGACCTTCAGATCAGAGACTTCCTGTATGAAGAAGCTGATTATACGGTGAAGGTGTCGCGGGGAAAGGTGATTGAAAAGGGCGGCTTCGAGCTGTGCAGGGTAAAGAAGGAATTGCCGCCCATGATACCGGAACCGATCTGGAACCGCTACATGCAGATTGATCTCTACCCGAAGACACCGCTCGTGGGGATGCTCCACATTGCCATGTACTTCTCCTATCAGGCAGACGGAGGCGACATGGTGGGCGGGATCATGGATATAACACCGGGCACGATTATTGAGGAAGACCTGTCCTTTGTTAAGGCGGAGATGGATAAGATTTTTGAGAAGCGCGGACTCGATGTTGGTGAGTATAGAGCGTCGCTGGAACACGGAAATCACAAGGAGAAGCTCAAGGCTTCATGTGTGGGGGTGAGCTTTTTTAAGAACTTCCTGGAGATCAACGAAGAGAATTTTAATCTCGTAAAAGAAGCAGTTGAAACCTTCTTTGATGCCTACATCAAGGTCCTGGAGAAGCGGAAGGATCAGAAATTCACTGAAGCAGACATCGATGCAATGTTTGATATGAGAAAGCGGTGGCTTGAGAAGCAGTTTTTCTGGGATCCCTTTCCTTCGACCGGACTGACTCCCTATGAAGTCTGGTCGATGCAGGATCTGGCTCCGGAAGTAAGGTTCTGAAGTTTTATGTTAGCAACATCTTTCCCGGGTTCAAAATGCCCTTTGGATCCAAAGCCTCCTTAACCCTAAGAGGCAGGGATAAGGATTGACCTCTGCTTCTTTGTTTTCTTCCCCACTATCTCCTTGCAATTCGCTATCAACTGATATATTGTTCCACCCAAAATCACTTGAAAGTCATACCTTTTCATAACAGGAGGAACGGTGTTTGTGAAGGTGGTGGCAATATAAGCGGAGCAACAACAAACTCCTATCGGTCTGAGCCTGATAGGAGTTTTTTATTTTGTTTCCATTTTTTAACCTTCTCAAAAAGGAGTGGCAGATGAAATCTAAAACCCTTATTCAGATAATGCTTACAGTCCTATTACTCATTCCATTCAATGCCTTCGGTGTACCGCCCGATTCTCATATCGGTGTCCTTTACGTTATCCACGGAGGTATGACAACGAATGAACCTCAATATATGTTTGATGCTGCAGTGATGCAATTTTCCTTTGACCCCAATCACTCCGTATACAAATTTGTTATCTGGAATCCGGCAAACTGGTCGATGGTTCTGGATACGGAATCTACGGAATTCACTCTCAAGTATTTACGTCTGTATGATTATTCATATGACCGGATCGGGGGAACAGATCCCTACCAAAGTCTCTCGGATAAACAGTTTGCAGACATGAAGGCCGAACTTGACAAAATGGGCCGGCTCTACGGTATAGAATTTGAGGTGGACTGGGCAGGCTTCCAGTGTGCTGACCAGCCAGACCATTACCCGTATCCCCGCTTTATCTACTATGGTCCTGATGGACCTGGCGTGGGATACAACTGTAATTACTGCGGTGAAGATGAACCGGATGGTCCATGGCCCGACTGTAATCCTGAGAGATATAATGTGGACGGACCTATGGAAAGGCTGCTCCAGAAAGGTGTCTCCCGTATTATCATGGTAGATCTCCACGTTGGAGGCGTCCGCTACTCGAAAGGCTACTGGATTTATAATATGGCCAAGCGTGTCCTTGATGAGTGGAATAACGAGCACGGGACTTCCATTCCTTTTGACTGGATCAATGACTACAGCAGCCTGATGAAGAGATCCTACCCCACAGAACCTGCGGGATGGACTGCGGCCCTGGGTTATCCCACGAAAGACAGTCATGTCCTCCTGAACGGAAGTCCCAATCCTATCTCATCTGACCCTGAGCTGGCCACCCTGAATGTAGAAGCTATCGAGGCCGGAATGTCCGCTACCGTTTCGGATGCCGATACCGGGATTCTCATTATGAACCATGCCCTTCATGGTGATCATAATGAGGTTTTTGATCCCAAGATTAATGATACGCTTGTCTTAAATAAGAACATCAAATCCCAGCTTTTGGATCGACACCCCACGATGAACCCGGACAACATCATAGGGGCTTACTGGGGTAAAAAGGATTTCAATCCTGAAAACGGCCTGGTGGAGCATACCCGGGAAATGCGCGGCGAAGTTTATGGATATGCATGGCTTTATGAGAGCGACAAACAATTGCCTGGCGAAGAGTGGGGCTACCGCTGCTGGGATGCCTTGGAGTACCTGAAGGATCGGGGAGTCAAGCATATCGTGATCAGCAACCCGCAGGTCTGTACTGCCTCTGTCCTGGACATGGTTGAGATGCCCAACCAGATTGCTCGGGAGATCGGATTTAAGAACTGGGCTACATGGAAAACTAAAGATTATACAAAATACCCTGGAGTAGGCCACCCCTTTTCGGATTACTGGGGAGTCTGGGCGTATACAGACTGTGGTGAGTGGAATCTCAAGTATGTCAATGGGACCTCCGGGTTTAACATGGGGGCAACGCTTACCGGTCAAACCTCAAGGGCTACGGCAGTGATTAAATGGCTGACCGGGGATGCTGCTTCCGGCACCATTACCTTGAAGGGAGTTTCCGGTACTTTCCAGGATGATGAGTTCATAACCGATGATATGGGTGGTAGTGCGCAAGCTGATGGTTCAGCAACTATGACCTCGAAACCGGAGTGTTGTTATGTGATGGGGGGCTGTGATGATCCGTTACGGCATTACCCTGCACCGCGTATGACACCGCTTAACCAGGAAAGGAGCGATCTGGATTCATCGCTTGTCTACGATATAAGCGAGTACGGCGACCTGGGTTACGACCCCGCTCAAGGTGCACCGAAACCGAATAAACCGGTACAGGATCAATACAGGGGAACCTGGGCAATGTACACCCCTCCCAGTGACGATCCGCGCGTGGGTAAACTTCTGGCAAAGCATGTACTCAACGCAGCTAAGAACCCCATGGTATATATGACCAACGGGGAGGTGGAAGGTATCGGGGCAGGAGAAAGTGTGACCTTTGAGGCACATGTCATCGGTGGTAAGCCAGAATACACCTATAAGTGGTTTATCAAGAAGGAAGGGAACTCTTGGCTCTCTGCGGGGAAAAACAGCCCTACCTTGACGTGGACTCCAAAAAATAAGAAGGGGGGTACTTATTCCATTCGGTGCAAAGTCAAAGATGCGCAGAAACATCCCGGTGAAGTAACCTGGGAAGGGTTTGTCGTGTCACCGAAATAGTAAAGGAGGACGACCCCAATCTAAAGAACAACTATATGGAATCTATAATCCCCTTTGATTGCGAGGGTTAACAAGCCATTCACTATTAACACATGACCGGGGCTTTTCGCCCTGTAAAACACGTTTTACTTCCAGAGCACCCTTCCTGCGCAATTCTTCCCACGCTTCTTGGCAGAAGAATGCAGAGTGAGCGGTCAGGATGAAGCGGTGCTTGATCCAAGGCTCACGTGCTCTCCAGGCTTTTATCAATGGGTCGCTATCGGGGGGCGGCTCTGTTGGCCAGACGTCTACCCCGGCAGCAGTTAAGTGCCCGCTTTTTAGGGCATCATAAAGGGCTGCGGCGTCAACAATTTTCCCCCGAGCAGTGTTGATAAATATCGAACCGGATTTCATAGCCTTAAAGAAATCCCTGTTTGCCATGCCTTTTGTTTCATCGGTTAGCGGAGTATGCACTGAAACGGCATCAGATTGGGACAGGAGTTCATGCAAGTTATAGCTGCGGTCAATCCCTAATGATTTATCAACACCTTCCGGGAGATAAGGATCATAGAAGAGAACCTTCATCCCCAGACCTTTGGCCCGCATCGCTGTTGCAGTACCAATACGACCCAGTCCGATGATTCCCATAGTAGAACCGGATAAGCGTTTTAAGGTAGTAGCAATATTTACCCAACTCCACTGATTATTGAGCACCGAGTCAGAATAGGCAAATATCCCACGGGAGAAACTCAATAACAGGGCGATAGCATGGTCTGCAACATCGGTGGTGCCATAGTCAGGCACATTCGAAACAATGATACCCAGTTCACCGGCAGTTTTTAAATCAACATTATCAAAACCTACACCGATGCGGATTAAGATCTTGCAATGATTCAGCTGTTTGATTAATTCTGCATTATAGTGCAGGGTATGCCAGCCCATGACGGCATCAACAGTACGCCACACGTCCAGCGGAACATCATCAACTTTCGATACAGTTGGGGTGAACATCTGAAATTGCTCACCGAATACGGTCATCTCAAGATCTGGATTGCTGATTACATCGGGCATCAAAATCCTGTATTTATTTTCATTCACCGTTAATCTCCCAGTTCACTGTTATTTCCCATCATCATGCAGTAATCGAATATCTGCAACGTTTTACATAAAGTATATAATCTCCTTCCCTCTTCGGTAACTCCTCCAGTGAGATACATGAACCCTTAGAATCAGAATTGTAACGTAGGGGCAAGGAGGCACAAATCAATGCCCTCAAGAGGAATCCCTATCTTTACTGCAGCATTAATGGATATATCCCCGAGGTAATAGTATTGCATTATCTTGATCCAGATTGAATTCCTCAAGGCAATATCCTCACTCGTATAGGGTTCATCCTTACTCCTCTCGACGACGGTAAAATATAATTTGAGCCAGTTGAGCCCTGCATCCCTTATCAGACCGAACAACTCCTTTTCCGTAGGCATGTGGATGCCTACCGCCCCATTGACCGGTTTTGCCCACTGTTCCAGCTTGTAGATGTTTTCTTCCTTTTTCCGCAAGGCCTGGAAATCTGCCCCGTGTTTTTCGACAATCTTTTTGATCTCAGCGTCTAAAAACCGGAGATGCTCTTCCCGTGCAGCAACAGGGGCTACGTCCACCATGCCGGAGAAGAAGGTTTTATCCCCCGATATCATATGCTCCTGAACGAAGAGGAGGATAGGCACCTTGGGATTGGCAGGATATGCCTTGGCCTGTATGGTGTCAAACTGGGTATCCTCTCCGGTATAGGGGTGCTTCGTAAAAATTTTTACCCGCGAGAACGTGGCCTTTTCAAGCACCTTACCCCGCACGACGCTTACCTCCCAGCTTCCCGCGGGGAAATCATACTTCTTGTACTCTACCTGATTGGTATTATTTAACCTTTTGAAACCCTCAAGAGCTGTCTCCTGAGCCGCAATTTTATACTCTTGCACATCCATCGTTCTCCTCCTCCATCAGTTTTCATTGTCTTTGCTTTGCCCCATCCATCATACCAACACAAAATATCCAGTCAAATAAAATACCCCTTTTAAAAATCTTCTTATTGTTTATCTTTCCTACTAACCTGTAATAGTTCATCCGCGGATACCTGGTCAAATTGTTCTATCTTGGCAGCAAGTGCTGGCTTCTCCATCTTTATCTGCCCGATGAGCGACTTCAACGCACCTATGGTAGTCTCTTTAGAAGAGTGTTCGTTTACATATCCCTTATACCTTTCCTTCTCCGTAAGGCTGAAGAGGTAATCTAACTCCTCATCCTCCAATACATGGAGTCCGAAGCCCTGCAGTGCAGCTTCAATAGCACCGGGTTGGTTGTAACCATAGGTTTTTTTCCAGAATGCTCCGTAATCCTCAAGACCCTTTCCCTTCTTGAGAAAGTTTGCAACAGCAACCGCAGCCTCATACCCGTACATCAGGGCACCCTGGACATAGACTTCAATATAACTTGCGGCATCACCAACGATGAGAATCCTTCCTGCTATGGGCTCTGGAATTGGCGTATAAAACTTCAATACTGCTGAAACGGTTCTTACCATCTTTGCCTTTTGAAACCAGGAGGAGCAGGCGCCTTTTTCTAAAAACCACTGAATGTCTCCCCGCATTGATCCTTTTTGAGCAACCGGGAGTCCATACGTCAGCTCATACACTGGTGGGCCACTTTTCTGCGGTTTAGGGAAAAAGTATATCTGACCCATCCTCGATGGTGTATGCCCTTTGCCAACAAACACCATCCAGGCAGGAGGATAGGGACACTCTACACCTTCCAGGAAGTATGAGAGTACCTGCATGGTTCCAAAGTGTCTCCTTGTTTTATTCAAGCCGAGAGTATCGACAATCCTGGAATTCACTCCATCAGCCGCGATGGCTGTTTTTGCAGTGACCTCAAAGGTCCTCTCGTTTTGCTCAACGGTGACTCTCACCGAATTCGTGAGATTTTCAGCCTTGATTGCTTGAGCAGGACTCACGACATCCACCCCTAACGTTTGAGCTCTCTGTAATAATTCCTCCAGAATGCATTCCTTGCTCATGGCAATGGCAACAGGATCTTCATTTCTCTCAACGATAAATTTGTAGCCCTTTGGAGAGAACTTAATCATCTGTCTTAGGGGGATAGAAGGTCCATGATAAGGAACGGAAAAATCTGTACGGTGAAATACGATCTTCTCTTTCTCAAGGGTTACAAATTCCCCATGGGTGCCTGGTTCAATGATAAGCATGGTACAACAGGACCTAAAAACAGAGGCAATCTCTTTCTTTCTCTCAATGAGGACGACTTTAAACCCTTCCTGAGCTGCCGTGACTGCAGCCATCAGTCCTGCCGGACCTGCCCCGACAATAGCAAGATCATACTCTTTTCCCATCTTCGCCCTCCTCAATGTTCACGCAGATTTGCAAGAGGACCGAACATACATCCAAACAGTCAGTCCTCTAAAAACGGGAGGAGCATCACTGCTTCTTTTTCGACAACACAGAGTCAACGGCCTGGTAGAGTGCCTCGATCACATACTTTTGATATTTACCCACTGGAAGGCCGTTATAGATAACATGCGTCTTTCCCTGGAGAAATTCCTTGGTATAAGATACAGACCAATCAGGGTAGTCGACAGGTTGTTCTACGTCATACCGGTCAAAATTCTCATAGCATTTTCTCGCATGATGCATCAAGGTGTCTGAATTTTCCGAGAAGAACTCTATGGGGAGACCAATGGCATAATCGTACCCATCTTTTATAGCAGCCCAGTAGGCACGGTTGGTGCTCAGGTATTTCTCCTTGGGGTCCCAGATCGGGTCGGAAAATTCATCCTGGCAGATTACCACGTTTGTCCTTCCAAACTTATAGTTTTTCAAAAGCTCCTTGCACTCTTCAAACAGCTTATCCCGGTATGCCGGCGCTAACTCCAGCCAAGCCTCCCATGTAAATGCGTCCCAGGGCATGCCGTGGACTGTTACCGCAACCATAACATTCGATCCTTCGGGCAGTGTATCCAACCTGTCCTTGAGCATCTCAAGGAATGCCTGGCGCAGGGGCTGGAAATTACCCATCTGCGGAGCAAGAATCACTTTGATATGCTTTCCCGGATGTTCCTTCTCCCACTCTTCTATGTACTCAAAGCTGTGCCGAAAACTGGAATTGAATTCTTCAAAGTGGGAATATATTGCCATGGGCGCAGAGATCACAATGGTTTCGCACCCGGCGTCCAGCAGTTCGTGAAGTTTTACCTTCATATCATAGAGGAAAAGACTGCTTGCAGCGCGAAATTCCACAGCGGGATACTTCTGCTTCAGACGGTCAAAAGCACCGTTGATGATTTCAAAACTACCCTTCCAGTGAGGGGACTTCTTCTGGACAATGCCGCTTCCGTAGTAGTAGAGCCGTGAGTAATTGGCCATTTTGCCGATAAGCGTGGGCTCTCCGCTTTTGCGTCCCTTATAGCGAAAATAGCCATGGTCAAGATATAGCATCTTGGAAGGCGGCACCCACGTGAGCTCTCCTCGTTTGTATTTTTCCATCCAGGGGAACCCGTCACGATCCTTGTCGTTGCCGAATGCATCCTCCAGGTGGTGAGGGGTGAATTCCTCGCGGGCATGAGTATGGGCCGGATCTAAAAGGGCTACTCCGTTGTCTACCAGGGCAAATTTCCTGAACGGCCAGGGGACTACCTGGTTGAAGACTTTATACGTGACGTTATGGAACATCTCGTGACTGTGATCTTCGGTCATAATCAGGCAGGTAGCAAACACACCTACTTTCCCTTTGGGGACTATGTCCTGTGTCTTGTAATATTCAAAATAATCGGGTTTGGGCCTCTGGTTTTTGTACTTATACAGTCCGTAGCCACAAGCAATGAGGACAACAATAGCTATTACAAGAATCAACAATATGGTCATGATTACTCTCCCCTCCTTTGATTGTTTTACAATTCAGGCTCATGATTCTCTTTATATCTTTTTAAAATTCTGGTAACCTTATCATAAATTTTTCTCTTATACAAAATTATCTTTCTTATCAACCGGTTGGTGCTTTATAGCCTTTAGATTTCTATTAAAAAAATGTTGTCAAGTAAAGTAAAATAAATTTACCTTTATCCTTGATATTTTTTGTGATAATTTTTGTTGTTATTCACCACTTAACTTAATATGCTAAAAGCCGTCTTCAACGGATTCTGGTGTTTTTAAAACGCAGATCTCTATGATGCACGACTATATGTCTGTGGCAGCTATCCTTGTTATGAAACCGTTGATAATCTAAGAAGAGTGCATAAGGGGGAAGTAATTTCATAGAAGGTTCTCATTCAGAAGCTCATTCACGATTTGTCAAATTTTAAAGGAGCTGGATATGGAGAGATTTGCTGAATTTTGCATACGGAGGAGAAATTTACTCTTGGGTATCATCCTATTCATCACCCTCTTCTTTGGCTACAAAGTTGCTCAGCTTAAGGTTGTAACTGTCTTTGATGACCTCCTGCCCCAAGGCCACGAATACATCAAGGTTCACAATAAGTTTCGCAGCCTCTTTGGCGGCGCAAATCAAATAACCATCATCGTGCAGGTAAAGAAGGGTGACATCTTCAACAAGGTGACGCTTGAAAAGATAAACTATATCACTGATGAGCTCTATAAAGTCCCGGCAATTGACAGGTTTAAAGTACTTTCCATTGCTGTGCGAAAGATGAAGAACACCGTGATGGACGCACAGGGTTTCAAGATCGTTCCGGTAATGCCGAGGATCCCTCAGACCGAGGAGGAGATGAAGGCCTTCAGGCTCTCTATCTATGGAAACGAGATGTGCTATGGGCCCTTTGTCTCTTTCGACAGCAAAAAGGCGATGATCACCGCCGACTTTTTTGAAGAAGCTATTGACTACAAGGTGGTCTTCAAAGAACTCCAGCGGATCCGGAAAGAGGCTGAGGACGAAAACAACATCGTAGCCATAGCCGGAGAGCCCATGCATCTTGGGTACGTGAGGGAGAGTGTGCAGAGGGTTAATCTCATTCTGATTGGCACGGTTCTTATCATCCTGGTTTTCCTCTACCTGTACTTCAAGTCCAAGAGAGGAGTGATCATCCCCATTTTTACAGCTGGCATCAGCGGTATCTGGGGACTGGGATTCATGTCCCTCATGGGATATAATCTTGATCCCCTTATTCTCGTTTTGCCCTTCCTGATCTCTCTCATGACTGCCCGGCACTCCATGCAGCTCTGTGCTCGCTTCCTCGAGGAATATGGTTCAGGTAAAAGCATTAAAGCATCATCCCAGATTGTTATCTCATCCATGTTCATCCCCGGTTTGACCTCCATTATTACCGATTCCCTGGGTATTGCCCTGGTTGCCGTTGCCCCTATCCCCATTCTCCAGAAGATTTCGATCTCCTGTGCCTTCTGGTCAATTGTTTCCGTTATCATCGCCTTGATCCTCACCCCTCTTCTCCTCTCCTACTTTCCTGAATCCAAGAGGCTTGCCTCACAGTTGCAAGAGATAGAAAAGAAGAAGGAGAAGGAATCGTTCCTGGACAGGGGTCTTCCCTCTATGGCGAGATGGTTGGTAGGAAAAGGGAAATGGGTGGTACTCGCTGTCAGCATATTAGTTACCATCTGGGGAGCCGTGTATGCCGAGAGATTGCAGGTGGGGGACATGATCCCCGGTTCAACCCTGCTCTGGCCCTTCCATAGGTACAATATCGATTCCTTACGCATAAGCTTTGCCATGCCGGTGCTCTGCCCTCTCTATATCCTCATTGAAGGTGATAATAGACTGGCAATAGACAATGCAAATGTCTTAAAAGAAATTTACAAATTCCAGAGATTTGTTAGAGACGCCTTTATAGAAACAGGGAGGGTGATGTTTACCCAATCGATTGTTAGTACCTTCCCTGCATTACAGTTTATCATAAAAGAGGGAAACCCCAACTGGTACTTCTTCCCCATAAAAGATGCCGAGATTAAATCTAACTTTTGGCAGCTGATCTACGATTGGGAGCCGGGGGATGTGGATAAATTCATTGATACCAATGACCGGTACACCAACATTGTTATCTTCTGCCGTGACAAGACTGGCGAAACGATAAAACTGGTGATGGAAAAGATTAAAGAGTACGTCAATACCCATTCTGATCTTGAGAAAAAGGTGAAGAATGTCCACTACCGTCTGGCAGGAGGTGCTGTTGGGGTGCAGGCAGCAGTGAATGAGGTGATAGATCAATCTCAGATGTGGAATCTGATTTTTGCATTGGGTGGTGTCTTCCTCTGTGTGATGATTCAGTACCGTTCCATCGCAGCCGGATTGATCCTGACCATCCCCCTCTGTATCTCCAACCTCGTAGCCTTTGCCCTGATGGGAATATTCCAGATTGGACTCACGGTCAGCACCTATCCGGTCTCTTCCATAGGTGTAGGGTTGGGAGTTGACTATGGCATATATTTTCTTTCCCGCTTAGTGGAGGAAAAAAAGCTGACAGATGATATAAACGTGGCTATCGTTAATGCAATCAAGAGCAATGGCAAGTCAATCGTGATGATTGCCACCACCCTGACGGTTGGCCTTATATTCTGGATCTTCTCCAGTCTCAAGTTTCAGGCGCAGATGGGGGCACTGCTGGCAGTCCTTCTCTTTTTGAACATGCTCGGCGCTTTACTCTTGGTTCCCGGTTTAGTGGCGATCTTCAAACCAAGGTTTGTGACAAAGATTGAAAAGTCTTGATCTCAAAGGCAAGGAAGAATTGATTGTTTTAAGAGGGGGCTTTCCTATCGATTGTATTGAATATCCGCATTAGGATATACCGCCACCTGAGTGCCACGAGCACCTGAACAGGTACAAGCCTCAAGAACCTTATCCCATGTGTTCGTAAAGAAGACCTTGTCCGATTCCTCGATATAGTCCCGTCCTGTTACATCCGGGTATTCTGAAAAAATACATACCCGGTTGACGTTCTGAGGAACTCTTGCCCGAAAACTCATCCCTCCAGCAGTCTTCCTGCCAAAAGTTTCCATCAGATAATGAGTAACCTGACCATCAGGGGCATTAGCGATAAGGATAACATCACCACCTTGAGGTGGGGTAGCTCTAAAGGCTGTGCCTAAACCAACGGCGATTGCTTCACTGGCTTTAGCAAAGGTATTGGCTATGACAATGCTCTCTCCTTTAGCCCCAGGGGTGAGATAATGAGACGTGGCTTCTCTCACTGCCGCTGCATAGGTTGGTATCAGGGCACCTGAAAAGATAGAAACTGTCTCTCCCCACATATTGACGATGCAGTTTATCATTAGATCAAGACCCGCCAGGGTGGCGGCCTCTTCAATATCAAGCCGCATGGGATTATCGTCAAAGATTCCCATGCCGACAATCGAATTATCCTGGTGTTTCATCATGTATTCCATCGTCTCCCGGTGGTTATGTTCAATAGCCTCAAAAGAGGCTACCCCCGGCAGAATAATTTTTCCACCGCCACCAAACCCGCTCGCCGGATGGGGAGTGACCAGTCCAATGGCAATCTTAAGGTCGCATTTCATCACTTCTTCATTAAGATACACCTTGGTTCCAAAGGTATGCGTAGTACCCACATGCGTGCAACGAGCAAAGGGGTTGTGGTTGTAGACGGGGAATCTGGCTACTGTCTCTTCACCCAATTTCTTGCTGAAATCCAACCGGTTGTAGGCCCCATGACAGCCCAGGGCACAGATAAAGCGGATCTTGTTATCTTTGATGCCGGCCTCAGCCAGCTCTTCCAGAACAAAGGGTACTATCTCAGCTGTTCTGGTTACACGGGTCATGTCATCAAAGATGATGGCCACCTCGTTTTTTTTCTTGGCCAATTCCCTGATAGGAGCACTACTGATAGGATTCGTGATAGCTGCTTTGATTTCTGCAGGCTTCAGAGCCGGGCGGTTCCAGCCGGCCATATGATAAAACTCAACCTGCCAGGTATCAGGGATGGGGAGCTTCAGTTCCTTAGTCCCATGCCAAGGCAACTGGGGCAGTGAAATCGTTCTCATGTATGCTCACTTTAACATGCAAAAAAAAGATCGAGGGTACGTTCCACGCCTCCTCTTTTCCCGAAAAGCACTTTAAAAACTTGGGCTGCGGGATCATGATCAATCAGGGTATTTGCATATGAGTCGTAATCACGGCGTGCCCGTTCCAGGGCCTCACCGGTTAACGGTTGCGCCTGGTGTACCACCTCAAGAAAAAGATCCAGATACTCATGGAAGAGATTGATGGCCTGCTCATCCTGAGCTTTTTTGGTTTTCACATAACAGGCAGCTTTTGAGAACGTTTTTACAATTTCACCCCCATGTGCCTTGGCATTCGCAAACAATGTTCCATAGCGGTCTTTTATCGCGATAAGCCTGTTATAGAGCTCGGTATCATCATGGCGGTCATAGCCGCCCCGCCGCTGAACATCGAGAAAAAACGTACGGCTGTTACCAGTCAGAATTACTTCCGAAGAAAAAACCGGGAGGTCCAGTTCAACCCGTGGGCACAAAAAGATTGATCGGACACCGCTGACAAAGGCAATAGCTATGTTCATAAGCACCACGCGCGAAAACTCATTCGAACTGAAGGCCTTCCCATCAAGTTTAATCAAGCCAAGTGCTCTCAAGGGTCGTTCAGGCATGGGATGCTTCAGGTTTACAGCAGTTAGGGGGAACCGTTTTTGCAATTTCTCCAATGCAATATGGTGAATATCTTCAAGTCGTGCTAAGGTGTCCATATCCGGCTCCTTTTTGTCACATGAACTCGATACCCTTGTGATTATTGATATTTGATGGTGAACCAGCTTACTATGAGGCAACTATAGATAAAAGGTACTTTTGTGTCAAGAAAAACGGAAGAGATCTCTGAAAAACATGATTCCTCGTTGCTCAGTAACAATGGTTATGCTCTTATCAGACATAGATAGTTGAATTTACAAAATATTTTTTTTCTGTTAGGATTTTTGCCGTTTAACAACTTCATCATAATTCTAGAGAGTGGCTATGGCAAAAAAATATGATCTGGTAATTGTGGGAGGTGGACCTGCCGGGCTGATGGCTGCCAAGGCAGCTGGGGAGAATGGAATTCAAACAGCCCTCTTGGAGAGGAAAACTGATATTGCTAAGGTGAGAAGAATAGACGGAGGAGGCTTGTCACCTATGAATGAGTATATCGCTGGAGAGATTCTTACCTTCAGCCCTGAGGCAAAACGAATTGGTTTCCCTGTCAGTGGATTTTCTATCAAGTATGACGGCCCCTATCAGGATATGTACGGATTCCGATTTTGCTCCCCCGGCGGCAAAACGTTTACCTTCGGCGATCATGAACAGCTTAAAAAGGATCCGGAGAAGAATCGTACAGGGGTTGCTCTTGATAAAGAGAGGATGTTAAAAGGTCTCCTTGAGGATGTAGAGTCGGCCGATGTGGACATTTTCCCGGGAACGAATGTGACCGCGATTGAGAAAAAAGAGAGTGCGGTGGTAGTGACAGGGAATGGGGAAGCGTATGAGGGATCTTTTGTGATTGCAGCTGACGGGGTGAACTCCCGCATCGCACGCCTGATGGGTATGAACAAGGAGAGGAAATTTATCGGTACTCTTGTGGATCGGGTATGGAATCTTGAAGGAATTGAAATTCCTGAGGTTGGAGGGCTCGCCTTTATTTTCACTTCTTACGGGAGTTTTTTTATAACCAATACCTGCCATAAGGGCTTCTACCACCTTGGAGCCTCTACCTACAATCCCCAAAATAACCTCGAGGCAAATCTTACCAGGTTAGTCTATGAAGATACGGTATACTCTCCCTGGTTTGAAGGAGCAAAGAAGACCGGGGAATGTGCCTGTGTAGTCAACATGCTCTCCTGCATTAAGGAGCCATTCAAAGAGAACGTGCTCTTCGCAGGGGATGCAGGCTGGATGATGGAGTTCAGCAACTCTTTTGCCATCTTAACAGGTTGGAAGGCTGCCAATGCGGTGACCTTAGCCCTCCTCGACGGGAAAATCAACAGAGAAGGCATTGAAAGTTACCTGGAGTGGTGGGGAAAGAAGTTCTATGAACCCTATGGGCAGGACGAAATTAAACCGATCGAACTCCAGGAATTTCTCACTGCCGATGACCTCGACTATCTGGTTGGCTTAATCAAAGAGCCGCTTGTTTCAACGATGAACTTCTACAAAATGTTCACCACCATTGGAAATACCTTTGGAGAGCTTTTCCCCGTCATTCAGGAAGAGAGGCCGGATGTGATGGAAAAGCTGATGCTGATAGTTAATCAAATGGATAACATAGAAAATGAAGCAAGGAAGGCAGGATTCCCTAACCGATAGCGAACAATTGAAATGAGGTATATATGGACGTTAAAACACCTGATTTAGTCATTCAAACCTTATCAAACCTGGGAGTTAAGCATCTCTTTCATCTTCCGGGGGCCTCACTTGCAAGCCTCTACGGCAGTCTTACGCGTCAAAAAAAGATAAAGCCCATCCTCTTGAGACATGAGCAGGCAGCCTGCTTTGCGGCTGCCGGCTATGCACTTGTCACGAATCGTACCGGTGTCTGCATGGTCATGAATGGACCGGGGGTCACCAACCTTATCTCCGCAGTTACTGAGTGCTATTACCAGTCAATCCCAATCGTCGTGATCACCGTTGACAACCCGAAGGAGAATCTTGGTAAGGAAGACTTTCATGAGGTTGACTCTTTTACCATGCTGGGCCCCGTCACGAAAAAGATCATCCACCCCGAAAAGGTGGAGGACGTGCAGAAAGCGGTAGCAGAAGCCTTGAGCAGTGCTTCCCGTGGAAGGCCCGGCCCCGTCTATCTCAATTTTCCCATGAATCTCATAGGTCAGTCGGCCCCCATGAAAGATGTCCATCTCCAGGGGAAACCCTATAGGCCCTCAATCTCACAAGTCAGAAAGGCTCTGGGGTTCATTCAAGCATCGAAAGAACCGGTTATATTTGCAGGCAGCGGTGTAATGAGGAGCGGAGCGGAAAAAGAACTGTGGGAATTTATCCAGCTCACCGGTATTCCCGTATTCACCGGTATTGGAGGCAGGGGAGCAGTTCCTGAAGGAAAGCCTCTGGTTATGGGTGCGCCTTCCTACAGTTTCGACATGGGCTTTCTCAATACATCCGACCTTTTCATTGTCCTCGGAACGAGGCTCAATCCCGTTAACTTGAGGATGGGAAGGCTTCCAATTCCTGAAAGAATGGTGCAGGTCGACATCGATGATGAAAATCCAAAGTTTAAAAAAGCAGCTGTCTATATACAATCTGACCTACGAGAATTTCTCACCCTCCTGAATCATGAGATCAAGAAAAGCAGGCATTGCCAGAAACGATCCACCAGCAGTATCTATGACACATACAAGAGGTTATACCGGGATTTCACATCAGCTGAGTACTCTAACATACGCAAAGATCCTTCGCTGCTCACGCCACAGAGTTTCCTCCTTGAGCTGTCAGCATTTCTCGAAAAGAGGGATGCCACCCTTTTCACTGATTCAATCTGGATCCCGTTTCCTCATTTACTCCCACGTGCGAGAAAGCCACGGAGTTTTTTCTCCATGCGCTCATTCGGCTGCCTCGGTTTTGCCCTTCCGGCAGCAATAGGTGCATGTCTTGCAAACCAGAAAAGGAAAGTCGTAAGTCTTTCCGGAGACGGCGCATTCCTCTTCAACTGCCAGGAACTTTCTACTGCAGCAACGTACCGGCTGAAAAATTTCATCCAAATCGTTGTCAACAATAGTGGCTACAAATCGCTCTACAATCTCGCAAGTAAAAAATTTGTGAGGCAAAATGAGTACTATCTCTGGGAGAAGATAGATTATCACGGTTTTGCGGAATCCCTTGGCGTGAAAGCTTTTACCGTTGATTCTCCCTCAGAAATAATCACGACGCTTACAGAGGCCTTCAACGGGATTGGTCCCTGTTTCATAAACGTCATCGCTACCGGAGATAGTCTGCAGGGAGCATTTTGGACTGAGTAAGTCTTCAGTCTCTATTTACCATCAAATGTTAAGGGGCTATGAATTTCTTCATAACCCCCTGATTTTCGGTGGTAGGCCGTACAGGAGTCGAACCTGTGACCTACTGATTAAGAGAGCGTAAAGGAGGTTCAACAATTTCAATAAGTTAGCGAAAACATTCACACTTTCTGTAATGGTAATTTACACAATTGACTCTATTATGTCAATTGAAAGTGGGAAAATAGTGGGAAAGTGGGAAGGGGTTCTTACTGATTTTTAGTCATAACTTCAAAGTCGCTACAGTAGCGGGTTTGCATATGCCTACTGATCTCGGGATGAGGTAGAATGACGGCAGGATGCGGGTCAGCGAAAGCCCTTCACACTGTTTTTGTAAGTCAGGTTAAGTCGGGTCAAGAATAACCCTGACAGGCACAGTAACATAAGATAGAGGGGTAACATCTTTTCCGGTGTTATCCCTTCCCCCATAATTAATCCCTTGCTATCCACCATTTATCATCCCTTCCCTCCCGTCTGGGTTACAGGATATCCTGCTGATATTTTCACTCGGCTGTTAGAGCCACAATTTCATTCAGCTATCACATTTCTAAAAATTTCCTTGACTTTATATACTTTTTTATAGTAAAAAGTCGCTGCATCAATAAAATACAGTAACAGCTTGGCCGTTTTAAATTTAGATTCAGTAGTTATCTCGTATTAGGAGATCAGTTTTGGCCAGCAATAATTTCACTATTATCTTCCTTCATGAGAAAAGTCTGACAAAATTTTCTTCCTTGCTTTTCACCTCTCTTAACTCACAATTTATTGTTACCGCCTTTAGGTTAAACAAGAGACCTGCAGGAGGTTTTTGATTGGTAAACGAAAATATGAGAGGAGGCGGTTACCTTGATTTAATTAAGAGATTTCAAATTTACAGCTCAACCCTATCAGTCCAATTTAAATGACATTGAGTACTTAACTCTAATGTCGATAAGGTTTATCCTTATTCAAAAGAAAGAGGTGTAAAATGAGAAGCAAAATTAAAAAGCTCGTTTTTTGGGGATGGGTCTTTTTCATCCCGTTTGTTGTTCCAAACTTATTAGCAGCACAAACCGTTATTGACCAATCTTTTACTTCCCCAACAACAGGATTGGCCCTTTATGGCGATTATGCTTTCATCGCCCAGACTTTTACCGCAGGGCTTACCGGAACCCTCGCTGGTGTAAACATAAATGTAAATTCTTCTAGTCCATTTCCCCTACAAGTCGCCATCCATACGGTAACGAGTAGTGGGGAACCGAGTTCAACCATTCTGGGTAATACGACCTTAACTCAAAGCAGTGCTCCACTTTCGTTGCTTATCACTTTCCCTCAAACAATAAACATGATTGCAGGTGTACAATACGCTATTGTTGTGAATTTTGAAGGGGCACCACCTAACCGGCCTGAAGGTGTTTGGTATGGTGCGGGGGGCAACTACTATACTGGAGGGGAGGCGTATGCAAGCATTGATGGTTCCTCATGGTTGGCGGGCGAAGATTTCGACTTGCATTTTCAGACCTATGTAACAGTCAATAACAACCCTGATTGCAGCGATGCATATGCAAGTTGCGAGGGATATGAATCTAACTGCCTGAGCCCTTCGAATCATCAGATGGTTCCTGTTCACATCCTTGGGGTAACAGATCCTGACGGTGATCCAGTAACCATAATTGTTAATACCATCACCAGCGATGAACCCACAGCTACTGCAAAAGGAGCAGGGGGTTCAAAATATGCCCCGGATGCCGATGGCGCCGGCACAGATACTGCCATTGTAAGAGCAGAACGATCAGCAAACGGTGATGGCAGAGTCTATGTTATTAACTTTACTGCTAATGATGGGCAAGGAGGATTGTGCCCGGGCAGCGTCGTTGTTCTCGTTCCCAAAGGAACATCTAAAACAACAGATTGTCCTGCTGTGGATAACGGGCAGAAGTACGATGCTACAAAGATAAATTAGACAGATTCAGCTACGAGAAAGAATATTAACGATTTTAAAACAGGCAGGGGTCACGACTCCTGCCTTTTTTTATGCCTCATTCCCCCTTGCTATCCCCATCAGAAGTGATATAACTCAGCACATCTCAGTATAACATTAAGGAGATACCCGTGAAAACATGGGGTATCAAAACAAGGTGAAAGCTCCTGACAGCGTGAGTGCTGGTGGGGTTTTTTTATTTTCAAGGAGGTAGAGCCATGAAAAAGATTTGTGTATTGTCTCTCATGCTTATCTTTCTAACCTCAATTTCCCTTGCAGGGACAATTGACCTTCCCCAAACTGGCCAGACCAAGTGCTACCACAGCACAGGCGGTGAAATCGCCTGTTCCGGCACCGGCCAGGATGGGGAAATTCAGGCAGGGGTTCCGTGGCCGGATCCAAGGTTTACGGATAATGGCGATGATACAGTGACAGACAACCTGACCGGTCTGATGTGGACAAAGAACGCGAATCTGCCTGCTGGTACGAGAACATGGCAAGATGCCCTGGGTTATATAGCAGGCATGAATGCCGGCACCTATCCCAACTTCGGCTACACAGATTGGCGTCTGCCCAACGTGAATGAACTGGAGAGTTTAATAAATGCCAACGAATCAAACAACGCCACCTGGCTCAATACCCAGGGACTCCTTAATGTGCAGGCCGACTATTACTGGTCTTCTACTACCTTCGCCTACAACCCGGGCGGCGCGTGGATCGTCGATATGTGGGATGGCCACATGGGCGCCAACCGTACGTCCGACGGCAACGTCTACGTCTGGCCTGTTCGTGCGGGACAGTCTGGGTCATTTATTTCTGCGAGTGCAAATTGTGAGTGGCGGGACACCTTTAATATTGGAGAGACTGTTTATGGGTATGCAACCTTAGGACTTGCACCCAATACGAGCTATCCTCTTCATGTCTTAGATGATCGTTCTGACTGGTCTGATGGGATGGATATCCCAACTTCGTGCACACAGTGTGCTACTGCACCGGCAACCAGCTTTACAACTGATGCGTACGGAGATATGCCCTGCGGCACCATCATCTGGCAGAACTTACAGGCTAATGTCACTTCTGCTGCATTTGATATCATTATTGATGTGAACAGCAATGGGAAATTTGATTTCAGCACAGATTTCATCGATTCCATGTCTGTCGCAGGATTTGTTACCTTAGTAAAACTTACTTCCTTTGAAGCGATACCAGGATCAAACCATGTAATCCTGAAGTGGGTAACTGAATCTGAGATCGACAACGCCGGTTTCAATCTCTATCGTGCTGAATCAGAGGATGGGGAGTATGTGAAGATTAATGACTCGTTGATACCAGCAGAAGGGGCACCAACTCAAGGTGTATCCTATCAATTTATTGATGAGGGGGTGAAGAACAGGACAACCTATTATTACAAATTGGAGGACATCGACCTCTATGGAACGAGTACCATGCACGGGCCGGTGGGTGTGACGCCGAGGGGGATTTACGGGATAGAAAGATAAAGAATAAAATAGAGCAGGTTTGAAGAGGCAGGGGTCACTTGGCTCCTGCCTTTTTATCTTCCCACTCTCCCCTTGCAATCCCCCATAAATAAGCGTATTCTCTCACCGTAATCCAATAAAAGGTAATTAACCTATAAAACAGGAGATACCCATGTTAAGAAAGCAGGGTATCAATTTGGGAAGGCGATAAGGCTCCTATCGGTCTGAGTGCTGGTGGGGGCTTTTTATGTGTCAAAGTATTCAAAAAAGGGGGATGTTATGAAGAAAATTATTATTCTTTTGCTTGTTCTTTTATCGTTTGTTTCTGTGGCTTCTGCAACTTCTACTTACGGTATTGTCAAAATTGTAACATGGAATTGGGACATCTGCTCGCAAGAATTTAGCCATTATTTGGAAGACCCCTGTGATGCTTCTATAGTAGTGCGGTTATTGAGTGATACTATAAACCTTAACGGATATTTGAACCAATATGTCGGATTAGATGGAGCTGATGTGGGTGTCGAATGCAGGATAATTAATGTACAGAATATCAATATACTCCCAGCACCTCCTTGTTGCACAACCTGGTCTGATGTCATCTCAATGTACAGTACATATGTAGCTGGTCAGGCTACGTGGAATGATGTGATTGCGTGCTATCAACAATATGGTTCTTCTCAGTATACGATATCAGGCATTGTTTATGACTCCGCTTCTGTTCTAATGGAACTTTCTGGTCCTGTTTCGATGACGACCACAACCGGTGATGACGGAAGCTATAGTTTCACGGGTCTAAGCAATGGCACATACACTATTACCCCGTCTAAATCAGCCTGTCCCGAGTGCGGCATTTTCTTTAGCCCAGGTAGCCAGACAGTTACAATCAATGAAGCAAGTATATCGGGAGTAGATTTTTCTGAAGAGTGTGTTGCCTGTGTTATATGGGGAGAATCTGGATGTTTACCATGCATGTTTTCCTGCTACTTGGATGGCGTATGTAGTATGGAGGAATATGAAAAATGCTTGAATTCTCCTTATGTATGCTTATCCTCATATTAAGACTATTAGGATTTGAAGATACCTAAGAACCTATTCTAAAAAGGTTGAAGACATTGACCTTTCAGGCAAGAGCACCATGCACGGGCCGGTGAGTGCTACACCAAGAGGGATTGTCAGGAGGGGCAGATAAATATCACCATTTTGGAGATAGCCATGAAAAAGATTTGGGCTTTAATGATCTGTTTCTCTTTCCGAACTCAATTATGAGTAAGAAATAATGTTGCCTGATTTTCCTGAAATAAAAAGAAAATTTTTTGATCTTATTATGAAATATCTCCGAGACTCAGTCCATAATGATCCTCTTATATCTCAGTTAAAGGAGGAACAACATTTCGAAGGCGATAAATGGTCTATGAAAACTGAGGATGGCGAATTGAACGAATCGAGCTATAAAAAAATATCATCGGATGAAATAAATCTAAAAAGAGAGGACATAATTAAAAAAGGCTCCATGGCCTTTATAGAAAACTTTACTAAAGCGGCTGAGGAAATGAAAGAAAAGCAGGCAAAAATGATCATCGAGAAAATCACTGAGATAACAGATAAAACTGGAAATGTTGTTAACGGAAAAGGAAGTCCTTTTACTTTTGAACTCTATTTGGAAATGCTCGAAAAAGTATGGATTGATTTTGATGATCAAGGCAATCCTCATTTACCAACTCTAATTATATCGCCAGATATGGCGCCAAAAATGAATGAACTTTTTAAGGAATGGCAAAAAAATCCAGATTATGAGAAACGAATCCAAGAATTAATAAAGAAAAAGAAAGCGGTTTGGGATGATAGAGAGAGCCATAGAAAACTGGTTGATTAATACCAACGAAAGAGATTATCAGACAGCATATTGTCAAATATTAATTCATTCAGGACACAAAATACTATATGTCTCTTCACACCGCCCCATGGAACAGGGAAAAGATATCATTACAATTGACTGGAATGAGGATTACCATGTGTATCAGCTTAAAACAGGTAATATCGATCTTAAAAAATGGAGGGAAATTGTAGGTGAGGTTAAGGAATTAATAGAATTACCTATAATTCATCCCTCAGTTGACAAAAGCAAAATCCCCAAAGCCCATTTAGTAACCAACGGCGATGTAACTGACGAGGTAAGAATTCAAATCGATCAGATAAACGAAGACAACATCAGAAAAAAAAGAAACTATGCATATTTGGAAATAGTAAACGCAAAAACTCTTTTGAGGGAATTCATAAATGCACAAGGTGAATTCATCCCGCAAAAATTGGAGGATTTTGATTTATTTTTAGAATTCTTTCTTACTAAGGGAACTGATTTTTTAGATAAGGAAAAGTTTTTCAATTTTTTAAATAGTACAATTTTCAAGGACATATCTCCGCCAAAATCCAGATCCCTAAATGCAATATCAAGCAGTGTGATCATCGTTTCCTATTTGTTAAATCCATATCAAATTAAGAAGAATTATTTTGCACTCTTTGAGGCTTGGACCTGTTTGTGTGGAGCTATATTGCGCTACGCCAATAAATCCGGATTAATTCGAGCCGAGATGATCGATTCTTATAATTTAGTTTTTGCCGAAATAATCCGGAATCTAATCTTGTTGAGAGAAGAAGTTTTGGGGAGAAAGGATTTTTTGGAAGGTGAATGGTTAGGAGATGGTGATCTGATTTATAGAGCCAGAACAACAATCGTGCTGGGGGTTTTAGGGGCTTTAGAGATCCATTTGCATGAATCGGATGAAACATATATTCCCAGTTCGGGAATATCTGATTTCATAAAGAGCAATTTATCCCTACTTTGGTTTTGGGGGGAATCTGCTTTCCCCTATTTTTTTTATATTATTAAAATACTGGGGTTCAATAGAGAAATAGAAATTGCAAGGGGATTACTATGCGATCTCACTCTTATTTTGATTCAGAGGAATTCCTTAATGAGTCATGCTTGTCTTCCGAATCCTTATTTTTCCGTGAATGATATTCTCCAAGGCATTTTGAAACTCACCAGAGATGAAATTGATTTCGATCAATTCTCAGGCAGTTCCTACACCTTGAGAACAATGATTTTGATGTTAGTAAGACGGGGAAATAGGAAATTCTTGGAAAAATCTTGGCGAAACATTTCACATATTCAGTTTAAGGAATTTCAGCCTGCTTGCATTGAAGACACATTCACTTGGCGGTTAGACATAGGTAAAAATTGTGCGGAATTTCCGAAAGCAACTCAAAGCTGGTCCGATCTTGGAAAAGAGGCAAACGATTTGAGCTGTTTACCGGAAATGTATAAAGTTAATAAAGCCCTCTTGAGATTTTTTATTATTACATGTCCCCACAGGTCTAATCTTCAAATAATTGGGTTGTTGGACTGATCCTTCATTAACCTGTGAATGCTACACCGAGTGGAATTCATAATGATAGTGAATTTCCTGACCGAATTTCATTGTAGGGGATAGGGTAGCTCCCGAAAGCTGACTCCACAGCCTGCCCCTGGAAAGTTTAGAGAGACCACGAGGAACGTGGTGGATGGAATGAAAAGGAAAAGATATTTTAAAGATGAATTTATAGGAAACCGTCGATTCGAGCTTTTTAAGCGTGATCCCCTCGCCATTGAGATGGAAAACCTCTGTAGAAAGAGTTTTTCTGACAATGTTACCAATGATGAAAGGGATGTACTCTCCAACCGTGTTGAAAAATTAGCTAAAGATTTGATGAAAAAATGGGACTGCGATTTCATACCGAAAAAATATATCCCTGCTGAGCCGTTCTCTTGGTTTGAATTTTCTTCAGGTGCTTTTACGGTTGCCAATGTCGGAGAATACATTGAAGAGTTTCTTGAAAAACTTGAATCAGGATTTCAAGACTCCTCAACAGGATTCCCAAACCCCGCATCCTTAGAACATTTCGAGAGGAAAGGATGGGTATTTTATTATTTGGATGGTGCCTATGATGATAGGGGAAATGTTTATATACCGGTCCCGCCTGGAAGCATACCTATTATCGTGGATCCTGGGGGATTAACGAGAAAAAGCAAAGCTGCGGTCACGAAGGAAATATGGAACATCATTGAGCGTGAAATAAAGAAAAGGAGAAGCAAAATAAAGGAACAATGGAAATACATTCCGGCAGTAAGAGATTCCCAGGAACTTGGTTTCATTTCTACAATGGCAGAAGACATCTTTGCCAAATATCTTAAATGGTATGACCTTCACATGGGGATAGATTATCAATCTCCAAAAGGGCTCCACTTCAGGACGATAGCCTATCATGAATGGCTGGAGCGTAAACATCCTGACAAAGCAGAGGAAGCTAAGAAGAAACTGGCAGAGAGAACCAAAACCATGAGTGGAAAATGAGGGACGCTTCCCCTATTATAGTGATCCCTTATCCCAAGAATTTCACAGACTTTTTGTAAGGATGGTATTTGAAGTGTTCATTGAAGGCAAAAATGGTCTGCATACAAAATCTGTTGATTAATGCAAAGCTTGCGTTCGTGGGGTCCACAGGGAAGATTGAACTTCTGTGAGTGCAAAGACTGGGGGAGCGAGCATTCAACCGATCTATCTATTCCCCCTCAAAGATTCTCATTTCATGATCTTCTATAATTATGAGGTGTTTCCTGCCAAGTTTGTCATGATGTTTATCTAAAAGTTTATT
>Ga0315289_10001616_pt1 | contig 35106 bp, 32 predicted proteins | sample YL17G11_40_MG_FD_203452 | JGI IMG/M metagenome (GOLD analysis project Ga0315289, IMG submission 203452) | Sediment microbial communities from Yellowstone Lake, YNP, Wyoming, USA - YL17G11_40 | ecosystem: Environmental > Aquatic > Freshwater > Lake > Sediment | place: USA: Wyoming | collected...
TGGGTGTCAATCTGAAGGCGCACCGTTTGGTCCGCCTCCCAGGGAGGTGGGGAACTTGAGAGTTTCATTGTCCCCCAAGTCCACCAGACGGTGCCTCACCCTTTCAATCTGAATCGTTCCGGCTAAGATTCCAGCGCAATTCAGAAAGCGGATTGTCTCTGCGTATCTTGAGATAAAATCGCGTCACTCAAGGGCGATCTATGATTCTTCATTCGATAGCGCAGGACTTAGTGCTGGGAAATTTTGTGAAAGTGTGCTGCGATTTTTGCAACAGTCACTCGCCGGAAGCCATATTCCATTTGGAAAGCACGTTGCAAATTTTCCAGATGAGTGTCGAAAGCTGATTCTTCTTCCGCAGACTGCCGGAGTGGAATCGCTCAGAATAATCATACCAAGAGCACTCGTATTTCTATACACACTTCGCGGCAAACGAGGAATTGGCCATGTCGGAGGTGACGTAGAAGCCAATGAGATTGATTCAGCCACAATTGTTCGTGTCGCCGACTGGATTATTTGCGAACTCATTCGTATCCATCACTCCCTTTCACTCGAAGAGGCTCAAGCCGTCGTGGACACCCTTTCGAGCCGAAACGTTCCTGAGATATGGGAGGTCGCTGGCAAGAAGCGCATTTTGCGAACGGACTTGGATTTCAAACAAAAGGTCTTGCTGCTGACCTATTCAAACGTAGAGGGTGGTGTTCTCACGGAAGATCTATTTGAGTGGGTGGAATACAGCAGCCTTTCGATGTTTCGAAGCAGTGTGCTGAAACCATTGCACGATCTCAAACTTTTGGAATACGACAAAGATTCGGACATTGTTTATATCTCACCGCTGGGAATACAAGAAGTCGAAACGAAAATTCTCAAACCAAAGTGATTCAGTTATTTCCCAAATTGAGCCTTTTCCCGTCAGCGGCTACGATGTGCAGCGATGTCTGACGTCCAATTCATGCGCCTTGCCCTCCGGCTCGCCCGGCGCGGCTACGGCACGACTTCGCCGAATCCGATGGTTGGGGCGTTGCTGGTAAAGCGCGGCCAAATCATCGGGCGCGGCTGGCATCGGCGCGCGGGCCTGCCGCACGCGGAAATCGAGGCGCTGCGTGACGCGCAAAAGCGCGGCCTCAAACCGCGTGGCGCGACGCTTTACGTGACGCTCGAACCGTGTTGCACGCAAGGTCGTACCCCGCCCTGCACGGATGCTGTCATCGCCGCCGGGATCAAACGCGTGGTGGTTGGCGCGATTGATCCAAATCAACGGCACGCGGGCAAGGGATTCAAGATTTTGCGACGGGCGGGGATTGCGGTAGAGGCGTTCGGAGTTCCGCGTTTACGCGGTTTGACGTATGGGCGGCGACCGAACCGCCTGAAGGCGGAACTCCAAACCTTGGCTGACGAGTGCGCGCGGTTGAATGAAGCGTTCAATCATTGGATTGTTCATCGCACGCCGTTCGTTACGGTGAAGGCCGCGATGACGCTCGACGGCAAGATCGCCACGGCCAGCGGCGAATCGAAATGGATTACGGGGGAGAAAGCCCGCGCTTACGGAATGAAGTTGCGGTCGGGCGCGGACGCGATTCTCGTCGGCATCAACACGGTTCTGGCGGACAACCCGGCGCTGACAGCGCGGAAGAAGATGGAAGATGGAAGATGGAAGATGGCGAAACCGATTCGCAGAATCGTTTTGGATTCGATGGCGCGCACGCCATTGGACGCGAAAGTGGTACGCGATGAATTTGCCGCGCTGACGACGGTTGTGGTGAGCAAACTTGCGCCAAAGAATCGTGTGGCGGCGTTGGCGAGGCGAGTGAACGTCATCACCGCACCGACGGAAAAATCGCAAATCGCAAATCGCAAATCGCAAATTGATCTGCGCTGGCTCATGCGAAAGCTCGGCGCGGAAAACGTCACCAGCCTGCTCGTTGAGGGCGGAGGGGAGGTGAACGCGTCGTTCTTGCTGGGCGGTTTGGCGCAGCGCGTGGTGTTTTTCTACGCGCCGAAAATTCTCGGCGGACGCGACTCGCGGAAAGCAGTGGCAGGCAATGGCGTGAAGCGGTTAGAGAAAATCATCCAGCTTCGCGACGTCGAGTGGCGCCGGCTTGGGCCGGATCTGTTGCTGACGGCACGGTTGGAGTTCAAGCTTTAGCTTGTCTTCCTGGTGGCCAGCACGAAACTGTTGCAAGCTAAAGTTTGAACTCCAGCAGTTGCGGAACAAGCTGAAGCTTGAACTCCAACGTTATGTTCACGGGCATTGTCGAAGAAGCGGGAACGGTCGAGCGCATCAAGCCGACCGCGAAGGCGATTCAACTGACCGTCCGCGCGCAGGTCTGCGGCCGCGGATTGAAAGTCGGCAGCAGCCTCGCAGTCAACGGTTGTTGCCTCACGGTCCTGAAGCTCGCGCGGCGCGGCAAACGCGCACTTGTCCAGTTCGATCTGCTCCAAGAAACGTGGCGGCGGACGAATCTGCAATTCGCCAAACCCGGTTCGCTCGTGAACCTCGAACGGCCGCTGCGCGCGAACGGCGAACTGGGCGGACATTTCGTCACTGGCCACATTGACGGCGTCGGCAAAATCATCCGCTGGGAGCGTGCGGGCCGTGACCACGTTCTCGACATCGCCGCGCCGCCGGAGGTGATGCGCTACATCGTTTTCAAAGGGTCGGTGGCGGTGGACGGCATCAGTCTCACCGTCGCGGGCGTGAAGCAAAGAAGTTTTCGCATCTGGATCATCCCGCACACTTACGAGATCACAGCGTTGCGCGATCGGAAGGTGGGCGACGCGGTCAACCTCGAAGCTGATTTAATCGGCAAGTACGTGGAAAAGCTTTTTACTGCGCGGGATCAGTCTCGCAACCGAGGTTGAAGCACCAGTTCGTCGGGATGGTGCGCAGAGCACGGCTTGAATCGGCGGCCCAGGCGTCTCGCTGGGCCTTCTGGCCGAACACCCCGGGCCGCGCCAGCAGCGCCTGCTGCTTCCAGTCGCTGATCACGACCGGATGCACGCCAAACTGGCTGCCCGATTCGTTGAAGGTCTTGTCCTCGCGCAACGCGGCCACGACCGCCGTGGCCTTGAACTCCGCGCTATGCCGTCGCCGTATTCCCTGGCTCGTCTGCTTCCTCTTTCCAGCAGTTGTTTCTTGGCTTAACCACTGGCCGGATTTTGTGGGAGCACTTCCGGAATGTGGTAACGCCGCTGTACGCCGCCCGTATCGTTGGGCGTTAGCCCGCATATTTCACAAACTTCGTAGCCGCCGATCCCGCAACGCGGGAGAGGCGGCGGCGCAATTGACCCGCAACGGTACGCCTCCTTACGTCGGCGCCTACAGTCTGTCAGCGATCCAATCGGCGTGTGAAATATGCGGGTTAGCCGGTTGCGCAAACGGATGGAGCAAGGAAACCGCCTGATCGTTCCGACTACGGAAGATTGGCAGGAAGCGTGGGCGGCTTACGAGAACGGGGAAGCTGATTCCGCAGGCATCGTGGAGCACGTTTCCTTTGCTGTGATGCGGCGGCTCGGCATTTCAAAAGCGTTCACCAACGACCGACATTTTCGAGCCGCCGGATTTGAAACGATGTTTTGAATAGCGGATGAAAACGAAACTGACCCAACGCCGGATTAAAGCCCGCAAGTCGAGTGCGTGCGGTCTGCGCAAGCCGTGGAAACAGGGTTGGGATGACAAGAAAACCGCGCGCGACATCCGGCACGCCCAACGCGCCGAGCAACAACTCCGCGAAGCGGGGTTCTAAACACGAACGTTCGCGACCGCGCGCCGTCCCGCGCTGCGGGATTCCGTTGGGAACAATTCGCCGAAGTCCCATTGCGATTTGGCCTGCCTGCTCATCAAATTCAGAATCAATTAAGCCACGGATTGAACACGGAGAAAACACGGAAATTCGTGGCCGAGTTTTCAAGTTGAATCTTTCCTGCATCAAGGTAAATTCACCCCATGCCAATGACGCTTGATGAAATCGTCGAAGAAACCCGGCACTGGCCGCCGGAGCGGGTCGGCGAACTGGTTGGCCGCCTGACCGAAGACCTGCACACCAGCGATCCAGAAATTGAGGCCGCATGGAAAACCGAGATTGACCGGCGCATCGAGGAAATTCAAAGCGGCAAAGTTAAAGGCGTTCCGGCTGAAGAAGTCTCCGCCCGCATCCGCAAAATTCTCGAGCGGTGAAGCCGCACATCTTTCACCCCGATGCGGGTGAGGAATACAGCCGCGCCGTCGAGTACCACGCCGACATTGCTCCTGAACTTGGCAGCCGCTTCTACGACGAAATCGAACGGCTCATCCGCGAAGTTTGCCGCCAGCCCGAACGCTTCTTTCGTTTCAGCCCGCCGGCACAACGCGCCTTGGCTTGCAAGTTTCCTTACTCGCTGGTTTATCTGAACCAACCGGATCGCGTGTGGATTGTCGCCGTCATGCACGCCAAGCGGCGACCCGGTTGCTGGCGCGAACGGCTTGGTTGAAAACGCGTTGGCAAAACAACTCGCCGAAATCCCATTGCGATTGGGTTTGGTTGCTCATCCCGAAATTGCTTCCGACACGCGCTGAATTTTCACGGCTTTGCCGCTGGCTTCGTCAATTTCAATCACCGCGCCTTGGAGCAGCACGCGGTCTTTGGCGACCTCGAACCGCTGCGGCGTGTTGGTCAGGAAACGTTTGATGATCGGCTCGATTTCGCGGCCCAGCACGCTTTCGTGCGGGCCGGTGAAGCCGGCGTCGCTCAAATACGCCGTGCCGCCGGGGAAAATCTGCTCGTCCGCCGTCTGCACGTGGGTGTGCGTGCCGATGACGGCGCTGACTTGGCCGTCGAGCATCCGCGCCAGCGCGATTTTTTCCGAGGTCGCCTCGGCGTGGAAATCCACGAAGATGATTTTGGTTTCCTGCCGCAGACGTTCGACTTCAGCGCGGGCGGCGTGAAACGGGTTTTCCAAAGGCGGCATGAAGGTGCGGCCTTGCAAATTGAGCACGGCAATGGACAAAGTTTCTTTGCCGGTGGGGCGAGCGTCCCCGCGAGCCGAAACTTGATTTGTCTGTCCATGGGACGGCTCGCCAGTAGTCTCGCCCCACCTTTTCAAGTCAATTTGAAAAATGGCGCTGCCTTGCCCCGGGGTTCCGGGTGGATAATTCAACGGGCGCAGAAACCGCTTCTCGTTTTGCAGCAATTCCATAACTTCCTTGTGGTCCCAGAGATGGTCGCCGCTGGTCATGACGTCCACGCCGGCGGAGAAAATTTCCCCGGCGGTCTTGGGCGTGATGCCGGAGCCGCCGGCGGCGTTTTCGCCGTTGGCGATGACCAAGTCGAGGCGGTGTTGTTCGCGCAGTTTCGGCAGAAGAGTTTTGACCGCCTTGCGTCCGGGTTCGCCCGTGATGTCGCCGATGAAGAGGAGTTTCACGCGGCCAAGCTAGAAAAGAACCAACGGAATGTCAGCCACAGATTGAACACGGATGAACCACGGATCAGTAGGAGCCGACGTGAGGAGGCTCTGACTGATTGCGGAAGGCGGAGTGTGGGATTTGAAAAATGAGCCTCCTTACGTCGTCTCCTACCGGAAAATTCTTTTTTGTGCTCCGCGTGCTTTCTAACTTGGGGGCGTGCCGCTAAATACTGGTGACAAACTGAGTTTAACGATTGAGGACATCGCCTTTGGCGGCGAAGGCGTGGCGCGGGTGGAAGACTTCGTCGTTTTTGTCCCATTCGTCGTGGTGGGCGAGGTCGTGGAAGCCGAGGTGACCGGGGTGAAAAAGAATTTTGCGCGCGCCCGACTCGTCCGTGTCGTCCAACCGTCGCCCGAACGTGTCGAGCCGGCGTGCCGCTATTTCGGCAAATGCGGCGGCTGCCAGTATCAGCACGTTGACTATGCGGCGCAGCTTCGGCTGAAACACAAGCAGGTGGCGGATTTGTTCCAGCGGATCGGGGGTTTTGATCCCGGCTTGGTTGCGCCGGTGTTGCCGTGCCCGCAACCGTACGGCTATCGCAACCGGGTCATGGTGCGCAGCCAGTGGAACAAGCCGGAGCAGAAGCTGAACGTTGGTTTCGTGCGCTGGGACTGCGGGTTGGTGGAAGACATCGTGGAATGCAAAATCGCCGAGCCGGCCATCAACGAGCAGATCAAACACGTCCGCGCTCATCCGCCGCCGCGGGGCGGGTTGAAGGTCGTTTTGCGCATCGCGCCGGCGGGGTGGGACGTGCCGCCGGATTCCTTTTTCCAAAACAACTTCTTCCTGCTGCCCAAGCTCGTGGACGTGGTGCGGGAGCGATTGCAGGCGGGCGGGACGCGGTTTCTGGTGGATGTTTATTGCGGGGTCGGGTTTTTCGCGATTGAGCTGGCTGACGCGGTTGAGCGCTTTGCCGGGGTTGAAATTGATGAACGCGCGATCAAGGCCGCCCGCCGCAACGCCGCCAACCGGAAGGTCGCCAACGGGAAATTTGTTCCCGGTGCTGCGGAAGCGCTGCTGTCCAGCCTGGTCGCCGAATTTTCCGCGGAATCCACGACCGTCATCTTCGACCCGCCGCGGAAGGGTTGCTTGCCTGCGACGATCAAAGCGGTTCGAGAGGGCAAACCGGCCCAGATCATCTACGTGTCGTGCCACCCGGCCACCATGGCGCGAGACTTGAACGCGCTGTGCGCCAACGGTGTCTTTGAGTTGGTAGAAGTAGTGCCTTTGGATATGTTTCCGCAAACCCAGCACATCGAGTGCGTCGCCGACCTGCGCCTAACCCGCATATTTCACACGCCGATTGGATCGCTGACAGACTGTAGGCGCCGACGTAAGGAGGCGTACCGTTGCGGGTCAATTGCGCCTCCGCCTCTCCCGCGTTGCGGGATCGGCGGCTACGAAGTTTGTGAAATATGCGGGCTAAAGCCTTTGCGTGGCTTGCCCGGGCCGCCCCCAACCGACAAACAAACCTTGCCAAAAGGCTGATTGTTCTTTCAACTTTGTCCGCCGCATGACAAGTGAGTCGCGCATAAAACGGGAAAGGAAATTCGTTCCAGACCTTTTGCCGTGGCTGGTCGGCGCCGCAGCGCTGGCGCTCTACCTGGGGATGGTGAAGCCGTGGGTTTCGCTGGGCAACCTGCCGCTGGCCGTTCAGGTCGCGGGCTGGGACCGGCAGTTCAATCTCTTGTCGCCGCTACAATTCCTTCTCACCTACCCCTTGCGGTGGGCCCCCGCTCCGTGGGTGCCGCTGGCGCTGAACGCGTTCACGGCAGTGTGTGCGGCTTTGACGCTGGTGTTGTTGGCTCGGTCAATTGCCCTGCTGCCGCACGATCGCACGCCGCAGCAGGAGCGTTTGGTGGAGCGGGTGTTTGCGCTCTTGTCCATTCGGGCCGCGTGGATCCCGCCGGTGCTGGCAGCTTTGGCTTGCGGGCTGCAACTCACTTTCTGGGAAAACGCCAGCGTTGCGACCGGCGAGATGTTGAATCTTTTAGTGTTCGCGTATGTCATCCGGTGTTTGCTGGAGTATCGAATTGATGGACGTCAATCTTGGCTGAGCCGGGCGGCGTTCGTTTACGGCGCCGGGATGGCCAACAATTGGGGGATGATTGGCTTCTTCCCTCTTCTCCTTGTGGCACTGGTCTGGCTCAAGCAACTGGGCTTTTTCAACTCACGGTTCCTGGTCCGTATGGCTTTGTTCGGACTCGCCGGGCTGTCGCTTCTTTTGGTGCTGCCGCTTGTTCAAGCTCTCGCGCCCGATTCCCACGTGAGCTTTTGGCAGGGGCTGCGTTTCGTTCTCGCAACCCACAAGAACCTGGTCCTGACCGTGTTCAATCGCTTCTATTTGTACCGCCGCGACGTGGCGTTGCTCCTGGCGCTGACGTCGTTGTTGCCCGTGCTGGTCATGAGCATCCGCTGGCGCACTTTCCCGGCTGATAGCAGCCCGTTGGGGATGGCGGTGGCTAACACGATGTCTCATGTCACGCACGTCCTGTTCCTGCTGGCCTGCCTGTGGGTGACTTTTGACCCGCCGTTTAGTCCCCGTCAGTCGAGCCGTTTCCTCGCCCTCCCGTTCCCAATTCCGTTTTTGACCTTGTACTACCTCAGCGCGTTGGCCATCGGTTATTACAGCGGGTATTTGTTGCTGATCTTTGGCGGCGCACCTGCGCGGCGAACGACGCTGGTGAGTTTCTTTGACCGCTGGGCGCATCGAGTCATTCCCAAAGTAATTTGGGCTTTGCTTGTGTTGGTTCCTGTGGCGCTTTTTTACAAGAATTTCCCGACCATCCGCGCCGACAGTCAACCCATCGCAGCGCAATATGGTTCTCTGACGGCGAAGTGTTTGCCCCACCAAGGGGCGGTTGTTTTGAGCGATGATCCGATCAGATTGTTCCTTCTCCAGGCGTCATTGGCGGGCTACAGCCACGCTGAAAACTACGTGTTGTTAAGCACGCAAGCCCTGCCATTCGGAGACTATCACCACTATCTGCGCAGGCGTTACCCGGCCGTTTTTTTGCAGAATTCGCCAGCTTCCCCAACCAATGAAGTGGTTGACTCGCGCGCGCTCGTGCGCATGACGACGGCGCTGGCTCAAAGCAACAGCCTCTGCTACCTGCATCCAAGTTTCGGGTATTATTTCGAACAATTCTATTTGGAACCGCACGGGCTTGCTTACCAATTGAGGTTTTACCCGTCCAACCAAATCAGCCCGCCCTCGCTCACAGAATCTGAAATCGAGGAGAACGAGAAATTCTGGAAACAGACGGAAGCCGAGGTCCTGACGCCGCTTTTGGCTGCGATGCGCCTGGCTGACCAGCCCGAAAAAATTGGCGTGATGAGTCAGTTCATGGAGTCGGCACATCTCAAGCGCGAAGCAACACGTCAGGCTGCCGCCATCGGCGCTTATTATTCCCGCGCGCTCGACTATTGGGGCGTCCAACTCCAGCGGGCGGGCCGATTGGCGGACGCCGCTCGCTGCTTTGCGCGCGCACTCGAGTTGAATCCCGACAACGTCGCGGCAGAAGTAAACCTCCACTACAACGCCACCCTCCGGGCGGGGCACCCGACCCCGGTGGAAGTTTCCAAGTCGGTTGACGAGCGGCTCAGAAATTACCGCACCTTGCAAATCGCCATGAATTTCGCCGGGCCGTTTGACGAACCGGATTTTTGTTACGAGCTGGGCCGGGAGTTCGCCGCTGGCGGAAATTACCGGCAGGCCGCCCAACAATTCGCGCGCGTCATGGCGCTGGACGCTGCCAACCTTGAGGCCCGGCTCTGGATGGCGCAGTTGTTCAACCTTTGGCGGCTGCCCGACAAGGCGCTGGAATTGGTTGCGGAGATCCGCGCCAGCCCCAAGTTGATGGCACTCGTTGGCACCAACCAAGTCGAATTGCTGCTGTTGGAGGCGACGGCGCAGATAGCAAAGACCAACGTTCAGACGGCACGGGAAATCCTTGCCTCCGCTCTGGCGCGTTATCCATCGGATACCAATCTCCTGAGCGCAGCAACGCGCATTTATATCGCTCACGGCCACTTCACCAACGCGCTGGCCACGGTTGACCAACTGCTGCGCCTGGCGCCGAATAACGTGGATGCTTTGGTCAATAACGGCTTTATCTGCATGCAGCTCGGCGCCTACACCGATGCGATCCCGCCGCTCACTCGGGCGCTTTCCCTTCAGACCAACAATTACCAGGCTATGTTCAACCGGGCCATCGCCTACCTTCAAAGCGGCGAACTCGACGCGGCGCAGGCGGATTACCTGGAACTGAACAAAGTTTTCCCGACCGCCTTCCAAGTCTCTTACGGCCTCGGCGAGATTGCCTATCGGAAAAAAGACACCAACGCGGCCATCATCTACTATCAGAACTACCTGTCGAATGCCATTCCCAACTCCGCCGAGAGCAACTTTGTCAGTGCCCGGTTGGCAGAACTGAAGGCCGGCTCGCGCTGAGGCGGACCACCCATGCGGGTCCTACACGTCATCACGCGACTCATCATCGGAGGCGCGCAGGAGAACACCATCGCCTCCGTGTTGGGGCTGCGCCAGAAAAGCGGGCTGGACGTGCGACTGCTCTCCGGACCGACCGAAGGCCCGGAAGGTTCGCTCGAGTCCGAATTCGCCGCAGCGCCGGACGCGCTGACGGTCATTCCCGACCTGACGCGGCCCATCCACCCGTGGAAAGACTGGCTGGCGCTACGGCGACTCATTCGCGAATTTCAAAGCCAGCAGGCAGATATTGTGCACACGCACAGTGGCAAGGCTGGAATCCTCGGGCGAGTGGCCGCCGCCCGCGCCCAAGTGCCAATCATCATCCATACCATTCACGGGCCGTCGTTTGGGCCGTTTCAAGGAGCGGTCGCCAACTGGCTTTTTCGCGCGGCGGAACGTTACGCCTCGAGGGTGACCACCCATTTCGTGGCCGTGGCTGACGCCATGACCAGACAATACTTGGCGGCAGGCATCGGCCAGCCCGACCAATACACAACCATCCGCAGCGGATTCCCATTGGGGCCTTACCTCTCCGCAACAAATGATCTGGCTTTGAGGATGAAATGGGGCCTGGCCCAAGACGATTTTGTCGTCGGCAAGATCGCCCGCCTTTTCAAGCTTAAGGGCCACGACGATTTGTTTGCGATCGCGCCCGAACTTGTTTCCAAGTGCCCCAAAATGAAATTCCTGCTCGTGGGCGATGGCCCGTGGCGAGATCGGTTTAAGCGGCGCGCCGCCGCGTTGGGTTTGCAGAAACACTTTGTCTTCACCGGCCTTGCGCGGCCCGGGGAAATTCCCAACCTGGTCGGCATCATGGATGCTGTGATTCACCTTTCGCGGCGCGAGGGCCTGCCGCGGGCGTTACCGCAGGGTTTGGCCGCAAGCAAGCCCGTGGTGGCCTACGACTGCGATGGCGCCGGCGAGGTGTGTCTGCAAAACCAAACCGGCTTCCTTGTCCGCCCGGGCGACCGGGCTGAACTCGCGCGACGCTCGCTGCAATTGGCTGGAGACGGCGCGCTGCGTGAACGCCTTGGCCGCCGCGGTCAGCAACTGGTCCGAGAACAGTTCAGCGTCGAAAAGATGGTGGACGATCTCTACGCCCTCTACCACCGCTTGGCCGACCGGAGAAGTCCATTGTCCCGCAACCTGCAATCCGCCTCCCAGTGAGCTTTCCGTTCAATGTCTATTTGCTGGCGTTGTTAGGCGCGGCCCTGACTTCCGCGGTATCGCTGCCGCTGTGGCGGGCATTGTGCGTCCGCGTCGGCTTGGTGGATGAACCGGGCCAGCGCAAGATTCACGACAAACCAATTGCTCTCGCCGGTGGCTTGGCCGTGCTGACGGGACTTTGCCTGCCTGTGCTTTTCGGGGCTTTGTTGATCTCGTGGCGGTGGAATGAAGGCAACCCGCCACTGCTGGGTGCGCCGGCGGCCAGCGCCATGGCCTACGGCCTCGGCCGCCGCGCCCTGCAACTGGGCGCCATCATCCTCGGCGCAGTGGGCATGGTTGGCCTCGGCCTGATTGACGACAAATACGAACTGCGCCCAGCCACAAAGTTCACGGGCCAGTTGTTGATCGCCGCGTTGGTGGCCGTCGTCGGCGTGCGGGTCACGCTTTTTGTTCCCAGCCTGGTCTTCAGCTACTTCATCACCATCGTGTGGATTTTGGCCGTGACCAACGCCGTGAATTTCATGGACAACATGAACGGGCTGTGCGCCGGTCTGGGGGTGATTGGCGCATGGTGTTTTGGGCTTTGTGCCGCGACCGCCGGCCAATACCTGGTCGCATTGATGGCGCTGCTCGTTTGTGGCGCTTTGCTTGGTTTTCTCCCTTACAACTTCCCCAAGGCGGTCGCGTTTCTGGGCGACTCCGGCAGCCATTTGGTGGGCTATCTTCTGGCCATCCTGGCCGTCCTTCCCCACTTCTACACGCCGCGGCACCCCAGCAGGCTGGCGGTGCTGACGCCGCTGCTGGTTTTGGCCGTGCCGCTCCTGGATTTGGTGTGGGTGGTTCTGCTGCGCTGGCGAGGTGGCCGCCCGTTTTACGTGGGCGACACGAATCACCTTTCGCATCAACTGGTCCGCCGCGGGCTTGGCCCGAAGGCCGCGGTGCTGATCCTGTGGCTCATCATGGCAGCGACGGGCGCGTTGGCCTTCATCTAACGTCAGAAAAAGCGCCTCGGCTCCCGCCCTTCGCCGCTGGCGGCCAGTGCCTCCGAGAAAATCGCGGACACCTCCGCGCGCACCAGCGAACCAACGAGGCGGTTTTCCTTGAAACTGTTGACCACCGGGATGTTTCGCTGTTCGCTCGCCAACACCACGGGCAAGACGTCGGCAAGCGACTGGTTTGGGGTCACGCACAAAGGTGGCGGTCGCATGACGTCGTAAGCGATGGCCTCCAGTTCGAGTTCGTTGGTGAGGTGTTCCTTCAAATCCTGCAATGCGACCATGCCGATCAACTGTCGGTTCACGTTCACCACCGGCAGAAAATTGTTCGAGCTGGCCAGAAACCGGCCGGCAATCTCACTCAGCTTGGCGTTCTCCGGCAACGGTGGCACCGGCGCGCGCATGATGTCGCCGACCTTCCGCTCCGTGGCCGCGCCCGGGTGCGCGCTTTCGCGGCCCGCGGCCAGCCCTTTCAAACGCAACGGCTCGGTATAGACCGACGCCGGATGCAGACGCCGTGACAGGAGGATCGAAACCGCGCACGCCAGCATGAGCGGCGGCATCAGCGAGTAGTTCAACGAAATCTCGAAAACCATGATCATCGCCAGCAACGGTGAATGCGTGGTGGCAGACAGGACACTACCCATCCCGACCAAGGCGAAGGCCGCCGTTGGCAGCCCCTGTGCCTGTCCCAATTGATGCAGTGCCATGCCGAAGGCGCTCCCCAAGCCGGCGCCGAGGAACAACGTCGGCGTGAACACGCCGCCCACCGTGCCCGCCCCGACCGTCGCCACCGTGGCCAGCAGTTTGGCGGTCAACAGCCCGCCCAGAAACAGCAGTGGGAACATTTCATTGCTAAACTCCTCGTGCAGGATGCGGTTCGTGACGCTATAGCCGTTGCCGCAAACGCCGGGATACCCGATTGCGATGAGTCCCACCATCAGGCCCGCCAACGCCAGGCGGGCGTAAATCGGCGCCGGCAACCGCCGGAACTTCTCCTCGCTCCACCGCAGCATCTTCAAGAACAGCGCCCCCAGCGCACCTGAGGCTACCCCCAGCACGATGAACCACGGCAGTTGCGGCAATTTCGTGAAATCAAAATTGGGCACGACGTACCACGGCTTGATGCCGAAGAAGCTCCGCGACAGGACCGAAGAAATCACTGAAGCGAAAACCAGCGGGGCGAAGGAATACATCGAGAAATTCCCCAGCACAATCATCGCCGCAAAGACGGCGCCGGAGATGGGCGCGTTGTAGGCCGCCGCGATCCCGGCCGCCGCGCCGCAACCCACCAGCAACCGCAACCGGTACGGCTGAAAGCCGCACAACTGGCCGCCCTTGGATGCCAGGGTCGCGGAAAGCTGCACGATGCCGCCTTCGCGCCCGATGGACGCGCCCGTGCCAATGCTGACCAGCGAGGAGAGTGTCTTGACCATGCCGCTGCGGAACGGCAACCGGCCGTCCCCGGCCACGACAACCTCCAGCAGATTCGTCGAACCTTGCGGCCCCACCAGCCGCAGTCCCCAATACAGCACCAGCCCGGCGATCAAGCCGCCGGCCGTCGGAAACAGCACGCGCAGCCAAGGGCTGACGATTTCCGCCACCTCCACCGGATCGCCCGTGTGATGGAGAAAAAGCGCCTTCGCCGATTCCATGCCGTGGTAGTAGGCGAGGTTGGCCAGGCCGCCGATGATCCCCACCACCCCAGCCATCGCCAAGTGAAAGGCTTCCTCGGTGGGCTGGATTTTCCCGCGCAGGCGGAGGGCGCGCCGCCAGTTGCAGCGGAGGAAAGCGCGCACGCGAGCCGCCACCCTGCTGTTGACCCAAGACTGCACGCGGCAATTTTATCCGCGCGCGCGGCTTTTACGAGTCTGGAGTTGGCACAGCCCACGCTGGCCTTGGATTTTGCAGACAACCCGCAGGGCGGGGCGACGGGTTCAAAATGCGGAAAAGCGACTCGGGCAGCGGTCGCCAAGGAGGTTTTCAGGCAGGGGATGCCTGAAGAAACGACCGGCTGCCCGAATCAAATCTTCCGCTGCCTTTACCATACGACTCTGGCGGCCGAACCGCAAATCCTAAAGTTCGCAAAGGAAGTTCAGCTTCGCGCCTTCGCATCTTTGCGTGAAGCCGTTTTCATTTAGTGCCGGTCGGTGACGACCGCAACGCAAGTAGTGGTCCCGTTTGCCTTGTCGGTGGGGCGAGCGTCCTCGCGAGCCGGCTCGTCAGTAGCCTCGCCCCACCAAACTGAGCCATTGCCAGAGCGCGAGCGCAGTTGCCAAGCCGTCGCGCGTCCGCCAAACTGTCGCCCGGATGAGCAAGCGCTTTTACGTCACCACCGCCATTGATTATGTCAACGGCCAGCCGCATCTCGGCCACGCCTACGAGAAGGTGGTTGCCGACGTGATCGCCCGCGCGCGCCGCAGCCTGGGTCAGCCGGCGTTTTTCCTGACCGGCCTCGACGAGCACGGCCAGAAGGTGCAGCAGGCCGCGCTGGCGGAGGGCAAAGACCCGCAAACCTATTGCGACGAACTCGCCGCCGTCTGGAAAGCGTTTGCCGCCAAACTCGAACTGACCAACGACGATTTCGTCCGCACGACCGAACCGCGCCACAAACAGGTCGTTCAGGCCATCCTCTCGAAACTCCACGCTGCCGGTCATTTCTACAAGGCCGCCTACACGGGCTTTTATTCGACGAAGGAAGAAACTTTCCTCACGGATCGGGATCGCCTGCCGGACGGCACTTTCGATCCCGCTTACGGCGAAGTCGTGGAACTGGTGGAAGAAAACTACTACTTCAAACTCAAAGACCACCAGCAATGGCTCATTGATTACATCGAAGCCAGTCCGGACTTCATCGCGCCGGATTCGCGCCGCAACGAGGTGCTCGGCTTCCTAAAAAACGATGTGCTCGAAGACCTCTGCATCACGCGCCCGGCGTCGCGCCTGAGTTGGGGCATCCCGGTCCCGTTCGACCCGAACTTCGTCACCTACGTCTGGTTCGACGCGCTCACCAATTACGTGAGCATCCCCGGTGCGCTCGGCGACCCCGTCGTGCTGGCTGCTCTGCCCTCGGCTCTCGACTCTCGTCCTTCGACCATCAGTCTCTGGCCTGCCGACATTCACGTCATCGGCAAGGACATCGTCAAATTTCACGCCGTCTATTGGCCGATCATGCTCAAGGCGGCGGGGTTGCCGTTGCCGAAACAAATCCTCGTCCACGGCTGGTGGCAGAAGGACGGCCAGAAGATGAGCAAGAGCACCGGCAACGTCGTTGACCCCGTCGCGGTCATTGACGAATGGGGCGTGGACGCGTTCCGGTTTTACGTGCTGCGCGAACTGGACATCGGCCCGGACGGCAACTGGACCGACGCCGGTTTCGCCGCGCGTTATCACGCCGAGTTGGCCAACGGCCTTGGCAACCTCGTCAACCGCTCGCTCTCGATGCTGAAGCGCTATCGGAATGGCGTGGTGCCGCAACGTTCGGACGAGTTGTTAGAAGAAGCAGGCAAACTCGTTTCTGAAACGCGGGCGCTGCTGGAGCAAAACCAGCTTCAGGCCGCGCTGCAGAGCATCTGGTCGCTCGTCACGCGCGCCAACCAATACGTGGATCAGACCGCGCCGTTCAAGCTGGCCAAAGACCCGGCGCAGTCCCGCAGTGGCGGGAGGCTCGACGAAGTGCTCTACAACTTGGCTGAAACCTGTCGTGTGCTGGCGGCATTGCTCTGGCCGTTCCTGCCCGGCACGGCAACGAAGATTTACGCCCAGCTCGGACTCAAGCACGCGCCGGACAAGTTCGCGCTCGCCAACTGGGGCGGACTGCAAGCGGGTCATGCCATCGGCGAACCCGCGCCGCTCTTCCCGCGCAAAGACCAGAAGTAGGGCAGGCAGCTCGCCAGTCTTCAACGAACTTCGCGGGGAGGTGTTTGGGGAGAAACCCGGACCCGAAGATGGACTCTGGGATCGCGGGCATAGTGCGCTGGTTCATCATCGTTTCCGGGCTTCGAGGTTGTCGAGGCAGAGCGGGAAGACGCGCGCAGCTTTTCTACCGAGTCCAGTCTTCCACACGCAGGCCGTCAATCTGACCGAAATCCCTGTCGCGGCTGACGAGTGTCGCTCCGGCCCCGCGCGCACAGGCGGCAATCCAGAGATCGTTTTCATCCAAGGCCAGCCCCTTCCTTTGGCGAGCCAGTTTGACTTGCGCGTAATGATCGCCCGCCGCTTCGGAAATGGGTTCGCAGGGAATTGCGGCGAACAATGCGGCGGCTTTGGCTTCCAAGTCCTGCCTGCGCAAACCCGGTGGCAGCCGGGCCAGGCCGGAGGATTTCGCCGCGCACCACCGGGCAGATGCTCACCCGCTCTGTCGCAGGCAGCGCCACCAGTCGCGTCTGCATACCGGGATGTTCCCGCATCAAATCGCTGAACGCCGTGGTGTCCAGCATGAAAGGCATCAGCTATTCCCCTTCGTTCAAAGCGACGCCCGCTCGCACGCTCAATTTGGCCAGCCCAATGGCCGTCTCCAGTCCGTCCACCTCGAACGGGCGAAGATGCGGAACGGCCCGCACGGCTTGGAGAATGGCCTGCGGCGAGCCAAGACGCGCCGTCGAGCCCCATGGCTCGACCGAGACACGAACAGCCTGCCCCTCTGGAAAAGGCAGCGGCTCTTCCAGTTCAATCGTCCTGCCTTTAGTCAGGCCTCGGTAGCTCATTGCTCATCACTTTCCTACTTCCTGGGGCGCAATTCAAGGAGAGAATCGGCTTTTTGCACGCGCCTCGCCATCGCAGCGAAATCTCGGACCCTGCCGGAGATAGCGGCGCAGAGACAGCGGCAGCTTCAGGCTGCGCTGCTGGGCAATTGGTCGCTCACCGACTGCATTTCGTTTCACGTGATGCGGACAGGCGGGATCACACGCGCCCTCGCTTACGACATCCACTTTGAACAAGCCGGCTTCGAACCTTTGCTTCGCAGCGGTCCGCCAGCGTGAACCCGCGCCGCTGTTCCCGCGCAAAGACCAGCCACGGAAATAGTGTCCGCTTGGTCGGTTTGGCTTCGCATGAAAGGGAAATGCGGGGCGGCGATGCTTTCCAACGCATGGTCAGGCCGGTGGTTCATGCCTGCTTGTCCTCCGCGGAATCAACGGAACGGTTGGAGCGTGCAAACGTGCCGCGCCGGACACCTTCGATCAGCAATGGGCGACCGGGGGATTTCGTGGCAGCCGACGAGGGGAGGCTGGGGCGAAATGTGAAAGAAATGTGATCCCTTTTGCCCGACAATTTCGCTTTGTTCCTGTGAAGACCCGTCGCGCCGACTGGTGTGGCGGCAGAACATGAACGCCGGACAAGCAGATGCCATGAAACGCCGGGCCGTGATTGCCGCTGCGTCGTACTTCCTGATCCTTGCCCCTTGACCGCAACGGCCATGGTGATTGTGGTTGACAGCAGGCATCGCGTTTCATATCAGCGCATTGGCGATGCCTCGGTGGAGGGTTGCCGCGCGTGGAACGAGATGAAGACCGTCCGACAGCTCAAACGACCTGCCACGCAACCGCCATGTCAAGAGCATGCTCGACTGCCTCACACCGCCCGGCAGACCGGGCCAAAGAAAGGAAACTGTTTATGAACACTCACACTCGTCGTAATTCCATCCTTGCCGCCATCGGGCTGGCGGCACTGTTGGTGTACATCCTGGCCTGCACTTCGTTCAGCCCGGATGACTCGAAAGTTGCGTATCCCGCGTTCGATGACAAAAGCGGGGCGGTCTGCGTCTCGGTCTATGACCGCAAGACCGGAGCGAGCGAACAGGTTTTTACGGCCGCTACCATCAAAAACGTCCAATCAACCAACAACGAACCATGCCTGCTCCGTCCGCAATGGTTGCCCGACGGGCGCCACATCCTCGTCGCCTTTCCCGAGGAAAAAAGTCTCACCCTGGCGTTGCTGCCGTTTGGCGTGCGCGAGCCAGTGCGGCTGTTTTCTTTCCCGGAAATCAAAGAAGCCGCGCCAGTCCTTATGATGCCGCTGCCAATCATCGGCTCGCGGGTTTTCTTTTGCGCAGCGGAAAAGTCGGTCGCACGCCTGGACCTGATCACGGGCGAGGTTCGGACTCACGAGTTCGCCAATGAGGTCAACTTTTGCTCTTCCGCCGATAACGGAACGTTGCTTGTTATGGAAGAAGTCAAAGGGAATGAAACCGAGACGGTCTTGAGCCGCATGAATCCCGACACGTTCGCCCTTCAACCTCTGATGCGCTGGACCAATCAGGTCGCGGATGGAGGCTTCCTTGCCTTCAACCACAATGGATCAAAAGTCGCCTTCGCGGAAGAGCGTGGAGACGGTCTCGCCGTCACGGTTGTGAGCGGTGGCAAGGTTGAAGCGTCGCGTCCCATCGGATTGAAAGATGAGAAGGTCGGATTCGGTCTTGTCGCCGCGTTCTCGCCGAAGGAGGATCGTGTTTTTGCCACATTCCGACGCGCGCCCGAGGCCGGAACCAACGCCGGTTATGGTGTCGTTGAGTTTCCTTTGAACGGCGCGCCGCCGCGCTGGACAACACTGCTGACCGCTTCTCGGAAGGGCAACGAGGGTGCGGTCGTCGTCTTCCAACCCGCCTTCTCACACGATGGCCGGACGCTGGCGGTCGCCTCAACCTACCTGCTGCTGCAAGACGAGACGGTGAAACCGGATGATTGCGCCTTGCTTCTCGTGGACCTGTCCGATCCGCAGCGGAAGGTCACGAAGGTGAAAATCACGCCGCCGCGCGAGCGGCAACGCCTGATCAGCAAGTAAGCCGTGTTAGAGACATTCAGCCACGCCTTCTCCTGGGTCTGCGGTCAGAACCCGGACCACACTTGGATGCCGGGCGGACTGCTGTTGCCGTGCTGCCAGCGCTGCCTCGGCCTTTACGTTGGCGCGGGTGTGGCGGCGTTGCTGCACGCCGTGCTCAAGCCGCAGCCGACGGCGCGGTTTCTCCAAATCCACGGCCTGTTCCTGCTGTTGATGGTCCCGTTCGGTTTCCATTGGCTGCCGCACGGTGAGCTGCTGCGCGCGTGGACCGGCGTGCTGTTCGGTTTCGGCATCGTCACGTTCCTGTGGCTGACTCCGTCGGCGCGAAGTAGCGAGGCGAAGAACTCGACGCCCCGCTTCGCCTGCAAATATCACAAACTTCGTAGCCGCCGACGTAAGGAGGCGGAGGCGCAATTGACCCGCAACGGTACGCCTCCTTACGTCGGCGCCTACAGTCTGTCAGCGATCCAATCGGCGTGTGAAGTGTTCGGGTCAAGCGCGGCCAGACTCTACTGGTTGGGTTTGGCATTGACGCTTCTGGCCGTTCCTGCGCTTGGCGTTTGGGGTGGGCGCGGTTCGGCTTATGTTTTGTCGGGCTTGGCGGCCTTGGGCGCGCTGGTGCTGGCGGCACTCGTCTTGACGAACATCGGATTGGTAATCGCGTCGTTGGCCCGCGGGTCTTGGCGGCGTAAAGCGCGGATTCGCGCATGAACGAGTTGTTTCTTTTTGTTCGTCCGCCGCGTCCGCTCTGGCCGTTCAACGGCCCTTCCAGCGCTTTCTGGCCGCCGCTCGCCTTCGCTTCGATGGCCGCGATGCTCCGGGAAAACGTCCGCGATTTGCGCGTGGAAATTCTCGATGCGCCGGCGCTGGAAATGGGCTGGCGCAGCCTCGAAACGGAAATCCGACGACGCCAACCGGCTTACGTCGGCATTGGTGAGGAAGCGGTGAGTTGTGTGGAGGGCCTGCGGTTGGCGCGGCTGGCAAAAGCGTGCGGCGCCCGCGTCATCGTCGGTGGCTGCTTTTTCGGCCATGTGGCGGCGGAGGCTTTGAGCACGGATTTGATTGACGTGGTGGTGCGCGGCGAAGGCGAGGCGACCGTGGTGGAATTGGTCGAGGCGTTGCGCGACGGCTCGACGGATTCGCTGGCGAAAGTGGATGGAATTTCCTTCCGGCGCGGCGACGAAGTGGTGACGACCCGTGCGCGAGAGTTGATTCCGGATTTGGATTCGCTGCCGTTTCCCGCCTACGACCTGCTGCCGGTGGAACGTTACGGCGCGCGCAGCCGGAATCATCCCCACCTTGCCGCTATCGAACTGGGCCGGGGCTGCGTCGGGTCGTGCGACTTTTGCGTGCTTTGGCGTCAGATGGGGCGGTTTGTTGGAGGCCGCCTCATGCCCCACCTGCGCACGAAGTCGCCGGAACGGCTTTTGGAAGAAATTCGTATCCTCACATGCAGGTACGGTCGCCAGCATCTGGGCTGGGTGGACCCGTGTTTCAACGCCGATTCCGAGACTCCCGGGCACCTGGCAGAGCTTCTTCTCAAAGAAGGCATCCGGGTGGGCCAGAGCGCCTGGGTGCGCGCCGACGGGATCGTGCGCGACGCTGCGTCCGGCGCGCTCGACGCATGTGTTCGGGCCGGGCTGAACGAAGTGTATGTGGGCGTCGAGCGGCCAGACACCGCCAGCCTCAAAGTCCTCCACAAAACCACAAACCTCGAGCAGGTGCGCGAAGCCTTCCGCATCTTGGCGCGCGACCATCCTCAAGTCTTCACCGTGGGCACGTTCATTTACGGGCTGCCGGGTGATACGCCGGCAACGATTCGCGCCATGTACCGTCTGTCGTGGGAACTGGGGATGGACCAGGCCTTCTTCATTCCGCTGACTCCTTTGCCGGGAACACCCTTCTGGAATCCATGCCTCTGGGATGCGACTGGAAAGCGCTTCCGGCAATTCAACTTTTTGCCCTCGGCTTTCAAGCCCGGCGCGCGGCGATCGTTGGAGTGGGCGTTGCTGGCCTCCATCGCATTGGACTGGCGCCCGGCACGGTTTCGTTCCTATCGCCCCGTTTTCTCCTGCCCGGATGCGCGGAAGCGAAGAATGACGTGGCGGCTGTGGGCGCGCAGCGCACGCTTTGCGGCAGCGAGCGTTCTCCGGAGCGTGCTGAACGGGCATGGGCCGGGCGGTATGGTCTTTCCGCGCTGGTATGGAAGCTGAGTGCCCAAGTAAACGTCAGACCAGTCGCTGTTGGTTCCGCCAGTTGACTGCCTCTGACGCCTGCTTTGGCGGGGTGTTCGTTTCCAGCGTCATTGGCACATCAATCTTCGGCGGGGCGCGCCAGATGTTCGTGTTCGCGTGGTCGTTGATGTAGAGAGCCTTTAATTTCTTCGTGGTGGCGTCCACCTCGGCCACAGCTAGATACACCGGCACTTCACCGTCGCGCCGAATCCAGTTGAGGAAATAGCGGGCGAGAAAGTTGGTCTTGTAGTTCCACGGTTTGGCGATCTTAGGCGGGCGATCCAAACCAAGTTCCTTGATCGAATAACCCAACTGCGTGACGGCCTTCCGTGCCAGCGAAACGGCCTCGTCCGCCGTCATGTTGACAGGACCGTAGGCAGTGTTTGGCGGGTGCTCTTTGTTCTCCGGCAGCCGGACGGCATCGGCGGCTTCAAAGCAAATGACTTGCCCGTGGCTATAGACGATTCGCTCTCCGGTTTTCAGGTAGAAAAACGCATTCGGGTCGTTGTCAACCAAGCCGCATTCAAACCGTCCCATGTCCACGTCGTTTGTTGAAATTGGAATGCGGGTTTCAAACCCAGCCTTCTTTAGATATTCGGAAACCTGCGGCAAAATCGCCAGGAGGAAGGAATTCGAGTAGGTGGCACTGACTGGATGGATTCTTCTGCCGCCCACAGGTTGGCTCTGCGGCCCCTTCGCCATTACGGGAGCACGCACGCCGATGACCGGGTCGGGCCGCACCGTGGCCTTGCTCATCAAACCCATCATGTGAATCTGTTTGGTGACGGCGTCCACCTCGAATTCCACAGTACGCCTAAGGATGCCACGATCCTGCGGGTCCTGTTCCGGGTCAAGCCATTCAATGCGATACCGGGTCACCACGTTGGCCCCGCTGCGCGGCGGCGGCGTCACCCGCGGGGGACGGTCTGCATGAAGCACGGCTTCGGTGTAGCCCAGCTTCTTGATGGCCTCACAAGCAACCTGCACGGCCTCCTTCTGCGTCACTTTCACTTTCCCGTAAAACTCGGGAATGCGATTCACATCTTGGAGATGGAAATAGCAGTTCGGCGAGCGAAACAAGACCACGCGCCCACGGTCGAAGCTGAACTCATAATCGTTGGTCAAAACGACTCGCCCGCCGATGTGGTCGGAACGGTACGAACATCCAAAGAATCTGACGTGCGCGGGCGTGATCGGCTGCGGAATTGGCAAGTCAAGGTTCCTCGCAAAGTCCGAAATGTAGGGCATGATAGCCACCAAGACCGCGTTGGAATACTCAGCCGTGACTTGAAGAAACTCGAACATAAAAGCGATGTCTTAAAGTGGAACTGGAAAAGCCCGCATGCTTTCTGCGGCTAAGGCCAGTCTGATTTATGATTGAACTCGTCAATCCTCAGTACGTCGTAGCCATAGATCTCGAGATTCCTTCCCGGTTGCACGGGGAAGCCTGAAACCGGCGGCAAATCGTCGGCTGCCTGCCGGAGGGCGCTGGCCAAGGGCCAGCCCATGAGGTCCGTGTCCCAGTAAAAAAGGAAGCCGAAGATGAAATCAGGCACTTGCCAAGGGATTGTGCCGTCGTACCTGACTCCGTTGATTACTGTATCGGGATTCCAGTTGGCGAATCGGCTTTCGCCGTGGTTGCCCATAAAAGCAGCAGGGCGCCTGCCCCTGTTTAGGGATCGGACGGCAAAGGAATTTTTTCGGAAACGCTTGGCTCGTATATCATCTTGGCGCGGGTGGTACCAGACGGTAAGGCAATGCCGGGCACTTCTTTATTCTTCCACGAATCGTAGATGCAGATTGAAGTCACTCGTTTTTTGTTAGCGTCGATTTCCATGTCAACGGACGATTCCAAAATTCCGTCGTCGTCTTGTCGCCACGCAAGGAGAAAGCGCGGTATCATTAGGCTTTTTGTGAATGGCCTTGTGATTCTTGGGTCTTTGTCAATGCCCAGCGCTGTGCCCGAGTAGCCGAGTTTGTTCAACGTTTCCCGCGCAAGCTTTATCGCCGCTGCACCGCGAATCTTCCATTTGCCGAGAAACTCTTGGATTCGCATCGGCGGCTGACCGTTGAAGAAACAGTTCGGCGTGTATGCCGCTTGCACATATCCGTTCGCAAACGTAAAACGGTAGCCGTTTGTCAGTCGTAAATACAACTCCTGTAACTCCCGCTGATAGGTGATGTCTTGCAACTGATTCGTTGTAACGGGAGTTTTCACCGGCCAGCCCAACCGCCCAACAAACTCAGCGACCTGTGGAAAAACGACGTTCTCCAAAACAAAAATGTTGGAATGCGTCAGAGGAACATCTTGAGGAACGCGCATGGAACGACGGCGCGCCTTTTTGTAGTCGTATCCATTGACGTGAGGCGGCTCGCGCCAGAAATTGCGCGATGACAACGAGAGCATTTCGAGTCTTTTATTTTCCGCATTGACCTCGACATCAATGCTGGTGTTTCCAGAACTCGGGTCGAGCCATTCAAAGCGATACCGCGGAACGACCTTGCCTTCCAGCCGCGCGGGAGGCGTCACTTTCGGTTTTGGATCAACGAAGCAGGCTTCAAGCGGGTAGCCGAGGCGCGTTAAGCTCTCGACCGCCAGCGCTTGAGCCTGCTTCCGGCTGAGATTGACCTTGCCGTAGAATTTCGGGATGTCGTCAGGCTCTTGCAACACGGAGTAGCATTGTGGACTCCGAAAACGTTTAACGACGCCTTCTTCGAACCAGAGCGTATAGCCATTCGTCAGAAATACACAACCTCCGACTTTTGCCTCTCTCGGATCACACATAAACCGCGCGACATGTTGCTCCGTTATGGGCAGCGGAATAGGCAAATTCAACTTTGCAGCGAAGTCAGAGAAATACGGCAAGATTGCTACGAGCACAGCATTTGAGAACTGTACTGAAACAGGGCTAAAAAAAGGCATACGCTTCCTTATTTATGGCCAATCAGCCGCTCGGTTGTATTCATCGTGCCGCATGTTGGCATAGCCAAATACTTTCATCCCGTCGGCGACGCCGTGCGGATTCGGGTTGCCATAGTAGGCATCGTCATGGGCCTCTGCAAGAGTGTCGCCAGTGAGCCACCAGTAAAAAGCGAAATCAGAAATGTAGTACGCATGATTCATAGCCATTCGATCCGGGTTTCGATACGCGTAGAAGTTTTTTACGCTCCAGCCGGAGTACGCGCTTGGGCGAATCTTGTGCTTCTGATAATAACTGAGAGGAACGTTCTCTTTCTTGATGATTCCAAATCTTTCGATCCAGTTTCCGTTTGCAGTTTCACACCCATCGGGGAAAACGTAACGATATGGGTGATACTGTGGATGGCGCGGGTCAAAAATGTGCAAGAAAGTGGCGACATCTTCCGAAGACATTGAATCACCCACTCCAAAGACAGTGTTGGTGCCGCCAAATTCAGTGCCTTGCCCGCCAATTTTTGTGCCTGTGCCGTGGCCGAAATAGAAGAAGCTCCGAACGACGCTATTGCTAACCGTCACTTTCAATAAATCCCAATCCTGCTTTTTAAGATCGGCAGCTACGTTTGTCCCGTACCGGATGATGTAGGCTTCGCCGCTTTGCCGGGGTGGAATGCCGGGCAACACTCCGCCGTGCGCTTCGCCAAAATCTGTCATGCCATCCATATAAAAATAGAAGCTCGAATAATTTTGAAATCCTGAACCTAGGTTCTGCCTTGCGACGCACCATTGCCCCTGCTCCGGGAAATGATCAGGACGGCTCACCTTCTTGGGGTTTTGAGCGGACGCCAACGTGACCCCGCCTGCGCTTACAGTCGTAACAGAATTAAACCAAGGGTCGTAATTTGTAGTTCCGTTTCCATCGACCAGATTCCATTGAACATCGACAACTCCGTCGTCCGAGTGATTTGTCAGGCTGCCAACGTAATTGCCGTTCGTGCCGTAAATGTCGATACGCCAATCAATGTTGGTGTAAACGGAGGTAAATGAAAACCAGCAGGCATCTTCACCGAACTCGTTCTGCCAATCAGGGAAAGAAATGTGATTCGTAATTTCGATTTGAATTGCGTCGCCTCTCGCAGAGGTAAAAGGATCGTCCTCCTGATCAACCATAGAGCCACTTATGAACTGTGCACACGCTTGAATCCAGTGCGTTCCATTCCCCAGCAGTCCCGTGTTCAAATCGAAAATGAGGCGATGGTCGGAAAAAGGGGCCGATAAGATTTCGGCGTGTGGAATTACGACGCCATCTACGGCAACTGAAAGCGTTCCCAATTTATCTCCGGTTTCACCGATTTCGACTGGCACTTTCACAACACCCGATAGCGTCATCCCATTCGTAATGCCGAAGAGATGAACGCCGGTCCGGACTACTTGATAAAAGCCGTAGCTTGGTGGGTCTCCGCCACCTTCGCCCTCGCCCTCCGGTTGCGGATCCTCTGCGCCATCGCCAGATAACAAAGCCGCCGAATCTGCTACGCGCACGGCTGATCGCGGACTGATCGCTTCCGGATCCGAAGGCAGCGGGCTGATTATGTAGCCCGAACCACTTAGCCATTCCCCAGTAGATGGGTCGAATATAATCAGGCCAGAGAGATCGAAACCCGGCGGGTAAAGCGAAAGCGGCACGGCATCGCCCGATCCATTAGCCGGCATTGCCAACGGCACGGTTGGCTCAGCAGCGGCCATTGCCATCGAATCGTATCCGTCTCCACCTGCAGCCGTGGCAACGAACAATTCGCTGCTGCTGCCAGACGATCCACCGGCCAGATATTGCACTTGGTTGGAATGAACAAAGCTCGTCCAATTTGTTCCGACCTCGGCGGGCAGCGAATTGGTCAGCGTCACCCACGGCGTGTTCGTGTACAACGTTGGGCGATACTGAACGATGTACGTTTCGCCCTCCACGCTTGGCCACGACAAGACCACGTTACTGTACTGCACGGAAACTTTCAGCCCTTCGAGGGCGAGAGTCTGAATGGCAGAGGCGAACAACAGTGCGACTGCCCCGATGATTGCACTCCTGGTTGTCTTCATGGTTCTGACTTTCTTTTTTGGCCGGTTGTTTTCCTCAGAAAACCAGAGAGGGCACACCCGTGCTCCAACAGGTAGGCAACCGACCAAGGCGCCCGCAAGTGGAAAGCACAAGGCGGCGCCCAGTCGGGCGCGCCTTGGCCTTCGTCTCTTGCTTTGCCTTAAAAAATTTAGCGGGTTTTTCTGGGGCTTTGTGTAACGGCCAACGCTACGCAAATCTTTGACAAAGAACGGCGGCCCTTGAATCAAATGAAGCAGCCTCTTACGACAGTGGCCTTTTACCGCCGCTGAATAAACAGTTGCAAGCTTTTTTTGAACCGCGCTTTTTCTTGGCTTTGGTCTTTTACAGAAGCAGACAGCGAAAAAAGGGTTCGCAAGTAATCCGCTTGACCTTGCGGCGGGCGCGCCGCTAATCTACCGTCCGTAAGCAAATTCATGTTTGCGCAACTTAAAAGCCTGTTTTCCAATGATATTGGGATAGACTTGGGCACGGCCAATTCCCTCGTTTACGTTCGTGACCGGGGCATCGTGCTGCGTGAGCCTTCCGTCGTCGCCATTCAGGCAGGCACCACCAACGTCCTGGCCGTGGGCGAAGAAGCCAAACGCATGCTGGGACGCACCCCGGGCAACATCGTGGCCATCCGGCCCATGAAAGATGGCGTGATCGCCGATTTCGAGGTCACCGAGGCGATGCTCCGCCATTTCATTCAGAAAGTGCAGAATCGCAAGTTGATTGCGCCGCGGGTGGTGGTGGCCGTGCCTTCGGGCATCACCGAGGTGGAAAAACGGGCGGTCAAAGATTCCGCCACTCACGCCGGCGCGCGGGAAGTGTATTTGATCGAGCAACCGATGGCCTGCGCCATTGGCGTCGGTTTGCCGGTGCATGAGCCGGCGGGCAACATGATCGTGGACATTGGCGGCGGGACGTGTGAGATCGCAATCATTTCCTTGGCTGGCATCGTCTTCAGCCGCAGCCTGCGGGTGGGCGGGGACGAAATGGACGAAACGATCATCGCGCACATGAAACGGGCCTACAACCTAATGATAGGCGAACGCACAGCGGAAGAAATCAAGATCCGTGTTGGCTCTGCCTTTCCGCTGGAGCAGGAATTAACCATGGAAGTCAAGGGCCGCGATTTGAGCGCGGGTTTGCCGAAAACCATCACCATTCGCTCGGAAGAAATTCGCGAGGCCTTGCAAGAGCCGCTTTCCAGCATTCTGGAGTCCGTCCGCATCACCTTGGAACGTTGTCCCCCGGAACTTTCGGCCGATCTGATTGACCGCGGCATTGTCATGGCCGGCGGCGGTTCGCTGCTGCGTGGCATTGACCGGCTGGTGGCCGAAGAAACCGGATTGCCCGTGCATATTGCCGACGATCCGATGAGCGCCGTGGCCGAAGGCACCGGGCGGGTGTTGCAGGAACTCCAGTTTCTCAAACGCGTCTCCTCCGATTCCAGAACTTGATTCCTCGAGGCGTTCGCCACGTGACGCATCGTGGCGAATTTGAAAAAGCCGCACTACATAGTTTTAAGTCTGGTTGTTCTGCTGACGCTGGCAGTGCTGAATCTGCCCAGCCAGACGGCCGCGCGTCTGAAAGTGGCGCTGGGCAGTCTGTTCCTGCCTCTCTTTGGACTGGCCAGTTCATCCCAGCCAATTGCTGCGAAGTCGGTGGACACGATCACGCCACGCCGCGAGCTAGTCCGGCAGAACGAGCAGTTGCGGCGCGAGAACCAGGAGTTGCGCCTGCTGGCGATGCAAGGTCAGGAGGCGGCGCGCGAAAACAGCCGCCTGCGCGACCTGCTCGGATGGCAGAAGCAGTCGCCGTGGAAACTGAAACTGGCCCGCGTGGTCTCGCGCGAGCCGGCCAACTGGTGGCGCACGATCCAAATTGACTTGGGCGGCAAGGACGGCTTGCGCGAAAACCTGCCCGTGCTGACTCAAGAAGGTTTGGTGGGCCGCCTTGCCTCCGTCAGCTTCACGCGCGCGCAAGTGCTGCTGGTCGGCGATCCTAACTGCCGCGTCTCGGCCTTGGTCGAGAATGAAAAGCGCGACAGCGGCATTCTGGGCGCGGCGGGGCCGCTGGAAAACGACCTGGTCGAGTTGACCTACCTCCCGCGCGCGGCGGATGTCAAACCCGGGCAGGCGGTCGTGACCAGCGGTCTGGGCGGAGTTTTCCCAAAAGGAATTCCCGTCGGAAAAATCGTGGATTCGCGTCCGGCGGAATACGGCCTTTACTCGCAGGCGCGCGTGAAGCTGGCGGTCAACCCGGGCGCACTGGAGGAAGTGTGGGTGCTATTCCCGTGAAAAAGTCCAATGTCCAATGTCCAAGGTCCAAGGTCGGGTTCGCATCGAATCGTTTCTGCGCTTTCGGCTTTGGACCTTGGACTTTAGGCTTTGAACACAAGTTATGAACTGGTTCAACACCATCCTGCTGTTGCTGACGGCGTTCGTGGCCGTGTTCATGCAGTCGGCGTTCGGCTTCACCCGCCCGTTGCTGGGCGCGCAAGTGGATTTGCTGCCGCCGCTCGTGGTTTACGCGAGCCTGACCGGCAAACTCACGTCGGTGGCGCTGCTGGCCGCGTGGGGCGGGCTTTGCTTCGATTCACTTTCGGCAAATCCGCCGGGTGTCAGCGTGCTGCCGTTGTTCGCGGTTGGATTCGTGATTTACCTGAAGCGCGGGTTGATCTTGCGCGACCAATTCACGGCCCGGTTTGTTCTTGGGGCGCTCGCCGGCGCCGGCGTACCGGTGCTGACCGTGCTTCTGCTGCTCAGCCTGGGTCAGCGACCACTGCTCGGCTGGGGTTCGCTCTGGCAACTGGTTGTCATGAGCCTCGGCGGAGGAATTCTGACTCCAGTCATTTTCTGGTTTTTTGATCTGCTGCATCGCGCTTTCGCCTACCGGCCGGCTGCGCAAACCAGTTTCCGACCCGACCGTGAGATCCGGCGCGGGAAAATATGATGAGTCCAAAGTTCAAAGTCCAAAGTCCAAAGTCAGGTTCGCGGAGAAGCACCGGCGGTTTTTGGACTTTGGACGTTGGACTTCGGACTTTGGACTGAAGCAATGCTGATTTTTGACCAACTGAAAAAGAACGACCCGTCCCGAAAGCTTTCGGGACTGGCGCTGGTCGTATCGGCCGGCCTGCTGATTTTGCTGGTCGGGCTGTGGTGGGTGCAGGTCGTCTTAGCCAAGGATTACCAGGCGAAACTCGAAACGCAGTCCTTCCGCACCGTCCGCATCCCGGCCGTCCGGGGAAAAATTCTCGATCGCAACGGCGCGACGCTCGCGGACAACCGGCCCAGCTACAACGCCTGCCTTTACCTCGAAGAGTTGCGGCGGGCGTTCGACGAGGCGTACACCACGGAACTGGCGCGGCTGCAAGACAGCGTCCGGGCACAAATCGCCGGGCAAGAACAGAAATCAGGGCGAGCGTTCACGGCGAAGGAGAAGGCCGGTTTCAAGCTGTCGGCGCAGGACCGGAATCTGTTGCGCCAGCGCGTTCGTTGCGAGGTGGCCAGCAACATGGTGGCCCGCCTCAGCGGGCGGCTCCAGCAACCGGCCGTCCTGGATGAAGCGAAATTCCGCCGCCATTACACCAACGAACTCGCGCTGCCGTTCCCGGTGCTGGTCAATCTCGATCCGGCGCAAGTCGCGCGGTTTGAGGAACAGTCCGTCAATCTGGCGGGGCTGGATTTGGAGCTGCAACCGCTGCGCTTTTATCCCTATCGCACGACGGCTGCGCATCTGCTCGGCCAGTTGCGGCGCGACATCACTTCGGCGGAGGGTGAGGATGCGTTTTTCAACTATCCGCTGCCGGTTTATCGCGGCATGGTCGGGATCGAGGCAGGATTCGATTCGCACTTGCGCGGGCGCGCGGGCGCAAAATCCGTCATGGTCAACAACCTCGGCTATCGGCAGGCCGAAAGCACCTGGACGGAGGCCCAGCCGGGGGACGACGTTGTGCTGACCGTTGATCTCGGAATTCAGCAGGCGGCGGAAAAGGCGTTGCAGCGTTTGGGCGACAACACACGGGCGGCGGTGGTCGTTTTGGATCCGCGTGACGGTGACGTTCTCACGCTGGCTTCCAGTCCGACTTACGACCCCAACCTGTTCGTCCAAGGCGGCCCGCCGGCCGAGTGGCAACGGCTCGACGACGAAACGCTCCGCCCGCAGATCAACCGCGCCACCCAAGCCAGTTACGCGCCCGGTTCCATCTTCAAAATCGTCACCGCGCTGGCTTGCCTCGAGACCGGATTGAATCCGGCGGAAAAGATTTACAACTCTCCGTCTCCTTCGAATCCGGCGCACGGGTACATCCAGGTGGGGCGACGCCCGATTCAGGACACCGCCCCGCCCGGCGAATACGATTTCCGGCGCGCCGTTTTGAAATCGTGCAACACGTATTTCATCACCAACGGCCTGAAAGCCGGCATTCAGAACATCATCAAAATCGGCCAGCGCCTGCATCTCGGTGAGCGGGCCGGCCTGCCCACGCGGCAGGAAGTCGGCGGCGCGCTCCCCAGCCTGAAGCGCGTCAGCGCAAACTGGTTTGATGGCGACACGGCCAACATCTGCATCGGGCAAGGCCCGGTGGCGGTGACGCCTCTGCAAATGGCCGTCGTCACGGCGGCGATTGCCAATGGCGGGAAAGTTTTTTGGCCGCGCTTGGTGGATCGCATCGAGCCGCAGGACCCGCTGGCGAGCGAAGCGAAAGAGATTCTCCCGCGTGGCCGCGTGCGGGATGAACTCGCGGTCCAACCCAAGAACCTGCAACTGCTGCGCGACGCGATGCTGGCGGATGTCGAGGACCCCGAGAGCACGGCGTTCAACGCGTTTCATCAAGGTGACCGGACCAGCGCCCGGACGATGCGGGTTTGCGGCAAGACCGGCACGGCCCAGATCATGAACGAAAGAAATCAGGTAATGGATCACACCACCTGGTTCGTGTCCTTCGCGCCGTATGAACAACCGCGCTACGTGGTGGTCGTGATGGTCGAAAGCGGCGGGTCAGGCGGCGGCACGTGCGCGCCGGTCGCGCGCGACATCTACGCGGCGATCCAAAAACTCGAGGGCGGCAGAGAAACCGGGACTTTGGCGAGATCAAACTGAATGAGCATTTATGATTTACGATTTGCGATTTCAGGATTTACCCGCTGCCGAGGCATCTCGCTCGTAAATCGTAAATCATAAATCGTAAATCAAAAATGTTTGAAGCCACACTCACCGAACGTCAGTCGCGCACCGACCGGATGCAGTTGGTCGCCTTGGGCGCGCTGATGGCGATTGGGCTGGCGTTTGTCTATAGCGCCACCATGGTTGGCGAGCCTGGCGGCGTCTGGCAGCAATATCGGGAATTGCCGTTCGGGGAATTCCTGCAATGGCTGGCGGGCCGGTTTTTCTTCCGGCAATTCGTCTGGTGCGTCCTGGGCATCGTGGCGGGCGTGGCGGTCTGCCTCGTGGACTACCGGACGCTCGCCCGCTGGTCGCTGGTGGTTTATTGGATCACCATCCTCCTGCTGGTGGCCGTCGTCATCCCCAGCATCGGCTCGATGCGTTTTGGCGCGCGGCGCTGGATTGATCTGGGCTACTTCCAGTTTCAGCCGTCCGAGTTTGCCAAGCTGGCCTTCATTTTGAGCCTGGCCCACTTCCTTAGCCGGCCGGTGGATGAGTTGAAGCACTTGTCCGTCTTCGCAAGGGCGATTGGGCTGATGTTCCTGCCGTTCATTCTGATTTTGAAGGAACCTGACCTCGGATCGGCGCTGGTGCTTTTGCCCACCGGCTTGGCGATGCTTTACGTGGCAGGGACGCCGCGGCGTCACTTGATGCGCCTGATCGGCGTGATGGGCATCCTGGGCGCTTTGTTTTTGGTGGACGTGCTGTTTGCTCCACCAAACTGGCAGGTCAAACTGCAGGATTACCAGCGGCGGCGACTGCTGGTTTATTTCGGTCGGAATTACGCTCCGCCTTCCGGTGCGTCGAAGGCGGAGACGGAACGCCTGCGCAAACAACAATTCGACGACTCGCACAACGTGCGGCAGGCGCTGATCTCCGTCGGCTCCGGCGGGCTGACGGGCAAAGGCTGGCGGCAGGGCACACAAAACGCCCTCGGCTATTTGCCGCGGGCCGTGGCGCACAACGACTTCATCTTCTCCGTGATTGCCGAGGAGAAAGGATTCGTTGGCAGCGTGATTGTGCTCACGCTGTACGGAGTGGTCCTCTTCACGGGATTGAGGATCGCCGGCCAAGCGCGCGATCGCCTGGGCCGATTGCTGGCTGTGGGCGTGGTCGCCCTGATCTTCAGCCACGTGTTCATCAACATCGGCATGAACATCCGTTTGATGCCCGTGACGGGCGTGCCACTGCCGCTGCTTTCCTACGGCGGGTCTTCAGTGCTCGGCTCGTTGATCGCCATGGGCGTGCTGCAAAACGTTTACATCCACAGAAAGGGTTATTGAGTATGAGCGACAAAAATTTTCCCCGCCGCCGACGCGGCATGCGGTTTCGACCCAGCGGCGGGTTGAGGCACACCACGCAACGCCCGGACCACGAGGCCTTGCAGGCCCGCGCCGACGCCGTCGGCGAACAGGCCGTGCGGGACACGGTTTTTGAGCCCCGTCATCGGCATGAAATCGAGCGCGCGGAGAACCTCGCGGCGGGATTGCCTCCCACTAGTGCGGCGCCGGAAGCAACCATCAGTGCCGAGGCTCGCAAACGGGACTTTCGCGAACCGAAGACTGAAGTGCCCGCTCAAGTCGAAGAGGAGAAATCGTACGAACCGGTCAAGATTCAGGAACAGCCGCCCAAAGGGATTGTGGAGAAAATCCGCGTGGCGGCTTCGACGATTGTTCAGAAGGTCCAGCACCTGATCAAGCCGAGGCAGAAAACCAACAAGGAAGTCATCATCAACGCCGAGACGCTCGAAACGCGCGTCGCCGTGCTGGAGGAGGGCAGGCTCGAGGAGTTCAACATCGAGCGGACCACCGAGGAACGGTTGGTGGGCAGCATTTTCAAAGGCAGGGTGCGCAACCTCGAGGACGGCCTGAAGGCGGCTTTTGTGGACATCGGCTTCGAGAAGAACGCGTTCCTGCACTATTGGGACATCGTGCCGAGCGGCTTCGACAGCGGCGTGGAAATCGTCGAACGCGAAGGCCGCAAGCGTGACAAGCCGCGCATCACGCAAAAAGACGTGCCGCGCCTCTATCCGGCCGGCAGCGACATCATCGTGCAGGTGACCAAAGGCCCGATCGGCACCAAGGGGCCGCGGGTGACGACCAGTCTAGTCTTGCCGGGGCGATACTTGGTTCTTTTGCCCGCGTCGGATCAGAGCGGCATTTCGCGAAAGATCGAAAACCAGCAGGAACGGCAGCGCCTCAAGAAAATCGTGCGCGAACTGGCCATCCCCGACGGCATGGGCGTGATCATGCGCACCGTGGGCGAAAGGCAACAGAAGCGTTACTTCGTCCGCGACCTTGCCCTCTTGCTCGAGGAATGGCGCCAAATCCAGGAGCGCATCAAGACCCAGCCTTCGGCAACCTGCGTGTTCCAGGAACCGGATTTGATCGAGCGGACCGTGCGTGACTTCCTGACCGAGGATGTCGAGCGGATCGTCGTGGACAATCCCAAGGCTTTCGAGCGGATGGTCGAAATGATTTCGAAAATCTCATCCCGCTCGGCCCGCAAGATCAAACTCTACGCTGAGCCGCAGCCGGTCTTCGACCGCTTTAACATCACGCGCCAGTTGGAGAACACGTTTACCCGGAAGGTGCATTTGAAGAGCGGGGGACACATCGTCATTGATGAAACGGAAGCGCTCGTGGCGATTGACGTGAACACCGGCAGTCACAAGGGTGGCAAAGATCAGGAATCCACGATTCTCAAGGTCAATCTGGAAGCCGCCGACGAAATCTCCCGTCAACTCCGCATGCGCAATATGGGCGGGCTGATCGTTCTCGATTTCATTGACATGAAAGCGCGGCGCGACCAGCAGTCCGTGTATCAGCGCATGAAGGAGGGCTTGCGGCGCGACAAGGCCAAGACCCACATCCTGCCCATTTCGCAACTCGGCTTGATGGAGATGACACGCCAGCGGCATTCCGAAAGCGTGCACCAAGCGGTTTATGACGATTGCCCGTATTGCCGGGGGCGCGGCAAGGTCAAGAGCGCACTGACAATGAGCGTGGAAATCCAGCGGAAGCTGCAGGAAATCCTCAAAAAACGTTCGCGCGACGAGTCCGATTTCCAACTCCGCATCCAAGTGCATCCCAGCGTGCTCGAACGCCTCCGCAAGCAAGACGAAAAGCATCTCATCGAAATGGAGAAGCGCTACTTCGGCAAACTCTCCTTCCGGGCCGACCCGTCGCTGCACGCCGAACAGTTCAAGATCGTCAACGTGACCAACAACGAGGAGTTGGCCAGCGCCGGACACGGTCACTCGTGGGAAAATGACGCCGCCAGCCGGAGGGATTAACCAGGATATTTCATAAACTGCGTGAAGGCTCGACAGACTGCGACGGCTCCCCTCACCCGGCCAGAGGCCACCCTCTCCCCTCGCGCGGCGAGGGGAGAGGGAAGGGTGAGGGGAGTGCCGTGCGAACTGAAAGGACTTGTGAAATTTGCGGGTTAAGGCTTTCGTGACCCGGACCAAAATGCGACCAAAGGTTCATCTCTTGGGCGTTGGTTTCGCCGGGTTCGGTTGAAATCCATTCAGTCTGCCCCATGACGCTGGAAGACCATCTTGGCGACATCATCGGCAAGGCGCGCGCGATGAGCAACGTCCCGGCTGACGCCGCTGCGCGAGCGGCCGGGCTGACGTTGGCTGAATTAAACACACTCGAAGACTCAGGGCGGGTTCTGAAGAAGCCAGACTTTGCCGCGCTGTCGAAGTTGATCGGCTTGGACGCTCGCAAACTCGAAGACATCGCCAACGGCTGGTTGCCGTCGCCGAAGGATTTGCGCGTCTGGCGCGAGTTGCGGCAGATCAGCACGACCCTTGCCG
>Ga0315289_10001617_pt1 | contig 35102 bp, 40 predicted proteins | sample YL17G11_40_MG_FD_203452 | JGI IMG/M metagenome (GOLD analysis project Ga0315289, IMG submission 203452) | Sediment microbial communities from Yellowstone Lake, YNP, Wyoming, USA - YL17G11_40 | ecosystem: Environmental > Aquatic > Freshwater > Lake > Sediment | place: USA: Wyoming | collected...
GATATTTCAGACACTACCACCACTGACTCTTCCGGAAACTATACCTTTAGTGGGTTAAGCAATGGCACTTACATAGTTGAACCGAGTTTGTCCGGCTATACCTTTACCCCATCAAGTACACAAGTCCAGATCAGTGGGGCAGATGTGCCCGGGGTGGACTTTGTAGCAACTGCAGTTGGTGGCTGCAACACCTGGGCTGATGTAAATGCAAAGTATGAGGACTATGTGAGTGGTGAGATTACCTGGGCTGAGTTTTTGAGTTGCTATCAGGAATATCTCACCCACTAAATAGGGCACTGAGATAAACTGATTTCACCTGAGAAAGGCAGAGGAGGTTTCTCCTCTGCCTTTTTTGTGTGATCCTTTAAGTACCAATAATGGTAATGAAAGGCCAACCTTGTGGGGTGGCCTGAGGATCTTCCATTAAATTTAAATGGGATATGGATCAATCAAAAATATTATATCTGATAACCCAGAAGAGAGCAGCTATCCCATCCTTCCAGGTGATCTTTTTCCCTTCACTGTAGTCTCTTCCACTATAGGATATAGGGACCTCATAGATACGGCACTTTAATTTGGCCAGCTTTGCAGTGATCTCTGGCTCAAATCCAAATCGCTTTGACTTGATCTCAATTCTCCCAAGGAGGGAGGAGCGAAATGCTTTAAAACAGGTCTCCATATCCGTGAGGTTTACATTGGTGAACATGTTGGAGAGGGTGGTGAGGAGTTTATTGCCCACATAGTGCCAGAAGAAGAGTACCCGGTGAGGACCACCCAAAAACCTTGAGCCGTACACTGCGTCTGCTTTTCCTTCAAGGATTGGCTGGATGAGCATGCGATACTCCTGAGGGTTGTACTCCAAATCTGCATCCTGAACAATCACGATATCCCCAGTAACTTCTTGAAAACCTGTCTTCAGTGATGCCCCCTTCCCCTGATTTTTATCATGAAAAATAATCTTAAGGTTATCCCCAGTCATCCCTTTAAGGATCTCCCAGGTACCATCAGAGGAGTTATCATCAACAATGATGATCTCCTTTTCCAGATCAACCTCCTGAACTCTCTTCACAATCTCTGTTATGGTATTTCTTTCATTATAGACTGGAATCACTACTGATATCTTCAATTATTCTCCTTCTCAAAGGATCGTGTATTGCCTTCGCTGATAAGAGCAAAAGGTGATAGTTGTTGTTTTTAACCAGTTGTATTCATACCTCTTAACTTCTCATCCTCAATCTTTATCTTAATTCATGGTACTGGTTAATAGTAATATCATGGTCACTTATTTCAAGCCAACAAATTTTTAGATCAGGGATTTGAGAAAATGGTGGCAAATTCCCTTGAAATCGGCTTGGCCCATAAATTGTTTGACAATTCTCCATCCTTTAGGTTAAACAATATTCATTGTGAAATTATTATTATTCTGGTTACGAGGTGATGAAAGGTTATATCGAGATCGACTCTGAGCTCTGTAAAGAATGCATGCTCTGTATCGAGGTGTGTACCAAAGGTCTGATTAAAAAGTCCTCCAAACTGAATCTCAAGGGTTACTATCAGGCGAGGTTTGAGGATAAGGGGAAACAGTGCACTGGATGTACTCTCTGTGCCATCATCTGTCCTGAGGCAGCAATTGAGGTATACCGTGGCTAAAAGGCTGATGAGAGGTAATGAAGCAATAGGAGAGGCGGCAATCTTTGCCGGGTGCCGTTGTTACTTCGGCTATCCCATCACCCCGCAGAATGAACTCATAGAGTACATGGCAAAGCGGATGCCCGAGGAAGGGAGGGTATTCATCCAATCGGAGAGCGAACTGTCTGCTATCAATATGGTCCTGGGGGCAAGTGCGGTTGGGGTAAGGGTTATGACATCCTCCAGCAGCCCAGGTTTTAGTCTAAAGCAGGAGGGGATCTCTTTCCTCGTTGGTCAGGAGCTGCCAGCGGTGATCGTTAATATCATGAGGGGAGGACCGGGACTGGGTAACATTGCGCCTGCCCAGTCTGACTACTTTCAGGCCACTCGAGGTGGGGGGCACGGGGATTATCGTACCATTGTTTTGGCCCCTTCTTCAGTACAGGAGATGGTAGATCTTACCATAGAAGCCTTTCGTCTTGCGGATCTCTACCGAAATCCAGTAATCATCTTAGGGGATGGAATGTTGGGACAGATGATGGAGCCAGTTACGTTTCCCGAGCGGATAGAAAAAATAGATTCACCCAAGGAATACGCTTTAACTGGTGCCAGAGGTCGTCCTGGTCGGTTTATCCGTTCACTCATCTTAGACCCCAAGGAGATGGAGGAACATAACTGGAAGCTCTTTCGTAAGTATCAGGGGATCGAAAAAAACGAGGTTCGTTATAAAACCTTCAGGTTGGAAGATGCGAATCTGGCAGTAGTAGCGTATGGGACTGCTGCCCGGATTGCCAAGGGTGCAATAAAGAGGGTCAGGGAGGAAGGGCTTAAGGTTGGCCTTATCCAGCCTATCACCCTGTGGCCTTTTCCTTCACAATTTATCAGGAAGTGTAGCAGAAACATTAAGGACTTCTTTGTCTTTGAGATGAACACCGGTCAGATGGTTGAGGATGTGAAGCTCGCCCTGGAAGGGGAAGGAAGGGTTCATTTTCATGGAAGACCGGGAGGGACAGTGGCAACTCCTCTCGAGCTTTCTCGCATCGTGGCCAGATATTACTATCAGGTCAAGAAGGAGAGGGGAAGGTGAAGAAGGTCTATGCCCGACCCAAGTCCTTAAGGAAGGGGGTTTCTTTCCATTACTGCCCGGCTTGTGGACACAGCATCATCCACAAACTCATCGCTCAGGTAATAGATGAGATGGGTATTCGAGAAAAGGTTATTGGGGTACCGCCTGCAGGTTGCGCAGTCCTTGCCTACAACTATTTAGATATTGATATGGTAGAAGCGCCTCATGGGAGAGGGGCTGCGGTTGCCACCGGGATAAAGAGGGTGCTCCCTCAGAATTTGGTATTCTCCTACCAGGGAGATGGTGATCTTGCCGCCATCGGAACCGCCGAGACCATCCATGCAGCAAACCGGGGTGAGAATATCAGTACCTTCTTTATCAATAATGCAGTTTACGGCATGACCGGAGGACAGATGGCACCCACTACCCTTTTAGGTCAAAAGACCTCTACCTCCCCTTCAGGTAGGGAAGCAAAGAGGGATGGGTACCCCATAGATGTCTGTGAACTCCTTGCCTCCCTAAAGGGGGTAGTCTATCTCGAGAGGACAGCAGTCAATTCACCTGCCAATATCCTGAAGACCAAAAAGGCGATTACCCGTTCCTTTCAGATTCAGCGGGAGAACAAGGGATTCTCCCTGATAGATATCCTCTCTCCCTGTCCAACCAACTGGAAGATGAATCCAGTGGAAGCCTGTCGCTGGATTGATGAGGTGATGGTAAAGGCTTATCCCCTGGGGGTGATCAAGGACTTAACCAAGTGAGATGTTGATCAAGACGATCTTTTCAGGCTTTGGAGGTCAGGGGGTCTTATCCATGGGCTATTGCCTGGCCTATACAGCAATGCTGGAGGGAAAGGAGGTAACCTATCTCCCTTCATACGGTGCCGAGGTCCGTGGAGGCACTGCTAACTGCACCATCTCCATTTCAGATGAAGAGATTGCCTCTCCCGTGGCCTCAGAACCTGAATTCGTCGTGGCCATGAATCAGCCCTCCCTGATCAAATTTCAGAATCAACTCCAGTCAGGTGGACTGTTAGTGCTCAATTCCTCACTGATTGATACCTCGCCTGTCCGGGGAGATATTGAGGTTGTTGAGGTTCCAGCAACTAAGTTGGCCGAAGAAATGGGAGGCATCCGGGTGGCTAATATGATAATGCTGGGGAGCTTCATCAAGGTGAGCAAACTTGTCTCATTTGAGACCATCATGGAAAACCTTAAAGACATATTGGGTGAAGGGAAAACCAGGTTCCTTAAAATGAATAAGGATGCCCTGGTCAAGGGTTATAACTATCTCTAAGGGAAGGAAAGTGCTATGTGTATTAAACAACTCTCAGTCAGCCTGGATAATGTCCCGGGTAAACTCTCGGAGGTGAGTGAATACCTGGGTAAGGAAGGGGTAAATATCCGTGCGATCTCAGTTGCGGATACCTCCGATATCAGTACCGTGAGATTCATAGTAGATGATCCGGTAAAAGCGATAAATGTACTGAGGACTCATGGATATTCAGTAAAGGAAACCGATGTGATCGCGGTGGAAACCCCTGACCATCCAGGTGGATTGAATGCTGTTCTGAAACCCCTTCGAGAGGAAAATATCAATGTACACTATCTCTACCCCTTTCTGGGGAGGATAAGTGATCAGGCAATCATTATCGTGGGGGTGGATAGAACCAATGAGGCCCTCGAGGTTCTAAAGAAGAACTGGGTAAGAGTCTTAGGGAAAGAGATCTATACCCTATAGTTTAAGGGAGGATTATGTTTTACCAGCAGTGCATGAGGTGTGGAAGATTGCTTAAACCAGGGAGCCTTAAATATCTGGTGAGCATCAAGGTAGTAGCCGATTTCGATGGTGTGATAGGCGAGGTTGAAGGTGATATAGAAGAGTTAATGGATGGATTATTGAGGCAGATGGAGGGTATGGATGCTGAGGATCTGGAGAGGGATGTCTACGAGGAGTTAGATCTTCTGCTCTGTAAGGGTTGCAAGGATCATTTTGTCAGAAATCCACTCAATCTCAATGAAGATGATCTCTCTCTCCTTGACCCAGATGCTACCCACCCCATCCATTAATCTCCATCTCATGTGAGGAGGAGTCGTGAGTCCTTTAGATATCCTCGTGGTGGTCATTTTAGTCTTATTTTTGATCCGAGGTGCGATGAGGGATGTGACCCGACAACTTTTCTCCCTCATCGGGATCACCCTTTCACTGCTCATCGCCTCTCAATCCTTTTCCTGGGCTATCCTTCATCTTCCGATTGTAAATTCCCCAGGATTTGCCCAGAGTATCTGGGCATTCGTCATTATCTTTCTCCTCCTTACCTTCATTCTGAGTGTCCTATTCTGGTTAATCCGTATGCTCTTAAATAGGTTGCACCCAAGTATCATTGAGAGGTTGGCCTCTGCCTTCTTAGGCCTGGTGAAAGGGGCATTGATTGGTTGCCTCATTCTTCTCATCGTGATCGTCTCCTATCCTAATTACCGACCGATCTGGAATTCCCGCCTTATCTCTCTCTACCTTCCAGCAGTAGAGAAACTTTCCCGTTTATTCCCACCTCAGTTTAGATTCAACTGTGAAGAAAAATTGAAGGAGTTAAAGCTGAAAAGATATCAGGAGAGTGAGCCCTCCTCTGAGATAAGGATATAAGGTTGAGAGCAGTAATCCAAAGGGTAAGAGAAGCACAGGTTAGGGTAGAAGATAAAACCGTAGGGGAGATTGGGAAGGGCCTCCTGGTGCTGCTCGGTGTGGAAAATAATGACAACCAGGGAGACGTTCAATACCTTGCCTCCAAGACCCTTGAACTCAGAATATTTGAGGATGAGGCCTCGAAGATGAACCTCTCTGTTCAGGATGTGGGAGGGGAAATTATGGTGGTCTCTCAATTCACTTTGTTAGGTGATTGTCGAAAAGGAAGAAGACCCTCCTTTACCGATGCCGCTTCCCCCCGAATCGCTTATGATCTCTATAAACAATTTATTACTCAACTCTCAAAGGCCAACCTCAAGGTGGTAAGAGGTGAGTTCCAGGCAATGATGGAGGTCCACCTGATCAATGATGGCCCGGTTACGTTTATCTTAGACAGTAGGAAGAGATTTTAGATGGTGATTGAACAAAAAAGCCCGCTCCCTTTTGGTAACAGGCTTTCCTTTTCTGGCGGGAGCAACGGGATTCGAACCCGCGGCCTTTGGTCTTTTATATGCTGCAACGACGAAGGATGAGGAGAACAACGCAGATGGGCGTTTTTCAGCAGCCGGCGTCCTGATGCTCACCTTGAAAAAAAGATAAGCATTGTTGTCAGAGACCTGTGAAAAAGTCGAGAACAGGGTTCTGAGTGCGAGTTAAAGATTTTTTCGATAACAATTCTTAGCGAGCGAAACGTCTGCAAATTCGGCTGTCTGAGCGTAAGCGAGTTTCGAATTTGCAGTGAAGCAAGCTTTAGAATTGTCGAAAAAATGTTGTTGAGCAACGAGGAACTCTGTTCTCGTTTTTCAGGGAAGAGCGCTAATCATCTTCTTGTATTCATCCTCGGTGAAGGCACGAAGGGTCTCAGATCTCACATTCCCCTTTGAACTGATAGCTAAGGCCCCTTTTGCCGCCGTTTCATCGTTCGGCGCCTCCACAACGAAAATGGTATCGTACCTGCCCATCATGAGATAGGAGGCTTTTACCTCAGCCCCCATGTCACGGAGCAGTTTCTTGGCTGCCTCGATCCGGGCAGGGCTCTCCTTGACATTTTGGACGCCTTGCTGGGTGTAGTTGAACAACATGATATACGTTGCCATGGTATCACCTCCTTTCATTCATCTTTTTGCAGCAGGGGTTACAGTCCCTTTTTCTCAAACCATTGGAAGAGAATGAGCGCTGCGATAATGAAGAGGGGAATTATGAGCCAGTGGTTCACCCCGAGCAGTTCAGGGAGCGTGATCTTTCCGTAGCTGCCCCAGGTCAAAACAGTCTTCACAAGGGAGTCGTAGGCCTCGGCAAAAAGGGCGGCGCCGGTGAGCATGCCTGCCACACCCCAGACCGCATCCCATCTCCCTTCTCCCAGGGCGCCCACTGATGTGCCGGGGCAGTATCCGAGCAGGGCCCAGCCAAAACCGAAGATAAGGCCACCCAGGATGTTGCCTCCCAGGACTGTCGGCTTTACAGAAAGTGCAGCGAGCCCCAGATCTTTCAGCAGATAGACACCCACCATGCCAACCAGGATGCTGGAGAGCATGAACTTCACGATGGTCATATCCATCAATCTGAGCGCACCAAGCTGTCTGTCGTACCGGAGCACCTGTCCTTTTTGCAGCAGGTAACCGAAGAGTATCCCGGTGATGAGGCCGTAAAGAAGTATTTTCATGTGCGGCCCCACCGGTAGAGAAAGTAGGCAATGATCGTCCCCCCGATGAAGAAACATATCAGAGCGATGAAGCCGCTTACCGCGAGCTGGAGCGAACCGCTCAAGCCATGGCCGCTTGGTCAGCCGTCAGCTAAACGGGCGCCAAACATGGCAACTGTTCCGCCGAGAAAAGCAACCAGACCACGTCTGATCCGGCTTGGCCCAAACCGCGCCTCCCACATGGGAGGTAAGGCCTGCCACCTGAAGGTTCTTCCGGTCTTTGCCGCAATGAATGCCCCGATAAAAATACCAACCACAAACATCCACTGCCAGTCGATCTTCGGGGTCTCTTTCATGAAATAGGCCATCCTGGCCACCCGGTCAGGACCGAATAGCTTCTCGATCATCCCGGCTGAGCGGACAAAGGTGGTTGAGGCTCCTAAGAATTTTCCGGCAATGGCGACTGAAAAGACAGAAACCAGCCCGCTTAAGGCTCCGGCGAGATACGGATTCCAGTCTCTGTTTTGAGGGGTTTTCATGTCCAAAAGTCTCCTTTTGGCCTTCCTGGTGAGAAGAATATGCCATTGGAATGTGCCGGTCAAGCCTTGTTTTAGCTGGCACAAAAAGGGCGCTGGGCCTGTCTTCGTCTGACGGGATTTTAAGCTACTCTTTGGTGAGCCTTGAATAAGGAATAGAATTAGATGTGTCGCTAGAATTCAAAAAATATCTTATGTGAAGAGTGAAGACCTGACCCTCTTTCCCTATCGTTTTCCTAACAAAGAGACGGGGTTGGCCTGCGTCAAGGGTTGATGATTTCCGTTGAAAGAGAGTATAACGACAAGGCTTAGCGGTACGTCCTTCACTAATAAGCAGTCCTTGTCTTACCATTGCCTTTAGAATGTCTTCCTTAAATGAACTGCCTTACAACATCTAAGAAACAGTTCCGTATTCACAATTTTATTCTGTACGCTCTTATCTATCATCTTTTTGTGGGCGGTAAATGAATCTACCACAAATTGTGTCAAATCAGAGATAGTGTGGTAAGTGTTTTCCTGAACGTCAAAGTAAAATGACATAAGCAGCTTCAATTCCTTTTCGCCTCCTGTTTTTAAAGGTGTTTTATATTTAAGATAAGTGTGATTCTCGAAAGCTATTTCTTTCTGCCTCCCCTGATGAGATTTTTTTCATAAGCCCCACAGGGTTCTTTATAGCCCTCTAAGAAATTCTGGTCTTAAGTGAATTTTCCCTTGTAGTCCTGCCTGGATTTGGGAAAGCAACATCGACTTATCATGAGGGAGACGGCCTGCTAAAGGTAAATAATTCGAGGCATGATTGGAACGAAATATGGTCTGGGTTAGCTCCAGACCAGCCAGAATATCATGGGCTTCCTTAAGTAATTCTCTCGCATCTAATTCCTGAAAATGTCCTTGTCTTTCCTGAAGATATAAATCGGTATCCGGGATCAGCATCAACGTTAAAAAGGAAAGAAACCGCGGCTGCATTTTGTTTAATGCGGTAATCGTTTCTTTTACATGCAGCGAGGACAACGTTTTCCCTCCCAATCCCAGTATTACCATGACGGAAGATTTGATCCCAACGCTGTCTGTTGATCTGATCGCCTGGATCATTTGTTCTACGGTAGGTTTTTTGTTGCATCGGTCTAAAATTGTCTGGCTGCCGCTTTCAAGGCCGATATAAATTAATTTGAGCTTGAGGTTGGATAATGCCTGTAATTCTGGATTACTACGCCGGGTGATATCATCACCATTTGCATAGGTAGAAATGCGGGTGAGCTTTGGAAATGATTCATTCAGTTTTTGTAAGATAGGGATGAGTTTTTCATTCTGTAATACTAAAGCATTTCCATCCAGCAAAAATACTTTTCGAGTGTCCGGATTAAATCTTTTTTCTTCTTCAATATCCGCGGCAACTTCTTGAAATTTTTTAATTTTAAAAGGCTTATCTTTATAAGCACCGCAAAAGGTACACGTGTTGGCAGAGCAGCCAGTAGTTACCTGCAATAAAAAGCTATTCGCTTCAGAAGGCGGCCGGATTACCGGTCCAATCATGGGCATTTTTCACCTGAATATTACAGCTTTCTTTTTCTTCATCAAACTTTCATATGGAATTTCCATAGGTATCTCATTATACCTCGAAATATATTACCCGCAACAGTCTGTGTGATATGGAGCCAACGGGGGAGGTGAGGAGGACATTCCCTGTATTGTATTTTAGAAATTAATTTTTATTTTGCAAGATTCTTTTTGAGAATCCCACACTGTCCGGTGAAGAGAAAATTAGAGCACAGATCGGGAATGGCGTAACAATGTGGTGAAAAAAAGCCCACTCCCTTTTGGTAACAGGCTTTCCTTTTCTGGCGGGAGCGACGGGATTCGAACCCGCGGCCTCCGGCGTGACAGGCCGGCGTTATAACCAGCTTAACTACGCCCCCGCAACAGTATGAAATTGTGTGGTAGGCGGGACAGGTTTTGAACCTGCGACCCCCGGCGTGTAAGGCCGATGCTCTCCCACTGAGCTACCCGCCCAATTCATTTTATAATTATCTACCGGTTTACTACATCCTTGAGGGCTTTTCCTGCCTTGAATTTTGGAACTTTTGCGGCCTTGATGGTAATCTCTTTACCGGTCTGAGGATTTCTCCCCTTCCTCGCAGCCCTCTTTCTTACCCTAAAACTACCGAAACCAACTAAACTGACCTTGTCCCCCTTCTTTAAAGCCGCGGTTATCCCATTGATGAAAGCCGTTAAAACCTTTTCAGCAGCAGCTTTAGTGATTCCCGCCTTCGACGACACCTGATTGATAATATCTGCCTTAATCATTTTTCACCCCCTTTCCCTTTTCAGCAATGATTGAAGAAAAACCACAATTTGAGCCTCTCCACGAGTTAATCACTACCAATCTGTTCAGGTAATGTCAAGTGAAATTTCGGGTCAACTTAACTGAGAAATAATTTCAGAGATCGGTTTGGGTGGCACGTATCTTTCTTCAATCTTTTCCTCTTTGTGAAGGGTAAGGAGGGATTCGTCAGTAACCAATGATCTCTTTAATACCTCGTCCATATGTTCAACCTGGATAATCTCCATGCTCTTGAGTATTTTATCAGGGATTTCCTTCAAATCCTTTTCATTCTCCTTGGGAATAATTACCGTGTAAATGTTACCTCGATGGGCAGCCAGGATCTTTTCCTTTAACCCTCCGATGGGCAAAACCCTTCCACGAAGGGTGATCTCACCGGTCATGGTGATATCGCTCCTCACCGGATTTCTGGTGAGGGCAGAAGCAATTGAGGTAGCAATAGCAATCCCGGCTGAAGGACCATCCTTGGGAATTGCCCCTTCAGGTACGTGCACATGGACATCCACCTTCTGGTAGAAGTATTTCTCTATTCCTAACTGATCTGCACGTGAACGGACATAGGTCAATGCTGCCTGGGCAGATTCCTGCATCACATCGCCCAGTTTGCCGGTGATGGTCAACTTCCCCCTGCCTGGCATCACTGAAGTCTCAATCACCAAGAGTTCTCCCCCCACTTCAGTCCAGGCAAGACCTGTGGCAATACCGATCTCATTCTTCTCTTCAGCCTTTCCATAACGGAATTTAGGTACACCAAGATAGTGGGGGATATTCAAAGATTTAACCTTAACCGTTGTGTCTTTTCCCTTCCTCACCACCTCTTTGGCAATCTTGCGACAGATTGAGGCAATCTCCCTCTCCAAATTCCTCACCCCTGCTTCTCTCGTATACCTCCGAATGAGAGTGAGGATAGCGTTTTCAGTAAAGGCAACATTCTCCTCCGTAAGACCATTAGCCTTGATCTGCTTGGGGATGAGGAACTTTTGGGCAATGTTTAGCTTTTCCAATTCAGTGTATCCAGCCAGTCTGATGATCTCCATCCGATCCTGAAGCGGGGGAGGTATCTGGTGGAGATTGTTGGCGGTGGTTATGAACATCACCTCAGAGAGGTCATAATCCACATCAATATAGTGATCATTGAAGGTGTGATTCTGTTCAGGATCCAGCACCTCTAACAGGGCTGCAGAAGGATCACCTCGAAAATCGGTACTCATCTTGTCCACCTCATCCATGAGGAAGACCGGATTGTTTGACCCAGCCTTTTTCATGCCCTGGAGGATTTTGCCAGGGAGAGCTCCGACATAGGTTCGGCGATGCCCTCGGATTTCGGCCTCATCCCTCACCCCGCCCAAAGAGAGACGAACAAACTTTCTTCCAGTAGCCCGGGCAATAGATTTGGCTAATGAAGTCTTGCCCACTCCCGGAGGGCCAACGAAACAAAGGATAGGACCTTTGATCTTATTCACCAGGGTTTGAACTGCAAGATACTCAAGGATTCTTTCCTTTACCTGTTTTAAACCATGATGATCTTCCTCAAGAATTTTCTCCGCTTCAGTAATATCAAGTCTGGTTTCAGTCTTTTCATGCCAGGGTAGTGAGAGGATCCAATCAATGTAATTTCTCACCACGGCAATTTCTGCTGACATGGGAGGCATCATCTTCAGTTTCTTAAATTCCTTTTTGATCTTACTTGTTGCCTCCTCCGACATCTTTTTCTTCTTAATCATTTCCTCCAGATCCTTCAGTTCGGAAGCCAGTTCATCCTTATCACCCATCTCTTTCTGAATAGCCTTCATTTGCTCAGAAAGGTAGTAATCCTTCTGGGTTTTCTCCATCTGCTTTTTGACCCGATTCCTGATTCTCCGTTCGATCTGGAGGATCTCAATATCAGACTCCATAAATCCATAGAGCTTCTCTAATCTTTCTTGGATACTTATTGTTTCCAGGATGTGTTGTTTATCCTCAAGCTTGAGGGTGAGATAGCCAGCAATCGTATCCGCCAGACGAGAAGGTTCTTCGATCCCAGCGATGGTGTTAATCATCTCAGGGGGGATTTTCTTGCTCAATCGTACATAGTTTTCAAAAGAGGCTTTGATGCTCTTCATTAATGCCCGGACCTCAAGGCTTTTTTCTTGATACTCTTCAACTTCTTCCACGCTCACAGAGAAAAAATCTTCGTGGGGAAGATACTCCTTAATGACTGCCCTCTTCTTACCCTCTGTTAAGACCTTGACACTTCCATCGGGAAGCTTAAGGAGTTGTATAATTGATGCAAGAGTACCCATCTCATAGATATCACGAGAGAGAGGTTCATTTATCTTTGCCTGTCTTTGGGCAGCAAGAAGAACACTTTTATCATTCTTTAAGGCATGTTCCAGGGCATTAATCGATTTCTGCCTTCCTACAAAAAGGGGAGTAATCATATAGGGAAAGACCACTATGTCCCTTAAAGGCATAAGGGGGTAGATACTATCCTTCGTTTCTCTCTGGTTACTACGATTATTTTTAAAAAGCATGTTAATCCTTCTCTTTTTAAGCTGATTTTACCTTTTTTTCAAAGACAAAGAGAGGTTTCCCCCTTTTTAAAATCACCTCTTCATTGACCACACACTCGCGAATATTGGATTGGGATGGAAGTTCGTACATGATATCCAACATCACATCCTCTAAGATTGCCCTGAGACCTCTGGCACCAGACTTCCGCTTTACCGCCTCTCTGGCGATTTCTACCAGAGCGCCATGAGCAAATCTCAATTTGACATTCTCAAACTCGAATAACTTTTGATACTGTTTTATTAATGCATTCTTAGGCTTTATGAGAATATCAATCAGGGCATTTTCGTCGAGTTCGTGCATCGTGGCAATCACGGGGATTCTCCCCACTAGCTCAGGGATCAGCCCAAATTTAATAAGATCCTCAGGCTGGACTTCACTCAGGGTCTCCCCGATATTCTTTTCTTCTTTTTTCTTTATGTCTGCGCCAAAACCAAGGGTCTTTACCCTGAGCCTCTGTTCAATGATATTATCCAGGCCATTGAATGCCCCACCGCAAATGAAGAGGATGTTGGTGGTATCCACCTGAATATAATCCTGCTGAGGATGCTTTCTCCCACCCTTCGGGGGGATATTAGCCATGGTTCCCTCGATGATCTTGAGCAAAGCCTGTTGAACCCCTTCACCAGATACATCACGGGTGATGGAAGGGGTATCAGATTTCCGGGAGATCTTATCGATCTCATCGATATAGATAATTCCTCGACAGGTCTTTTCAATATTGTAGTCAGCAGCCTGGAGGAGATTTAATACAATATTCTCTACATCCTCACCTACATATCCGGCCTCGGTTAAGGTGGTAGCATCAGCAATGGTAAAAGGGACATTTAAGATGCGAGCCAAGGTCTGGGCAAGGAGCGTCTTCCCTGTTCCGGTAGGTCCCAGAAGTAAGATATTGCTCTTCTGAAGTTCTACTCCATCCAGATTGACCCGGGACTCAATTCTCTTATAATGATTATGGACTGCTACCGCTAATATCTTCTTGGCCCGCACCTGACCGATGACATATTCATCCAGGATACTCTTGATCTCTAAGGGCTTGGGGATCGTGGAGTGTCTTCGGCTGAGCGCCTCTTTTTCCTGTTCCTCAGCAATGATTTCGTTACAGAGCTCAATACACTCATCGCAGATATACACTGAGGGTCCAGCAATCAGCTTCTTAACCTCTTCCTGATTCTTTCCACAAAATGAGCAATAAAGATGGCTGTACTTGTGCGACCCCTTTTTATTCACCTTTGCCCCCTATTAAATAATTAGCGAGAGGTTCTTTCTTGGCAATCACTTCGTCAAGGATCCCATACTCCCTGGCCTGCTCACCGGTCATGAAAAAGTCCCGATCGGTATCAATCCTGATCCTCTCCAAAGGTTGTTTCGTGTGGTACATAAGAATACGATCGAGCTCCTCCCTCATCCGGAGGATTTCTTTGGCATGGATATCAATATCTGAAGCCTGGCCTTGAAACCCACCCATGGGCTGATGGAGAAGGATTCGAGAATGGGGAAGGGCAAACCTTTTTCCTTTTTCGCCCGCAGTAAGGAGGACTGCTCCCATGCTCGCTACCTGGCCCATACAGAGCGTTGAAACCTTCGGTTTTATATACTGCATCGTATCGTAGATAGCCAGACCAGCAGTTACCGATCCACCCGGGGTGTTCAGATAGATATGAATATCTTTGTCCGGATCCTCCGACTCAAGAAAAAGCATCTGGGCAATCACTAAATTGGCCAAATCATCATCAATTACCCCACCTAAGAAGATGATTCGATCCTTTAAGAGACGAGAATAGATATCGTAGGCCCTCTCACCTCTCCCAGTCTGTTCAACTACGATTGGAATAAGATTCATAAAATTTACTCCCTTTTTTTAATTGTCTAATCTCTCATTTTAATTTTAGCTTTTTCAGTGAGAAAATCAAGGGATTTCTCTTCGAGAAGTTGCATCTTAAGGCTCTCTATCTTCTCCTCTTTCTGGTAATAGGCCTTGATCTTCTCCACTTCCTGACGGGTTCGGATAGCAATTAATTTCAGCCTTTCTTCAACCTCCTCATCTTTTACCACTATTCCTTCTTTCTTGGCTAATGCCTCAAGAAGGAGGGAAGCCCTCACCCTCCTCTCTGCCTTCTCTCTATATCTTTCTCTGAGTTCATCAGGAGAAATCCGCAATTTATCCAAAGATAATCCCTGTAAGGAAAGATCTCTTTGAGCTTCGGTGATCATATATTCTATCTCCCGATTAGTCAAAGAGGGAGGGAGATCAAAGGGGTTTTTCTCGATCAAAGAAGAGATGAGATCATTCTGGACTTGGCTTTTAATCCTTCCTTTTTCTTCCTCTTCCAGAGTTTCTCTGACCTTTTTTTTCAGATCCTCCTGATCTTTGAATTCTCCCAGACCCTTGGCAAAATCATCATCCAGTAAAGGAATGATTTTCTCCTTGAGATCATTGACCTTAACCTGAAAAGTTACCTTCTTGTCTGCAAACTCTCTCCGTTCGTAGTCTGAAGGAAAATCCAGAATAAATTCCCTTTCCTCTCCTTTTTTCATCCCAACCAGTTGTTCACAGAATCCTGGTATAAAGGAGCCTGTCCTTACCTCCAGGAGATGCCCCACAACCTTTCCACCTTCCAGCGGCTTTCCTTCACTAAAACCCTGAAAATCGATGACTGCAAAATTTCCCTCCATAATCCCCTGTTCTCCCTCTATCGTCTTGAGGGAGGCATGGGACTCTTGAATTTCCTTAAGTCGCTTTTCTATCTTCTCTGGTGTAATCTCCGGCTGATCGCTGATAGCTTCCAAACCCTGATATTCTTTGACTTCAATAACTGGTTTTACCTCAAAGGTCGCTGTATAACTGAACTCCTTACCTTCCTCTAAAGGATTGTTTTCAATGGATGGCTCGGAAACAGCTATGAGCTCTTTTTCTGCCAAGATCTTTGGGAAAGAGTCCTGAATAAGTTTAACCATCACCTCTTGATTAATCTGGTTTTTGTAATACCTGGATAAAACAGCGCGGGGGGCTTTGCCAGGTCGAAATCCTTTGACCTTTGCCATCCTGGATACACTTCGGTAAGCGGTATCAAATTCCTTCTTTACCTCATCCTCAGGAATAACGATCCGTATCTTCTTTCTCACGGAATCAATGGTCTCTACTTCAGCCTTCATCTCTCTTCTCCTCAATTTACATAAGGCGGATACTTAATGGTGAGGGTGGTGCGAGAGGGGGGATTTGAACCCCCACGGTTGCCCGCTGGATCCTAAGTCCAGTGCGTCTGCCAAATTCCGCCACTCTCGCAATTTCGTTGTATAACTTATATTATCCTCTTGCTGATCTGTCAAGTTTTCGCTCGTTTTAATAAGTATCGGTCTTCTTTCGAAGGCAATTGAGAACAGAGGGATTATTGACGACAAATAAAAAAGATAAAAAAGTGAGGAAGTTTCCCCCTTGACAACCCATCACAATAAAGTGTAACATATGTATAACTTTTTAAAGAAGGTCTTCTGATGGAGAGGTTAACTACCAAACAAGAAAGGGTGCTTTCTTTTCTTCGGGGGCATCAAGAAAGGGTTGGTTACCCACCTACGGTAAGAGAGATTGTTTCCCATTTCAAGATGTCCGGCCCTCATCATGCCAAGAAGTTTTTGGACATCCTGGAGAGGAAGGGCTATATCGAGAGGCTGGCCAAAAGTTCCCGGGCCATAAAGCTTCTCACCTCTCCTCCTTCTCGTTCTATTCCTATCGTGGGTAAGGTAAAGGCAGGAACTCCTATCCTCGCTGTTGAGAACATAGAGGGGTTTATGACCTTAGACCAGAAGATTGCTCGCTTCGAGAACGCCTTTCTGCTCCGGATAGAAGGGGACAGCATGATCGAGGCACAGATAAAGGAAGGGGATCTTGCCTTAGTTAAACCTCAATCCTCTGCGGAGAATGGGGAAATTGTGGTGGCCCTCTTAGGTGAGGAGGCTACGGTAAAGAGGTTCTTCAAAGATAAGGGCTTAATCCGTCTTGAACCAGCAAATCCCAGATTAAGGCCCATCGTGATAAAGAAAGGGAAGGAAGAGGTCACTATCTTAGGCAAGGTAGTGGCCATCTTGAGAGATATGGAAGGACAGATGAGGAAAGGGTAAGGGGAGATGGTCACCCCAGTTGGAGAACTCATCCAGGTAGGAGCGATCTTCGGGAGCAAAACCAAAGTGAGACCAGTCTGGTTTGTCTGGAGAGGGAGAGAGTATCGGGTAAGAGAGGTTACGTACTCCTGGAAGGAGAGGGAAGGGAAAACGCTGATTCAACATTTCTCAGTAACTGATGGGGTGAGCCTCTATGATCTCTCCTACCATACCGCTGAGATGAACTGGTATCTCTCTTATGTGGAGGATGGATCGTGAATTCACCTCCTCTTCGGCGGATCATGCATGTGGACATGAACTCCTTTTTTGCCTCGGTGGAGCAACAGTGTAACCCCCATTTGCGTGGGAAGCCCATTGCAGTCATCGGGTCACACAAGAGGACAGTAGTAACCACTGCATCCTATGAAGCCCGGGCCTTTGGGGTAAAAACTGGAATGACTGTGCCTGAGGCGAGGAGGTGCTGTCCAGATCTCATTTTGGTGGTAGCGAATAATAACAAGTATGCTGACACCTGTACTCAACTTATCTCTATCTATGAGGAGTATACCCCGGTGGTTGAGGTCTTCTCCGTGGATGAGGCCTTCCTGGACTTAACCGGTTGCACAAGACTCTTTGGAGGAGAAGAAATGATGGCCCGTCTCCTCAAAAAGGAGATTAAGGAAAGGCTGGGGCTCACCTGTTCCATCGGGATAGCGCCCAATAAACTTTTGGCCAAATTGGCCAGTGACCGAAAAAAACCGGATGGATTAGTGATCATCAAACCAGAGGAAATTCCTTCTCTCCTTGAGAATATTCCAGTAAGGGAACTCTGCGGGATAGGCCCTCAGTTAGAGAAATATCTGGCTGAAATGGACATAAGAACCTGTGGAGAATTGGGAAGGACAAAGCCCTCTTTGCTCAAGGATAGATTTGGAGTCATAGGGGAGAGGCTTCATTTCATGGGCCTGGGCATAGACGATTCTCTGGTAATCCCGCTGGAACAGTCAGAGGAGATAAAATCTGTAGGACACAGCATGACCCTGGGAAAAGATATATGGGACAGGGAGTTTCTGAATCTCCATCTCTTACAGCTCTCCGAGATGGTGGGGAGAAGGTTGAGGAGTTACGGATACCAGGGGAGAACCGTAGCCCTCACCATCCGTTATTCTGACTTCACTACCTTTGAAAAACAGCTCACGGTAAAGTACTATATCTCTCATAGCGCAGATATCTATCAGGCCGCCTTACGCCTTCTCTCCTCGATCAAACTTGGGCAGGCGGTGAGGTTACTGGGGGTAAGTATATCTCACTTAAGAAAAGAGGTTGTTCAACTTTCTCTGTTTGAAGAAGAGAAGAAAAGGGGGTTGCTTACTCAGGCCATGGATGAGATTAATGGACGATACGGGGAGTTCACCATCACCTGGGGGACACTCCTCTTGAGATACAACCATGCTGGCGTAATCTCTCCCAGCTGGAGGCCGGGAAGGTATCCCCTGAGATCTCTGAAAAATAGGGTTCCTCGTTGCTCAACAATATTTTTTCGACAATTCTGTAAGGGCAGGTTTTAAACCTGCCCCTACAGAAGCAAATTCGAAAGGGCGGGATGAGTCCCGCCCCTACACAGCCGAATTTGCGGCCGTTTCGCTCAATAAGAATTGTTACCGAAAAAATCTTCAATTCGCACTCGGAATCCTCTTTTCGATTTTTTCAGAGATCTCCTCTTGCGAAATTGACATTTCTCTTGCTTTACATGGTTACTTTTACTATGATTGAGACGTGAATTGGCAATGATAGAGAAGATAGAGGGGATATTTTGGTAGGGTCAAAAAAAAGATTACAAATCTTCTTTCTCCTTTCCATCCTTTACATAATTTTCGTTCCCTTAAAGTCCTGGGCTGATATCTACTCCTTTATAGACGAGAATGGCACTATCCATTTCACCAATGTCCCTACCGATCAAAGATACAGAGTGTTCTTAAAAGAGAAAAGGAACTTTCTTCTGAGGGATCCACATAGGTATGAACCACTCATCTCCGAGGTCTGTGAGAAGTACAATGTAGATTCGGCCCTCATCAAGGCTGTAATCAAGGCAGAGTCGAACTTTGATCCTTATGTCACTTCCTGGAAAGGGGCTCAAGGTCTGATGCAGCTTATGCCCGAGACAGCTTATGAATTAAATGTCAATGATGTCTTTCATCCCCGAGATAATCTGGAAGGGGGAGTGAAATATATGAAGTATCTCCTTGACCGTTTTGACAACAATCTCTCATTAGCTCTGGCTGCCTATAATGCAGGGGAGAATGCTGTGCTTAAATATAATTTTAGTATCCCACCTTATGATGAAACCAAGAGGTATGTAAATAGAGTTTTACACTATTTTCGTTCCTATCAATTAGACCGGCAAAGATAGAATAAAAAATGTAAGAGAGAGTAAAGACTATGTCTGAGGTCTTGGTTCGAGTAATGAGAGGCAGGCATATTGAAAACCAGCATCGTGGCCACATTGTCGTTGCCAACTCAAAAGGTAAAATCCTCTATAAGGTGGGTGACCCCGATTACCTTTTTTGTTTGAGATCCTGTGCCAAACCACTCCAGGCTTTGCCCGTGATTGAAACAGGAGCAGCTGACCAGTTCAACTTCACCGAAGAGGAGCTTGCCGTCTTTTGTGGTTCATTGAATGGCCAGGATTTTCATGTAAAGGCCGTGGAAAGCATCCTCTCTAAGATTGGTTTGAACACAAGCCATCTTAACTGTGGCATTCATCAGCCCTCTCACCGAGGGACCGCTAAGAAACTAAGTTCCGAAGGCAAGATCCCTGGGCCTGTCCATAACAATTGTGTAGGTAAACATTCAGCGATGTTAGCCCTCTGTGTCTTCAATTCCTGGCCGATAGAGAACTACTGCCACATTGAACATCCTGTTCAACAGATGATCTTGAATAAGATTTCTCAAATGACCGAGGTTTCAAAAGAAGAAATAAAGATAGGCATTGATGGGTGTGGAGTTCCTGTCTTCTTCCTCCCCCTCAAGCAGCTTGCCATTTCTTATGCAAAGTTAACCGAACCCCATCCATCAAGCGAACAGGGTAAAAACTCACCTGTAGTTAGAATGATGAGGGCGGTTCTCAACCATCCAGAGATGATTGCTGGCGACGAAAGGATCTGCACTGATATCATGAGGAACCTTCACAAGAGGGTATTTGCCAAGACAGGTGCTGAAGGAGGTTATGCCTTAAGTATTATGGATAAAGGCTTAGGCATTGGGGTCAAGGTGGAGGATGGAAATAATCGGGCCTTACATTCTGTAGTGATCGAAACCCTCAATCAACTGGGATTGCTCCATGAGAGGGAACGAAGAAACCTGGTCAAATATCATCGCCCAGTGATTCTCAATTATCGGCGGGAAGAAGTGGGGGTTATAGAACCCGTGTTCCGATTGGAAAGGGTCAAGGATTAAAAGTTCTTTAGAGAATCTCGGAGGGTCATCGTGGAACATCTCCTGGTAAAGATCCACAAGACAAAGGGGAATGAGGATCTTCCTCTTCCTCAATGCATGTCCGAACATGCCTCAGGGGTTGATCTCTCTGCGGCCCTTACCCATGAGGTCCTTCTTCAACCCGGAGAAAGACTCTTAATCCCCACCGGCATTGCCATTGCCTTGCCTTCTGGTTTTGAGGCCCAGATCAGACCTCGGAGTGGATTGGCTATTAACCACGGTATTAGCATCCTCAACGCACCGGGTACCATAGATGCCGATTATCGAGGTGAGGTCAAGGTTATCCTCATGAATTGTGGGAAGGAGCACTTTCTCATCAGGAGAGGGGATCGGATTGCCCAGATGGTAATCCAAAAGGTCTATAAGGTCTCCTGGGAATTAACCAGTTGCCTACCTCTTACCCCACGAGATGCTGGGGGATTCGGCCACAGCGGTTGATATAAACTTTTAGAGATTCATAAAAAAGGCAGAGAATAAATCTCTGCCTTTTTGTCATTGGACGTGTTGGAAGGGCAGGTTTCAAACCTGCCCCTACGTATTCTACTTCTTCATTTCTTTTACTTCGATCATATCCTTGATCTTCTCGAACTTCTTCTCGCTAATACCCTTTACCTTCTTGATGTCTTCAATGGTCTTGAAAGGCTCTTTGGCTCGATATTCAACGATCGCTTTAGCAAGTTTTGGACCAATGCCAGAAATCTTGATAAGCTCCTCTTCCGTGGCTTTGTTGATGTCTACCTTTGCCACTTTTGCTGGTTCAGCTGCTTTGCCTTTTTCCTCAGCTTTAGCTTTCTCCTTAGGCTCAGCAGCATAGGTCATGAATACTGAACCGAGCAGGAATGCAAAAACAACCATTACACACAGGATCTTCTTCATAATACCCTCCTTTTCAAATAAATTCTCCTATCCTTAAATCCAAACACCTACTGGTTTACCTGCCACTTACCTTAAAACGTTCACCCCCTTTCTTTTCTCAGAAAAAATTATACCCTTAGAATTGAGGGAAATGTCAAGAGCCCTTTTGTGAATTAAGAAAAATTAATGGATGAAGCGTAAAAATAGTAGGTAAATTTCTTTAGATTTATACTTTTTTCCGATCCTGAAGCAAGAAAGGGAGAGAGACCTTATAAAAGGGAAGCAACAAAAGGCCACAGATGATAACTGGCACGAATTGAGTGAAATGGAGGAGGATAGCAAAGGTTAAGGCCTGAGTCTTGGGGATTCCAAAGAGAACAAGACCTAAGGCACAAAAGAAATGGAAATTTCCCACAAAACCTGGAGCAGCTGGCAATACAAGACCTAATGCAATCATCACCAGAGCTACATAAGCTGCGATTATGGGTAGATGGAATCCAAAAGAGAAAAAGAGGACGTAAATAGCAATCCCATTGACTGCCCAGATTAAGAGGGAAATGAAGGCAACAGAGAGACTCCTCTTGAGATCAGGTAACATCTCAAGTCCATCTAAGAATGATGGGATTATCCCTCGGACACGAAGCGAGATAGAAGAGGGCAATTTGGAGATGAAGATGTCAATCATCTTGAGTGATGACTCCTTTTTTATCATCATGATCGTTAAGAGAATAATGAGAGGCAGGATAACTACTATGATGATCAGTCCTGCCCTGAAGACCCATGGAGGTAATGTTACAAAGAGGAGAACCAGCATTAAAATAACAACCAGGGAAAACAAATCATAGATCCTTTCAATTAGAATTGTGGCAAGGGAAGAACTGAGCTTGATACCGCTCTTTTGGGAAATGAGATAAGGTCGGGCAAATTCTCCCATCCGGATCGGGAGGAGATCAATCGCCATGAATCCAATCATGGTAATTGAAAAAAGTGACCACGGGTCTATCTTTTTTAAAGGGGTGAGGATCCCCCCCCAGCGCCAGGACCTTAAGTAGATGATGAGGATGGTGAGGAGAGAGGTGGGAATTACGTAGAAGTAATGAGCCGATTTTAAGACCGACAATGCCTCCTTCCAGTTGGTATTCTTAAAGGCAAGATAGATAAAAAGAGCCCCGAAGAGGAGGCTTATGAGGATCTTTTTTTTCATATTTTCTTTTCTCTGATCGTCAAAAGGTATTCTCCTCTTTTCAGCTTACTCCTCTCTCCTTAAAGGGGGTAGGACTTAAACCAGGTAACCGTTTTTAAAAGTCCGCTCGTGAGATCATCCTCCGGTTCGTAACCGAGCAGTTCCTTTGCCTTACCTATATCAGCGAGACTATGTCGAACATCGCCAGTGCGAGGTTGAGTGTAGAGGGGCGGGTAATCTCGCCCTATGATGTGAGCCAGTTTTTGATACAGTTGGTTTATACTCACCCTTTCGCCGCAGGCGATATTGATCACTTCTCCGGCAACCGGGATTGATGTCTTACAGGCCTTTAAGTTTGCCTGGATTACATTTTCCACATAGGTGAAGTCTCTGGACTGTTCTCCATCTCCATAGATGGTAGGGGGCTGTTGATTGAGCAAGGATTTGATGAACCTCGGGATCACTGCTGAATAGATGGAATTGGGGTCCTGTCTCTCCCCAAAGACATTAAAATATCTTAAGATAACTGTTTCCAGTCCATAGAGGTGATAAAACACCTGAGCATAGTATTCACTTGCCAGCTTGGAGATGGCATAAGGAGACTTCGGCCGGGGATTCATCCCTTCCTGCTTAGGGATAACCTCTTCAGAGGAAGAAGATACATCACCATAAACCGAAGAGGAAGAGGCGTAGATAAATCTCTTTACCTTAGATTCACGAGAAGACAGCAACAGATTGAGGGTACCATGAACATTCACCTCTTGCGTTTCGATGGGATTATTGATGGAGCGAAAAACCGATCCCAGAGCAGCTTGGTGAAGGACATAATCAATATCTACACAAGCTTTACGGCATATCTCAATATCTCGAATGTCTCCTTCCATCAGTTCAAACCGGGATGCACCTGAACCGAGCGTAAAATCCAGATTCTCCTTCTTACCGGTAGAGAAGTTGTCTAATACCCTTACCCGATCCCCTCTTTGAAGGAGCTCTTTCACTAAATTGGAACCGATAAAACCTGCCCCTCCGGTAATGAGATAGAAGGTCATACCCTCTCCTCTCTACGTTAATTATTCCTTAGAAGTTGCTGAAAGAGCAACTTTTATAAGGTTGATCAAAAATGTTCAGATGCAAGGCGCCCGAAATCCTGAGGAGTGAGGCGTACTTTAACGTACGCTGCAACGACGAAGGACGAGGGGAACGACGCAGATGGGCGTTTTTCAGCAGCATGTTAGAGCCTGATGATCTTGTCTGACTTTATATCTTTGAAGGCATTTCTGGTATCAAAGATCAACTGGGCATGTTCAGCAATGAAGGGATAATTAAATTGCTGGTGGTTCACCGTTAAGAGGACGCAGTCGTAGGATCGAAGGCCCTCTTTTGTCAATTCCTTGGAATGGAGAACACCCTCTTCTCCCTGAAGCCCCTTGATACAGGGAACATAGGGGTCATGATAATCCACGAGGCAATTCTCCTGCCTGAGCAGTCTATAAATCTCTACCCCAGGTGACTCTCTTACATCATCAACATCACTCTTATAGGTCATCCCTAAGAGCAAAATTCGCGAGCCATTCAACGGCTTCTTCTGTTGATTCAGTATCTGGGTAAGCTTTCTCACCACAAAGTGAGGCATGTTCCCGTTGATGTCCGTTGCAAGTTCTATGAAGCGATTGTAGAAATTATAGGTCTTTGCCTTCCAGGAAAGGTAGGCAGGATCTAAGGGGATACAGTGTCCCCCTATGCCAGGACCAGGGTAAAAGGGCATAAAACCAAAGGGCTTGCTGGCAGCCCCTTCAATGACATGCCAGATATCAATCCCCATCCTGTCACACATCAGTGCCATCTCATTGACCAGGGCAATGTTGACGCTCCGGAAAGTATTCTCTAAGAGCTTTACCATCTCCGCCTCTTCCGTGGATTTGACCGGGATAACCTTTTCAACCACATGATCATAAAGTGCCCTTGCCAATTCGGTACAATGAAGGGTAATTCCTCCTACCACCTTGGGGATGTTCTTCGTCTTGAAAATTGGGTTTCCCGGATCTACCCGTTCCGGGGAGAAGGCCACGAAAAAATCCTTTCCTACCTGGCAACCCTCACTTTCGATCTCGTTAACAATCAGCTCACGGGTAGTACCAGGGTAGGTAGTGCTCTCGAGTACAATAAGGATAGGGAAGTGGATGATTTTTTTGATCTGGGCTACTGCCTCCTTGATATAGGTTATATCCGGATCTTTAGTCTTGCGTAGAGGTGTGGGGACACAAATAATGATCACATCGGACTCCTTGAGAATGACATAGGAGGTGGAAATCGTGAAGTTACCACCTCTCATTGTCCGGTCTACCTCTGCAGAACTTACATCGAGCACATAGGATTTGCCCTTCTTAAGCATTTCAACCCTCTCCGCAGAGAGGTCAACGCCTATCACCTTAAATCCTGCCTTGGCAAACTCTACCGCAAGAGGGAGACCCACATAACCCAATCCGGCTATTCCGATAGATGCGGACTTATTTCGAATCTTGGCAAGTATAGAACTCATCTGATCCATAATAAATTAATCTATAATTTAAGCAGGAAGGATGTCAAGGAAATTTCAGGGCTGAAGGCTGATGGAAGAAGAAGCAATCTCGCAGATTCCGCATTTTAAAATTCACTTTCAGGATAATTACCACCGATTATGTGCTTTCAAAGATAAAGAAACGACACCTTTTATCCTTTTCAATATTCCTGACCTACATGCTCTGAGTTGAACCTTTTTACAGCTTTAGCACGTACAGTTAAGAAATAGTGAGAAAGCTCTCAGCGTGATTATTTATATCCTCGTAGGATAGGAAGTAGGGAGAGAAGGAGCACTTCACGTTATGTTTTCTTTATTTCCTTAACTAACTTGCCAAGCTGCTCTTTTGTCAGTTTTTGGCCTTTCAGGGTTCTAAAAACCAGCGGAAGCTTTGCCAAGGCCTCTTTATCTGAAAGAATGTCTTTGGGAATGCGGCCGGCGCATGCATGCGCTAAATCGAAAAATTCGTACCAGTCATCTGATCCTTCTTTGATTTTTAGACATCTCGCATAATGCTCAAGCTTCTCAGTTGATGTAGGTGGTGGCAAGTGGCCCCTTTCAAGTTTGCTTATATTTCCAGGGTCTAGCTTGTTCTCTAAACAGAATTGTCTCAGTGTTTTTCGTAAGGCAATTCTTTTACTTTTAAAAAATTCTCCAAATAGGTTGGTAGCCATTGGTTCACCCTCCATCTCCAAACGCTTACCTCACTGTTGTATAATTATTACAACATGCCACTACTTTGTCAAGAGGAAAATGAAAAAATCATCTCTTAGGGTCTAATAAAAAATGTGAATCCGTCCTCGATTTTCTTTAAGTGAAAGTTTTCAACAACGTCCCTCTTCTTCGATATTTCTTTTTTCCATTCATCCCCCTTTTCCCACCTCTCCAATTCTCTGGTTATTTTCATTATTTTCTTGCTGTACTTTTTGATTTAATCAATTTCCTTAGATGACGTTCTAATAAATTCCTAACATTCTCAGACCCCATGCAATTATTCAGACTCTCTTCGCTGAACTGTTCGACATACCTTTTATTACCTATAAAATAAGCAAGAGACCACATTCCTCTATCAAAGCCCTTTTCTCCTCTACCCCATTTTAAATTACATATTTGAACATTATATTCATTAGCGAAAGTTCTCATAGCGTCTGTAACCCACTCTTTCCCCTCATTAACCTGTTTTATCGTCATCACACCCTCCATAAGAAGGTTATTGGAAAACTGACATTACAAATTCCTATAAGGTTGCTCTACCAACATCCCCTCCCTCTCCAGCGACCTCCCAAACCAGTTCACCTTGTCGTTGGCCTTCACCTCGTCGGGGTCGCATTCTGCCGGGTTGTACCATCTGTTGTCGCTGCTAATCGTAAACCTCCCGCCTGGATAGATCACCTGAATCCTCTTTATCATAATCTGGCTGTCGATACCAGACCTCTTTCTCATTGACAGATTTAAATGCATCCGGTAAAAAAGCAAGTGGTGAAAGTGACAGGATAAGAAGAGGGATTGAAACGTGGCACAAGAGAGATTACGAGCTGATACGGTAATCGAAACTAACCTCCAGGGGTTGAAACTGTCAGCCCAGGGGAAGGTCCGCGACATTTACGATCTGGGAGAATGCCTTCTCATCATTGCCACTGACCGAATCTCCGCCTTTGATGTGGTACTGCCTGACCCTATCCCTTTCAAGGGAAAGGTCTTAAACCAGATTTCAAAATTCTGGTTTGAAAAGATGGGGGATGTTGTAAGTCACCACCTCGTCTCTACGGATGTGGATGACTTCCCGAAAGACCTTCTGAGGTATAGAAAGATCCTTGAGGGAAGGAGTATGATGGTAAAGAAGGCAACGCCCCTACCTGTGGAATGCGTGGTGAGAGGATACCTTTCTGGATCAGGGTGGAAGGAATACCAGGAGCATGGGTCAATCTCCGGCGTAAAGCTCTCCCCCAACCTTCTTGAATCCTCCCCACTAAAAGATCCAATCTTTACCCCCTCAACCAAAGCAGAGAGGGGAATCCATGATGAAAATATTACCTTTGAAAGGGTAGGTGAAATCATTGGAAACGAACTGGCACGCACCATACAGTTGATCAGCGTAGAGGTCTATAAAAAAGCCGTAAAGATTGCCGAGGGTAATGGGATCATCATTGCTGATACCAAGTTTGAATTTGGAATGAGAGAGGGCAAATTACTCCTCATCGATGAATTATTAACCCCTGATTCCTCGCGTTTCTGGCCCAAAGATGGTTACGAGCCGGGTAGGCCTCAGGCGAGTTTTGACAAGCAGTTTGTCAGAGACTATCTCATTTCAATCAACTGGGATCGGAGGCCTCCTGCCCCTCATCTGCCGGAAGAAATCATCTTGAAGACCAGCGAGAAGTATCGTGAGGCCTTTCGAAGGCTGACAGGTAAGGAACTGAACTAATACAAGTGCAATAAGTAAAATGTCATTGCGAGGAGTGAAACGACGAAGCAATCTCTTGTTTATGAGGTGAGATTGCCACGCTCCCGTTGGTCGCTCGCAATGACAATGTAATAGAATTTCATGCGTTTGTATTAAATCGCCCTCTATCGTACGTTCTTCTCTCTTTTCTCCAATTCGATCTCTATTTTCTTCAGGCGTTCCAGGTCTGATTCGAGGGTGGCATTTTCCTTAAGAAGCCTGTCCTTCTCCTCTTCCCATCGGGCGCTTTCTTCTTTTAAAAGGTCCTTCTGGTTAGTTAATTCCTGATTTTCCAGGTTGAGTCTTGAATTTTCTAAGCTAAGCTTTATGTACCTCTCTAAGAGGGCAGCGAAGTACTGGGCAATATCCTTCCACTTACTCTCTGGATAATTCTCCGTAACCATCTTGAAGGCAAGGAATGCATTAGAGTAATCAGGCTTGAGATCCGGGGAGGAAAGATAAGACAAACCAAGGTTAAACAGTTCTTCATCTGAAAGGGTCTCTTCAGGATGTCTTGCTTTGTCCTTCTCCTCTTCCTCCTGCGCTAAGGGAGAAGGGGGTTTCTTTATTTCTGGTTTTAGCCAACCACAACCACTCAGGAGGAAAAAAAAGAGCAGAAGAAATACCGCGTTTCCTCTCATGCTCCTCACGCCCTTTCTTCCTTTACATAATTGCTCCCCGGTAAGGTCTTGGCATATTCTTTGAGTTCTGCAGCCATCTCAGCAATCTGGAGGGGACTTTCGAAGGCTTTACCGCCATTATACACCACTGCTATGGAAATGGTCATGAGGGGGAACTTCTGTTCTATCCCCTTTCGATCTTTTCCGAGGATGAAACCTCTTTTCCTGTCCACCTCATTATAAAATTTTAATATCCTGTGATCAAACTCCTTTATCACATGACTGCAGATTGTGTCCACCTGAGAAGGTAAGGTAATAATCACAAAGTCATCGCCACCGATATGGCCGATGAAATCACCATGAGATCCGGCATGAGCCACCGTTTCTTTAAGAATCTCTGCCACCTCCTTGATAACCTCACTTGCCCAGGCATAGCCGTATTTGTCAGCAAAAGGTTTGAAGTTATCCAGGTCGGTATGGCAGAGGGCAAAGGGCTTTTTATCCGTGAGGAGCACGCTCAAGGTCTTTTCAATTGCCACATTACCGGGTAAGCGTGTCAGGGGACTCGCATCTAAATTTACCTCTTCAAGTTCTTTGAGCCTTCGCGCCATTTGTCTGAAGAATTGGGCCAGTTCTCCCACCTCGTCATTACTCTTAATCTTCGGATCATAATCAAAATCACCTTGGGCAATAAACTGTGTTGCCTTGCCCAGTTTTTTCATGGGGGAAGAAAAGGTATAGGTAAAGAAGAAGGCCAAAAAGATCCCTATGAGTAAACTCAAGAGGCAGAGGGAAAAGGTTATGTTGAGGGCCTTCCGCCCCTGGAGATGGGAGACCTTCATCTTCTCATCAATCGACTCTTCCGCCATCGTCTCCATCTCCCTTACCTTCGAGATCAGTTTATCTATCTTCTCTTTTAACCCTTTTTGGGAAAGTTCTGAGGCCTCTTCAATTCTTTTTTCAGCAATAAGTCTTACTTCCTGAAGGAAGAGGGAATCATAATCATTGTGAAGATCAGATATGTCTGAAAGGGCAGATTTCCACTTGAAAGGGAGAAGTTCTTTTAGATCAGAAAGGTTCTCCTTGAATTCTTTACTCCTGTCCCAGAAGAGCTGTTCGATTGACTTGTCCTGGAGGATGAAAAATCTCTTCTCGCTCCGTTCTTGAGCAAACAGATCATCCATCATTACCTTACTCTTGTTGATGATCTCAAACTCCTCTTTGAGAAGGGAATTGGTAATCTGGTTCAGATTTTTTAAGCTCTGGAGCACATAGATCCCCACCACCACAGTCAAGAAGGCCATGGAGAGGTAACCTAAAAACATCTTCTTAGCAATGGTGAATTTCATGGTAGGGAACAAAAGTTACAGTGTTGTTAGAAAACTAACATGGAGAGTAGTGTTTTTCAAGAAAATTTTTGGGATGAATCTTACAGATGTAGTCCTTTGCCTCAACGCAGAAGCGAGAGCGAGGAAAGGGGTTTACTGTCGAAGTGATTGGGAAGAGGAATTCCTAAAAGATAGAGGATTGAAGGGGCGAGATCAACAATATCGTAATTACCTTTCAGATCTCCACCTCTCAGAAAGAGAAAGGCATCACTGTAAGTATGCATTCCGGTGAATCGCCCTTTTCCGAAGAGGTATCCTTTGCTCATCGAACCTTTAATGTCATAGCCAGATAACCCGTGAAGGACGAGATCAGGGGCTTTGTTGAGATAAGGCCCAGAGAAGAGCTCCTCCTTGCGAAAGATCCGTTCCAAGATGGGAGAGGAAGGCTCAGAGGGAGAAGATATTCCCATGAAACCTTGCATCAGTTCTTCTCTTAAATCATCATACTCCCTGCCTACCTTCACACAACCCTCGGGCATCCGACCCTTCAGGTTGATATACACCCTTCCTGGATCAAGGATAAATGCCTTAGAATCGGAATGGATATCGGAAAAAGAATCAGGGGGATCCTTTTTCAATTTAAGATAACCCTTTTCCTTCAACCAGGTATTGGGGAAAAACTCCTGCTTCAATGCGCAGAATCCGTGATCAGCCATGATCATCAAATGGCAATGCCCTGGCAAGGAATCCACCAGATCCCCTATGATAGTATCCAGTTGGGTATAGTAATCGATGAATTTCTGATGATACCTCTCTTGAGGATTCTCATATTCATTCCAGAAATAATGGTGAAGGCGATCGGTACCTGTGAATACCCCGATGAAGAGATCCCATTGCTCTTTCATTAAGAAGTACTTAATGGCCTCCCCTCTTTTCTTGAGCGTGTAGAAGAGATCGGTAAAGAATTCTTCCTTCTTTTCTGCTGCCTCCTGGTAATCTACATCGATCCGGTAATCCATCTTTTTTAACTTTGGATAGAACGATGGAGGGTAAACTGCCTTTTGGAGATCCAGGGCTACAAAACCTGAGATCAAGATCCCATTGATTTCCTTAGCAGGATAGGTCTGAGGGATGTTGATGGCAATGGTCTTCTTTCCATGCGCTGCAATGGAATCCCAGAGTAGAGGGGACTTAATATCCGTAAAATTGGGGAAGTATGGATCATAGGAATAGTCTTTCAGGTCAATAAATCCATAGATACCGTGTTTGCCTGGATTGACGCCGGTCATGAAGGTAGTCCAGGCAACTGAGGAGACAGGGGGGATGGAAGACTTCATCTTTTCTGGACTCCCTTCTTTAAGAATCTCAGCAAGAGCAGGCATTTTGCCAGCATTGACCAGATCCTCAATAAGATCATAGGGGACGCCATCCAAGCCAATCACCGCCACCTTATTCTTACCCTTCGTTTTAAAAAGTCTTTCCTTGAGTCCCATTATCTAATCCTTTAAATTCACATTAGCTTTCAGCCATTTTAAAAAAATAATTTAGCTGAAAGCTGAGTGCTGATAGCTGATAGCTTGCTTCAATTTATATCCTTTCCTTTGCCTGGTACAGAGTTTCCAAAAGCTCATAGGGGATATCGAGGTTTCCCCTGCCAGTCCCAAGATCAATCCCGCTCGCGCCATTCCCATGAAAGTCACTTCCACCTGTGACAATCAGGTTATACGTATCAGCTAAGCGTTGATACCCCAGTGTGTCTTCCTCTGAATGATCAGAGTAGTAAACCTCAATCCCCTTAAGACCGGACTCAACTAATCCCTTGACTACATGACTCAGTTCTTGAGAACCTTTACAGTTCAAGGTAAAAGGGTGTGCTAATACTGGTACACCCTGAGCCCCTAAGATAAGGGCTATCGCTTCAGAGGCGGTAAATCTCACCTTCTCCTCATAGGCAGGGCCCCCTTTTTTCAGGTATTTTTCAAAGGCCTCTTGCTCACTTCTCACATAACCCTTTTCCACCATTAAGCGGGCAAAATGGGGCCTTCCAACTTGCCCTCCCCGGGCCAGCTTCACCACCTCTTCATAACGAATCGGAATCCCTGAACGGGTAAGCCTCTCTGCGATGCGCGGGTTCCTCTCTGCCCGGAACCTCTGGAGCAGCTTGAGTTTCTCGCAAAGGACATCACTCTGATTATCAAAGAGATAGCCCAGCATGTGCATGGTGCCTGGTGGATACTCTATGCTGATCTCTACCCCTGGTATTACCGTAAGATTTACCCGATGCCCTTCCCTTAGTGCCTCTTCATTTCCATTAATGGTATCATGGTCAGTTATCGCTATAGCCTTAATCCCCTTTTTGACTGCATAGTGTACGACTTCAGAGGGGCTCAGGATACCGTCTGAGGCGGTTGTGTGGATATGGAGGTCAATACCCATAGGTATCTCTTTACAGATACCCAAGATCTTCTAATCTCTTCTTGATCTTGGCCTCCTCTTCTTCAGTGTAGACATTCTTTTTGGTCACTCTGGAAAGGTAGCCCAGTTCCTCCAGTTTAGCGATGATCTTGTTCGCACCCTGTTCTGGTGTCTCCTTGTCAGATTCGATCAACACCTCGGGATTGAGCGGTTCTTCGTAAGGATCAGAAACGCCGGTGAAGTCGGCTATTTCACCGGCCAATGCCTTCTTGTAGAGACCTTTCACATCCCTTTGAATGAGGACCTCTAAAGGACACTTAACATAGACCTCTACAAAGTTTTTAATCTCTTTTCGAGCATAGTCTCTCACCTCCCGGTAGGGAGAAATGGCTGCAGCAATATTGGGGACACCATTTCGGGTGAGGAGATTACAGACAAAGGCAATCCTTTTGATGTTGATATCTCGATCCTCCTTGCTGAACCCCAGTCCTTTACTGAGATTGGTCCTTACCACATCCCCGTCCAAGACCTCGACATTTAAAATCCCTCTCTCCCGAAGCCTATCCTGCACTAACCTCGATATCGTGGTCTTACCTGACCCAGAAAGACCCGTAAACCAGATGGTAAAACCCTTCTTTTCTTTCATCCAAACCCTCCCTTCACCAACTAAAAGGAAACCCAAATGACAAAATCCAAATGTCAAATTTGACATTTGAGCTTTGACATTTGACATTCATTTAATGAATCACCTTGCCTTCCATATCTGAAGGCACTTTAACCCCTAACCGGTGCAAGACTGTGGGGGCTATATCAAAGATGTGAAGTCCGGAAAGGGGAGAAGACCTTTGTTGTCCCTGATCAGTTGGATCATAGAGGATAAAAATCCCTTTTTCAGCATGATTGGCATCATCCGGACCCATGTCATTCTCAAAGGTGTGGACTGTATTCAGACCAATGCTCCCCACTGACCTCCAGCTCAGGTTTCCAAAGTAGACGATGAGATCCGGAGGAATCCCGTTGGTCACAGGATATACATCTTCAGGTCTCAATACCCGGGTGCCAATGCACTCGCCCTTTTCATTTCCTAATGCCTCGAGCTTACCCTTCAACTCCTCCCGAATCTGGTCATATCTCTCCTTCTCAATCACCCCCTGAGGTTCTCTCCCTTTCACATTGAGGAATATTCGGGAGTAGTAACCACCCTCACCCCAGGCTAAGGTATGAGGCCAGTTGATCTTTGCCTTGCCCAGAGGTACAACACCTGCTGGTTTTTCTAATAATGTAAGATACCCTTCCCTCATGAGCCACTCATTTACGCATATCCCACCATCCATCCGCTGTGCCCCATGGTCAGATACAACAAAAACAGTGGTCTGGTCATCAATCAATGTAAGGATTTCCCCAAGTTGTTGATCCAGGTATTTGTGATATTCAAGGATGGAATTTTCATACCGGTTTTTTGGCTCATACTTTTTATGCAAGGGATCACAGTACTTCCAGAAGCCATGGTATATCCGGTCAACCCCCATCTCCACCATCATGAAGAAATCCCAATCCTTGGTCTTGATGAGATGTCTTACCACCTTGAATCTCCTCTCGGTCATCTCATAAATCTTTTTGAGGAGTAGATCCTTATCTTCAGTTCTAAACTCATCCACATCCAGGATATAGTTCCCTACTAAATGCTCTATCTCGTGACGGAAATCTGGAGGATAGGTGTACTGACTGTTGGTGTCGGGAGTCAAAAAACAGGTAATCATATATCCATTCACTGGCTTGGGGGGATAGGTTTGGGGGATTCCTATCATTACCACCCGTTTTCCCAAACGGGAAAGGATGTCCCATACAGCATCCTCCCTCACTAAGTTACTGGTAGCAAAGGACAGGCCATTGTAGGAGTAGTCAGAGCGGTTTCGGAATCCATAGAAACCCAGTTTACCAGGATTCTTGCTGGTCATCATGCACGTCCAGGCAGGTACAGTAATCGGGGGTATACAGCTCTCAAGCTCCCCATACATACCCTTTTCCATTAAAAATTTCGTGTTAGGGAGCTGGTCTAACCAGCGATCGAAAATCAGCCCTGGTTCAGCACAGTCCAGTCCAATAATCAGAACTTTTTTATTCTTAGCCATTTACCCATTTGACCTCATCAAGTTGATCAGAATCTCTGCCACCTCAGGCCGTGTAAATTCTAAAGGAGGGATCTCCCCTCTTGAAAGCATCCCCCTTACTGCTGTCCCACTCAGTGAGACATGGTAGCTGGAATCATGGGGGCAAGTCTTGGTGGATGCCATACTAATGCAACTTCGGCAGTAGAAGGTATGGTCAAAAAACATCGGGGTGATCCCGAGTTCTTCTTTATTAAACTCATCGAAGATGTAGTGGGCATCATAGGTCCCATAGTAATTCCCGACACCTGCATGATCCCGACCTACAATGAAGTGGGTGCACCCATAGTTCTTGCGAGCAATCGCATGGAAGATTGCCTCTCTGGGTCCGGCATAACGCATGGCTGCTGGGAATATGGAGAGGACCGTACGATTCTTCGGATAATAGTTCTTAAGGAGCACCTCATAACACTTCATCCTCACATCGGCTGGAATATCATCACCTTTGGTTTCACCTACTAAGGGGTGGATCAGCAGGCCATCTACTATCTCCAGGGCACACTTCTGGATATACTCATGCGCCCGGTGGATAGGATTCCTGGTCTGAAATGCCACTATCCTTTTCCATCCCCTGAGTCTGAAAAGTACCCTCGTTTCTTTGGGATCAAGACGGTATCGTTCAAACAAAGCTCCATGTTTTGGTCTCTCAAGCAGACTGACCTTTCCTCCCAGGAGCACATCCCCCATTTCTTTAAGATACTTTACACCTGGATGTGCCTCATCTAAGGTTCTTAGGACCTGCTCTGCCTCCCTTTTCTTGTCAAATGAGTATTTCTCGTCAAGGTGAAGGCACCCAAGAACATTCCCTTGCTCATCGAGCAGGGCTACATCATCCCCCTCTTTAAATTTTTCACTTTCTTTCTTGGTTACTGACAGGGTTACCGGGATGGTCCAGGGGAGGCCATGAGCCAAGCGCATGAAGTCAATGGTGTTCAGGTAATCCTCCTTCCCCATGAATCCGCCCAGCGGACTGAAAGCACCTATGGCAATCATCTCTAAGTCAGAAATCTCTCGGGGATTAAGGTGGATCTTCTCCCTACTTCCAATCTTTTTTTTAAGGCTTTCCTTTTCACTCCCCTCCACTATCCGATTCACTAAAACACCACCATGAGGATCTATTGGCATCAACTACCTCCTTTATCCCATCCTATCTTACGCCTACCATCAGCCAGGAGCTCCTGGTCATCAAAAGGAAGAATTTATGTGAAATATTATACAGATGAATATGGTGGGAGTCAAAGAGAATTGATTATTCGCTTTAAGAGTCTTGGTAACTGACCGATATATTGAATAAAAATTTGGGTGCTCATCAACGAACCACCAGGGGGGAGTGTGACAAAGTAAAGAAGTATCAAGTAATTACAAAAGGTAATTATAAATGATCTGGCACTAAATCACAGATATTTTTAACCAACAAATGAAAGATATTTCTACTACGATTATTATATCTAAATTCCATTTCTTTTAAATAAAGAGGGAACCGTTTTTTAG
>Ga0315289_10001618_pt1 | contig 35101 bp, 30 predicted proteins | sample YL17G11_40_MG_FD_203452 | JGI IMG/M metagenome (GOLD analysis project Ga0315289, IMG submission 203452) | Sediment microbial communities from Yellowstone Lake, YNP, Wyoming, USA - YL17G11_40 | ecosystem: Environmental > Aquatic > Freshwater > Lake > Sediment | place: USA: Wyoming | collected...
ACGCCTATGTGGTCAAGCCGGCGGATTTCGAGCCCGGCAGGAAGTACCCGGTGGCGTTCCTGGTCCACGGCGGGCCGCAGGGCTCGTTCGGCAATGTCTTTCATTACCGCTGGAATCCGCAAGCCTATGCCGGGGCCGGCTACGCGGTCGTGATGGTGGACTTCCACGGCTCGGTCGGCTATGGGCAGGCCTTCTGTGATTCGATCCGTGGCGATTGGGGCGGCAAGCCCCTGGTGGACCTGCAGAAGGGTCTGGCCGCCGCCCTGGAGCGGTATCCCTGGATGGACGGCGACCGGGTCGGTGCCCTGGGCGCCTCCTTCGGCGGGTACATGGTCAACTGGATCGCGGGCAAATGGCCCGACCGCTTCCGTTGCCTGGTCAACCACGACGGCAATCTCGACGAGCGGTTGGCCTACTTCGACACCGAGGAGCTGTGGTTCCCCGAGTGGGACCACCTGCGCACACCGTGGGACAATCCCGCCGGCTACGAGGAGCAGAACCCGCTTTGCTTCGTGGGCAACTGGAAGACGCCGATGCTCGTGGTCCACGGGGCGCTGGACTTCCGCGTGCCGCTGACGCAGGGTCTGGCCACCTTCACAGCCCTGCAGCGGCGCGGCATCCCCAGCAGACTGCTGTATTTCCCGGACGAGAACCACTGGGTTCTGAAGCCGCACAACTCGATTCTCTGGCACGAGACCGTGATCGGCTGGCTCGACCAGTGGCTCAAAAAGTGATGGTGAATACAATGGCAAAGAAGGTTGTTGGCATCATCGGCACGTATCGCAAGGGCAGAGTGATTGACACCGCTGTCTGCGAGGTCCTGCGCGGCGCCCAGGACAACGGCGCCGAGACGCAGACGATTTACCTGCTGGATAAGCACATTGAGTTCTGCACCAACTGCCGGACGTGCACGCAAGAGCAGAGCGTGGGCCGCCGGGGCCAGTGCGTGCATCACGATGACATGGACGAGGTCCTCCGCGCGATCGATGAGGCAGACGGCGTAGTCCTCGGCGCGCCGACGAACTTCTACAACGTCAACGCCCTCACCCGGCGTTTCATCGAGCGACTGCTGCCCTACGCATATTGGCCGTGGAACACCAGGGGCGGCCCGAAATATCGTGTGGCAAGGCCCGATAAGAAGGCGGTCATTGTCACGTCCTCGGCGGTTCCGACCTTCCTGGCGAGAGTCCTCGTTCCCGGCCCGCGCCGGGCACTGAAGCTTGCGGCCCGGACGATGGGGGCCCGGGTGATCAAATCACTGGCCTATGGTATGGTGGCCGTGACGCCGGAGACGACACTCCGCGAGCAGGACCTGCTCCGGGCCTACCACGCGGGCGAATTATTAGCCAAGTCCCTCCGTCAGCCGGCATAGGGGGTATCGAGTGTCAAAAAGCAAAGATGGGGGTGGGCGGCAGCGGCAAGCGTGACGACGCAAGATTTTGCGTCTCTACCATGGTTTGACCACCCGCCATCGCCAAGGCCTTCGGCCTTGACGCTGCCACCCGGCGTTACGTCTCCCAGACTAAACACGTACAAGCGTCAGTATGGCACCTCATCCGTGACGAACCGTCTCTAAAGACCCTTTTCCTTTGCATGTCGGCCGCGCCGCGGCGCGGGGCCGCCCCATCGCGAGCGATTCCTGCGCAACTCGCCCAAAAACCTCCTTTGACGGCTGGCGTTCACCTCGGTACAATGCCTGTCTGTTTTGCTGACAGTGAACGGTTTGAGCACGCTGTGCCCTGGAAGTGGCGACGGTTTGCTCAGCAGGGTTGGATAAGGGACCTGCGGTGGCAGAGAAGAAGAGCAAGAAGAGGGTCGAGGCAGCGGGTTCCGTCACCGCCCGGTCGGATGTCCGGGGCGAGCTGACGGTGACGCGCAGCATGCCGGAGTCCCTGGCGGCGGAGGCGGCCGTGATCGGCTCCATGATCGTCGACCCGCGCTGCATCGGAGACGTCGTTGAGCTGCTGAATCGGCAGGCGTTCTACCATAGCGAACACCAGATGCTGTTTGACGCGATTATCAGCCTTTATGAGAAAAACCGGGGCGAGGGGATCGATGGGGTGCTGGTGCGCGATGAGCTGGCGCGGCGCAACCAGATGGATGCCATCGGTGGGCCGGAATACCTCCAGCGGGTCATCGAGACCGTCCCCTCCTCGGCGAACGTTCAATACTACGCCGACATTGTCCGGGAGAAGATGCTGCTGCGCGAGACCATCGCCGCGGCCACCGAAATTCTGAACGATGCTTACGACGAGACCGGTGAGACCGCTGAGAAGCTCGATGAAGCCGAGCGGAAGATTTTCGCCGTCACGGACAAGCGCATCTCCAGCTCGGCCGTGGCCCTGAAGGACCTGGTCACTCGTGCCTTCGAGCTGATCGAGAAGCGCGAGGGCACCCACGTCACAGGGCTGGGGACAGGGTACTACGAGCTGGACGACAAGACCTGCGGCCTGCAGGCCGGCGAAATGATCATCATTGCCGGCCGGCCCAGCATGGGCAAAACGGCCCTGGCACTGAATATCGCCGAGCACATCGGGATCGTGGAAAAAATGCCGCTGGCCATCTTCTCCCTGGAGATGGGCCGCCAGCAATTGGCCGAGCGGTTCCTGTGCAGCTACAGCGGCATCGACGCCCAGTTCGTCCGCAAGGGCATGCTCAGCACCGAGCATTACCAGAAGCTCGTGGAGGCTTGCGGGATTATCTCGGAGGCCCCGATTTATATCGACGACACGTCGGCCCTGACGCCTTTGGAGCTGCGTGCGAAGGCCAGACGGCTCAAGAGCAGCTATGGGGTTCGCTGTGTCGTCGTGGACTACCTCCAGTTGATGAACATCGGCAGCTCCCGGGTCGAGTCCCGCCAGCAGGAGATCTCGACGATCTCGCGGTACTTGAAATCGCTGGCCCGCGAGCTCAATGTTCCGGTCGTGGTGCTCAGCCAGTTGAACCGGGCGTCCGAGGGCCGGGAGGACCATCGCCCGCGGATGAGCGATCTGCGCGAAAGCGGGAGTATCGAGCAGGATGCCGACGTGGTCATTCTGCTGCACCGCGAGGACTACTACCATCGCGGGGAAGACGGCTATGAGCCGGATAACACGGCGGAGGTCATCATAGCCAAGCAGCGCAACGGGCCGACCGGCGCAGTCAAACTGACATTTATGGAGAAATGCACGCGGTTTGAAAACCAGAGTGTCGCACCCGTTGGGCGGGAAGCAGTCCCCTTTTGAGTCTGGAGTGCTTAGTTGTGGGTTCTGCGGGCCAGGAGAGCAACCGAGAGACTCCACACCGGAAACCTGAGGTTTTATCGAGGTCATGGATGAAGCACGTTATTTTCCCCCTTTTTCTGTCGCTGGCGGTGTTGGGTCTGAGAGGCCTGGCTTCGGGTGCTGAGTCGAAGGAAAACTCGACGAAGAGCGCGCCGCCCCAAGGTCCGACCTCCGCAACGAAGGTGGGCGCGCCGACGGGCCAGGCGGAGATCATCAAGTCCATCGAGTTCGAGGGCAACCGCAAATACAAGGACCATGTCCTGCGGGAGCGGCTCGGGTTCGAGCTGGGCGAGCATCTGGATCCGTTCCTGGCCGAGGGGGGCCGCCAGACGATTGCCGAGGTCTATCGCAAGATCGGCTTTGCGTTCGTGGAGGTCTCGCTCGACCGGGAGCGCCTGGCGGAAGGCCACCTGCTGTACGGGATCCACGAGGGCCCGCGCGTGCAGATTGCGTCCGTCCGGTTCGTGGGCAACGAGCAGTTCGGCGCGGGGACGCTCAAGCAGGTCGTCAAGACCACCAACCGCAAATGGCTGCTCTGGCCGTTCTATTACACCGAGGACGCGATCGACAACGACGTGGAGCGGCTGCGCGAGTTCTACTACGGCCGGGGCTTCCTGGACTACAAGATCACCGCCGAGAAGGAATTCACCTCCGACCAGAAGCGGGTCCGCGTGATTTTCGTGATTGAGGAAGGGCCGGTCTATCGGGTCGCGGATATTGTCGTCAGCGGCAATACGCGTGTCACCAGCGAGCAATTGCGGCTGAAGATCGAGCTCAAGCCCGGAGAGGTGTATCTCAAGGCCAAGGCGGACCGCAGCGCCAAGACGATCGTCCAGATGTACCGCGAGCAGGGGTATGTGGATGCGGAAGTTCGGCAAACTCCGAAATTCATAGCGAAAACAGAAGAGCCCGTCGTCACGGTGGAGTATGGGATCAGCGAGGGCAAGCAGTTTCGCATCGGCCGGATCGAGGTGACGGGCAATGAGCAGACCAAAGACAAGGTCGTGCGACGGGTCCTGGACGAATACCGGTTCACCCCGGGCAGGCTGTACAACGCCAAAATGGCCCCGAAGGAAGGTGAAGGCCTGCTGGAGAAGTACGTGCAGCGGTCGGCCATGGCCCAGCAAGTGATGATCCGGCCGGTAGATGTCCCGGCCGACCAGGCCAAGCCCCGGCCATCTGCACCTGCGGCCGAGCAGGCCGCACCCCGGCCGGCATCACCTCCCGCCGGGAAAGCCGCAGCCCGACCAGCGCCGCCGGCGGTCGAAGAGGATGAGACCGGGCCGACCGTTCCCCCCGCCGAGGCACCGGGCGTCAAGGACGTACGGGTGGACATCGAGGAGGGCATGACAGGTATGATCCGGCCGGGCGTCGGCTTCAGCAGTGATTCCGGGGTCATCGGACAACTGATCTACCGGCAGCAGAACTTCGATATTTCGGATTGGCCCAAAGACCTCGATGAGTGGTTCCATCCGTGGCGCGCGTTTCGCGGCGCCGGACAGACGCTGACCGTGGCCCTCGAGCCCGGCACCCGCTACAGCCAGTACTACGTCGATTTCGTCGATCCGTACTGGGGCGACATGCCGGTCACGTTCGATGCGTCGGGCCGGCTTTGGGAGCGGTTCCGGGAAAGCTACGATGAACAGCGGATCAAGGGCGCCTTCGAGTTTGAGCGACGCCTCGAAAACAACTGGCGGCCCAGCATCGGCTTCCGGGCCGAGAATGTCGATATCACGCACATCGATTTTGATGCGCCGGAGGAGATCAAGGAGGTCGCGGGGCACAACCAACTATACGGCGTGCGGTTCGGCCTTGGCGAGATCGACCTGGATGACCGATACGATCCGAGCCGGGGCCACACGCTCAATACGTACTATGAGCAGGTGACCGGGGACTTTACGTTCGGCCTCCTCGAAGCGACCTACGTGCGGTACTTCACTCTCTATGAAGACGTGCTGGGCCGCAAGATCATCCTGGCGACGAAAGTGCTGGGCGGCACCGTAGCCGGCGATGCACCGCCCTTCGAGAAATATTACGCCGGCGGCACCGGCCACTACGGGCTGCGCGGGTTCGAATATCGGGGCGTCAGCACGCGGGGCCTCCAGACCGTTCCGAACCCCGAACGGGAGGACCCGATCGGAAGCGACTGGATCTTTCTGGCGGGCACCGAGGTTACCATGCCGCTGGTGGGGGAGAATTTCCGGGGTCTGTTCTTCCTCGATAGCGGCACGGTGGAGACGGGCCGCTATCGTCTGTCCATCGGTACCGGCATCGAGATCAAGGTGCCGCAAATCTTCGGGAATCTCCCCATGCGGTTCGAGATCGGGTTCCCGCTGCTCCGGGATGAGCAGGATGAGACCCAGGTATTCAGCTTCTCGGGCGGTGGCTTGTTCTGAGCGCCCGACAAGTTAGCCAATTTGATGACAAGAGAATATAATCACTCGGAATTAGGAAAGGAAAGGATATACTATGAGCAGCAAGACGGCGATTACCGGCATCCTGGTGGGTGCCATGGCTTTATTCATGACGCTGGGGTACGGCCGTGCCCAATCGCAGACGACGGCGGCTCCGACGGCGAAAATCGGAATCGTCAGCGTCCGCACCGTGTTCAATTCTTCCAAACGGCACGCCCAATACCGGGCGCAGGCGCTGAAGCGACAAAGCCAGGCCAGGACCCAGGTCGACGATTTGACCAAGGAGATCGAGGCCGAAGAGGCCGAGCTCAAGACGCTCAAACAGGGTACCGCCGATTACATGAAGCAGTTGCAGGTGATGCTCGAGAAACGGTCGAAGCTGGACAGCCTGCAGGAGTACCTCAAGCAGCAGCGGGCCTTCGAGGATAAAAAGTGGATGGAAGACCTGTACCAGGAGGTTTTGAGGATTGTCAACGTCGTGGCCAAAGAGAAGGGCCTGGATATCGTGCTGGAGAGAACGGAGCCGGAGTTTCCGATTTCGAGCGACGAGCTGATGCTGACGCTCAGCACGCACAAGGTGCTCTATGCCGGCGGCTGCGTCGATTTGACCGGTGAGGTCGCCGCCCGCTTGGACGCCACGGAGGCCCCGAAGGCTCCGAGCGGCCAGTAATGGCGAAATCCGGGAATGGTGGGCAGAATTCTGGTCTTGAGATGCGATGAGCGTGACGATTGCAGAATTAGCGAAGTGTCTGGGCGCCAAGATCGTGGGCCCGGACGGCAGCCTGCGGACGGAGGTCAGCGCCGTTCAGCCGGTGGAAGTGGCCGGCGGCGGCGACGTCACCTTTGTGACGGACGCGCGGCACGAGACCGCCGTGGGTAAATCCGCCGCGGCCGCGGTCATCGTGGCCAAAGCCGTGGACGGGCTGAAGATACCACAACTGGTCGTTGAGGACGTCGGTGTGGCCCTGATCGAGGCCCTGACCCTCTTTGCTCCGAAGCTCAGACCGGCGGTCTGTGGCGTGGATCCGTCCGCCCGGCTCGGCGTGAACGTGCACTTGGCGGAGGGCGTGAGCATCGAGCCGCTGGCCGTAATCGAAGACGGCGTCCAGATCGGCCCCCATACGGTCATCGGCAGCGGCTGCAGGATCGGCCAGAACACGAGGATCGGCGCCCATTGCCGCCTCGACGGCAACGTGGTCGTCTATCACAATTGCTCCCTGGGCAACCACGTTATCATTCAGGCCAACAGTACCATCGGGGCATCCGGGTTCGGGTACGCGTTCATCAATGGAGCCCACAAGCTCATCCCCCACAACGGCGGGGTCGTGATTGAAGACTTCGTCGAAATTGGGGCCAACACTTGCGTTGACAGGGCCAAATTTGGCAATACGATAATTGGTGCCGGCACGAAGATCGACAACCTGGTTCAGATCGCACACAACGTCGTGATTGGCAAGTGCTGCCTGATCGCCGCCCAGGTGGGTGTGGCGGGCAGTTGCCGGCTCGGCGATGGCGTGGTGCTGGCCGGGCAGGTGGGTCTGGCCGACAATATCGAGATCGGCGCCGGCACGATGGTGGGTGCACAGGCCGGGGTCATGGGCAGCGTCGGACCGGGCGAAAAGCTGGCCTGGTCGCCCGCCCTGAACGTCAAAGAAGCGGCGAGGGTGGTCGCTTACATTCTCCGCCTGCCGAAACTTGCGCAGGAATTGAAACGCCTGACGGCGAAGGTAGAAAAACTTGAAGCTCCAAAAGACGATAAAGGATGAAGGTAAGCTTGCCGGCAAAGGTCTGTTCGGAGGTCAGGATGCCCAGGTTATTTTTCGTCCGGCGCCGGAGGACACCGGCGTGGTCTTTGTGCGGACCGACGTTGCCGGCCCGGTGCGCATCGCGGCCGTGGCCCCGAACATCGCCGAGCGCAGCCGCCGCACGAGCATCAAGAAGGGCGACGTGAGCATCGAAACCGTCGAGCATTGCCTGGCGGCGATCCGTGCTCTCGAGATCGATAATATCATCGTGGAAGTGGAGGGGCCCGAGCTGCCGGCGCCTGATTGCAGCAGTGCCGAGTACGTCCGGGTCCTTAAGGAAGCCGGAATCGACGACCAAAAGAGCGCGCGCAAGGAATTCGTCATCAAGAAGCTCGTCAGTGTCACGGCCGGCGACGCCACGATTTATGCCCTGCCCGACTCCGACGGCGGGCTAAACATCACTTACGATTTGGACTACAGCGGCCACACGGGGATCGGCCGGCAGATTTACAGCTATCGGCTCACGCCGGATACGTTCGAGACGAATATGGCCCCCGCCCGGAGCTTTCTGCTCGAAGTCGAGGCCAAGCAGTTCCAGGCCCGGGGCATCGGCACGCACATCGGGCCCCGCGATATCCTCGTGATCGACTCGGATGGACCGATCAAGAACGCTTACCGGTTTCCGAACGAATGTGTCCGGCACAAGATCGTGGACCTGATCGGGGACCTGACGCTGGTCGGCCGGCCGGTGATCGGGCGGGTCGTGGCGTATAAGAGCGGCCACGCCCTGAACCAGCAGTTGGTCCGCAAGCTCTACGAGGTTGTCCAGCAGCAGGAGCGCATCGAGCGGTTCGGGACCGATGCCATCCTCGACATCCGCCGGATTCAGAAGATCCTTCCGCATCGTTATCCGTTTCTGCTCGTCGATAAAATCATCGAGGTGGAAGGCGACACGAGAATCAAGGGCATCAAGAACGTGACGTTCAACGAGCAGTTCTTTCAGGGCCACTTCCCCTCGACGCCCGTGATGCCGGGCGTGCTGATTGTCGAGGCGATGGCCCAGGTCTCGGGGCTTCTGTTCGCGCAACGGCTCGAGCACACCGGGAAGCTGGCGATGTTGCTGAGCATGGACAACGTCAAGCTGCGGAAGGCCGTCGTTCCGGGCGACCAGCTCATTCTGACGGCGGAGACGGTGCGGCTGAGACGCAGGACCGCCCATTGCCGCTGTCAGGCGATGGTCGGCGATATCGTCGCCGCGGAGGCCGAGATCAAATTCATGCTCGTCGATGACGAGAAAGTCTAAGGGGGAAAGGCAGGAACCACTGACATGGCGAACATACATCCGACGGCGGTGGTCGAGGGGGACATGCAGTTGGCGGAAGATGTGGTGATCGGGCCCTACTGCGTGGTGGGCGGCGGGGTGTCGATCGGGGCCGGCACGGTCCTCGATGCCCGGGTGGTCCTCACCGGCAATACGAAGATCGGCCGGCAGAATCGGTTCTATCCGAACTCGATTATCGGCGGCTGTCCGCAGGTCCTCGGCATGGAGCCGGGCTCCAAGATGGGGGGGCTGGTGATTGGGGATCGCAACACGATTCGCGAGAACGTCACGATCCATACCAGCCGGCACGAGGGCAAGGCCACACGGATCGGCAACGATAACCTCCTGATGGTTGGCTCCCATATCGGACACGATTGCCTCGTGGAAGATCGGGTGGTCCTGAGCAACGGCGTGCAGATCGCCGGCCATGTCAAGATCGAAATGGGCGCCTGGTTCAGTGGCTTGGCGGCCTCCCACCAGTTCGTCACGATCGGGCGCTGGTCGTACATCGCCGGCCTGGCCGGCCTCAACCGCGATGTGCCGCCCTTCCTGATCGTCAGCGGGCATTATCCGCCCAAGGTGCGCGGGGTGAACAAGCGCGGCATGGCCCGCGCGGGGTTGAACGAAGAGCAGCAGCAGCGCATCACCGAGGCGTACCGGAAATTGTATCGCGGGCGCCACCCGCTGCTGGTCAACGCGCAGGAACTGGCCCGGCAGGACGGGCTCGACGAGAACGTGCGCGCCATTCTCGATGCGATCTTCAAGAGCAATGAGCATCGGTTCGGCCGGTATCGAGAGACGCTCCGGGGGGAATAGAAAGATGGCGCGTCGGGCATGTCGCTATAGATCCGGTCGGTCCTATGGGTCCCGCGGGACCTGTTGTTACCCTGTTTGAGGTTTATGGTGGAGCAAAAGATTCGTACGGCAGTGATCGGCGCGGGGAAAATGGGCGCGATCCACGCCAAGGTATACAGCCAGCTCCCGGAGAGTGAGCTGGTGGCGGTGGTCGATACGGATGCCGGCAAGGCCGCCCAGTTGGCGGAAAAGTACGGCTGTCTCGCCTTGACGGACGCCGCCGCGCTTTTCGGCAAAGTCGATGCCGTGACGATTGCCACGCCCACGACCACGCACCTGGAGCTGGCGAAGCCGTTTCTGCGGAACCGCGTGCCCGTTCTGATTGAAAAGCCGCTGGCCGCGAGTGTCCGCGAGGGTCGCAAGATCGTGTCCCTGGCCCGCCGCTATGACACGGTGGTCGCGGTCGGTCACTCGGAGCGCTGCAATCCCGTCGTGCAGGCGCTGAAGCGGCTGAACATCGAGCCCAAATTCATCGAAGTCCACCGCGTGAGCCCGTATCCGTTCCGCTCGACCGACGTCGGGGTCGTGCTCGACATCATGATCCATGATATCGACATTATCCTGTCGCTGGCGGCCAGCCGGATCAAACGGGTGGATGCCGTCGGCGTCAACGTCATCGACGGCGGCGAAGATATCTGCAACGCGCGGATTGCTTTCGAGAACGGATGCGTCGCGAATATCACCGCCTCGCGGCTGGCCTTGAAGACCGAGCGGCGGGTCCACGTGTTCACCCGCCAGGCGTACCTGAGCGTCGATTACCTCAAGAAAAGCGGCATCATCATCAAGACCGACCCGAACAAGAATGTCGTCGACTGGATCAAGGAGCAGCGGCAGCGCACGGACTTCAACCCGGTGAGCGTCAACTGGCCGGACTTGCTGCATATCGAGCAGCTCGAAGTGGACGACAGAGAACCTATTCGCCTCGAGCAGGAGGCCTTCCTGCGCGCCGTCAAGGACCGCTCTTTCACCCCGGAAGTCAGCGCCGAGGAAGGCCTGGCCGCTCTGAAATGTGCCCAGAGAATCCTCCGCGCCATCAAAAAGCACCGGTGGGACTAATAGGGACTATTTCTGAAAACCTCGTAGATGCTGGGCCTTTCGCTGTCATTTCGACCAAGGCCGAAGGCCGCGCGGAGAAATCTGGCCGCGCAAGGACGACGCGCTATATTCGATGCCAGATTTCTCGACTGCGCTGCGCTCCGCTCGAAATGACAAACGCCGACCCGCCAGGTGCTGTAGGTCGGGGGCAGGCTACGAGAAATCCAGCCGCGGACGGTATAAGCCGGCGGTGGAGGGCGGCGGCCGGTTCGCCGTCCTAAGGCGTGTCGGATTTCGGGGCGGCGGCGTTTTGGCGGGCTTTGTGCATCAGGTCGTAGACCCAGTCCTCGAAGTGGATCGGGTAGAGATTCAGCTTCTCGGTGGCCAACTGGACGCCGCGACGGGTCAGCAGGTCTCGGAACTGGCCATCCTGGCCGTGGAACTGCTCGGCGATCCTCCTTTTGTACAGGTGCCGGAGCATACGCCGGCGCTTCTTGCGGGTCTCTTCATCCTTGTCCACCGCGCGGAAGAACCGCCGGATCGTGCCGACCTTCATCTTTTCACTCTTGAAAAAGGGAGTCAGCCGCCTCGGAATCGCGTCCGGGATGACGAACTCTTCGATGCCCTGCGGCAGTATTTCGCTCGGCTCATAGTGCAGGAACGGGTCGTAGAAGAAGACCGCCGGATGGAAGTCCACCCGGTGCGCGGCTAAATATGGGATGAAGAGGTCCACCACCCGGCCGTCCTGGAACAGGTTCACCGGACCGTCGCCGATGCAGATGGTGTAACAGAACTTGTTGAAGTCCCGGCGGTTGTAGCCGACGACGGTGTTGAACGCCCGGCGCAGCTTCGGCAGCGTGACGCGCCGCACATCGAAGATGAGCAGCCGCGAGGCAACGGTGCCCTGTGCCATCTGTTCCATCTCCTCAACGGCACCGCGAATCTCCGTCGCATGCGGGCCGATCAGCGTGATGCGCTTCAGCCGTTTGTCCGCACCGAGCCGTTCATAAATGTCCGTGGCCAGGACCGGATCGATCGTGAGAACGTGGATTTGATTATGCCGCCTCGGATGGCTGAGAATGTCATATTTGTCGTCTATCAGGTGATACTTGTCTTCCACTTTCTACCGCCTTTTGGCACGTCAGAGCTTTTCCATCATGCATACGCACACCTGGCTTCCAGGTTCGGCGGGGTCCCCCGATCCACGGTCACGTGGATACGCTAACTTGATGCGGTAGCCACGCTTACGCACCCGTAGGCATGGCACTCGGCACTCCGCCGCTCCAGGAAGATAACGCTTCGAGCGTCTCGGAGCAAGCTTTGTTCTTGCGGCGCGGGTCGAAACCAGGGTCGTGGGGTGTCGGAATCGGTGCGTGGCCTAACCGCCCGGCCCTGCGAATAGAAAAGCCGTGGGCGAGAGGTGCCCACGGCCTTCGCTGCTTCGACGGCAGCTTTTTCGTGCTTCGGCAGGCCAAGGAGGAGCTGATTCCGTATGGCCCGCCGGGACACGTGCCGCAACATGTTGCGCCCGGCGCATCCTGCTGCTCATGTCACGGTCTGCATAATAGTGCCGTTTCCCCGGGCGGATGTAACGCCGTCCGGCTGGGGCAGGAGATATCCCGCCTGCCGGGCCCGCAGGGAGCCGCCGGCGGTTCGGAGGATACGGATGGATTTCTGGAAAATTAAGCTCTTTCCGTAGTAGTCAGGTTGCAAGGTTGTGGTATACTGTGACCCTTGGGGTGATTGTCCGGCCGCTCGGTATGGGCCGGGCATGATGGAATGTGAATACGAGGGGAGTTCGAGGAACGGTGATCCGGATGGAGCCCAAAGGATCAGGAAGGTGCCATTTCTGGAAAGGACTTGCCATGGACGCGGAAGTTTTCTGTCATCAGAATCGACGAGGGCTGTTGGCAGCCAGCACGTACGTGATCCTCTTGCTTTCGCTGATCGTTGCACCATCGGTGTTGTTGGCGGGCGCCGCAGCCGTGCCTGACTCCAATAATCCGCCCAGCCCGGCCGCTGTCGTTGCTGCCGATGACACCGTGCCCGCGATTGAGCTGACCTATGTGCCGCCTTATGGCACTTCCGAGCTTCTTCGCGGCCGGGTGTCCGGCGTCGATCCGAACAGCCATGTGGTTGCTGTATATATCGAGGTCCCTCCTTACGGCTGGTGGAGCAAGCCCACGAGGGAGGCCCGCCTGACAGCCATCCGGCCCGACGGGACGTGGGACTGCAATATCGTGACCACCGAGACGGACGCCTATGCCACCCGCGTGGCCGCGTTCCTCGTTCCGGCTTCCTTCGATGCGCCCCTGCTGGACGGCCAGGCGTGCCTGCCCCCGAGCCTCTACGCGTATCCCTACGCGCAAGTGGTCAGGTATGAGCGGATCGTCTTCGCCAACTGCGACTGGCTGGTCCGCCGGGAGCATGACCCGGTGGACCCGGGCCCGAACTACTTCTCTGACGACATAGGGAATGTCTGGCTCGATGAGAGTCGCCGCCTCCACCTGAAAGTGGCCCAGCGCGACGGCACCTGGTACTGCAGCGAGGTGATCGCCGACCGGGCGGTGGGGCACGGACGCTACAGCTTTACGGTCGCCGGCAGCTTCGACCGCCTGAATCCGAACGCCGTGCTCGGGCTGTTTACGTGGGAGGACTGCCTGCTCGGACAGTTCTATCGCGAGATCGATATCGAGCTCTCCCGACAGGGCGACCCGAACGCCCCCAACACCCAGTATGTGGTTCAGCCGGCGCAGCACACCGGCAATACCGAGCAATTCGAAACCGATCCTGCCCGCGATCCGAACGGGGTCACCACGCATGAGTTCATCTGGGAGCCGAACGAGGTTTCCTTCCGGAGTTACTACGGCGGCTTCGTCCTGAATCCCGCCGAGTCGTCCATCTTCAAGACCTGGCGTTATACCGGCCCCGACGTCCCGAAAACGGGAAACGGCAACATTCACGCCAACCTGTGGCTCCTGGACCAGTTGCCGCCCACCGACGGGAACGATGTGGAAATCCGCCTGGACGCCGTGCACTATCTGCCCTATGAGCCGAACGAGGTGTACCGCTTCTGGTCGCCCGTGAACGCCCGGCATTTCTATACCATCAGCCGGTCGGAGAAGGAAAAGGTGGAGCGCGAGTGGGCCGCCGTCTGGACCTACGAGGGCGTCGCGTATCTCACGTGCGCGCAGGGCGACCGGGCGGGCCTGGTGCCGGTCTATCGGTTCTGGTCGAACAAGCTGTCCGCTCACTTCTTCACCGCCTTGGAGTGGGAGAAGAATAAAGTGATCAGCGACTATCCCGACGTCTGGGCCTTTGAAGGGATCGCTTTCTACGCCTGGCTGGACGGCCAGCAGCCGCCGGGGACCAGTCCCGTTTACCGCTTCTGGTCCGACAAGCTCGGCAGCCACTTCTACACGATTAACGAAGCCGAGAAGGACCAGGTGATCAAAGACTATCCGGACGTCTGGGCCTTCGAGGGCATTGCCTGGCACGCCTACGCCCTGCCCGCCGCTGCCCAATAAAGCCGGCGGATAGGTGATACGGCTTATGATTGATTCCTGCGCGGCGTGTCATCCTGAACGGAGCGTAGCGCAGTGAAGGATCTGGGCTGCAAGGGGACGAAACCTCCTTTTCGGTGGCCAGATCCTTCGGCTTCGCTTCAGGATGACAGAGCTTTGCAGGTGGGCTACGCTCACCATCCACCTACTGCCGGGCTTGTGTGGGATCGGTCAACCGGCCGATGAAGAGGATGCTGCCCGTGCGATTCTCCTGGATCAGGAACAGGAACGGATGGTCGGCACGAAACGTCGGCGGCTCGGCGGGCCGGGCCCTGGCGTGCACGATCGCTGTGGCGGCGGCGGCTTCCGTGCCTTCCTCGTTGACCTCGACAAATGCCTTATGAATGGCCGCACTGATGTACGGGTCGCGTCGGCCGGTCATCCCCGAGAAATCAGCCGGGGGCAGTTTGAATGCATCTCTCATGCCCAGGGCCTGAAGGGTCTCGTCCAGCCGGAACTGCGAAGTCATCCTGAACCGCGGCAGGAAAATGTGAACTCTCTGTCTCTGCAAGCGCTCTCTCCACAAATCGAGATTCTCGATGGACAGGCTCTCCTCAAGTTGCTTCACGCCGTCGGTTTCCTTCGGCAGCAGCACGACCATCGAGAGGCTGTCACCGCGATATGGAAGTGACAGCACCTGCAGTCCCTCAAGCTCGGCATAGCCTGCGTTGATGGTCTGGCTCATCATGGGCGTCACCACCGCTTTCTTCGAGGAGACCTCGAATCGCGCGGATTTCGTGCGGCCCGGGTCGAACGGATCGGCCCACTTGCCTTTGAAGTAGATGGCATTGACCAGCACGAGCGTTGTGCCAGCACTGAGCACTTGGGGCTGAATCAGATCTCTGATCTTGCGTTCGGTCTTGTCTTCGACCCACAGGTTGATCTGCCTTCGTGCCGCCTCCGGTGCGCGATTGTAGTCCACCGGCGTGATGGAAACGCCGTAGTGCTTTTTGGTCAAAGCCAAATAGTCATCGAGAAATTTATAACCCTGTTGCGGCCATAGCGAATTCGCGATGTGCAGCCTCACATCGCCCTGCTTTTGCAGTTGGTTCAGCCAGCCCTGCAAGCCGGCAAACGCCGGGTGGAGCTGTTCCGGCCCCAAAGACCAGTGCAGCGCCTCCGTCATCTGCTTTTCCGTTTCGCCGCGTGCCCCGGCATACGTCATCGCCAGTGCGGACGAGATGCTGTACGGGGACAGGAACAGGTTTCCCTCCGCCGCCCGCAGTCGCCCATAGAGATCGAGAGCAAACGCCGAATTGTCTCGAATGAGGGTCTTCACATCTGGTTCGGCAATCGCTACGACCGTAGCGACCAGGTTGTCGCTCAGGCTGCCATCGCGTGCAGCGCCGGCAGGGAGCTTGGCGCCCTTTGCCACCAGTAGCTCAACGACACCGAAGCTGCCGCACCGCGCCGCATACTCTACCGGTGTCAGGCCGGCGTTATCTGTATCATTGACATTCGCGCCGCCGGCAACAAGGAGTTCGACAACGTCACGGCGGGACCTCCAAGCCGCCAGATGCAACGGTGTGCAGCCCCCGCTGTCCTTCGCCTTGACATCAGCGCCTTGCGCCAGCAGCAGTTGGACGACGCCCTGTTTGCCCTCGAGCGCCGCTACGTGCAGAGCTGTGCGGCCCCTTCTGTCTTTTGCGTTCACATCGGCACCAGCCGCGACGAGTGCTTGCACTTCCCCGACATCGCCCCGCTGGGCCGCTTGATGCAACGGCGTAGTTTTGCCGGTCTCCGCCGCCCTTTTCCCGCATCCAAAACCCACGAGGATAACGGCACACGCCACCAAAGAAAGCCTGCCCAGCGCCATCTCTGTTCCTCCAGCAGAATCATAGTCCGAACGCCTCGCCGGGTGCCATGCTTACGCTCGCGTAAGCATGTCTTTTCTGGCGGACCGAGCATGTCCACGCCAGCGTGGACATGGCACCCGGCATGTTAATGCGCCCCCTACATCTTCATCCGGTGATCATGCGACTTTGTCTGTTGCTCCTTTGGGATCGGCGGGAGCCCGTAGAAAGACCCCAGTTGTTGTGCCACCCAATGTATCAGATCATCTGTCTGGTCCAGTTCACCCGCTTGTAGATTCGACAACGCTTTCTCCAGAATAGGTGCGCGCTCCTGATCTGACACTCTGCCCTGATCAAGCAATTGCAGCAGGAAATTACAGTCTTCGATTGCCCCATCATAATCGTGCATGATAAACTCGGTCCGAGTGGCTGCATTCATGGGCTTCCAAACGCGTTTCTCCGGCGTACGGAGGTGGAGCCTGCGGACTTCCTGCGAAAATGGGGATACGGTGATCCGACTGCTGACTTGCATACCCAAAAGGAATACTCGTTGCCTGACATCCCCGCTACTGGTGTCGATGTCCCTGTGCACGCGGAATGCCCATGGATACCGGCCCCACGGGGGCAGCCTGACCAGCAACACAAGCACAAGTCCGATGATGGCCAGCACTACGTAAACGGTCTTTATTCTCATTTACCCGAGCCTCTGCGGTTGAGCATGGACGTTTTGATATCGTCAATCCTGGACGGTGGTGTCGTAGCGGACGCCGTCGGGGACGGGGACGGGGACCGCGACGGTCACGCCGTGGTCGCCCTGCGTGGTCTGGGTGGAATCGACGGCGAGGAAGGCGGTGTAGGCGCTCATCAGGCCGTATTGCAGCGCGACGTGCTTGATCTCGCTGGATACGTCCAGCTCGCTGTCACGGGTGGCCTGGCTGGCCAGGTCCTCGATGCGCTTGCGGGCCCAGACGCAGGCGATGCCGGGGTGCGTGGCGGCCGCCTCGTCGAATGTCACAGGGATGCGGATACTCCGGCGGGCCTCGCCCAGCCGGCCGCCGACAGTAATGGTCGTGTCGGTCTGGCCCTGGAAGCGGCCGGTCAGGATGATCGGGCGGCCGACGAACAGGTCGGGGACTTGGCGCGGATAAACCTCCGAGACCTCCATATCGCCCCAGTCGATCCGCACGTCGGTCAGGGCGGGGTGGCTGATGCAATCGTAGAAGCGGTCCACGGCCGCAGTGCCGCTGTCGTGGAGGCCGATGTAGGCGACCGCCCCTCTGCCGAGCTTGGCCATGCGGTCGAGCAGGTAGCGATTGACGGAGGAGCCGACGCCGAAGCTGAAGATGCGGCTCTCGCCCAGATGCTCGTGAATCGCGCCCAGGATCTCCACCTCGTTGCCGATGTAGCCGTCGGTCATGAACGAGACGAGGCGGAACCGGCGCGGGTCGTGCGGGAAATTCAGGGCGGCCTTGATGCCCTCGATCATCATGGTCCCGCCGCTGCTCTGCAGGGAATCCACGTAGCGGAGGGCCTGCCGCACATTCTCCGGCGTCGCGGGCACCGGGTCGGCGCCGAGCTGCGAGGCCCGGTCCGAGAACCGGATGACCTGAAACGTGTCGTCGGGCTCGAGCTTGCGCAGGGCGCGCTTCACGGCGCCCTTGACCTTGTCGAGCGGTTCACCGCTCATGCTGCCGGAGCAGTCGAGGACGAACACCATCTCCATGGGAGCCCGCGTGAGCTGCCGCAGGTCGTCCGGCGGATAGAGCATCAGCGTGAAGAACCCGCCCCGCTCGTCGCGATGGGTCACGAGAGCGGATTTGATCGTCTCGCCGGCCACTTTGAAACGCAGGACGAAATCCTTGTTCGGGATGTTATCGAGGGGACTGAGCTGCACATGGACCCGCTCCGGGGCTTCGCGGCTGTTCTTGATAGCGTGGCTGGTGCACGCGATTTCCTCGATCTGGACGCCGGCGTCGACATCTACGGCCAGCGCGATATCGTGCCCGCTGCGCTCGTGGGGCTTGAGGTACTGGACTTCGGTCGTTTGTCCGGACAGGCCGGCCTTGCCGCGGCCAACCGCTCCCACGCCGTCGGTGTAGCCGGGCGGATTGAAGCGCGGGCCGACCACCATCGGGAAGGTGAACTCGTACCAGCCGTCGGCGTAGGCGAGGGTATTGAAGTACTTGATGTTGACGTCGATCTGCTTGCCCGGCTCGATATTGGCGACTTTCTGAGTGAAGATATTCGGCCGCTCCTGCGTCAGCAGCGAGGCGACGTAGCCCTGGCGGCGGGCCTCCGCGTAAATCTGCTCGGCCCCCTGCCGCTCGCGGATGATGCCGCGAATCCGCCGGTCGCCGATGACCATGATGAACTCGTTGACCGCCGCATTCTGCGGCAGCGGGAAAACGTACACTGCCTCGATCTTCTCGCTGAACGGATTCTGGAACTGCTGCGTGACCTCGACCGTGGCGATATACCCGCAGATGTGCCCTTTCACATCCGTATGCTTCAGTGGCAGCGGCACATCCTTTTCCTTGATCTTGGCCAGCATCGCCCCCGACCCCGGCGTCTCATACTCCGTCCCCTGAGCCTGCGGCCCCGCCTCCCGCGCAATCACCCAAATCTCATCCTCATCGACGTCTATCAGATGGGCGGCCACCCACGAGCGCAGCGCAGGAGGCAAGTTGATTGCCGTCTGGCGCAGGCGGCCTTCTGCCCACATCTGCATCGGAAGTACTCCAGGGTGCCGGCTGAGCTCTCTGTCGCCGGGATATCCCTTCTTCGTCGCCTGGGCGAAGCCGCCCATGCCACCCATCTTGCCGTCGTCATAGTCGGCCGGTCTTGTCGGCGCGGCTAATGGTGGCGGCTCTGTGGGGGACGCTTGAGCATGACCCTCGGACTCCGACCAACTTTCTTCCCTCTGCGGCAGTCTCTGTACCTCGGGCTTCTGCGTGCGTTCGTGGCGGGCATCTTGCGTTTGCTCCGCACAGCCGACGAAATAAACTATTAGGGTTACTGATGCGAGCGTGAGGCCAATCAGTGCGGCGAGGACTTTCGTTTTCACTTCTGCTCTCCCTTTTCCCATGAGATTTTGGCAGGTACATTGTTGCCATTCACATCTGCGGCGACAGTGAGCGTGGGTTCATATTCCGGCTCGGTGTCGCCGAGGATTTGCAGGTGGAGGGTGGCGATGCGGGTGCGGCCGGTGGGCAGGTCGGCGCCGGTGTTGAAGGCGGCGATGATGATGCGGTCATGCATCAGGGCCGCGGGATCGTAATACGGGGCTGCCTGGAAGGCCGGATGCGCGCCGCCTTCGACACCGACGATTTTGATCTGGCCGGTCTTGGCCTTGAGCTCGAACTGGTAGGCCGCCAGCGGCGTGCCGGCGGAATCGAGATAGATGTGCACCGGGGCGAATCGCACCCGTTGTTCCGGCGGTTTACTGGTCCTGCCCGCCGGGATACTGCCCGGCAGCGGTGCCACGAGGCACAGGGTCACCAGGACGCCGATCACTCTCGTTTTCATCGTCAGACTCCCTTGTCGAGGCGGACGGCGGCGAACGCGGCCGCGTCCACGTCGGCGCGATCGACCTGGCCGTCGCCGTTGAGGTCCCACTTCATCTCGGCCGGGCCGCGGGACTCGATGTGCCGGGCCAGGCGGAACGCATCGAGAATGTCCACGCGGCCGTTGTTATCGATATCCGCCCGGCCCTCCGCCAGGTCGGGGCTGATCTTGGCGGAAATCGCTCGCTGGGCCACGCCGTCGACCAATTGCGAACTGCGGATTGCGGATTGCGGATTGGGATAATGGGTCGCCTGGTACAGGAACACGCCGATAACGATCACCGCCGCGGCGGCGACAGCGCTCGCCGCCCAGCGCAAGCGGATGATAAGAGACTGTGGCCGGGTGATGCGCCGGCGCGCCCGCTCCAGAATGGCCTTATCGACTTGGGCGGGCACGGGACCGGCCGGCTCAAACAACGTCCGCAAATCCCGCCGGAACCGGTCCGACACACGCCCTTGGAGGTCATCGAATTGTCTGTCATGCTCGGTCATAATTTGGTTCTCCACTATCTTAAGCAAACAACCCGGCCGGAAAGTTCTCTGGGCGGAGAAATTTTTTCCCACTCGGCCAATCCACGTTCATGCCATGTTGTCCAACATGTCTACGCGAGCGTGGACATGGCACCCGTTGGATCGGCTCATTCAAAAAGGTAGTAGCACCGGGTGCCATGCTTACGCTTGCGTAAGCATGTGTCTGGCTGTAGTGGCTCCACATGGCCGCGGGCTTGGACATGGGATGTACCGGGTCGGGTCATTCGAGGAAATAGTCGCGCGTGCGCGGGTCGTGGCGCAGGGACTCCAGGGCCCGGTGGAGCCGGGACTTGACGGTGCCGGTGGGGACCTTCAGTGCCTGGGCGATTTCTTCGAGGCTCATGTCATCGGCGAAGCGCATGAGGACCACTTCCCGCTGTTCGGCGGGCAAGGCCGCCAATGCTGCGGCCAGCTCCGCGCGTGACGTTGGTGCCGCCGCCGAATCGGGAATGGCGGCCAGGACATCCTCATCGGCCTGCCCGGTCCGCCGGCGACGGATGTTCAGGGACAGGTGCTTGACCACGGGATAGAGGAACGTCGTCATGGACGCCGTCAACTGAAGGTCCGGCAGCTTCCGGAACAGGTAGGTGAACGTCTCCTGGAGGACATCGAGGGCGTCCTGTCGGTTGCCCGTGAAGCGCCAGGCCAGGCGATGGACCCAGTCGCGGTGGCGATGGTAGAGCGTCTCGAACGCCTCCGGGTCCCCCCTGCTCGCCTGTTCAATCAATTCCTCGTCTGGTACCACGTTGGCTCCGCGCCTTGAGAATCACGCCCGCCTCAAGCCGGCCCTGCGGCCTCGAACGGGGACCATTCTACCGTCGGGCTCTGCCTCTTGCCAGCTCACACGGATTACTTCTGAGGATTTCGTAAGCGTGGGGGCCTTGTCTTGTCATTTCGACCAAGGCCGAAGGCCGCGCGGAGAAATCTGGCCACGAAGGGACGACGCGCTATATTCGAGGCCAGATGACTGGGGCCCCCAAACGCGAAAGACGGCGTTTGGGGAACCCCTCTCGACTGCGCTACGCTCCGCTCGACATGACAGACCCTGATGTGCCGCCCAGGCGCATAGCGGCCCTGCGAGGCCAAGTCCGCTACGAAAAACTCAGCCGTAATTGGCATCATAGGTCCGATAGGTCTTAGGAGACCCATAGGACCGACTTTGCCCGGCGGCCATACAGACTTTTCCTGCTTGCGAAATGTGATATGCTGGCGCGAGAATTTCACAGGTGCCGTACTGTGAAGGAGCTTGTTGCATGCTGGGATTTGGGAAGCAAACTGCGATAGGGACCGGACGGGCCGGCCGAGGCGCTCTGCTGATCGGGCTGCTCTTCGGCCCGGTGCTGCTGGGCGGATCGTGTGCATCGGTGCGCGCCGACCGGCAGTACGTCGGGCCGCAGGACCTGCCTCCCGCGCTGCGGACCTACTATAGCTACCCGAAGCGGCCCATCGAGGCCCGGGTGCAAGTAACGAAGCAGACGGAGCATTACGACATCCTGCGAATCGAGTTCCCCTCGGCCCTCAACGTGTTCGGCAGCGAGGACATCCGCGTGGACTACTATAGGCACAAGGATGCGGGGCGGCATCCGACGGTGCTGCTGCTCCCCATTTCCGGCGGCATCGATTTCGCCGTCAGGAGCTTCGCCCGGCTGTTCACGTCCCATGGCATCAACTGTGCCATCGTGCACAACCGGAAAGTGAAGGTCGAGCAAACGCAGAGTGCCGAAGAGGTCGAGGCGTATTTTCGCCAGACCGTTATCGATGAGCGGCAGGTGCTGGATTACCTCGTCGCCCGGCCGGAGGTCGATCCGAACCGGCTCGGCTGTCTGGGCCTGAGTCTGGGCGGCATCAAGGCGAGCCTGCTGGCGGCGGTCGACGGCCGGTTGAAGTGCGCCGTGCTCGGCCTGGCCGGCGGCAGCATAGCCGATATCACGATGTTCTCCGCCGAGGGCCGGCTGAAGAACTACATCGAAAGCCTGGAGGACCTGGGCGTGAGCCGGCACTTCATGCATGCGGAGCTGTGGGAGAAGGTGCAGACCGATCCGCTGCGGCTGGCCCCCTACGTCGATGCGCGAAAAACGCTCCTGTTCCTCGCGGCGTTCGACCAGGTCGTTCCCGCGTGGACCGGCAAGCAACTGCGCCAGGCGATCGGCGGGCCGCAGACCCTCTACCTGCTCGCGGGTCACTACACGTCGTATCTCTATCTACCTTGTGCCCAATGGGAGTCGTTGCGGTTCGTCAAGAAGAAACTCGATATGGATTGACCGGAATATGTACGAATTGCTCCTGAGAATCGAGACGCTCTTTCAGAGCCTTGCCGTGCCCGCTCTGGTGGGCGTCGGCATCGTGGCTCTGGCGGCGGGTTTTGTGCTCTGGCTGGGCGGCACGCGGTACAGTGCGGCGATCACGGGCGTGCTGGGGGCGGTGGTCGGGTCGGCGTGCGGCCTGCTGGTCAGCCAGCGGTTCGACCTGCATCCGTGGCTGAGCATGGTCATCGGGGCGGCGGTGCTGGCGGGCCTTTCCATTCTGCTGCGGAATGTCCTGATCCTCGTGCTGGCCGTGCTGGTCTTCTCCGCGGTCGGCGGCACCGGCTATCTGGCGGTGGTCCTGGACCGGGCCGTCCCGCAGGCCCGGCCCGAAGTCCGCGCGGACGAGGGGCAGCTCGTCCATTACTTCAGCGGCATGGACAGCGCCGGCCGACAGACCTACATGAATGACATCAGCAAAGAGAACGACACCTTCGCGGGACGCCTTCAGGCCCTGCTCGCCGATACTTGGGCCGCCATCCGCCCGCACGGCTGGATGGTTCTGCTCGCCATTATCGCCGGTGCCGTCATCGGGTTCCTGTTAGTCTGGTTCGTCGCCAAGATCGTCATCGCGCTGGCCTACAGCATCGTCGGGACGACTATGATCTTCATCGGCCTGCAAGCCATTCTGTTAGCCGCCGGCTTCACCGTCGTGTCCGCGCTTGCAGACCACCGCCGGGCGCTGCCCATCGCCTTCATCATCATGACCGCCCTCGGCTGGCTCTGGCAGCTCTTCTACTGGCGACCCAAGACCCGGAAAGAGGTGAAGGCGGAACCGCCAGAGGCCGAGTGATCAGCCGGCCGTGCCGCGCACCTCGCGCGGCATCTTGCCCTCCTGTTTCTGCGGGCCGGCCTTCTCCTGCGCGCCGGGGGTTGCTGTCTGCTCGCGGGGATCGTGTTGGATCGCCATCTCCAGCCGCTCGCCTTGGGACAGAATGCACTCCCAGGGTCCGGCCTGGCCGGATGGGTTCCGCTCGTACCGGTAGGTATTCCTTCCGTCCGTGACGTAGGCCACGGAGCCGTCCGTGCTGCAGGCCACGCTCAAGGCGGGTCGCCCCTGCGAGTTCGAGATACTGATCGGCGAATTGTCCTGATTCACCTTGCAGCCGGGGATGGCGAGAGGCATGAGAATCGCCGTCACGGCGGCGGCGAGAGCCATGAGTCCTATAGTTCCGGCGGATCGGGCCATCTGTCTTCCTTTCTGAAAACAAAGTTTGTTGCCGGGCACTCTCTTACGCGGGAGATTGTTCCCGCAACACCGGAGTCTGTCAATCCGATGCAGAGAATGGATGGGAGTGTGCGACGGAATTTCGTGGCGTGCCGCAACCCAACGGGAGCCGGCACTTTGCCGAGACTCTGTCATCCTGAGCGCGGCGCGGCCTCCGGCCGCAACCAAAAATGCTGGCTAAAAAAACAAGATGTTGCGCCTTTGCAGCGCAGCGAAGGATCTGGGTACCGCAGGAGAGGTTTCGTTTGCCCGCGAAATAGGCCTCTCCCTCCTCAGGCCAGATGCTTCGCTTTGCTCAGCATGACAAACGCCGCCGGCCCTCTATGAGATTCCGCACACGCGGATGGGACGGGCACGGCCGTAAGAACGGGGATTTTTGCGTTTTGTCTGGGGGACGTGTAACATGGTGGCGTGCTGCGCAACTGAAACTGTGCAATGGTCGCGATTATGGCAAAACCGGTTGAGCAAACGGCTTATGACGATCTGGTGATTCTGGCGAAGACCCAGGCCACCGCTTTGGGAAAGCTCTATGAGCTGTATTACGATCGGATTTTCCGGTTCTGCGTGCACCGGCTGTTCAACCGGGCCACGGCCGAGGATGTGACCTCGTCGGTGTTCCTGACCGTTGCCCGCATGATGCGGGACTTCAAAGGCCGGACCGAACAGGATTTCCGGAGCTGGATTTACACGATCGCGGCCAACCAGGCGAACGCCCATATCCGCAAAAGCATGCGACGCCGGCGGCTGATGGAAAACGTCGTCGCCCACCGGCGCTCCGACGGGCAGGATGCGGGCGAGTGGTCCAGCCTGGACTGGCCGACGCTGTACGCCGCGATTCAGCAGCTCAAGCCGGAGCACCAGACCATTCTGACGCTGCGGTACTTTGAGAATATGGATTATGACGAGATCGGGCAGGTGGTCGATGCCCGGCCCGCGACGATTCGAGTGACGCTGCACCGGACGCTCCGGCGACTGCAAGAGGTCCTGCGGGGCGAAGAGTAGCACGGCCATCTTGGCCGTGTCTTCATGGGCTGGAAGCCCATGCTACGTGGAGAACCGTAATGTTTGAGAACGAGCAGGATTTCCAAAAACTGGTTAGTGGTTTGAAAATCGATGCCGAGCCGAATCCGGCCCACCGCGAGCGGCTGCGGCGACAGATGCTGCAGACGTTTGAGGCGGCCGCCCGGCCCGCGCGGGTCGAGATGCCGGCGCGACAGAAGGTCATACCGCTTGCGAATGTCCCGGTCTTGAAATGGGCGGTCGCGGCGGTGATTCTGATGGGTGCGGCCATCGCGGTCTGGATCTGGTTCGGCCCCGGCGGCGGTCCGGCGACGTTCCGGCAGGTCCGGCTGGCCACGGAGAAGATGCCGTGGCTGTACGCCGTCGTCAGCCGCTACCAGAACGGCGAGGTCCGCACCGAGCGGCACTGGTATAACTTCGCGGCCCAGAAGGCCTTCGCCCTGCTGGACGACGGCGGCGCGCTGGGCTGGGATTATGGTGCCCAGCGGGCGACGCTGGTCTACAGTCCGCGCATCAAGGCGCTGGTGATTGCCGAGCTTTCCGGGCCGGGCCTCGGCGCCGATTCGACGCGCAATCTCATCGACGTATTCGCGGTCTTCGCCGCACAGGACGAGGTGCGCGGATTGGCCACGCAGTACGATGGTCAGAGCGTCCGGGCGTTCGCGCTCGAGAAGGCCGAGCCGGGCTTCCAGATCGACGGCAAGCCCGTGAGCCTGCTCAAAATGACGATTCTGGCCGACCCACGGACCAGGCGTGTCGTCGCGGCGCAAATCGAGAATCGGGACAAGGATGGCGATGTGCTCACGCACGAGGAATGGGCCGTGAGCTATCCGCCCTCCGGGCCGGCGAGCGTTTTCGATCTTGGCGTGCCCGCCTCGGCGACGGTCATCGACCGCACGCGGCAGCACATCGGCACGCCCGGCGCGGAGCCGACGCCGGTTCCCACGCCGGTGCCGACGAGCAGCTTCCGGCTGGTGCCGCTGGAGATTCAGTTGCCCCGGCCGATGTTCACCGGCACCCCGCAGAACGACCGCGTGCCGAACCTGGAGAAACCGCGCAAGGGCCCGCGTCCGCCGTTTCTGGCCCCGCAGGGGACCACCAACGTCGCCTTGGGCAAGCCGGTCACGTCGAGCGATGCCGAGCCGGTCATCGGCAGTCTCGACCTGATTACGGACGGCGACAAGGAGACCGCCGAGGGCAGCTTCGTCGAGCTGGGCCCGGGCCCGCAGTACGTCACGATCGACCTGCAGGAACGCTGCGAGGTTTACGCCGTGCTCGTGTGGCATCACCACCGCTGGCCACGGGTGTACTTCGACGTGGTCGTTCAGGTCTGTGACGATCCGGCATTCAAGACCGGCGTCCGGACCATCTTCAACAACGATGCGGACAGCTCCGTCGGCCTCGGCGCCGGCAGAGACCTGAATTATACGGAGACCGCCGAGGGCAAGCTCATCGAGGGCAAAGGCGTGCACGGCCGCTATGTCCGGCTCTTCAGCAACGGCAACACCAACGATGACCTGAATCATTACATCGAGGTCGCCGTCTACGGCCGGCCTTTGGCATCGATAACGGACAACTGATTCTCGGCTGGGTGCCAGACCGGCGCTTGCACGTGTTTCGCCTGCAAGACGTAGCGCCGGGTGGCACGGGCAAACTTGTTTGCCCGTCGGCACGCGGAGAGTTATGCCCGATAGAAGGAGCACCGTCAAACGAGTTGGCAGTGTCCCAGATTCTTGAGTTCCCGTTGGCACAAGCCCCGGAGATGGGTGGCAGCGGCAAGGCCGAAGGCTTTGCCGATGGCGGATGGGCCAACCCTCGGCAAGCTGCGCTTGCCGCTGCCACCCGGCGAGCAGAAATCTCAAGAACTTGGGACGTTGCCAACGAGTTTGACGGTGGCACCCGGTCCGAACAACAGCACCGATGTACGGAGATGCAAACATGGAAACTGGACAGACTGCGCGCGGATTTCGTTTGATTACAGCGGCAATGATCATAGGCGGTTTGCTTGGCCCGATGCCATCCGCCGTGCGTGCCGGCTCGACCGGGAACGGGACACACATCATAAAGGTCGGCGATACGGCGTTCGAGTTCGTGCGCATCCCGGCGGGCCGGTTCCTGATGGGCGCGGCGTCGGGCAGCCGGGACGAAAAGCCGGTGCACGAGGTCAACATCACCGACGAGTTCTACCTGGGCAGGACCGAGGTGACCGTCCGGCAGTTTCGAGTGTTCGTCGAGGCCACAGGGTACAAAACGGACGCCGAACAATTGGGCTGGGCTAACACGTGCCCGCTGCCGGGCCTGCATCCGCACCAACGCGGTCTCGAGTGGCGCCGGCCCGGCCTCGAACAGAGCGACGACCATCCGGCGGTGGTCCTGAGCTGGAATGACGCGACCGCCTTTTGCCGGTGGCTGAGCGAGCGGACCGGACAGGCCGTTCGCCTGCCGACCGAGGCCCAGTGGGAGTACGCCGCCCGCGCCGGCCGCCGGGACGACGGCCTCGGGAATGGCAACGACGCCGCGTGGTATGACGCCAACGCCGGGGCCGGCACTCATCCCGTCGGCGGCAAGCCGGCGAACCCCTGGGGCCTGTGCGACATGCAGGGCAATGCCTGGGAGTGGTGCCTCGACGTGTGGCGGCTGGACTACAACGGCGCTGCCATCGACGGCGGCGCCCGGATGTATGATCCGACGATCCCGCAGGCGGTGTGGCGCTACGTGCTGCGCGGCGGCGACTGGGCCAGTCCGGAGGATGAACTCAGATATGGCCGCCGGCAGCGTCGCATCGGGCAGTTTGCCAGTCAGGCGACCGGATTCCGGATCGCCCTGGACCCCAAAGGCACAACGGGCAACTCCGCTGCCACTTCCTCCCGCTCGTCCGTCATCCTCGATACCAACGGCACATGCCCACGCGAGCGTGGGCAGGGCACCCTCGCATTCAATGAACAGACCAAAGGGACATCGCTCGAAATTCATGGGGTGCGGTTTGAGTTCGTGCGGATTCCGGCGGGCGAGTTCCTCATGGGACTGGAAGAGGGCAGCATCGAGAAACCCGTGCACCAAGTCCGCATCGGCTACGATTTCGAGATGGCAAGGACGGAGGTCACAGTCGGGCAGTTCCGGGCGTTTGTCGAGGCGACGGGCTACATGACGGATGGGGAAAAGGCGGGTGCGGGCGGCGCGCGCCGCGGAGACCAGGACTGGCAGGCGGAATCTGACGTCGATTGGCAGAACACGACCTTTCCGCAATCGGACGACGACCCGGTGAGCTTCATAAGCTGGTACGACGCGATGGCCTTTTGTCATTGGCTGTCCGTGGAGACCGGGCAGGAGATTCGTCTGCCCAGCGAGGCGGAATGGGAGTACGCCTGCCGGGCCGGCACGACCGGCGCCTACGCGGGGCAGGTGAATGCGATGGGCTGGCACCGCTACAATTCGGGCGGCCGTACCCATCCCGTTGCGCAGAAGCAGCCGAATCCGTGGGGCCTCTACGACATGCACGGCAACGTATGGGAATGGTGCCTCGACTTCTTCACCACGAGCTACGACGGCGCCCCGGCCGACGGCAGTCCCCGATGGAACCTGGAGCGCCCCACCGACGTCGTCTCCCGCGGCGGGTCCTTCATCAATCCCCCGGGCTGGCTGGCCTCCCCGATTCGGATGGGCAGCTTCCCGGACTGCAGCCATTACAACAACGGCTTCCGCCTCGTCCGCGTTCTGAAAAAGGATGAGGCGGTGGCGCGGAGCAAAACCTCCGGCTCCGCAGGTGCGAACGTTCGCGCCAACGGCCTGAACCACTACATCGAAGTGGAGACCTATGGTCGCCCCCGGAATTGACTCACTATACGAGGGTCCGATCCCGGAGGTGTGCAACTGTCCCTGTCCGCGCGGACGGCCCGCGATTCGTCCGGCCTGTTGTTGAGAGATTTTGAGGGATGCGGTCGGGATACGGTGGCGATGTCCGCACCCGCCTGGAAAGGCCGAGAAGGGACCGCATTTTTGTCATTTCGAGCGGAGCGGTAGCGGAGTCGAGAAATCCGGCCGCGCATCTTGCGCAGCCTGCATTTCCGAGCCGGTCTCTCGGCCGCAACGGTGAAAACCGGGTCGATGGTTCTTGGACGCAAGCGCTGGACACGGCAGGTTCGCGGCCAGATTTCTCCGCTGCGGCCTTCGGCCTCCGGTCGAGATGACAAAGGGAGGCGTGCGAGCCTGCGGTCGAAATGACAATCAACAAGAATGAATCAAAATCCGCCACCGTATTCCGGCCGCACCTCTCAATCTGTGCCACGCGTTTTTACCCTTGACAAAGTATGTTTGCACTGCAAACATGTATGTATGGCTAACAACATTGGCTTGGTGGTCTTCGCTGCGTCTATGGAGGTGACCTACGCATGGGCGAGAAGAAACTGATTCGACACATGGGGATGACCCTGAGTGAGGAGGAGCATCGCCGGTGGCACGAGCAGCATCAGGGCAAGTCCCTGACGCCTCAGGAGCATGAGAAACTCATGAAGCACCTGGGCATCAGTGCCGAAGAGGATCGCCGATGGCACGAAACCCAGCAGCCGGCCCCAGCCGGGGCGGGGGAGGCTCCGCCGGATGGCGATCCGGTCAATCCTTTTGCCATTGGCGGCGGCTTCCTCGAGTACTGCGTCCAACAAGGGTGGCTGATCAAGCGGGGCCGAGGCCGGGCTACAAAGTACTACGTGACGGATGCCGGCCGGGCGGCGCTGGCCAAGTATGGAATCGTGAAGTATTGAAGGTGGTCGGCCAGGGCCGGAGTGCCGGAGGACAAGTGCATGACAAAGGGCATTGACCGGGTGATCCATGAGCCCGCTCGTCTGCAAATCATGATGGTTCTTGCAGGCGTGGAGTGGGCCGACTTCCCCTCGCTGTGTCGTGTGCTCGGCCTGACGCGGGGCAACTTGTCCGCCCACAGCCGCCGCTTGGAGCGATGCGGGTATATCCTGGTCAAGAAGAGCATCATCGGCCGAATGCCGCATACGCAGTACCGACTGACCCCCAAGGGGCGCCGCGTCTTGCGGGAGTACTGGGACACCATCGACAGAATTCGGCGGCTGGCCGAGACCCAGTCCGCCGCCGAGGTATGACTACCGAGTTGCGGGGTGCCGGATCTGCGCGAGCGACGACACGGCACCCCACTGATACGCATTGCGGCTGAGAATTTCGTAGTGCGGGTGGCAGCGGCAAGGGGCCGCTTGCCGATGGTTGGCCCATCCGCCATCGGCAAAGCCTTCGGCCTTGCCGCTGCCACCCAGAGGCTGACAGGGGCTACGAAGAACTCAAACAGAATCGGTATGAGACAGACCGCCAAGATACTGGCGAGCCACTACTGTCCCGTCCTCGGGCTGATGTTGCGGATTACCGTGTTTCGCTCGATGACGGCGTTGACCTTGTTCGGCAGCGTCGGCACGGTGCTCTCCGCCACGACCAGCTCATCCATCGTCACCTTGCGGACCCAGCGAGTCGCCAGATCGATGTAGAGGTCGCCCTTGTAGTGCGAGGCCCCGACGGCGCGGACCTCCATATTCGGCACGGGATTGATGATCATCTGAAACGAGCTCTGGCCCGAATCGAAGGCCACGATGGCACAGGCGGCGTCATCGACCATGCTGAGGCCCTTGAACTCGAGGGTGACCTCGCCGTTCTTGAAGGTTGAGCCTTTCGCGATGTTGCTGCCGAGGTTCACGGGCGGCTCGGTGAACGCGGCCGCATGAATGATCTTCTGCCCGATACTCTTGAGGTCCTGGATGCCCTTGCCCTCTGTCGTCGGCTCGGCAAAGGTGTTGCAGAAACCGTGGAAGTCGATGAACGCGTTGTAGACGTAGTATGCCTTGTCCGCCGGGAGCGGCTGTCCGTTCGCATCCACGAGCTTCTCGAATTTCGCGTGATCGATGCCGAAGACCTGCCCCTTCTCATCCGTGCCTGTGGCGGTATTCTTGAACGGATAGGTCCAGTTCGCCATCGCCGGCACAGCGACCGCCGGAGCATTTCCAAACTGCACGGTGAACTTCCTGCACGTGTACTGGTCCGCGTCCTTGCCTGGAGTACACGTGAGCCAAAGCCTCAGAACGTCTGTGTTCACCCGTTTGCCGTCCGGCCCGTACGTAATCACGCGGGTTTCCATCTCGAAGGATTGCACGTCCCGCGAGCGGGGAGCGGCAAAGTCGAACGTCTGCCGCAGGATGGAATCGTCTATCCGCTTTGGCTCGCCGGCCGTCAGAGAGATCGGATTGCAGATGATTGCCAGTGCCAGTGTTGTTGCCATTCTGTGTGTTTTCATGGTTTCATACCTCCAATCGATTGTCCTTCTTCAGTTTCCAACGGGCGTCTGCTCCAGGCAGAGCAGAAAACGGGCGAACAACTCGTCGGCTTTTGCTTCACCTGGGTGCACGAGCAGCACGGCTAGGGCCCACGCGTAAACCATCGAATCGACGAGCATCTCAGTGTTGTGCAAGACCTGAAGTGTGGGGGCGAGCCAGTAGCTTTGTATCATGCCAAACAGGCCGACCAGCACGTAGAAAGCCAATCCCAGCGTCAGGACCAGTTGGCGCCTCGATCCAGACCATGTGATCAGGATAGGCAGACTCGCCGCGAGGAAGAGTGTGCTGCGCGCGAATTGCGTCAGGAGAATTACGCCGGGACGCGGCACTGCGAGAGCAAATTGGCCCTGCTTGTAGTACTCCATGACAAAAGGCGCGACCATCATCCCGAAGGTCCAGTAGATGATGGGGAACGCGCAAATGGCTGCGGCAAAACGCCACGCCCAGTTGCCCGCGCTGCGGCCCTGGAAGAACCGCCGCACGTCTGCGAGGGAGGGGTCGTTCCTCTCAGCCGGCTTGAACAGCAACACCATGGCGGCGGCAAACAGCCCGCACGGCAGAAGGGAGAAGACCGGAATCGAAGCCATCCCGCGCAGGCTGGTGAAAATCGCCCCCTCCAGCGACGAGGTCACGCCGAGGCACACGTAGCACAGCACCGCCAGCATCGACCAGCGCATCCAGAGCGGTCCCTGAATCCGCCGGGCGAGAGGGGCCAACCCGCCGGCCAGGGCAAGGCTGGCCACGAAGAGAAACAGACCTACGGCTTGCTCGTCTGCCTGCTTGGGAAGCTCCGGCAGTGGCAACCCGACGGTCGCCAGCAGAGCCCCGCCGGCCATGGCCCCGCCCGCGTACGCCAGAGCACACAGCGGAAGCCGCCACAAATATCCAGTCGTCACCTTCAGGATTCTCGATGCGTTCATGGTTTCCCCTTTCGTTGCGGCCGGGACAAGCCCGGTCTGATTCCGTTTGTGATTTACGACTCGCGTTGCAGTTCCTCAGCCGCCCCCCTGGCCCACCGGGCGTTCATCTCGTAGCTCTGGATTCCGTTCTCCATGGCCAGCTTTCCGCACGCCGGCAGGATGCCCTTGGCGCCCTCGAAATACCGCCGCAGGTCCGCCGCGTACGCGTCGATTTGCGTCGCGAAGTCCTGCAGGAAACGCACGGTTCTCTCACGGCCGATGACCCCGTCCATGAAGGCGAATCGCATCATCAGGTCGTCCATATGCCAGATGATGTCCTCGCGGGCGACGGGCTGTGACAAGTGCCGCTCGAGCGTCTTGAGCCCGCGTGCGGTGGCTTCATAGGCCACCCGCTGCCGGTGCGTCCGGCCCTGCCCGGTGCGGCCGCGAATCCAGCCGGCCTCTTCGAGCCGCTTCAGGGCCGGATAGATGGCCCCGGGACTGCTGCTGAAATGACCCATCGGGGTAGTCGCAAAGACCTTGCGGAGGTCATACCCCGTCAGCGGCCTCTGAGAGATCAACCCCAGAATCGCCAGCGACAACGTCGATAAGCTGCTTTCTTCTTTCATCGCATAAGCTCCAATAGTACGATTCGTACTATTAGTCGCTCGTGCCCTTCGACTATTTCAAGTTTTTTTTGCATCGCGGAGAAGAAAGCTCCTTGGCCCGAACAGCCACGGTGAATAGTTGCCACGGATTATGGCTAATTCCGTAGGCCACATGTCATCCTGAACGGAGCGTAGCGCAGTGAAGGATCTGGACTGCGCAGGGGAGAAATCCCTCGTTCTCAGGCCAGATCCTTCGCCTTCGGCTCAGGATGACAAAACCCTACCGCTGAAGAGTTCTTCCTAATTCCTGTGGCACTTGGGCCGCCAGCATATTCCCGGGCACCGGACTCCTTTACTTCCCCGCGCAGCGCGACTACAATCACGCCCATTCAGGTTGGCAATGAGGCGAAGGGTCCGCCGCCCGAACCGAATCGGTCATCTGTTGGAGGTCAAGGAGTGAAGGCACAAGCGAATCATTCGAATCTGTCGCGTCGCGATTTTCTGGCAACGACCGCGGCCTCGGCCGCCGCGGGCATGATAGGAGCAGGCTGTATGCAAGAGAACAAGCAAGCCGGCAAGAGGCTCTCCATGTGCGGGCTCGACTGTGCGGCCTGTCCGGCTTTCATCGCCTACAAAACCAACGACCAGGCCCTGCGGGAGAGGACCGCCGCCGAGTGGTCGAAGCAGTTCCACAGCGAGCTCAAGCCCGCGGACATCAACTGCGTGGGCTGCCTCCAGACCAAGGGCGTGCAGCTCGCCCACTGTGCCCAGTGTGAGATCCGTCAGTGCGGCCTGGCCTGCAAGGTCAAGAACTGCGCCCTGTGCAGCGAGTATCCCTGCGAGCGTATTAGCAAGTTCCTCGCCAACGTCCCGCCCGCCAAGGCCAACCTGGACGAGGTCCGCCGTATGCACCAGAAGTGACCCGGCACCCGCAGGGTGGTTCAAAGGCGCCCACCGGATTGGAGTGGCCGACGTACTACGGAGAGCCATTGTTTGGTCCCGGCAGTCACGTTCGTGATTTTCGGTCAACCATGGGCATAAGGATTCCTGCCTCGCCCCCCAGCATTTCTCCCTTACCCAAAAGAAACCACCGACCGACCAAGGCGGCGGTTACGGCGTCCAGTTCGTCGCCCGTCATCGCCTCCGTCAATCCTCTCACTCCCAACTTTTCTAATCCCCGCCGCAGTCCGTGAAGGTCCCGGTGCTGGCGCGGAATGCCCCACACATCTTGTGCACCGCCGGGGTAACACTCCACCGCACGATAGCCCATCTTTTCGATCTTCGCGCGAAGCGCGAGGCCACGTTCCGTCAGCATCCGCATGGGGCCGAGCGTGACAGGAAAGAACCGAATGCCGCGTCTGCGCAGTTCATGATTGCACTCTCGAAAGTGCTCACCCGATCGGTCGTCGATGGTCGTGCGTCCGCGAGGCAGACTGAGCGGTGCGTCAATGGGAACGATGTCGGGCCGCGCCTGGTCTATCGCGTTCAGTATTTCCTCGTCTGTGAACGCGATGTGGGTCTGCGCTTTGGTCCCGCGCAGAACGCACATACCCGTGGGACGGCGCGGCGATCCCGCAAGGTCCACACCCACGACAACAAGTGGTTTGCGGTTTGACATGACTGCTCTCTTGCGGAACCTGTAGCCGCCGGGAGGAATCAAAGGCGTCCCGTGCGAACGGCACTTGGCATGGCCAGGAGCCGCAGATTGCCGCCCGCAGGGATTGGCCATAGTCTTTTCGCCGTTCTCACGGAGCACACCAGCCTGCGAGGCCACAACCGTATTGTAGGGGCAAGTCGGCGGAAAGACGAAGGGGAAACGTGGGCAGGGCCCTTTGAATTGATTATTGATGATTTACGATTGTTGATTGTGGCGGAGACTTGCCGGCTTCGGCCGGTCGTCCGTTGTAAATTTCCGTCTCAGTTGTAAGTCCTCTTCTCACAAGAGCTTATCAGCATCCATCGGCGTTCATCCGTGGCTAAAGAAACCTGGATTCCCGCCTGCGCGGGAATGACAAAATCGAATCCGTATAAACCCTTGTCTGGCAAAAGCCTACGTTCACCCGTCGTGGTCAATAAAAGTGTCTCCGTGACCGGAATTCAGTTGACGCACAATCGCGGACTCTGTATGATAATTACGCAACTGAATAGTAAATCATAAATCATAAATGGTAAATCCGGAGGGTCTGGTCATGCCCAGCGAAGCGCAAATCCCCGCCAGTGGGCGGCTGATGTACCCCATCATTTATTCCATTCACGGCCCCACACGGGCGGGAGCCGAGGACCTGATTACGCAAGTTATGCAAAACAAAGCCAATTTGCGCGGCCGGTGGGCCGGCAGCCCAGACCCAATCGTGCAAAACAAAGCCAATTCCCAGGGACCAAAATGAACACTAACTACTGTTCAGAAAAAGGGTTAGGAGAAAAAGATACGGATTATGCCCCTGCGAAAACAAAGCCAATTTGCAGGGCCGGGCTGGAAAAGGGAACATTCTTGCTCTGTCTCGATCCTCGTCGAATGAGAGAATCATCCCTTAGCGCCACGGCCCCGATTCAGTTATATGCTGCAGGATGGAAACATGCAAATCCCCACGGAGGGTGTTGATCGCCGCCTATGAACTG
>Ga0315289_10001619_pt1 | contig 35082 bp, 29 predicted proteins | sample YL17G11_40_MG_FD_203452 | JGI IMG/M metagenome (GOLD analysis project Ga0315289, IMG submission 203452) | Sediment microbial communities from Yellowstone Lake, YNP, Wyoming, USA - YL17G11_40 | ecosystem: Environmental > Aquatic > Freshwater > Lake > Sediment | place: USA: Wyoming | collected...
AAAGGTTGTCTCCCCATGCTGCCAGGAGCGCAGCCAGCAGGGGCAGGCTCAGAGTTGAACGTCCCTGCCCGTTGAGAACCGACTTCCAGAGGGACCGTGACCGCATTATTTTCAGCAATGCGTTCCGAAGGCTAAAACATAAAACGCAGGTTTTTATTGCCCCGCTTGGAGATCACTATGTCACCCGATTGACTCATACGCTTGAAGTATCTCAGATTGCAAGGACAATCGCCCGCGCTTTAAATTTGAACGAGGATCTCACAGAGGCTATAGCCCTGGGCCATGACCTGGGGCACACGCCTTTCGGGCACATGGGCGAACAGGTACTGAATGAGTTACTCCCGGAAGGCTTCAGGCATTACGAGCAAAGCCTGCGGGTCGTGGACCATATTGAGAAAAATGGCAGGGGATTAAACCTGACCTGGGAAGTCAGGGATGGCATTTTAAATCATTCAAAGGGCGACCTTGAAATCCCCGAATCAGGATGGACTAATGTTTCCACAGTCGAAGGACAGATAGTGAAAATGGCGGACCTCGTTGCCTATATCAACCACGATATCGAAGATGCCATACGCGCAGGTATTATCTCCCAGGTAGATTTGCCAGCTTCACCGCTCCAAATGCTGGGAAGTACAAACTCAGAACGAATTAATACTCTTGTATCCGATATAGTCAGTATCTCTGCGGAAAATATGAGACCCGGAGATAGGGATAAACCAATGATAGGTATGACCGATGCAATCCGCGATGCAGCGAATGAGTTGCGCGACTTCTTGTTTTCCAGGGTCTATTACCCGAGCCTGGGAACCGAAGAAGTTGCCAAAGCCCGTGAAATAATATTAGCTCTGTATGACTACTTTATCAATAACCCTCACATACTGCCTGCAGAATATAATCAAAATAAGGATAGTGTGGAGCGCAGGGTGACAGATTATATTGCCGGTATGACAGATCATTATGCTATACTCACCGCGAGGAAACTCTGTTCAATAAATACATTTTAAATTTATTCGTTTCGCATAGATAATAAGCGATGAACGTTGTAGACGAAATAAAACAGAAACTTGATATCGTAGATATCGTATCCCAGTATGTAAAGCTTCAGAAATCCGGACGTAATTTCAAAGCTAATTGCCCCTTCCATACAGAAAAAACTCCTTCATTCTTCGTTTTCCCCGACAGGCAAAGCTGGCACTGTTTCGGCGCTTGCGGAACTGGCGGTGACATATTCACATTTGTGATGAAAAAAGAGAGCATGGATTTCGGTCAGACGCTGCGCTCGCTTGCGGAGAAAGCAAACGTCAAATTGGGTCCTCAAACAACACAGGTCTCTACCGAGGAGAAAGAAAAACAGGATAGACTGTTAAAAATTAATGAAGTGGCCGCAGAATACTTTCATTATTTGTTATTACACTCTCCCGAAGCGGAACCTGCAAGGCAATACGCTCAAAAACGCGGGTTATCGTCAATAACAGTCCAGAATTTTCAGCTCGGATTTGCTTTACCCAGATGGGACAGTTTGCTTGAGCATTTAAAAAAGTTGGGATACCGCGAGGATGATATCCTAGCAGCAGGTCTATCGGTCGTACGTGAAAGCGGGGGTTATTATGATAGGTTCCGCAACAGGCTGGTCTTCCCGATACGCGACATAAAAGGGCGGGTTATAGGATTTGGAGGACGCGCCCTCGATGATTCGCTGCCCAAGTATATAAACTCACCCCAAACGATTCTCTTCGATAAAAGCAGCGTTCTATATGGAATAGATAGGGCTAGAATTGCCATAAAACAGAAGGATTCAGTAGTAATTACTGAGGGTTATATCGACGTAATCGCAGCTCATCAGCACGGATTTGAAAATACTCTAGCACCTATGGGTACGGCTCTTACAGACAGACAGCTATCCTTAATAAAACAATTAACAAAAAATATAGTCCTCGCACTTGATGCGGATTTAGCCGGGATAATTGCTTCTGCGAGAAGCGTAGAAATAATAGATGATCAAATTCCACTTTTAAGTAGGGTTGATTTAAAAAATATTGAAGAGTACTTGCAAAAGGAAGTCAAGATAGCCTTCATACCACAAGGCAAAGATCTGGATCAAGTAGTATTTGAAACGCCTGATTTATGGCCTAAGCTACTTGACGATGCCAAACCAATACATGATTTTATACTACAAAAGGAAATTGATAAAATTAAATCCGATAAAAAAATTGATAAATCAGAAATTATCTCTAAAATAATACCTGTCATATCTAAGATACGCGACAAGAGTAAAAAAGGACAATATATAGAAGTTTTTGCGCATTTATTAAATATTAACTCTCGATTCTTAACAGACGAATTATTTAGTTATGTAAAATTAGAGTCTAAATCAAATATTAACTCACTCCGAAAATTGTTAAGGCATCCGGTGGCAACCTATGACTCGTCACGTAAATTGGAGGAATACTGCCTCGCCCTGCTGCTGGGATTCCCGGATTTAAGACCTATTAGTATGAAGCTGTCCACTGATTATTTTGAACAACCGGAGAATAAGGATATATTACTAAAATGGCAAGAAAATGCAGATATTAAAGCTATTATTGAGAAATTGGATCCAGCTATAAATGATTATTTCAATTACCTGCTTACTTTTAACCAGCAATTGCCACCGTCTTTACAGCAAAACAAGAAGGAAAGGGAATCGGCCTTGGGTGATTGTTTAAACCGCCTGCAGGAAAGGTATATTAAGAACCTGGAAATTAAGAAGCAAATGCTTCTTTCTGAAGAAGTACAAACAGGCGATACTGATCAGCAACTGGCCAAATTAATAGAGCATGGTATTAATGAGAGCCAGCAGTTAAAAGACATTTTTAAAAAGCGCGGCCGCTTCTTTAGCCGAACGAAGGGAGCCTAAATGGCAAAGTTAATCAAGAATAAAAAAACAAGCCCAATTAAGGCAACAGAGCAAAAATCTATTAATCCCAAGGCTTCGGAGCGGCACGTTTCAGAAGTGCCCGTCGAGGATTTCGAGGTACGGACGAATCACTGGGATCAACTTGAATCAGATCCCGTTTTACACAACGAAAAAACCCTGCCAGTCTACGACATCGAAGCTCCAGCTGAGTTCGCTGAAGAAGAATGGCTGGGGAAACCAGGGGCCGAAGAAGAAAAACCGCTTTTAGAACTCGAACTCGCTCAACACGAGGCTATTGATGACCCTGTCAAAATGTATTTGCACGAAATCGGTAAGTATCCTTTACTTAATGCTAAACTCGAGCGGGAATTGGCCTGCAAGATAGAGCCATATAAATATATCGAAAACATAAAGGAAAGTTACAGGGCCCATTTGCATCGGTTCCCGTGCATCTCCGACTACATTATCCAGCTTTTAAAGAATCTGGCCGCCTGCGACACCGTTATAGACAAACTTTCCGAACATCTGAACATCAGCCGGAAATCGAGCTTCAAAGAAAAACTTCTCAATCATAAGCTTCACCAGGCGATAGACGAATTTATCAACCCTGAAGTAGTGGCAAAAATTGCTAAAGAACTCAATACCGAGCCGCCTGAAATAGAGAAGAGGCTTGTAGATTTTTCCATATATGTTAGGATTATGAATCCGGAGATATTTTCCATCATCGATGGGAATCTAACCTGGGAGAAATTCAAGGAAATCATAAGTAAAAATCCCGACTCCAGGTTTGCAGCTAAGATAGAGAAAAACTGCCATCAATTTCAGACTAAGTTCGAACATATTGACGAGGAAGGCAAAGAGGCCAGCAAGCAACTTACTGTCTCAAATTTGCGCCTCGTTGTAAGTGTGGCCAAAAAATATGTGGGGCATGGTATGCCGCTCCTCGACTTAATTCAGGAAGGCAATATAGGCCTCGTCCGTGCGGTCGAGAAATTCGAATACAGAAAAGGGTATAAATTCAGCACTTATGCCACCTGGTGGATCAGGCAGGCCATAACACGGGCCATAGCTGACCAGGCCAGGACAATCCGCATTCCCGTCCATATGGTTGAAACCATCAACCGTCTGCTTAAAATTAACCGCAAACTATCACAGGAGTATGGGCGGGAGCCCAGTTGCGAGGAGATCGGACAGGGTATGGAGATATCGGCAGAAAAGGTGAGAGAAATCATGAAGCTCTCTCAGATGCCTATTTCACTGGAAATGCCCATAGGGGAAGAGGAAGACAGCCACCTGGGCGACTTCATTGAAGACAGGTCAAACTTACCGCCTGCTGATGCTGCTTCACGCGAATTACTTAAAGCACAGCTTGAAAAGGTGCTTAATGAGCTTAGCGAGAGGGAAAGAAAGGTGCTACTTCTGAGGTTCGGCCTGGAAGATGGTAGGTCCAGGACTCTTGAAGAAGTCGGCAATGAATTCAACGTAACACGTGAGAGAATAAGACAAATTGAAGCTAAAGCTTTGCGCAAATTGCGGCACCCAAGCCGAAGCAGGAAGCTTAAAGACTACCTCGAATAATCACCTGTTCTATTTGTCACAAGGAGGAATTTTATGAAAATCCTTCAAGGATTTTTAATATTTATGGGCGTGGTAGCAGTACTTGCTATCATGGCATTGATCATCGGCTACGTTCTTGCATTGCTTACACCTGATATCCGCTCGAGCATGAGACCAGTTGTCCTGTCATCCGAAGCTGTTGATAGCATGGATAAAAAAATGAGCAACCTTCGAAAGGAAGTCACAGCCGCTCAAAGTACGCAAACGGCAACAAATATCGAACTGGTTTTAACTGAAGAAGAGGTTAACTCCACCCTTGTCATGATGCTAGCCGAGGGTACTTTGCCGGCCAAGGAAATATTAACCAATTTCAATGATGGCTACTTAATGATTTATACCGCCTGGAATTTTCCCGGGTTACCTTTGAAAACAGGTGTTATCGGACAGATTGAAATCGATGGCGGCAAACCGAAGTTTATCGTCAAAGATTTTTATCTCGGTACATTCCCTATTCCTAACAGTGTTGACAGCGGTGTTCAGATTTGGGCAAACATGCTGATTAAAATCAATGTCCCCCTGGAAGAACTGAAGCTGGATTTGAAAGAAGTTACAATAGGCGACGGGCAAATAATAATAAAAGGTGTTACCAGGGTTGCCAAGTAAATACGTTCTCAGCGTTTCATCATATCCACTATGTTCCGCGGCATTTTGCCCTTGGCTATCACCCTGGTCATCTTCTGGATATTATAGAATTGGTTGAGCAGCTGATTGACATCGCTTGGCGAGGTACCGCTGCCCCGGGCTATCCTGCGCTTGCGGCTGCCATTGATGATATCCGGATTATGTCTTTCTTCCGGGGTCATGGCAAGAATAATAGCCTCGATCTTTTTTGTCCTGTCCAGGCTTTCCTTGTCTGTAACTCCTTTTGTCATTTTTGAAAACCCGGGGATCATTTCTATAAGCTGACTGATGCTACCCATTTTTTTAATCTGCCGCATCTGGTCAAGCAGGTCTTCCAGGTCGAACTCGGATTTGCGTAGCTTTGATTCAAGCTGCTCCATCTTCTGCTTGTCGAATGTTTTCTCCGCCTTTTCAATTAGCGTCAGCATATCACCCATCCCCAGGATACGTGATGCCAACCTATCCGGATAAAATACCTCCAGGGCGTTTGTTTTTTCGCCCATCCCTATGAACTTGATGGGAACACCAGTGACAAACTTAATAGAAAGAGCAGCACCTCCCCTCGCATCACCATCCATTTTCGTCAGAATTAATCCAGTAATTTCAAGGTTCTTATTAAATTCATCCGCCATATTTACCGCATCTTGCCCGGTCATGGCATCTGCCACCAGCAATATTTCTTCTGGCGTGATCGCCTTTTTCATAATGACAAGCTCTTTCATTAAAGCCTCGTCGATGTGTAATCGGCCCTGCGTATCAATAACCACCCAGGTCGACCCCAGCTCATCGGCCTTTTTCAAGGCATTGCGGCAAATTTGTAAAGGGTCAGATTCGCTGTCCTCCGCATAAACAGGTATATCTAACTGGCCACCCAGCACTCTTAGCTGATCGATTGCTGCTGGCCTTCGAGTGTCAGCGGCTACAAGCAGTACTCTCTGGTTCGACTGCTTGAGATGCATAGCAAGCTTAGCTGCCGTGGTTGTCTTTCCCGCACCCTGCAAGCCAACAAGCATAATTACAGTGGGGGGTTTATGAGATGATTCTAATTTTGCAGGTTCCTTGCCCAGTATATTAACCAGTTCTTCATTAACTATTTTTACGATCTGCTGCATGGGAGTGAGGCTTTCCAGTACTTTGGCATTCACCGCTTTCTCACGCACCCCGGTTAAAAAGCTCTTAACAACCTTGAAGTTCACGTCGGCTTCGAGCAGTGCCAACCGTATCTGCCTTAGAGCTTCATCGATTTCCTTCTCGGTAAGTTTGCCCTTATTACCCAGGCTGCTGAATATCTTGGTCAGCTTCTCAGTTAGTACTTCAAACATATGATTCCTTTCTTAACTTATACCATACCAGTTAATTTAGTTGTTTGTATGATAAAATAGGACCACCAGTTACCAAAACCATACCTGATAAGGATCTATTTTCAGGACTTCTCGGATTAAGAATATCACATTTCATAGACAAAAACCCCGGGGTGTTCCAGGATTAGGGTTGAAGTATCCGGAGATAGAAAATTGATTCCTAGTAAGCTTACACTGAAAAACTTCATGTGTTACCGGGATAACGTGCCGTCCCTTAATTTAGACGGGATGCATGTTGCCTGCCTTTGCGGAGACAACGGCAGCGGCAAATCAGCTATCTTTGATGCAATTACATGGGTATTATGGGGAGAATCTCGCGCTAAATCAAATGACGAGTTAATCTACACTGGTCAGAATGAAATGGAAGTAGAATTGGAATTCATTCTCGATGAAAGGCGTTTCCGTGTTATACGCAAGCAAGCCAGGTCTTCCTCGTCCAAGCCAGGACAGGGCATCCTGGAACTGCAATCATATGACAACGGAGTTTTCAAATCCATTTCAGAACAGAACCGCACTGAGACCCAGCGAAAAATAATTAGTCTACTCCACCTTGACTACCAGACATTCATCAACAGCGCCATGCTGCTTCAGGGGAGAGCAAATGAATTCAGTACCAAGAGGCCGGGAGAACGTAAAGAAATCCTTACAAACATACTCGACCTTTCTTTCTACGACGAACTGGAAAAACTGGCAAAGACGAACGCCGATAGGAAAAAACTGGAAAAGGAAACCCTTGAAAGGGACATTGCCAACCTGGGTTCCAGGATTAACGAAAAATCCATATACGATCAGGCTTTAAATAAAGTGCTTGACGAGCTGGATAGTATAGAAAAAAATAAAGGCAAGCTGGATACAGAACTATCCGAACTCCGGCTCCGGAAAGAATCCTTGAATATTAAGAAAGAGCAAATATCTCTGACTCAGCAACAGGTCACAAGCAGGAAACAGGAGTTGCATTCACGCCAGCAGCTCATGGCCACTCAAATCAGCAATATAGAGAAATTCAACAAAGTTATTACACGGAAGGAATCTATTGAAAAAGGATACTCGGAACTCAGGGCGGTCATCAACGAGGAAGAGCAGTTCAATGAGAAATTGAAGGTTTATCTTGATCTTGTTGAACGTAAAACCAAGCTGGAACAGTTGATAACTTCGGCCACGAACCTGTATAACAGCGAGTGCAAGGTAATACAGGCACGGCTGATCGATCTGGAAACCAGGCATAAAAACTTACCGCGACTTCAAAACACACTCTCAGAATTGCACAAGCAGCAGCAAGCACTGGAAAAAATAGAGGATGAAATCGAAGTTAAAAGAAAACAACTTGGTGAACTGACTTCAACCCTGAGTTCCTTATCAACCTCTAACTCCCAATTGTCTTCTTCTATAGAGGAACTTAAACGTAAGCTTGAGATTATGACGCACGCTGGTGCTACATGCCCGCTTTGCGAATCCGAGCTTGGACCCGAAGGCCATGCCAGGATTGAGACAAACTTAAATTTGGAACTACAGCAGAAGTCAGCTCAATTCAATGATAACGCCAGTAAAATCGCCACCGCAAAGGTAGAATTCACTTCACTGGATAAAGAACTCAAGCAGAAAGAAACCCTATTTAAGACTGAAAGGGACAAGTTAAAGCAAATTATAGCTGTCACTGAAAAAGAGCTGGCCGAGTCTCAGAGCGCGGGCGAGGAACTGACTTTACACAAACAGAGATTACACAAGCTTGAAGATGACTGGAGAAACAGGAACTTTGAGGTACGAGAGCAACATGACCATGCACGTTTGGAATATGAGCAAAAGGCACTGGGATATAATGTGGCAAGGCACGAGGAAATCAGACAGAAAAAACTGGCACTGCAGGAGTTTGAGATTCTGAAGCAGGAACTGGTTCAAGCAGAACTCAGGCTGGAAGCAGAAATCAGGGCAAGGGACGAAACCGAAAAAGATATCTCCCGCTTGAATAACCTGATAAAGGAACTAAACGATAACTGCGACCAACTGGAGGTAAGCATATCCACACTGCCGCAGGTTATCGAAAAGCTGCAAAACCTGGAGAGACAGCAGGAATCAATACTATTGCAGGAAAGAAAAGTAAGGGACCGCATCGCGGAATTAAAGGAAAAAATAAGGCAGCTGGATTTGCTCTCTATTGAAAGGCAAGAAAAGGAAAACCTGCTGCAATTTTGCAGGGAGGATAGCGAGACATTCTCAGAACTTGCTGAAGCTTTCAGTAAAAAGGGAATCCAGGCAATTCTCATTGAGGAGGCTCTACCTGAGATTGGAAATGAGGCAAATCTTCTGCTGGGTAAAATGACTGATAACAGGATGTCCCTTACTCTTGAAACCCAGCGCGGCACTAAGAAGGGAGACATCATAGAAACACTTGATATCAAGATAGCAGATGAACTGGGAACCAGGAACTATGAGATGTACAGCGGTGGCGAAGCATTTAGAATCGATCTTGCCCTGCGCATAGCAATTTCCAGACTACTTGTCAGAAGAGCAGGGGCATCGCTTCCGATACTGATAATTGATGAGGGCTTCGGCACTCAAGATAGCTCAAGCCTGGAAAAACTGATAGAGGCTATCAACTCGATCCAGGACGACTTCGAAAAAATATTCATTATCACCCATCTGGAAGAACTGAAGGATAAATTCCCTGTCCTGATTAACGTGAGTAAAACCCCCGAAGGTTCCATGGTTTCAATCAGCCAGTGATTTGGGGAAATTTCAAAAGTCTTAAATTGTGGTATTCTAATGAGAATTAAATCTCTTCAAAGGACTGAGTAAATGGCAGAAGTGTCACTGGGTGGTTTCCGTGATAATGACGACGCTCTTCATCCCCATGACAACGAGGAATACTATGAGTGGTGGTATTTTGATGCCAGGTTCGACAATGGATATTCATGCGCTGCTACATTTCACTGGCGTAATGCATTTATTAGACCACGCATCCCCACTGTGCAAATCTTCATTTACACTCCCGATGGCCAAAAACACATCGGTATGGCGGCGATAGATAAAAAAGAATGCTATAGCAGTTCGGATCGTTGTGATGTAATAATGGGAAACAATTTCGCCCGCAAGGAAGACAATAAATATATTATTTCAATGCACGCGCGGAAGGTTGGCGTGGAACTAACTTACCATAGAAAAATTCCTGGCTGGAAACAGAGCGGAACAGGATATCTTTATGCTAATGAGAAGAAAAGGCAGGGATGGGTTATTGCTGCTCCCAGGTCTGATGTTGAAGGTACTATCCACATAGATGACACTGTAATCCCTGTAACCGGGCAGGGCTATCATGATAAAAACTGGGGAAACTCAAATATATATGATTGTTTCAGTGGGTGGTACTGGGGACGCTTATATGACCCGCATTTCACCGTAATATATTACTGGCTCTTCCCGGTCAATAAGAGTGAACCAATCATATCCCGGTTACTCCTCGCCAAGGACAACAAGCCAGTCCTGATAACAAACGAGTACGAACTAGTAATAGAAAAGGAGGAGCTTTGCGGGCTGACTGGCAAACCGCTGCCAAACAAAATTATTTTACAGAACCGTGCCGGAGGAGAAGTCCAATTCCGCTGCCAGATCCATACTACCAGTGTGGTAGAAAGGGATAAGCTGCCTAAAATATCGGAGTGGGACCAATACCACTGGCGTTTTCTGGGTGACTGTATCATCGAGGCTGAAGTTGAAGGAGTATCAAGCCTGAGCTCGGGCAAGGCGATACATGAACACCTGCTTTTCAGGTAAGCTCCCTACGCAAAGTCGCGCAAAGTCGTAGCCATACCCCACCAGTCTGTTAAGCTGTCTGTGTAAGGACAGGCAGATGATCACAATCAGCGAGGCGATGGCCGCCTACTCCATCTGTGCCCGGGCCAAGGTCAAAAGCCCGCGGACAATGGAGTGGATCCTGGCCAGCATGAAGTATTTCATGAACTTCCTGGGCGGCGACCGGGAGATAGCCACTACCAGCGCGGACGACCTGCGGCGCTTCATCATCGAGCTGCAGGGCAGCCGCCGCTTCAGGCAACACCCCATTGTCAGACCCCAGCAGGATAACCTCAGCCCGCAGACGGTGGAGACCTATGTCCGGGGCATACGGGCCTTCTTCAGCACGCTGCACCGGGAGGGGCTGCTGGATGAAAACCCCATGCTCAAGGTCAAGGTCCCCAGGGTGCCCAAGAAGGTGGCCCCCACCTTCTCCGACAAGGAAGTCGAGAGGCTGCTGGCCCGTGATATTTACCTTCGCCCTCGTAATCCAGCCAATCAGGGTACGGTTGTTGCCTTGGCTTGCGGCCATAGACGAGATCTTCGCCAAAGACCAGCAATCTTGGAGAGATCAAACGCCTGCTCAGCATTTCACGGATTAGGCGGTGTGGCCATCTATCGGGCTTAGACCATGGGCAGGCTGCCATGCACTGCATGCAGTTAACCCCTTTTGCATTCCAGTAGGCAAAGCAACGCTCGTCATTTATCTTCCCTTTAGGCACGCCCCTGACGACCTCTTTCTCCGCCGGGATAGCACGGGCAGGGCAGGCATCACACATTTTTTACATTTCTCACAGAAATCTTGTATTCCAATGTCCGTATGCTGGTCCGGAATGAGTGGCAGGTCGGTGGTGATGGCCACGAGCCGTTCGGCCGGCCCGAATTCCTTTGTTAAAAGATAACCCATCCTGCCGAGCTCACCGAGGCCTGCATCCACCGCAATCGGCACAAGCAGCACTTGGTAATTTGATACTATCTGGGCACGGGCTGCATAACCCAGTCTCCTAATATAAGCCGCCATCCTAACTGCAGCAAAAGCCATATGGTCATAGATCGATTGGACATCCACTCTCGTTACCAGGGAAGGTGCCCTGCTGGCACTGATAAACTCCCAATGCATGGCATAGGCCATAACGATTGCATATTTGTGATTAAGCTCTATAGGAGCACCCCACTTATCGCTTCCTGTGACAGCCCCTCCCCTGTGCGAATATACCCAGTTCTCGTTTAATTCAGCAATCCCAACCAGATCGGCGCCTAGTTGATGTGCGTATCCCTTGATCAGTCGGGTCATCTTGACCGGGTTCATGTCAACCCTGTTAGGCGCTACAAAGCCATCGACCTTATCAGCCAGGAATAATGCAACCGTCATATCATCGGGAGCAAGCAGGGAGGTCATTTGCTTCTCGGGAAATGTTCTTTTCCTAATTTCCATCGAGATAAACGGATTTACATACGATCTTAGCTTCTCATCGCGTTCTTCAAGCTGGGGATGCATTGAATAATATGCCTTGTATTCCTCAGACCCCGGGAGCATAAGGACACGCCGCAGAATTACATCTCTTTCGTCAAGCCGTTCAATGTTCATTTACTGTCCTGCTAAAATATTATACCTGCATACTATTCGGATGCCTTTGGCGGTACCTGGTAACCGCCGTTGCTTTTAGCGAGGTCAAACCACCATTTCTCCTGGTAATGGGGTTCGCCGTGATGCAGGTATTTTTCAGCCCAGATTGAGACGCGGCGCGCTATTGAGGAACGCTTAAAAGCATGCCGAGCAAGGTTATGCTCCCAGGTCGTAGGCCGCGTCCAGGGGCATACCTTGGTACACATCAAACAGAAAGAACCCTTCGTATTCATGATGTTAAAGCTAGTGCAGCGTTTCTCATTTATCTTCCATGTCTCATAGCCGTTATACATCACTTTATCGCTGTGAGAGATTGCATTGCTGGGGCAGGCATCGGCACATCGCTTGCAGTGATAGCAGAAGTCCTGTAAACCGAAATCAATGGGCCCGTCAGGTATTAGAGGGAGGTTGGTCAGCACGGCTGAAGCTTTGTAGTCTGCCCCGAGATATGGGTTAAGAATAATACCGGCCCGGCAGACTTCGCCTATACCGGCCCATAGTAAAAGCGGTGGCAGCATCCCCTCGAATCCCCCCTGTGCTCCTCCCATTTTGAGTGTGTGCTGTGCTGAAGCTGCATAGCCCAAGTTTTTTATATACTCAGCCACGACACGAGAGACGAAAGCAGAATGCAGGTAGACTTCATAACTCAATGTTTCAACTATCCAGTCAAATCCGGTTGAAGCCTCGACCGTAGGCAAGTGCTTTCCGAAGACAAATAATATGGCGTATTCATAATTTTTCTGAATTGGATTCCCCTGGAGATCCTGACTATACCAGGCATACTCAGGGATCTTGCACACTCCAACTATGTCGGCTCGTAGAATATAACCCAGGCATTTGATATGTCGTGTCAGGACAAGCGGATTGTCAGGTACCGGAGCTTTTGTAGCTGAAATTCGGTCTGCATTTACTGGCAAAAAAGCCAGCGCTTTCCTTACAAATTCATTTTCAGGGTCTTCAATTATGGGAGGCCTTGATTCCACTATACACCCTTCTCTCACAGGAGCGAGTTCCAGGAGAACTTCCTGGATAGCCCGTACGATCGGTTCTTTCTTGCCTCCTAATCTTCTTTGTTGTATCGATGGCCCGTAATCACCAAATGCTGCCTTAAAGAGAGGAATTTCGCGCATGGGAATACGCGAAATATTATCGGTAATGATATTTGTGGGTCAAATTACTTGCTTAAACCTGTGCATGGGCAGGTAGCCAAGCGGTCTGGTGTCATACAGGATATTTTTCCGGTCGCTGTCCATACAAATAAGATTCCTTTATTTGGTATGTCTTCCCGGTTAATAAACTCCGTATTTACGCGTGGCATCTCGCCAGGCACGCACCAGTTCCGGTTCAGCGTTATCCATGATCGCTGCATTAGACATTATGAAACCGCCACCTTCTCCGGCAGTTTCGATCAACAGTTTCGTATATTTCTCTACTTGTTCTACCGTACCGTATTTAAGCATGTCGGCTGGCATATTGCCAGATATGCACATTACGTTACCAAGTACTTTTTTTACGTTGGCTAGGTCAGTGCGGTCGAACATACCGATTGTTTTAGCCTTGGGCAATTCTGCGAGGTATTTTAAACGGGAATCCCAATTGCCTTCGTAGAACAGGCACGGCATCATGTCTTCTCTGATTAAATCTAATACGAGTGTCTTCAACTGAGGCCAATAAAATTTATCGAAGTGCTTTTCAGACATGAACCCATCTGCACCGCAGTGCAGAGGTATATAAACTCGGTTATTATTTCCCATTTTAGCCATAGTCAAAGCTGTCAACAAAATCAGCGGATACACTTTATCCATCACAGCCAGCAGTTTATCAGGAACACGGTGAATGTCCATCATTGAACCTTTTATGCCACGCAAGAAATCTGCTATAAAGTCGAAAGGAGCAGTGGCGCGACCCTTAGTAAAAAGCGGGAAACCGAGTTTAGTCATTTCCTGTTCATACTTCAAGCGTGCTGTAACCCAAATACTGGCTTCTTCACCTGCTTTGGTCAGGACTTTCCATGCTTCCTGCATCCCGGTCGTATTTAACAACGTAACCAACTCAATAGCTGGATACCCAAATAAAAAGACCGATATAGGTGGTAACTTGCTAAAGGGAGCCATCTTGCCTAAAGTACGTGGCAAGTATTTCCGGATGACGAAGTCGGATGGGTCATTAATCAATTCATCATATTCTTTCTCAAGCAAATACTCTGCCTCACTGTATTGATGTGGCGTGTTTTCGGATATGCCGTGGCCAGGCCAGACTAGTTGCTTAAGGTCAAGTGCTTGATATACCTGTGACGATAAAAAACTGGTGGCATTGAATAAAAGATCTGGCTGAAGTTCCTGGTTCATCTTCATGTGTGCATTAAGCCAAGCAGACGGTTCTTCGTATGCCTCTTTGAAAGAGACACCCGCGTACCAGGGTGCATAAAGTGATGCCAGGGGGAAAAATGGAACCATATCCGGCTCTTTCAGCAGGACAACATCGTTAATCCTTTTTTCCCTAAGTAAATATAGATCAGTGAAGCAGCTTCCCATCTTGCAAAGTGCTTTATCGATTCAGTTATTTTTCTGACATCACTATGTCGCTAACCTTTTCACTATCTGCTGGATAATACTTCATGGCAATGAAATAGAATAAAGCTGCAAGTAATGCGATGGGCAGCATGAAATAAAATGCAGTTTTCAGGCCTCCAGCTCCTCCACCTAGGGCATCAGATATGGCACCGGTAAAATAAGGTCCCCACATAGCTCCAAATAAAAAGGAAATGCACGCAGCCATCCCGAATCCAGAATTCCGGAATCGCGCTGGAAGTACATCTGACCATAGAACCTGGGAAATGGGCGATAATGATGCACCAACGAGGCCTTGAAATATCCCGATTGTGATGAGGATAGGAATAGGAAGACCAATTGCCATTAAAAATGCCAGCGTTAGTAAAACCCATATAATTACTGTGACAGCCATATACAGGACACGCCCGCTTCTATAGCGTTTTTGCATGACATCTGCCAGAAATCCGCCCAGCGGGGCTCCTACTATGGCCATCAAACCCAGTGCACCTCCAATGGACCCGGCTAATGCAGGAGTCATCCCATAGGCCCGAATAAGCAAAGCGGGTGTCCAGCCCAATAACGAGAATGCAAGGAACATCCAGAGACAACATGCAATTATATTAAAGACATATGACCTGACTTTAAACATTCTGAATAAATTTTTAAAAAAGCCGGAATCGGTTCCCGTCTCCTGTTCCTTTAAGATCGCGTAGTCTGGCAGGAAAAGAGTTATGATACCCAGAATAATACCAGGGATAGCAAATACGTAGAACGCTATCCGCCAATCGCCTGTTTGCGTGGCAATAAAACCGCCAACCAGCAAGCCAATTGCACTGCCAACAGGGATACCGATATTAAAAATCCCTACAATACGTGCCCTAACTTCTTTGGGAAAAGCAAAGGAAAGCCACCCAACACCTCCTGTAGCAAAACCTGCCTCGCCAATACCAACTGCTGCTCTGGTTAAAAATACCTGTATGAAATTCCGACCCAACCCAGTAGCAAACGTGGCGAAACTCCAAATTATGGCCATAAGTCCAATAGCTTTACGTCGGCTCCATCTTTCAACAAGAATAGCAACTGGAAACATGAATAAACCTACACCAAGTAAAAATACAGATTGAATTAGACCGGCCTGTGTGTCAGTCAAACCCAGATCGATTTTCATGGGTTCCAATACCGCCGCAAGTACTGACCTATCTGCCCAGTTTACAAGGTAAAGTAATAGCAGAATAGTCAGAATAAGCTTGGCACTCCTGCCTCCAACCTCATATTGTTTGCCCCGCATATTCATAGTAACAACCCTCCTATAAAATAAGCACTTATATCTCAGTGACCCTTTGCCTATCATACCCGTACAATTCATAAGGGCTATCCCGCAGTTGAAGTGCGGCCTCAACTCCTTTTTCTGCCAGTGCCTTATAGAATTCAATCTGAGGGCCCTGGTATTTTGAAGCCATTTGCCCGTCAATGTTCATACCCATGTTATAAATAATACTTTCGCGTGCGCCCCTCCTGTTTATACTGAATTTAATGGAGTTCTTCGTTATCTTAAGCCCCTCTCTTGGCATAAAAGAAATGATCTTGGCATATTTCTCTCCGGCCGTTTCCAGCTTTTCAGTCGGAACGACCCGGTTAATAGCATGATGACGGTGAAGTTCGGACGAACTCATATTCCAGCCTGTCAGGTAATGCTCCATGGCAATCCTGTATCCTACGAAATTACCCAAGAGGCCGAAACCAGCTTTAGAAAGCCGCATCATAGGTGCACCGATGTAGGCATCTTCCGCCATAATGATAACGTCATGAGCTAGCAGGAAATCCTCCCCAATATCCAGACAGGCTCCCTGCGCTGCACACACTAGAGTCTTCCTGCAATCCCAGATGGATAGAAATATACTCGTTAGCTTTTCATATTCATAGCGCCAGTCAACTTCTGTATAATATGAGAATTTCTCTGCTTCCTTATGATTGCCAATATACCTAGATAGGTCAATCCCTGTGCAGAAATCTTTGCCTCTCGCCGTTATCAGGGCAACGCTGGATTCCTTATCCCACTCAAATCTTTTGAGAGCATCGACATACTCTTCCTGGAAAGTTTCATTAAATGTATTCCCTGTTTCCGGCTCATTATGGATTATTTTGGTTATAAGTCCCTGCTCATAAATAATGGTTTTATAGTCAGACATTTATCGACTCCTGAATATTCAAAATACTTGTGAATCTCCGTAATCTATATATCGATTTCGTTCGCTTTATATCGAGAGAAGCCGTACTCTTCAAAGGGCTTGTCCCGTACATCGCAAGCTGCTCGCATACCTTTCTCCAAGATCATTTTATAAAATTCTCTCTCCCTGCCTTCTGCTTCTGAAGCAAGGTGAGCAGTGAGATTCATTTCACGGCTGAACAAATTGGTCTCAAAAGCCCCACTTAAGTACGCTCTAAATCTCAGGCTGTTTTTTATTAATTTCAAGGATTCTGACGGCATCAAGGCTATTATGTTGGCGTATTTCATTACCGTTTCTTCCAGCTTCGCGAGAGGTACCACCCGGTTAATAATTCCCCGCCTGTATAGCTCCTGTGCGCTCGTGTTCCATCCAGTTGAGAAAAATTCCATTGCATAACGATATCCCAGGTCTGACTCTAACCCTCCTCCTCCTCCGGACACTCTTATTATTGGAACACCTACAAAAGCATCTTCAGACATTATGGTTATATCCTGGGCAAGAGCTAAAAACATGCCATTGGCCACCATAATCCCCTGGGCACCGCATATCATAGGTTTTCTGCAGTCCACAATGGAATTAAAAATACGCCCCATTCTTTCTTGCTCATAGCGCCATGTTTCCTCAGTATATTGGTAGGAACTATCGAAATCCCAGGATTGTTTTTGTGAGTAGGCGCGCATATCGCCACCTGCTGAAAAGTTTCGTCCCACGGCCAAAGTTACGGCCACCACAGCTTCCCGATCCTGATCAAACCGCTTCAAGGCATCTGTATATTCATCTTGAAATTCATAACCAAACTTATTATGGAACTGCGGCTGATTATTGATGATGCGTGTTATCCTGCCTGGCTCATAGATCAACGTCTTGTATTCCAACATGTTCATTCATCCCAATTTTCGATTCCAGCGGTTAATTTCAGTATTTTCTTCAGATTGGGAACGTAGGCCTTTTTAAGAAGCGGCAAATCCCTGTATTTCTTTATGCAGATTTCCCTTCCAGCGTTAGGATTCAATGGGCACCTTATAGTCAGATTGAGAACGCGACGCTGAAAACAGACATTACAGCGTGTGCAGCGCTTTATTGCCTTGATATTCCCTTTATTTACTTTGTTGGCCCACTCCGGGTCAACGATAAGCTGCCTGGCCATTGATATCATGTCCGCTTTACCTTCACTTACCACCCGCTCAGCCTGATATGGATCATGAATGGCAGGTGTTATGATAGGTATTTTCAGCACTTTTTTCAACGAGGCAGCATGGCTTGCCACATGCTCGGCGGTGTCATCATCCCCAGGTTCAAAATACTTCATTGCCTCATAGCAGCCATCGGAAAGATGGATGTAATCCACTCCGAGTTCTTCCATCCTCTTGCAGACCATTTTTACTTCTCTATGCTCAAGTCCGCCAGGCATGTGCTCATCACCACTTATCCTGACGCCCACAGCTATATTGTTGCCTACAGACGCTTTGATTGACTGAACCTGTTCCACCAGAAACCTCATACGGTTTTCCAGGCTGCCACCGTAATCATCAGTCCTCTTATTAAAACGCTGTGATAGAAACTGGTGGACAAGATATCCGTGACAACCATGTATCTCAACTCCATCCACACCGGCCAGAAATGCCATGAACGCGGACTTGCCTACAGCAGCTACCTGCTGCTTTATTTCCTCAACCGTTATTACTCTTACGGCAGGTGGATGCATGAGAGTCAGCAGCTTGAACCCCTTAGGCACGTTTTCCAACTTAATTGGTTCTAATGTAATACCGGAAGGAGTGGCGGGCAACGGCGTATTTGGATCTTGCGCACCATGCGCCTGGCAACCCCATCCGGTGCTAAGCTGAAGGATTAATTTCGCACCACAAGCATGAATAACCTCAGCGAAATCCGAAATACCGGGCAGATGCTTGATGGGATCGTAAAGCCGCAAGTGGGTAGTTGCATCGCCCATAGCCCACTCATTTACCCAGACATTGCCTTTAATTATCAAGCCCACACCACCAATAGCCTTGGCTGCATAATGCGCAAGGAATTCCTGCGTAACCAATCCATCCGGTTTGAGCCAGCCGACTCCCATCGGGGCAGCCGCTATCCTGTTTTTAACCTCTACAGGACCAATTTCAATCGGTTCAAAAAGCTTCTCGAACACAAACATACCCTCCCCTTATTGAACTATTTATGTCATTTTGGAGCAAATTTTTTTGGCTCGACTTTAAGTATTCTTGCAAGGTTCAGGCCTGCCCATTTGGCCCTGACCTCATCGGTTATGGGCGGATAACCATAGTCACGTTGAAGGTCCTCACTGATTTGAAGTTTCTCAAGCACTGCCACTTCACGCTCGAAAAAACCTGGAGAACTGAACCTGTCTGTCCCCCAGATTACCTTATCTGGTCCTGCCCACATAAGCGCCTCAGCCACAAGTATCTGGCTCCTTTTACTGATGCCTCCCCCCCAGATTGGCAACATACTTGTGCCTATATATAAGTTAGGATATTTTGCCGCAAGTACATTCATAATATCCGTAAAGGGATAGCCCATGTGGTAAGCCAGGATTGTCAGTTCCGGAAAATCTTCACACACAGGCTCAAGCAACCATGGCAGACAGTTGGCTGTCCGCCCAAGCAAGTAGTTGGCGCCCATGTGAATAAAGATTGGCACACCAAGCTCCTGCAGCTTTTCATAGAAAGGCCACATTTCAGGACTATCCACAGGATTTGTATCAGGCGGATAGAATTTAACTGCCCTAACATTGGCTTCCTTTACCAGGTACTCCAGTTCCCATATCGCGTTTTTTACACCCCTTTGCAAAATAGGATCAAAGGTGGCCACTGCAACAAGCCGTTCCGGATATTTGGATACCTGCTTAACCAGCCAGCCGTTTGTTGTCCTGACACGGGCACCGTATGAGAGTTCAGGCATGGCGTGGGGCACGACACAGCACATGTCCACACCAGCCTCGTCCATGCACTTAATCATAAGATCCGCATCTTTAACCAGTTTGTGATGGGCTATCTCCCTTTCCAAATCTTTTTTGGCTTCATATTCCCAGGCCCCATAATAGACCCTGGGTTGAAGATGGATATAGCCGTAATAACATCTTGTGTATTGCTGCTTCGGTGGAAAGTAATCAATATCATCCGATGGCTGGTCCATATGCACTTCACAGTTAAATATGAACATATACCCTCCTTTTATCGATGATCGTTTTATTTTCAAATTACGTGCGCGTCTGTTAGCCTTTTTATGTCATTATCTGATAGGCCCAGTTCCTTTTGATATATCTCATGGTTGTGTTCGCCGATAAATGGCGCTCGGCGTATAACTTGCCAGGGAGTTTCGGACAATCTGTAAGGTGCTCCAGTATCACGTGAAACCATGCCCAGTTCAGGATAAGCAATATCGGTAAAGAACGCCCTGTCGTTTAGTACCTTGTCTTCGCACACACCCCTCACGTCATTAATTGGCAATAAGCGCACACCCCTCTGCTGAGCACCGATAAAAAGCTCCTCCTTAGTATGTGTCATAAGAAAGGCCTGCCAGACATCTTCGATGTGTATAAGCAATTCCTCTGGATAATTAAGCATTGACATCAGGGAACTGGCAAAACTTCCGGTGGTTTTTTGTTGGCTTCCCTTGGCTAAAGGGATACCCTGCATAGCCTTCAAGATATTGGCATATTTCTCATCCCGTAAATCGCCAGCCATCCCTTCGCTTTCCATCCATTGGAGCATGGCTTCGGCACCAGCGCCACCGAGGGCACTGCAAAATACTTCACCATCCCTACAGGGAAAACTGACGCGGATACCACGGTAGAACTCGAGGCCACCAATCCTCTTACGGTTTTGATTGTAAAGCCAGTAATCAAGGGTAATTCTCTCGGTCATGCGTATCATGGCCGCCTGCATGGAAATATCCACCCAGCGTCCTTTACTGGTAACATCACGGTTCGCAAGAGCAATTAATGTTCCGATTGCTGCATAAGCCGAAGCCATGTGGTATGCCTGGTTTCCGCCCAGAGCTGTAGGTGGACCTTCTACCGGCCCGAGCGAATGCAATATTCCTCCCATAGCCTGCCCAATCAGATCATTAGCTTTAAACTCTTTATAGGGTCCAGTCTGCCCGAAGGCGGTTACTGATGTGAGTATCAGGCGGGGGTTTATTTTCCGCAATACAGCGTAACCCAAGCCGATACGCTCCATGAATCCGGGAGAGAAGGATTCGACGATCACATCAACGTTTTCAACCAGTTTTTTGAATATTTTAGAGCCGTCCTCGGTCTCTATGTTAAGTGTGATACTTTTCTTTCCGGTGTTGTAATGGATGAAAAATAAGCTATTCTCGGGTTGAGTTCTGTCCTCAATAAAAGGACCTATAGACCGCATCGGGTCGCCGCCGGGTTGTTCAATCCTTATTACATCAGCACCGAGATCGGCCATTAATTTAGTGGTATATACCCCGATGGGTCCTGCGATATCAAGTACGTGTATATCGTCAAGAGCTCTGTTTTCAGTTTTCATTGACCCACCTAATTCATGGTGTTTTTACACATGAATCAACCATACGCCATATCAGTCAAATACTCCATCGACGTAGCACTGATTTATTTCTTCTTCCGTTATTCCGAGGATTTCCTTGTAAACATATTCGTTGTCCTGTCCCATAACTGGCCCAGGCCGCCTGACTCTGGCTGGCGTTTTAGAAAAGGCGATGGTTGTATTTTCGCAAAACGCTTTACCATCAGGGTGATCCAGGGTAACAAAATATTCCCTGTGTTTTGCCTGTTGGTCGTGGAGCAATAGATCCTCTCCTGTTTCAACGACGCCTGCCGCTACCCCTGCATCCTGCAACCGAGTCATTACTTCTTCAGGCGTCCTCTCGATAGCCCAGGCTTCTATTATCCAGTCCAGTTGATCTTCATTCCCTTTCCTTTTTGCAAGGCTTGAGAATCTGAAATCATCGATAAGCTCCTGTTTGCCGATGGCTTTGCAAAAGGAAACCCATTCTTGTTCAGTTTGAACTGCTATGGCACACCATCTATCATCTCCCATGCATCTGTAGACTCCATGAGGCGCTGCGTATAATGAACTATTCCCGTGACCAGTTGCGATGCGCCTATTTACTGTGTAATCCAAGACCGAAGGACCCAGCCAGCAGGCCGTGCTTTCCAATTGGGCTAACTCGATAAATTGACCTTTCCCAGTGCGATGTCGGTAGTGTAACGCGGCCAGTAGCGCTATGGTGGCATGAGTGGGATTTGGGCCAAAATCTGCCAGGGCAATGCTTGTGGTCAATGGCTGGCCTGGATTACCTGAAAGTGAATCCAGACCGGCCATTCCCCATATCGCGTTTCCATAGCCTCCAAAATTACGGTAAGGCCCTTTCTTACCAAAGACAGGCATACTGAGTGCGATAATATCGGGTTTTATCTTAATCAGGTCAGCATATCCAAGACCGAGGTTCTCCATCACGTCTGCAGTAAAATTATCGATTACAACGTCACTGATTGCGATTAATTTCCTTGCTATTTCAATTGCTTTGGGATGCTTTAAATTCAGGGTTATTCCCAGCTTGTCACAGTTCACATTGGTAAACAACGCGCCTTTATGATGTTTGCCATTCAGTACCTCAGGATCCCCGGGCACATTCCTCGCCCAATCCATGCGCAGGGTACTCTCAATCCTGATAACCTCAGCACCATAATTTGCAAAGAAACGCCCAACCCAGGGACCGGCCTGAACCCATGAAAAATCAACCACCCTTATACCCTTCAACAACAATCTGGTTTTATTCGCTACCATCTCATACCAATCCACCATTCGTTTGATATTCAAGAGATAAAAAAATAATAGACGATAAAGACAGAATTTGTCAATATTATATATAATAGACTAGTCGCATTTTAAATTTGGTATAGTTTGCAGTTATTTTAATGAGCCACGTAAATCGCACAGGCAGCAGGATAGCCCAGACTGCACTGATCCTTTTTTTGGAACGGGGCATTCGAAAAACGTCATTAGGTGATGTGGCTGTTCGCTGCGGAATAGCAAGGGCTACAATATATTTACATTATAAAAACAAAGAGGCGTTGGTAAGGGATAGTTTTATGTTCATGGTTGATCAAATAGAAAAAGCCATACGGAATCTTGACAAACATAGAAGTTACGATACGATTACATCAGCTTATGCTATGACAAAAGCTATTGAGGCCCTTCCTAAGGGAGATCTACCTGCCTCTTTAACAGAATTGCAGACTCTATATCCTAGTATATTTAACGAGTACCAGATGCGCAGACTGAATACAGTTAGAATAATTAATAGGAGAATCATGGAAGCGGCAAAGCGTGAGGGGTTGCTTTTATTATCCGACGATAAAATTGATCTACTGAATACGATCATGTCGGAATATGCTGTGTTTGTCGCAAAGCATCCCCTCGTTCTCGCCCAGGGCGCCTCTTTCAGAGAAATTTACATATTACTTATTGATATTTTTTTATGGGGCGTTCTCGGGGTTAGAAATAAGAAAATGCCGTCAATTTCTCCTGGGTAAAATCAAGTCTTGCAGACCGCAACTCTGTAACCAATAGTTAATTTTACTTTTCTTAACTATTTTGGTTGCCCCACAGGCAAGTATGTTAAAATTAGGCAAGTAAGTGATGGGCGGTTTAAAAAAACTGATAACCTTACTGGCTGAATTTTACGGCGGTTTTTCTGGACTTTCAGGATCAAAAAGCGGTAAAAACGGGCCCGGATTCCAATCACTCCTTCCAAGCAGGGTGTCGCGAGTTCGAATCCCGTCTCCCGCTCCACCAAGCTGAGCAGGGAGCCTGCTTTTCAGGTAGGTAACGACTGCTGCATATATTTAAGGAGGATTTGTTTTATGGAACTGAGCGACATTAAAAGAATCGGTATTATCGGAGCGGGCGCAATGGGTGCGCAACTGGCGCAGTTATTCGCCCATGTGGGGAAATATCCAATCACAATATCGGACATCAGCATCGAACTTGTAAATAGCGGTATCAAAAGTATAGAAGGAAGGCTGAAGAAATATTTCGTTGACAAGGGCAAAATGACTGCCGAAGAGATGAGCGCTGTTATGGGCAGGATAAAGGGCACCACCGTTATAGCGGAGGTAGCAAAGAACTCCGATTACGTTATAGAAGCCGCCATAGAGAACATGGATATCAAGAAAAGGATTTTCAAGGAGCTTGATGATAATGCTCCAACACATACAATTCTGGCAAGCAATACATCAGCCCTGCCGATCACCGAGATGACAAATGCAACCAGGAGACCTGACAAGATAATCGGGACTCACTTCTTTAATCCTGTGGCCGTCATGAAGCTGGTTGAAGTTATCAAACCTCCAATGGTTTCCGAGGATACTACTAAAGTCACGGTCGATCTTATGCTGAAAGTCGGTAAAGAACCAGTCATCTGCAAGGATATCAGCCTGGGCTTTCTCGCTAACAGGGCGCATGGTGCAATGGTCAGGGAAGCCACGCAAATGGTATGGGAACGGGTCGCTTCCCCGCAGGATATAGACAAATCCCTGAAGCTGGGCTATAACCTGCCCATGGGACCACTTGAGCTTTTTGATTTCACCGGCGGCTGGGCCATCCAGGCAGCAAGCGAAGCCGACAGAATTAAGGAGGTCGGCGACGCATCAGGCCGCATGCATCCATTGGTAAAAATCATGATCCGGGCAGGATATACGGGCGGCCTGGGTAAGAAAGGCATTTATGCATTCTGGGATGAAGTATTATCGAAATGGTAGACATAGCTGTGACTACTGGTACAATAACCCCTGCAATGAAGGATAATATAAAAGGTCCACATTTTCGTTGCTTAAACAAGCGGAGATAAGGATGCCTGAGAGATACGAGATCAATTCTCTTGAAAAAGAAGAGTCCTGGCGATTATTCAGGTACATCGGGGAACTGGTGGAAGGTTTTGATAGACTATCGGGGATTGAACCTGCTGTGACCATTTACGGGTCAGCCGTAGCCATAGCAGAAGATAACGACTATCAAAACGCGAGGAAGATTGCCTACCTGCTGGGCAAACAGGGGTTTAACATAGTAACCGGTGGCGGCCCTGGAATGATGGAGGCCGCTAACCTCGGGGCGAGCGAAGCAGGCGTCAAGTCAATTGGCCTGAATATAACCTTGCCGGAAGAACAAAAGGGCAATGTCTATGCAACCCTTAATATTACGTTTAGCCATTTTTTTGTCCGCAAAATAATGCTCGTTAAATATGCCACAGCATTCGTGATTATGCCGGGTGGGCTGGGCACCATGGACGAATTGACCGAGATACTTACCCTTATACAGACGCATAAAATCAAACCTTTTCCGGTAATACTTTTTAATTCGTCATTCTGGCATGGCTTACTTGACTGGCTACAAAATACAGTACTGGTAAACAAATACATCTCTGAATCAGACTTGCAGTTGCTCAGGCTATCCGATCAGCCTTCCGATGTTGTGGATATCGTAAGCAGCTGGTATCTCAGGCAAGCCATCGTTGGACGAAGGGCTATTGATTAACATTACTTTCCATGGCGCTGCACGCACCGTAACCGGTTCAAGGCACCTCCTGGATATCAATGGTTACCGCATTTTACTCGACTGCGGTCTATTCCAGGGACGCCGCGCCGAAACCTACGAACGCAACCTTCACTTTGCCTTCAATCCAAAAGATATTCAAACTGCCATAATCTCCCATGCCCATATGGATCACCTCGGAAACATACCGAATCTCGTTAAGCAGGGGTTCCAGGGAGATATCCACTGCACATCGGCGACATTTGATCTTGCCAATATCATGCTCATGGACGCAGCCAGTATCCAGGAGGGAGATATCGATTTCGTCAACAAGATACGCCGTAAACACAATGAACCCAAAGTTGAGCCGCTCTACAGAGTTGAAGATGTAGCGCCAGCTTTGAAGCTTTTCAGCGGATACTCATATGATCATTTCTTTAATATCGCGGACAATGTCAAGGTCGCGTTCCGTGATGCGGGGCACATACTTGGTTCAGCCATCACTATCCTGTTCATGAAGGATGGAGACAGGGAAACATCGATCTGTTTTACAGGGGATCTTGGCCGTTATAACATGCCGATTATCCGCGACCCGTTTGTTGTGGATGACGCAGACATCCTGATCATAGAGAGCACTTACGGTAACAGGTTACATACAGATATCAAGAACGTCCAGGACAGACTCGCTAAAGTAATCAACGAAACTGTATCCAGGGGTGGGAACCTGATAGTGCCTTCTTTCGCTCTTGAGAGAACGCAGGAGCTGATATATAACCTGCACCAGTTAAAATTGAGCCACAGGATACCTGATATACCAGTATTTGTGGACAGCCCGCTTGCCATCGATGCTACCGATATATTCAGGATTCACCCGGAATGCTATGACGCAGAAACGGCAGAGCTTCTTAGAACGGTGCCGGATCCCTTCGGTTTCCGCGGCCTGCGCTATGTTTCTACTGTCGAGGAGTCGAAATCTCTAAACGAACTAAAAACGCCGGTAATGCTTATAGCCGGCTCCGGCATGGCTGAAGCCGGGCGTATATTGCATCACCTCAAACACAATATAGGCAACCCCAGGAACACGGTCCTGATTGTGGGATGGCAGGCGGAGAACACACTTGGTAGAAAGATTGCTGAAAAGTGGCCCGAAGTATCCATTTTCGGTGAAAAATATAAACTCCGCTGCCGGGTGGAGATCTTCAATGAATTCAGTGCGCACGCCGACCGCAACGATCTTATCAAGTGGGCCAGCGCAGGCAAAGCCAGATGGCAAAAAGTGTTCGTTGTTCACGGAGAGGAATCAGCTGCCCTGTCACTGGCTGAAGCTTTCAGTGAAGCAGGTCTAAGCAACGTGATCGTGCCTCAATACGGTCAGAGTTTTACCCTATAATTAAACCGGGGTGATATATTATCCGGATTTTGCATAAATTTAATGGCCGATTTGTTTCTGAGCAGTTTTGAAAAGCTTCGCCATTCCTGGCAGCAAATCCACCGTAAGGCAAATACCAGGTTATTATTTTCTTCACCATGGTGGTCTGAGTCATGGTTCAATTATTTTGGAGATGACAATGAACTGGTACTCGGCGCAGTAGAGCAAGGGAGTGAAATCATAGGCATTGCGCCACTCCGTTTGGAAAACAACGTATTGCGTTTTATCGGCGGCAGCGATGTCTGCGATTTTCTTGATTTTATCATTGAACCGGGTAAAGAAGACCTGTTTTTTACAGAATTAATAGGCTTCATAAAAAAAACTGCCATAAAGGAGCTGGACTTATCGCCTTTGCTCGCAGAATCCACAGCAATGAGATTTTTAAGAAATCTGGCAGCAACCTCGGGCCTGGAAGTCTCAGTCATGCAGGATGACAAAATAGTTGATTTAAGTCTTCCTGATAGTCTGACGGAGTATCTTGCCATATTGAGTGGTAAACAGCGGCACGAGCTTTTGAGAAAAGAAAGAAGACTGAGCGAGGAAGGCGATGTCATATTCCGCCAGAATGAACAGGCCAGCGAATCCGACCTGGATACCTTTTTACGATTCTTCCGCGAAAGCAGGGATGATAAAAGAGCTTTTCTAACCGGGATCATGGAGAGTTTTTTCAGGTCGGTAATCAAAATGGCAGCAGAAAACGGAATGCTAAGGCTTGGGACTCTCGAACTCAATTCAGCGCCAATTGCTGCCACGTTGTGTTTCGATTATCAAAATGACATATACCTTTATAATAGCGGGTATGATCCTGATTACCGCTGGTTGAGCGCAGGGCTTCTGTCAAAATATTATTGCATCAAAGACAGCATTGACAGGGGAAAAAGACGGTTCGACTTTCTCAAAGGTACCGAGAAATATAAGTTCCACCTTGGCGGTAAAGAGATACCACTTTATCGATGTATAATTAAAATTTAGTACATATTTTCACACAGATGGATACATTGCAGGAAAGGTTAAATATAGCTATGCTCAGCGTGCATAGCTGCCCCTGGGACAGGCCGGGAGGCCGTTATACCGGCGGCATGAATATATATATCAAAGAACTTGCGCTTGAACTGGGGAAAAGGGGGCATCACGTTGATATATATACATGCAGTCACACAGGTCACGGTCATGGCGAAATAATCGAAATAAACCATAACATCCGGCTGGTTCATATTGGCAACACTCGTTACGGCAGTATAGTTGAGGCTAAATTAGACCAATATATTAATGCTATAGCGGAATCTATACATTCTTATAGCACCGAACTTAAATCGCATTACGATATAATGCACAGCCACTACTGGTTATCAGGGTTAGCCGGAAATAAGCTAAGAGATCGCTGGAACGTTCCCCACATCACTATGTTCCATACACTTGGAGCGGTAAAAAATGAAGCTGGGCTTGGAATGCTTGAGCCCAAATTCCGCATTCAGGGCGAACAGGGAATTGTGAAAAATGTTGACCGTATCGTAGCGGCAACGGCGAGAGAGAAGCGAGCATTGATTCGCAGATATGGTGCCAGTAGCGAAAAGATTGCCACAATACCCTGCGGAGTAAACTTTGAGCTATTCAGGCCCATTGAGAAGCACCTTGCGAGGGAGATATCTGGCCTGGATTCAAAAAAGGTTATCCTCTTTGTGGGCAGAGCCGACCCGCTCAAAGGTCTAAACAACCTCCTGGAGGCGGTAGTCCTATTAAAGCACAGGACTGATTTTGAGCTGCTGATAATTGGTGGGAACGGAGCAAACGATAATTACATTAAATCATTTATAAAACGTGTGAGGGATCACAATCTCACGGGCACGGTTCATTTCATTGGACCCGTGAATCACCACGATATGTATGTTTATTACAATTCCGCGGATTTTTGCGTAATACCTTCTTACTACGAAAGCTTCTGTCTGGTTGCACTTGAATCACTGGCATGCGGGACCCCTGTAATGGCAACGGATGTCGGAGAATTGAAGAACGTATCCCATAGCTGTGAAGCATGCCGCATCGTTCCGGATAACAGGCCGCAAAACCTGGCGAAGCACATTAATGCTATGCTCGATCTTACCGGGAAGATGGCGGACGAACAAAATCTGCTTGGATACCTGTGTGCTCAATACGGATGGAGCAATGTCACAGAAAGGATATTATCTGAGTATGAACATGTGTTATCTAAATCGCCCAAATTCCAAAAGGTAACTCCGTACGCTTAAATTCGCAGCATCTCTGCAATTCAAAATTGCATCGAAAGTACTATTGCTTTAGAATCAATAGTCAAAAACATATATAAAGGATGCTTCCCATGCAACCAGCTTATTACGCTATGATTATCGCTCCACATCCGGACGATCCTGAATTCGGGATTGCAGGCAGTGTGGCCAATTGGATCAGCCAGGGGAAAGAGGTTGTGTATATTATCTGTACGAACGGAAATAAAGGAACCGAAGATCCTGAAATGCAGCCAGAACAGCTTACTGACATCAGAAAGCGTGAACAGTTAGATGCGGCTGAGACACTGGGTGTGAAGGAGGTTGTCTTCTTAGGACATGATGATCAGTCTCTGGAAGATACCGCCGAATTCCGCAAGGAACTCGTAAGGGTGATAAGGACTTACAAGCCAGAACTGGTGGCTGCGCCTGATCCATACCGCAGGTATATCTGGCATCATGATCATCGTATTACAGGGCAGGTTGTTCTTGATGCTGTATATCCGTACGCCAGAGACAGATGGTCATACCCCGACCTTTTGCAGTCCGGTTTCCAGCCACACAAAGTTAAGGAAATTCTCTTCTGGGGCGCAGAGCAGCCGAATTACTTTATTGATATCTCCCATTCATTTGATAAGAAAATAGCCGCTTTACGCTGTCACAAAAGTCAGGTAGGCAAATTCTCAAAGGAATGGGAGGATGCCTATAAAAACGTGCTCGCATCGCATGCCAAAGACAAGGGCTACGATCTGGCGGAGGCTTTTTACCGGGTTCAGATTCCCTGGTAAATCAAGTCTATTTTTGAGGTTTTCTGCCTGTGCCTGAAGGCCCGGCATAGGTCTGGGCAATTTCGATGAAGCGTAAAGCCTCGCTTCCTTTGATCCTGAGGTTTGTATCCTTCCAATGCCTTCTTCTTACAGCTACACGACAGAAGTCACCCGCGCTGCCGCTTATCACATTTTCAGCGCCCTCAGGCCCCTGCACCCAGACTTTACCTGATGGCAATACCAGTTCAATTCGTAGCGGGGTATCCGGAAGCAATAAACCATTAACCTGGTAAGCATACGGCCTCGCCTGCCATCCAAGAAAAGCAACATGCCGCAACCTGTCAGTATCGACTGGCTTAACTCCAACAGTATCATAACAGTCAAGCCCATGTGCCCATGTCTCCATCAGTCTTGCAGTTGCGAAGGCGCGCGCGCCCATCGGCAGGGCAAACCAGGGTATCCTTGCCTTCGGGTCCAATTTTATTAACTCGCCGTTCATGGTTGTTCTGGCTTCTCTCCACCAATCCAGTATCTGCGAAGGCTTCATAGTCCGCCCACGCTTAAGTCCTTCTTCGTTAAATGTAACCCCAATCCTGCCTGCCAGCTCGAAATGTGAGTTATCACCATTTATAGCCGCCACTGCTATTTCATCGACATGTGCAATGTGCACCATGGAGTCTTTAATGCTCCATCCGTCTGCTGGAGTTGCCAGGTCCCATTGCTCGTCCTTCAAAGAGGTAACAAATTTATCCAGTGCCTCTTGTTCGGCCTTCAAATCCTCAACGATTTCTTTCATAACTTACCCCACTATTATTTTTATATTTACTAAAAATTTAAGAGGCCGGACCTGAAGATCCGGCCTTTTAAACAGTCAATAGAAATATAAGTTTGTTTTATGCCTTGCCGATCCTGAACATTTTTGTCCCGCATGAAGGACAAACACCCTGATTCGCCGGTTTGCCGTTCTTCATCGTAACAGCTTTGGGATTCTTCATCTCCTTCTTACCACGACACTTCATGCAATATGCTTGCATCAAAAACCTCCTTTAAATATTTATGTTGAAGCATAGAACACATATAGCTTAAATGTCAATACTTTTTTCAAGCTATATTTTGTATTTAATTAATGGGATAGTACCAAAGTCCTGTATAAAATTGGTCTTTGTATATTTCTACTTACCTCAATCAATAGATTACAGTGACTCAGGAAGACCATTTCTCAGCCAGGTCGCCTATACCTGGCAACTTGAATTTTTGACCCTGGTAAGCTTTTACCATGAGTATTATCCAGAGCACGACAGCGACAATCCATATTACCCAGTTAACAAAGGGTATAAAACTGAGGATCGCGCAGGCTCCGAACGTAATAATAGACTGCATGGCATGGAACTTTACGAAGTGGCTTTCCTTTTCTATCAGGAAGAATATAAGTCCCGTGATCCAACCGACGACATAACACAGCAACCCGGCAACATTCTCTTCAAGCCCCGTCGAAGATTTTGCCATATGACCAGACCTCCTCTATTTTTTATTTATCAATAGAATAAATAGTTGATTTAATATTTTTTACCACCGGCTCTGACTGCCAGGAATACCACCGCCACCAGCAAGATACCGCTGGCTATGATAACCACCCACGCCCAGGCCGGAGTCTCCCCGGCAGATGCGACAGGCACTTGCTGAGTCAACTGTTTCGGGGCAGACTCAGTATGGAAAGTGAATAAAGAACTGGGATCGCTGGGTATCGGTTCTACAGCCATGACCTGCCAGAAATAGCTGGCGTCGTATTCTAAAGCTTCGTTTAAAGCATATGACGTAGTTGTGGTAAATGCTTCGACAACTATGTTTTGGAGCTGTGAGTCTCTCGCAAGTACAAACCGGTATTTTGTCGTGCCCGGGTAGCCTGACCAGCTGAAAGAAACCGGCTTAACAGGACAACCGGGGCATCCATTTGCCGGGTTAAAAGCCTGGATGCCGTAGTAATCTGTTCGAACGGGAAAACCAGGCTGTACAGTGAATGGTTTGGCATCGGACCATGGACTGATGGCATACTGTCCTGTCGCGGCCCGTGTAGTGCGGGCCCTCCAGTAATAGGTATGCCCGGCTTCAAGTACACCAGGGGCAATCCATGCCGCCGGGCTGTTCATATTGAAGGCATCCATATTCATCGGGATGGATCCTGTCACAGCAGCGATAGCAACACTGTTGTTGACCGCCGGGTTGATCCTCTGGGTGAAGTTCCTATCTCTGGCAATCTGGATTTCATAGCCAGTGGCCAGGCATAGCTGCTCCCAGGTCAAATCAATTTCAGCATTCCTGCCGGTTACAGGGTCAAAGCCGATTATATCACCCGTCTCTACCATAGCCGGATTTACAGATAAAGTTATATACCTCTCCCTGATCCCTGCCCCGTTGCTTGTAGTGATTCTATATGTTGTTGTGTATGGTGGAGATACGCGCGCTTCCCCCTTTGAGGAGACTTTTCCAATGTCATGATCAATAGTGACAGATAAAACATTATCAACATCCCACAATAACGTCGCGGAAGAACCAGCATCAATAATAGCAGGAGATACCCTGAAATCAGATATCATGGGTAAACCGTTTGAAGCCGGTGCTGCATAAACTGTGGCTGAGATGCTGAAACCGGTAACAACGATCAGAGCAACCAGTAAAAAACGGGCAAATATATAAGTGGCTGCCGTTTTAAATATTTTATATAAACGTCGCATTTCAGTTAACCTCGAACTACGCCCTATAAATAATATATACCATTTGCCCAAAAATTTATACTATTTCCGGGTGGCATTCACCCTCTTCAGATAGTCATTGTATTCCGTCAGTTTCACAAGAACCCTGGCTGCCCGTTTGCCTGATGTATAATCGTAATGGTCTCCCACAAGCTTGACCTGCTCCTCTGTAAATGTGGTGGTGATTACAGGTTTCCCGTAGCTTTCAATCCATTGGCTCACCAAAACCCTCATAAGCCTGACAAGCAGCTCGTTAATAATCTCAACCCGGGTCTTACCGCTCCTGCTCAAAAAAGCTTTACCACTGGTAAGCCCTAATAAAACATCAATAAAGGCATCGTCGATTTTGCCGGAGTGCCGCGCCGTGATAAGTATCGTTGCCAGGTCTTCAATTTCCATATTGTCCTGCATCCCCAGTACCATTCCCAGCATCCCGATCAATGTCCTGATTCCAGCTTCTATTTTATATACGTTTTCAGATTTTATGTCTTCGATAATAGGAATAATAGCCTGCAGGGCAGCATCCCTCTGTGCCAGTTCTTCCGGTTTCATTTTAGCGTCTTGCTCGGAACGCTGCTGAATAATAATCGAACCGAAAAGGGTGAACCCGCCAAAACCCATGAAGATTAACGAGTCGACGGTTTTAATCTCGAGCAATCTGGCCGGTGCTGTTAAATAGGCTATGAAATTCCTGTCACCCGCAGGATCAACGGGGTTTCCATGACTCCACCTGGGTGGGAATATCTTATCCAGCTCCTCGATGGTTTTGTCCGGTAGTTTCATAACATTCAGGCCGTCTTCCTCACATGCTTCCGCGCAAAGCACGCCGTAGCTTCCTCCAGGCGTAATGATTGCCACATTACGGCCTTTCGGCAGCGGTTGTGTCAGGAAACCGATAGCAACGTCAAGCATCTCCTCTGGACTTTCCACCCGGGTCGCTCCCATCTTCTTAAACGCCGCATTGTAGATTTCATCGGTACCGGCCATAGCTCCCGAATGCGACCTGATGGCATTGGCTGCTGCCTGTGTCTTACCCGGCTTCAGCACAATCACAGGCTTCCTGGGTGTAACTTCCTCGACAATCTTCATGAACCTGGCGCCATCGTTAAGTCCTTCAATGTATGTAAGTATTACCTTTACTGCAGGGTCTTTGCCGAAATACTCGATATAATCTTCTATCTGGATATCAGCAGTGCAACCGCAGCTCACATAGTGATGGAAGCCCACGCCACGTTCATAGCCCGCCACCACCACCGCAGCCCCCACATTTCCACCCTGCGATACGAAAGCAAGAGGCCCATCCCGCACAAGTAATGGCATCATAAATGCACCGAGGTTAGATGATGCGCTCCAGTACCCCATGCAATTAGGCCCAATGAACCTGATGTTTCCCTTTTGAGCTATCCGGAGCACTTCATCCTGGAGCTTTTTCCCTTCGGGACCGGTTTCAGCAAAGCCCGCAGATATGATGACTGCCGATTTGACTCCTTTTGTAACACAATCTGCCATCGCCTCAGCCACGCGTTCAGCCGGTATGGTAAAAACCGCCATGTCTACGGGATCGGGTATATCTGTTACCCGTTTATATGCTTTGAGTCCCAGTATCTGCTCTTCGTGTACATTGACCGGATAAATGGGCCCTCTGAATGTGTTAATTAAGCTAGTTGCAGTAGAGAAACCCCACTTATTACGGTTATTGGTCGCGCCGATATGGGCAACCGTCCTGGGGTTGAATAGCGGATCCAGCTCTTCCAAGATACTACGATACATCGCACTACTTCCTTAACTCTTAAGTATCCACAAATTGAAGGAACTCGAAATAAAAAATGCCTTGAGGTTCAAAGCATCATGATATATAATAACACCTCAACAAACACCACTCAAATTCGACGGTCGATCAGTTATTTATTCTTATGTGAAGTATACCGGTGTTTGTAATGCTATACAAAAGGAGCTGCGAATGATCAAAACGCGCATGACCGAACTTTTCGGCTGCAAACACCCCATCATGCTGGCAGGCATGAACTGGGTTACCACACCGGAACTTGTCGCAACTGTCTGCAACGCGGGGGGGTTGGGTATCTTTGCCACGGCCAGGTGCACACCCGAAGAAACCAGGAAGTATATACGCGAGATCAGGAGCTTAACCGACAAACCGTTCGGGATAAACCAGATACTGATACTGGGCAAGGTTGCACAGGATACAATCCAGGTAGCCATCGAGGAAAAAGTACCTGTAATTAACTATACGCTGGGCAAACCCTGGTTCATAGACCAGGTGCACGCTTACGGTGGCAAGGTGATAGGGACAACGGCCTTTGTAAAACATGCCATAAAGGCCGCCCAACTGGGCTGCGACGCGATTATTGTTACAGGAACTGAGGCTGCAGCGCACGGTGAAGAGGCTTCAACGCTGGTCATGCTTCCCATAGTCGCCAGCAAGGTGAATATACCTATAATATCGGCAGGAGGCTACGGCGACGGCAAGGGGCTGGCTGCAGCGCTTGCACTCGGCGCCAGCGGTATATCCATGGGAACACGCTTTGCCCTGACAAAGGAGAGCATTGTACACGATAACTTTAAACAACTGTGCCTCAAAGCCTCAGAAAACGATACAATTGTTAGTGATAAGTTCGATGGCATGCGCGGTCGTGCTTTGAAAACACCC
>Ga0315289_10001621_pt1 | contig 35074 bp, 32 predicted proteins | sample YL17G11_40_MG_FD_203452 | JGI IMG/M metagenome (GOLD analysis project Ga0315289, IMG submission 203452) | Sediment microbial communities from Yellowstone Lake, YNP, Wyoming, USA - YL17G11_40 | ecosystem: Environmental > Aquatic > Freshwater > Lake > Sediment | place: USA: Wyoming | collected...
TTTTTTTTAGTGCATTCCCGTCTAGCTTTTGCTACCTTGCTTTTTCTGGGGATTTTATTCTCAACCGCCTTTACTTTTGCTCAAAGCGCCTTACCGGGGGATTTTCTTTATCCTGTAAAAAGGGTCGTTGAAAAAGCCCAAGCGGTTTTTGTTTCAGAAAAAGACAAGCCAACGGCTCAATTGGAATTGGTTAATAAAAGACTAGAAGAGCTAACCCAGATTGCTCAATCTAATCAGGCTCAAAAATTAGCGCCGGCTATTAATGAATTTCAAGCTAGTGCTTCCCAAGCAGCCAAAGACATAAAAAGGACCAGTGGTACCAAAAAAATAACCAAAGAAGTGGTGGAGGAAACAAAAAAGCTGGCTCAGAACAAACAAAAAGTTGAATCTCTGGGTGTAATGGTAGGTGATAGTGACGAGTTGGATGAGGCCTTAGCTCAAGTAGTAGAGAGTCAAATCAAAGACCTAGAAAAAAGAACGCTTTCTGTTGAGCAGCAAGAAACTTTTGAAAAAGTGAAAGAAAACTTTGAGGCTAAAAAATTTAGTGAAGCGCTAGAAATGATTTTATCTCTAAATAATTCTAACTCCAGCGGAAACAATTCTACAGACGAAGGGAATTCTAGTGCAAAATAGTTTTTCACCCCGCACCATCCCGCTAAAGCGGGAGCTACGGGGTAGGCAGTTAACATTCCAGATTTCCACAGTTTCAGCTATTGACGGACTTCATAATCATAATATGATAGAATTAAATAATTATATTTTAAAAATGAGAAGATCGTTAGACCTTAGCTTTTTGGATGATGCGCAGCGCGCAAAATCATATGGTTTATATCCAAAAGGTCAAGGTTGGTCGATAACGACTAAAATAAATAATAATTTAATTTAAAAAGAAAACATAGAAAAATGAACAAATTAATGAAAAAAATTGTTGCTATAGCTACTATCGCAACTGTTTCTGTTTGGTTGATAGGTCCGGGCGCAGCCCAGGCTGTTACTGCTGCAGATTTGCAAGCTCAAATTGACGCTTTGTTAGCCAATTTAGCTACTTTGCAATCTCAGTTAGCTGCTTTGGGCGGCGGAACTGCCGCTGCTTGTACCTTTACTCGCGCTCTTTACCCTGGTGTAACCGGAACAGATGTACAATGTTTGCAACGGTACTTAAATGGATCAGGACATCCGGTAGCTGCTTCAGGAGCTGGTTCTCCTGGAAACGAGACAACCTACTATGGCTCTCGTACAACAGCTGCTGTTAGTGGATGGCAAACAGCTAACGGTGTTGCTTGCGGAGCATACTGCGGTTACTTTGGTCCGATTTCTCAGGCTAAATATACTGCGTTAGCAGGCGGAGGTGGTGCAGTTTGTGGTAATGGTGTCTGCCAAGCTGGCGAGACTCACACAAGCTGTCCAGGAGATTGTCCAGCCACAACTTGTGGCAATGGAACCTGCGACACTGGTGAATCTAATAACACTTGCCCAGCAGATTGCCCAGCCACAGCTTGCACAGCAGAAGGTTCTTTCAGTGTAGTCCTTTCTGCTAGTCCGGTTAATAGAACAGTAAACGCTGGAGCAGGTATTGAGGCTTATGGCATAGATGTCACAGCTAATAATTCTGACATGACTATTGGTAGAGTAGACCTTCGAGCAATTGTACAGAATGCCTGGACAGGTGTAACCGAAAACCCCGGCAACTTTATCTTGGGGATTAAGGTTTATGACACATCTGTTTCAGATGCCAACCTTAAAAAGACAATTACAAGCCCTGTTTTCACTCAGGATGCAGCCGGCCTTTGGTATACCCAGCTCGGCGATCTTAACTTTGTTGTTACAAAAGGAACTACAAAGAAACTGTTAATAGTAATTGATACTGGTACAACCATTGACCAGAACAGAAACATAGTCATTGGTACTTACCCACAGACTGCTACTTCGGGTATAAGAGCAAGAGATTGTAAAGGTATTGATAATTATCTTGGTTTAACAGTTAACAGAGTTCTTACTGTTCAACAGCCAGGTGTTGCGACTGTAACCGTTACGCAGGCTTCTGACAATCCTCTTAGTAATAACATAAAAGCCGATGCGATAAATGGCGTTCAGACAAATGAGGCCTTGCTTTCATTGAATGCTAAGGCTACAGCAGGTAGTGCTGCATTATTGAGATTGGAAGTTAATTATGCCTCATCAGCTAGTGCATCAGTTCTTCCATCAATACTTTATTTGTACGATGGAGATACATTGGTTGCTTCAGCTTCTCCCGGTGGAACAGTCACCCCTGGTGTAGGGCCTAACGGTGGTACTGCTACATTCGAGAACTTCGTGTTGCCTCTTACCCAAGATGTAACAAAGAACTTGAAAATTAAGGCAAATTGGGCTGCAAGCCTTGCCTTTGAAAGCGGTGGAGCTGCCTTCACGCTAAATGTTCCTGTAGGAAATGCGGTTAACTTACTTACCGGTGTGTATCAAAGAGCTAATGGCCAGCAGCTTGGAATAGTAAATCTCGCTCCCGTCGTTTCTAACCAGATGTGGATATCACAATCTGGTTTGAAATTAACTTTTGTAAGCGGAACTGCTACTTATGCTTCTAGTGGTGGTAATGTAGCAGGAGTTGGTACAGCAACTGGGACCATTGTGTTTAAAGTAAAACCATTTGGAGGAACATTATGGGAACCTGCTTATGCTTCAGGAGCCACAAACGCAACCGTACCAGTAGTATCAAGCGGTATGCTTGTAAGAATTGAGGGTCGGTGGTTAGCATCAGCAGGTGACGAAATTTATGCTAGCGGCGCTCAAATAGCAGTTGCCCGCGATCTCCAGAGTAGTTTAGGAGTTGGCCAGAATATTCCTGAAGATACAGAAGATACAGTAACCGCAAAAATGACCGTTAGTACTGCCGGAGAACTTGGTGCTTTTGCCGGTAACGTAAGATTTAAAGTGGAAGATATCTGTTCTAGTGTTGGTGGAACGTTAATGTGTCAAGGTTCAGGCGGTTATGGAGGCGCAGTTGCAACAGGATTTCCAACGGGAAACCTGACAGATAATTGGGTTACTAATACTGTATATATGGTGCCGTAAGGTATTTTCTTTTCCTTGTGAAGAACCAGAAATCCCGCTTTCTGCGGGATTTTTTGGTTGTTTAAAAATATTATCAAAATATTGTATTTATTCTTTTTATTTAGTATTATGTATTATATTAATAATAAATTAAAATATTCTAAAGATTATTATGAACAAAAAAGTTTATATATTATTAGCCATCACGATTGCCATCTTAATTGGCGCAACCTATTACTGGAATTTTTTAAAAATGAATCAAAAAGACAGCCACGGATGTCTTGTTAATAAAAGTTATTCCTGGTGCGATTTTAAAAACAAATGCATAAAAGAGGGAGAAGAAGACTGTAACTTAACCCAAGATTGGATTTTAAATGAAGCAAAAAAAATAATAGGATTGAATCTTAACTTAATGCCAAACCAAACAATTAAATGGAAGACGAAAGACGGTGATTTAGCCTTTTCTGCAAAAGGTTATTATTATTCAGATCTGTTAAATTCAGAGAAAATCATAAAAGGATTTGAAAATTTAGATAAATTTTTAAATGAGATTGGTTTAAAAATTGATTCTAATAATCCGGCAATAGCCAGCGACAAAGAAGATAATGTAAAATACAGCAAAGAAAAAATTATCTGTGAGCTGAAACGAGCTGATAACCCTAATGATACCTCTTCTTTAAGTATATTCTGTGGCAATATAGACGATAAATTATGTAGTTTTAATTCGGATTGCGGAAGGAAATGTAGCTCTGATTCTGATTGCGATTTTGTTGTTGATGGTTGCAGAAAAATAATAGTATGCCGCGCCAAAGGTTATAAGTTTTATAACGACTGTACAAATCCAACTTCTAATGTAAGCGAACTTGATGTAAGTATTAATAGTTGTTTATGTTTGGAAAATCAGTGTGTTCCTAAAAACGAAGAACTCCGCGACAAAAACTGATCGGATATTAAATGAACCAAGGCATAAAAAGAAAATTTTATTTCGGCGACGAGAATACCCCGCAGCTTACTACAATTGGGATGAAAGCCGCCGAAAGAACTTGTCCCGTTCGCAACGGGATACCTCGCCGCTTGTGGCGGGGAGGGGTTCATTTTGTTGTAATCGGCATAATTATATTAGGAGGCTGTTTTTTTTCTTCAAATACTTACTCCGCAGCTCTAGGGGAGAATAAAAATTTTTATATAGATCCTACATATGACTTTTCTAGTAGAGAAGAAACAACCGCAACCTTGGTAAATATAAGCAATAGATTGTATTTTTATGTTGATAATTCCATCTGGGATAATTTTTCTTCCACCGAGAAAAGTGAGGCAAACAAAAATTTGTCTTCTTTGGCAGATGAATTTGATAAAAATATATACCCCACTTTAACCTCAAATTATGGTTCAGAATGGAAACCTGGGATTGATAAAGACGAGCATATTACGGTTCTAATTCATCCTATGAAGAAAAACCGGGGAGGGTATTTCTATTCAGGGAATGAGTATCCAAAGTTTGCAGTGGCAACTTCAAACGAAAGGGAAATGGTTTATCTTAGTTCTGATTATGTCGCAAGCCCCTTAATAAAACGGTTGCTTGCTCATGAATTTACTCATTTAATTACATTTAATCAAAAGAATAATCTTTATAATATAGAAGAAGATACTTGGCTGAATGAATCGAGAGCAGAATATGCCATCACTCTTTTAGGATATAACGATGTTTATCAGGGCAGTAATCTTCAAAAGCGAGTAGGCGAATTTTTGGCTAATCCTACAGATTCCATTACCGAATGGAACGGTTCTTCTAGTGATTACGGCGTGATCAACGTTTTTATACAGTATTTAGTTGACCATTATGGGGCTAAAATTTTAAATGATTCCTTGTATTCCAGTAAAACAGGGATTGATAGTATAAATTATGCCTTAGCAAAAAACGGATATAAAGAAGATTTTCCTCAAATTTTTACAGACTGGACAATCGCGGTTTTAATCAATGACTGTTCGCTCACCCTGTTAGATGATGAGCATCTAACGGGGGTTGGCTCAAAATATTGTTATAAAAATCAAAATTTGAAAAACCTTAGAGTGATTCCCACTAGTAATTTTCTTCCGATTAGTTCTCCAAGCACTTTATCTGTAAACTATACAACAAAAAGTTGGGCAGGCAACTGGCAGAAAATAATTGGGGGTGAGGAAACTTTAACTCTTGATTTCAATGGAGGCCCGGCTGGTGTAGTTAAAGTTCCCTATGCAATTTGCGATACCTCAAGCGAATGCTCCGTGAATTTTACAGTATTAGACAATAATAATATTGGTAAAATTGAAATTCAAGATTTTAATACTAAATATACCTCTTTAACCATTATTCCCACAATCCAGGAAAATTCTAATTCTAATTATTATTTCTCCTGGGAAATAAAAACGGTTTCAAAAACTAATGATGAAACAGAATTAATCAAACAGCTTCAAGCCAAGATTGAAGCTCTAAAATCAGAAATTGCCAAAGTCCAGGTGCAAATAAATGCTAAATTGGGCAAAAAGACTCTGATTTGCAGTAAGTTAGAAAATAATCTTTACCCTGGTTTAAAAAATAATCAGGAAGTTAGTTGTCTGCAAGGATTTTTGAAAAATCAGGGATCCATCATTTATCCTGAAGGATTAATCACCGGAAACTTCCTTTCTTTAACAAAAGCAGCAGTTGTTCGTTTTCAGGAGAAATATACAGATGAAATTCTGGCTCCTTTAGGATTAACTAATGGCACCGGTTATGTGGGGTCGATGACAAGGGCTAAAGTAAACCAAATTATTGGTCTATAGATAAATTAGGTATTTGGTTAAGGTTAAGGTTAGGATGTTTGTATTATTCGAAGTTAAGAGGTTAGGTAAAAATTATAGCTATGGATCTTCAGCAACAGAAAAAACACATTGTTAGTTTTCGAGACCTAGAAGTTTATCAAAACAGTTATAAAGCTATGCTTTTAATAATGAGAGAGATTGTGCCAAAATTACCTGAGTCAGAAAAATTTGATTTAAAAAACCAATTAAGCCGGTCTTCTAAAGCAATTCCTAGACTTATTGCGGAAGGATATGCGAAAAAACACCAGAAAGCCGGCTTTCAAAAATATCTAGACGATGCAATAGGAGAGTGTAATGAAACCCTTGTTAGTATTGAACAATGCCGAGATTTATATCCAAAATTTATAGATAATAAAATTTGTAATGAACTTATTGAGATTTACGATAAATGCGGCAGGCAATTATATAGATTAAGCGAAGCTTGGAATAATTTTAAAATAAAAGGAGGACGATTGACCTAACCTTCTTTCTATACTAACTTCTTAACCTTAACCCATCAGCAATTATTCGGATAATATCTTTAAGAAGGATTCAACGTCTTTTTTGGCTGACTCCTGGAGTTCTTTTGGTAGGAGCGGAATAATATCTAATATTTTTAGAACTTCTTCTCTCGCTTTTTGAATATCTCCTAATTCCTTATAAGTAGCGGCCAATGATGCGTGGAGTTGAGCTTTCTCAAGGGGATCAGGCGTTATGGTTATTAGCTTAGGATAAACTTCAGCTAAACCGTTATAATCATTATTCCTTATGTACATATTTACCACTTCTTGAAGAGATTCCTGTGACTCAATACCATAATTATTTTCTTTAGCAATTTCACTAAATTTTTTAAATCCTTCGTAATCTTTTTGGTATCCTTTATTCAATGCCATATACCAATAACAACGAGCATATGAGGGATTAAGATTTATGCATTCTTCCAGTTTTTCTTCCGCTTTTTGATATTCTCCCGTTATTGTATTTGTGTCCGCCCAGTCTTTCAATATCAATTGACGTTTTGGACTTAGTTGAAGAGCTTTTTCAAAATAATAATCAGCTTCATCTTCTAATTTTTTCGTTTCTTCATTTAAAATAAAAACATTTTCTGTTTTACTATTTTTTTCCTTTATTAGAATATTGGTATATTCCCCTATTAAAATCCAATTTGTGACGTACTGAGGATTTTTTTCTATATTTTTTTTAAGTATTTGGATATTTTGATTTGTAAGATCTTCTGGCGTTTTACCTTTTAATTTATCATTACATCCGTAAATAACGAATGTGCTTTTTTGGCCTAAATAATTGTCTATAATACTATCTGGCACCGAGGGGTAAATCTTATTGACAATATCCAGAGCTTTTTGGCAAGTTTTTTCTTGCCTGAGATCAGCGTAAGTTAAAGCCATATTCATTTCTTTATTAATGTAAAGCGGCTTTATATTGTAGATCCATACGAACCACCCAATAATTAAAAAAATAACAGTCACCAAAGGATATCTTAATTCGTAAATTTTATTAGAAAATCTATCTGTAGTTGTTTGCTCTGGTTTTTTTTCATTGCTTAAGTCAGAGCTGCTTATCAGATAAAGTGAATAACCTATTAATAGGAAAAATACTAAATAGGTAGAGACACTATCAAATGATGAGAAAAGAGCTGTTAGGTATCCTAAAAAAGTTGCCTGTAGCCCCGTACTTATTACAGCATTCTCCGGGTTTATTTTTTTTGTTTTTTGTAATTGCCAGATTAAAGTTCCAAAAAGAGAAAGGTAAATTATTAGAGCAGGTATGCCTGCCGTAATTGAAATATCAAAAATAAAATTATGGGCTCTGTCAAACCATTCTGTTAAATCATTTCCCGGAGCAATCCGTCCTATGATCGGTAAAGAAGGGTCATAGTATTTGTCAAATGCAACTACAAAATTTTCCGGACCATACCCTAAAATAGGTTTTTCCTTAAGGGCATTCCAAGAAACTTTCCAGGCAGACGTTCTGGCTTCTGTGATTTTTGTTCCTTCAAATAAACTTAAAGTTCTATCTAATGGTTCGGAAATAAGGGGCGGAAGTTTTTGATAAACATATAAATGATTATCTAAATAAACCTTTGATAAATACATTCCAAAGATTGCAGCTGCAATTAAAACTCCGACATATATTTTTATTTTTGTTTTCTTGGGATAAGCAAAAAGAAAAAATAAAAAACCAATAAAGAGCCCTAAATAAGTTCCTCGCGTCTGAACTAAAAAGATAGAGGTAAAAAGAAATAGGAAAACAGAAGAAAAATAAAGAATTTTTTTGAAACGACTTTTTGTAATTATTCCAAAAGAAAATGACAAAAAAGTTACCAGTAATAGATATATTGAAAGTAAAATAGGATTACCCATCACAGATATTGGCCTATCTTTAAAAGGAATAAGATATTTACTAAAGATGCCGAATTTTTGGATAAAAGCAATGACACAGACAAAAAGACTTATAACTATTAAAAAATCTAAAAGTTTTTGCCAATCATTTTTCCTGATAATTAAGAAAGCCAGAATTGCTAAAAATATATAGAAAGAAAAATTAATGAAACCTCCGTTTCTGTTAGGGTCTCCCCATAAACTAAAATGTTGGTTGACAGAGAAAATTGTTGCCAGTAAATAAATTAAAAATAAGGTAATTAATAAGTAAAAAAGACTAGAGACTGACGCTATCTTGGTTTTGATAGAGGATAATTTAGTCTTTTTAAAGATAATCTCCCATAGGAAAAAAAATATTATTATAGAGAGGATTATCCTAAAAAATATTGCCTTGCCCCAATCATTAGGCATGGACCAAAGAGAGAAGACGTTGAGAATTTGTAGTGAAATTAAAAAAAAGCCAACCGGATAAATCCAGTATAGATCAAATTTAAGAGAAATTTTGTCCTCATTTCGCATATATTCTAAATGGTATAAGAATTGGATTGAAAAGTCAACCCAAATAACAAAAATAGCAGGAAACGTGGACCATAATGACCCCCCTTGACACCATTTTTGGGAGGTTTATTATGAAAACATAAGTTCTTACTAAAACATATGGAAAAAAAAATAAAATCAAACGAAGTTTATACAACAAAAGAGGTTCAGGACTATTTAAAAATAAGCAAAAGCACATTAAAGCGCTTGCTTAAAGGAGGGATTATTAAAGCCAACAAAGTTGGAGGCCAATATAGAGTTTTAGGCAGAGAGATTTTAAGCTTGATTTCCCCCGAGGTCGAAAAGCGAGCCTCTGACGTTTACCAACAGATTAAACAAAAAACAAAAGAAACCATTGGAAAATGGTAATTTTTTATACTTATGCGCTTAGAAAAATTAATCAAAAACAAGAAAGCTAAAATTGCCATTATTGGAATGGGATATGTCGGAGTTCCTCACACTGTTTTAATAGCAAAAGCTGGCTTCTCCGTATCCGGAATTGATATTCAAAAAAAGAGAGTCGATAGTTTAAATAGGGGTAAGTCATACATTGGAGATGTTAATAATAAAGATCTAAAAGAGATAATTAAGAATAAGAAATTCCACGCCTTCAATAATTTTACAATATTGAAAGATGCTAACATTGTTCTTATTTGTGTTCCTACCCCCTTGGATAAAAATAAAATTCCAGATATTTCTTATATTCGGAATTCTGTCAAAGAAATTCAAAAAAGATTACACAAAAATCAACTCATCATTCTTGAAAGCACTACTTATCCTGGAACAACAGAAGAAGTTATTCTACCGCTACTTGAGAGAACTGGTCTGAAAGTGGGAAGAGATTTTTATTTGGCTTTTGCCCCAGAGAGAATTGATCCCGGCAATGAAATGCCACTTTATGAAATCCCGAAGGTTGTTGGAGGCATTACCAAAAAATGTACAAACTTAACTAAACTTTTTTATGGCCAATTTTTAAAAAATGTCTACCCTGTTTCATCTCCTAAGATTGCCGAAATGGCAAAGATTTTAGAAAATACTTTCCGTTTAGTGAATATTTCAGCAATTAATGAGTTAGCTCTTTTATGCGGTAAAATGGGTATAGATATTTGGGAGGTGATTGAGACATCAAAAACAAAGCCTTATGGCTTTATGCCATTTTATCCCTCACCCAAAATAGGCGGCCATTGTATTTCTGTCGATCCATTCTATCTTTCTTGGAAGGCAAAAGAATATAATTTTTGGCCAAGATTTATTGAATTAGCCGGTGAAATTAATGAACAAATGCCACATTATGTAGTAACCATGGTAAATTACGTCTTAAATAAAAGTAAAAAAACGATTAATGGCTCTAGAATTCTTATATGGGGCGTAAGTTACAAAAAAGATATCGGTGATATTAGAGAATCTGCTGCGCTAGAGGTAATCCCAGATCTTTTAAGAAAAGGGGCAAAAATAGATTATTTCGATCCCTATATTGAAGAATTGAAAGTTAAAAATAAGATTTTAAGATCGATTCGATATTTTCCAGCGGCTCTTAAAAATTACGATTTAGTTTTAATACTAACTGACCATTCAGGGTTCGATTATGACGAGGTAGCCAATAAATCAAAGTTAATTGTAGACACAAGAAATGCAATAAAATCAAGAAAATACAAAAACGTTTCTTGGCTATAATATTTTAGTTGAAGATGAAATTTTCAATTATTGGTACAGGGTTTATATTTCCCGCTCATGTTCAAGCAATAAGGGATGCAGGCGGCGAGATTCGAGATATCGTAAATGATGTTCATGGCCAGGATATTTGGAAAAGTATAGTCAAAAATACCGACGCAGATTGTATCGTAATATTAACTCCCAACGATCTTCACTTTGATATGGCAATGTTTTCAGCTGGGAATGATAAGATAGTTCTTTGCGAAAAACCTTTAGTCATTAAATCAGAACACGCAAAAGTTTTGGCAGAAAAGCCGAATATTTTTACTGTGTTGCAGTTAAAATATCATCCCCTTGTGGAAGAAATTAGAAAGGCGATTTCAGGTAGACAAAAAAACGAAATCGAAATGAGCATTTTTTTTAAGAGAGGTGAAGACTATGCCAATGGGTGGAAAGGGGACAAGAAAAGATCTGGCGGTTTTCTTTTCAACTTAGGAATTCACTATTTTGATTTACTTTTATACCTATTTGGCGATGTAAAAAAGATTGAAACAAAGATGATTAAAGAGAAGATAGTTAATGGCTTAACTGACGCAGAAGCAAGAGGAACTATAGAAGGGGAAAATTATATTTGTAATTGGATTATTGGGATAAACAAAAAGAACAATGGGGAGATAATAAAAAAACGGGAATTTATAATAAACGGCGAATTTTATAATTTTTCTTCTAAAGACAGTCTAGCAGAAGAGAATTTGCATAAATTTGTCTATCAAGATTTATTAGTCAAAAAAGGAATTACTCCCCTAGAAGCTTTAAAATCAATTGAATTAATAGAAAGACTTTATGACTCCTACAAAAAATAAATTTTGGGCGCATCCAACAGCTGAAATCCAAAAAGGAGCAAAAATTGGGAAAGACACTAAAATTTGGCAAAATTGCCAAGTTTTAGGGGGAGCAAAAATTGGTAAAAATTGTACGATTGGACATAATTGCTCTATTTGGCCTAAAGCCAGATTGGGTAACGGGGTAAGAATGGAATCAAATACAGATGTCTGGAACTTTGTCAATTTAAGGAATTATGTTTTTGTTGGGCCATCAGCTGTTTTTACAAATGATCTTAATCCCCGGGCAAAATATCCGAAGTCAAAATATCCCGAATACGGAAAATGGCTGCCAACCTTAATTAAAGAAGGCGCAACAATTGGAGCTAATGCTGTAATCGTTTGCGGAAATACTATTGGTAAATGGGCAATGGTTGGAGCCGGGGCAGTTGTTACAAAAGATGTGCTTGATTATGCAATTGTCGTGGGAATTCCAGCGAGAATTATGGGTTTTGTATGTGAATGCGGAAATAAAATTGAGTTCAAGAGAAATAAGGCATTCTGTAAAATTTGCAGAAGGAGATACGTTGAAAAAGGTCAAAAAATTAGACAAATAGAATAATGGAGTTCATTAATCTAAAAAGACAGTATAAATCTATAAAAAAAGAAGTAGATACCGCTATCAAAAGAGTATTAAATAGCGGTAAATTTATTGATGGAGATGAAGTGACTAAATTTGAAAAGGAAGTAGCTAAATTTTGTGGTGCAAAATATGCTATTGGAGTTAATTCTGGAACGGATGCCCTTTTTTTATCTTTGAAAGCCATAGGGATTAGACCGGGAGATGAAGTCATAACTACTTCCTTTACTTTTGTTGCTACAGCCGAAGTCATTGCTAATCTAGGAGCTAAACCAGTTTTTATAGATATTAATCCTAGAACTTTTAATATTGACCCTTCAAAGATTGAAAGAAAAATTGCAAAAAGGACAAAGGCAATAATTCCGGTTCATCTTTTTGGCCAAATGGCCGATATGGATGAAATTATCAGCATTGCCAAAAAACATAAATTGAAAGTTGTTGAAGATGCAGCCCAGGCATTTGGCGCAAGTTATGAGGGCAAAAAAGCAGGTTCAATCGGAGATGTTGGTTGCTTTTCCTTTTATCCCTCTAAAAATTTAGGAGCTTTCGGAGATGGAGGAATGGTTATAACAAATAACAAGAGGTTAGCAGAGAAAACCCGACTTTTAAGAAATCACGGATCTTCGTCAAAAGACAAATACAAGAATTTAACCTTAGGAACGAATTCAAGATTAGATACTCTCCAGGCAGCAATTTTAAGGATTAAATTAAAATATTTGGACAGATGGAATAAAGAAAGAGTTAGAATTGCTGAATATTATAATAAGGAGCTAAATAAAATCGAGAATATTATAACTCCCAGAATCGCTCAAAATAGAACCCATACTTTTTATTCTTATATAATCAGGGTTAATAGTAAACTAAGAAAAAAACTAATTCAGTATCTAAAAGAAAAAGGAGTTCAGACAATGATTTATTATTCTTTACCGCTTCACCTCCAGCCAGTTTTTAAATATTTGAGATATGAAAAAGGTGATTTTCTCGAATCAGAAAAAGCCTCAAAAGAAGTTTTATCTTTGCCAATTTACCCTGAAATGGCAATAAAAGATCAGGATTTTATTATTAAGAAGATTAAAGAAGCTTGTAAATTGTAGATATATAATGTCTAGTTTTTCAAAAGATAGTTTAATAAGTTTTCTTACTGGGATTCTGGTCTTTATTTTTGGATTTTTTTCTATAATTATTATCTCAAGAGTTTTAGGTCCAGAGGGTAGAGGAATATACTCTTTAATTATTCTCATCCCAGGCATGATAATGACATTTGGGAACCTGGGTTTGGGTGCGGGAAATGTTTATTTTGTAGGAAGCAAAAAATACAAAATTGGAGATGTTGTTTCTAATTCTTTAATTTTAGCTATTTTAGTAGGATTTATTTTAATATTATTTTTTTGGGGATTATTACAGTTTAACCCTTTTCAAAAATTCATCCTGAATAACCATATCCCTTCCCTTTATCTATGGATGGTCATTTTAGCCATGCCTTTATCTTTACTTCTGAGTTTTTTCCAAGATATTATCCGAGGCAGGGGTGATATTACAAATTATAATTGGGTTAGAATATTTCAGAGCTTTATTGAATTATTGGCTATTATATTTTTTGTATTGATACTTAAAGAAAACATATTTGGAGCCGTGCTCTCAAATGTTATTGCTGTTGTCGGAGCTGCTTTATTCGTTATATTTTTAGTTACAAAGATAAACAAGCTTTATATTATTTTCAATAAAAAGTTATTGAAAGACTCAATTTCCTATGGTGGAAGAATATATCTTGCCAATGCTGCTTCCTTTTTTAGCTATCGTTTAGATATGTTTATGATAGCTTGGTTGTTGAATCCAGAAGTATCAGCTGTAGCAGTTGGGTTTTATAGTATCGCAGTTGCGATGGCTGAAAAACTATTTATGATACCTGGTGCTTTTGCCACTGTTTTGTTTCCTAAAATTTCCTCTAGTAATAACAAAGAAGCAGATAATTTTACCCCAAGAGTTGTCCGTCATACCATTTTAATTGTTTTCATCTTTTCTTTGATTTTAGCTTTTTTAGCTAAGCTATTAATTACGATTCTTTTTGGCTCTGCTTTTTTACCATCTGTCGCTCCTCTGATTATTCTGTTACCTGGTATTATTGCTTTCAGTATAGGAGGGGTGATGGCTGCTGATTTGTCAGGTCGAGGTAAACCGCAATTTGCTGTTTATTCGTCTATTGCCTGTATCGCCGTCAATTTTCCCTTAAACCTTTTATTAATTCCAGTATGGGGAATTAATGGAGCTGCTTTTGCTTCAACCGTAGCTTATTCGATAGATACTTCGATAATTATTTGGGCATTCTTAAAAATATCAAAAAGATCATTAAAGGAAGTTTTGATAATCCAAAAGCAAGATTTTCAGGATTATCTCAAAATACTTTCTAATTTTAAAAATTTCCTTCAAATAAAAAAATGATAAAGCCAAAACTCACTATTTGTTTTTTGGGAAGTGCTGAAAGTATCCATACCTTAAAATGGGCTAAATATTTTGCTGATAAAAAACATAAAGTATACTTAATTTCTTGGGCACCATTTTTAAAAGGTTATAATCCAGGCGAGATAAAACTAATTTTGCTTAAAGAGAAAATAAGAACACGAGTTTGGCCTTTTAATACATTATTAAATTTACCATTTTATTTATTCCGACTAGAAAGAATGATAAAGGAAGTTAACCCTCATATTATTCACGCCCATTATGTTACAAGTTATGGAATATTGCCAGCTTTACTTGGTTTTTACCCTTTTGTTATTACTGCTTGGGGTTCAGATATTTTAATTACCCCCCAAAAATTTTTTCCTTCAAGGTGGACAGTAAAATATACTTTAAAAAAGGCTGATTTAATTACCTGTGATGCTGAACATATGAAAGAAGAAATGATAAAGTTAGGAGCCAATCCTTCCATAATTAAAATTATTAATTTCGGGATAGATACTAAATTATTTAGTCCCAACCTAAAAGACAAAAAAGTAAAAGAAGAACTTGGAGTTTCTGGCTATAAAATTGTCATCAGTTTAAGAAGTTTGGAGAAAATTTGTGATATTGAAACATTAATAAAGTCCGCCCCCCCCGTTTTAAAGAAAGAACCAAATACGAAATTTTTAATCGCAGGCACAGGTTCCCAAGAACAAGAATTGAAAAAATTAACCGAAACTTTAAATATTAAAGAAAATATCAAATTCTTAGGTCCAATTCCGAATAATGAATTGCCGAAATATTTAAGAATATCCGACGTTTACGTTTCAACATCCTTATCAGATGCCGGAATTTCTGCTTCTACTGCCGAAGCCATGGCTTGTGGTTTACCGGTAGTGGTTACTGATACCGGGGAAAATAAAAAATGGGTCAAAGACGGAGAAAATGGGTTTTTGATTCCAGTGAAGAATCCTAAAATATTAGCTGAGAAAATTATCAATTTGCTTCGGAATGATTATAAAAGAATAGAATTTGGAAGGGAAAATAGGAAGATAATCGAAGATAGAAATGATTATTACAAAGAGATGGCAAAAATGGAAAGTATTTATTACAACTTAATTAAAAAATGATTTTATGAAATCAGTTCTATTTAAAATTTTAAACTTATTTAAAAATACAATAACTAAGATTGGTATAAATAGACATACACCGGGCGTAGGGAGGATATACGACTTTTTAATTAGAGGACTCTGGCCGTATAAGAGTATAATTGAGATTCAGGGAAGCAAAATGTATCTTGATATAAAGGATGAATCTTTATGTATGCGAAAAACCTTTGAAGGTTATGCCGCTAATCTAATTCACGAGAAAAGCACGACTGAATTATTTAAAGAAAATGTTAAAGAAGGAAATATTGTCGTTGATCTTGGGGCAAATATCGGTTATTTCACGCTTTTAGCGGCAAAACTTGTCGGGCCTCAAGGAAAAGTTTTTGCCTTTGAACCGGAGCCGAGAAATTACAGTTATTTGGTTAAAAATATAAATTTGAACAATTATAACCAAGTAATCGCCTTGCAAAAAGCCGTTTCCAATCAAAATGGCAAAACAAGGTTATACATTTGCGATTACGACTCTGGCCATCATACTATTAATAAATATGAAGGAGTGGAAGCTTATAGTCGGGGTCGCTTCACGGAAAAACACTCAATCGAAATTGAGACTATAACTTTAGATAGTTTTTTAGCGGAAAAGACGGACCATATTGATGTTATAAAAATGGATGTTGAGGGGGCAGAAATGCTTGCTTTAATAGGTATGAATAGAACGCTTAAATCAAATCGAGATATAAAGATGTTCATTGAATTTTTCCCGCTATTGATAGAAAAAATGGGAAATTCTCCGAAAGAATTTATTCACAAACTTTTGGAATATTATAGATTTTCAATATTTGTAATTCCCGATGACTATAGTGCGCGACAAGGCAAAATGATGGAGATTGAAAATATTCAAAATCTTATGGATATTTGTAAAAGAGAAAAAGATCATGTTAATTTATTTTTAACCAAGCCTTAACTTTTAACTAATATATTTAATATGAAAGAACTTCATCCTCTAGACTTCATAAACAAAGTCGAGCTTAAAAAACGGAAATATAGACCCTCCCACTATAAAATAAATCAGGAATTGCAGAAATTAGAAAAAGCAAGGATTTCAGGATATAACCAAGCTGTTGATGACTTAAATAATCTAAAAAAGCAGCTACTTCAGGAATACAGAAATTCTTTTTCTAATAAAGGAATTGGAACAGAAATGATTACAATTCAAGGTAAAGGCCTTATAAAATACTATATAATGAAGGGTAATGATCAAGCTGCTGCGTTTGTAGAATTTTTGAATATATATGTATATCCGGAATATAGAAATAAAGGATATGGTTCAAAATTAATAAAACTCTTAGCGCAAGAAGCAAAGAGGAGAAATATAAGTTGTATTTACGTGAAAGTGTCCAAGCACAACCAGTTGTTTAAGAATTTTTTAAAGAAAAATGGCTTCTTTCATTATAATAAGAAAGAACTTTGGATAAAAAAAATATGGAGCATATCTGTTTTAGCCCATTCGGCAAAAAATATTGTCACAAATAAACTTTCCCCGAAATAAGGGTAAATTTTATATCACGATTTCATTATGAAAAAAGTTTTGATAATCAAAAATTTATTTCATGCTTCTCCGAGAATCCCGGGAAGGGCTAAATGGTAAAAACTTTTGCTGATATTTTAGATCAAATAATAGAAAAAAATGGTAAATAGAAAAAGAGAAATTAGAAAACTTTGCCCTTTATGCGGTAAAAAAATAGAAGGAAACGAATTTGTTCTTGGCGGGACTACTATCCGGTGTTCAAAATGCTCTCTAGCGTTTAATTATCTTTTACCCCATATTAGCTTAGATGAAAGATGGGAAAATTATACATTTGATCAAGGGGTAACCGAATATGATTTAGCTAGAGTTCCCTTTTTTGAATGTCTCTGGAAATATATTTGCCAACTTATTAAAAAGAATAATGGACGTTTGCTCGATTTTGGCTGTGGTCGGGGAATTTTATTAAGAACCGCTAAATTAAATAACTGGCAGGCCGAGGGGATAGAAACCTCTGAAAAAATATCTAAAATCGCGGAAAACTATAGTGGTTGCAAAGTGTTTGCTGACAGAATTGAAAATTTAGATCTTCATCCCGAAAGCTACGATGTGGTTTTGATGATAGATGTTTTCCGCCAATTAATAGACCCTTTAAATGATTTAAAAAATTGTGCGAGACTTTGTAAAAAAGGAGGAAAGATTGTTATTCGTGATCTAAACATTAATCATCCTAATTCTCTAAAGCACGTTTCGGCAAGCCAAGAATGGGATTTACAATGTTTTTCTCCAAAGACAGCAAAATTTTTTATGGAAAAGGTAGGAATAAAAAAAGTTTATTTTTTCCCTTCACCACTTTCTCTTTTAACGACGTCCTTCACAAAGAAAATTTTTAAAAATAATCCAAAAATAAATAATAAATTAATGGGAATTATTAATAGATTAATTCAGATGACATATGGTTTTACTTTTCATCACTGGTTAGCTATTACTCCGGAAATGTTAATAATCGGAGAAAAGTGAAACCTAAGATTAAATTATTATGGAGCTAAAACCCATTGAAAATATTTCTCCCAAAGAATGGGATAAAATTATTTCTCCCTTTGATAGTAAGGCAATATTTCATCAGTCGGCTTGGTTAGATTATATAGAAAAAACGCAGGGAGTAAAAAGGAGATTGTTGAAAATTGAAGAAAATAATAAAATTGTTGGTTACTTTCCTTGTTTTATTTTTAACAAAGGTTTTTTTAAAATTTTAGGGAGTCCCTGTATTGGTTGGGTTACTAATTTTATGGGGCCGGTTGTCAATAAGAATTTTGATCAAAAGGAATTTATTCATGCTCTTGAAAAATATTGTAAATCTCAAAAAATTGCCCACATTGAAATTTCTAATTTAATACTTGAGCCAATAATTATGAGAAGCTATAGATTTCATTGCAGAAAAGACATAACTTATATTATTGATCTTTCATCTGATGAAGAAAAAATGTGGAAAAACCTGCGGAGCGAGTGCCGAACATCAATTCGGAAAGCTATGAATAATAATTTAATAGTTGAAGATACGAATGATCCACGAATTATTGATGAATATTATAGCCAATTAAAAAAAGTTTTTGCGAGACAAAGATTAGTGCCAACTTATTCTTGGAGAACCCCCCAAGTTTTATTTAACTGTTTAAAAAAAGAAGATCTATTATTTTCTTTACAAGTAAAGTATGGTCAGGAGGTAATTGCAACTGGACTTTTTCCTCACGATGATAAGTGCGTTTATTTTTTTGGTGGTGCTTCACGACAAAAATTTTATCATCTCCGTCCAAATAATATTTTGCATTGGGAAGCAATGAAAATAGCTGCCCAAAGGGGAATTTTGAAATACGATATGGGAGGCGGTCTTTTTAAACAACGATTTGGCGGAAGATTAATAAAAAAATATCATTGTTATAAAAGCTATAATCTTTTTGCAAAATTTTCGAGAGAAATTTATAAATATCAATTTAGAATTTCGCAGCGATTAAAGGGAAAATTAAGATCTCAAAATTAAATGTCTTATGCGAGTAAAATTTCCTGAAAATAAAAAATTTGCTTTTAGCATTTTTGACGATACAGACAAAGCCACATTGGAAAATGTTGGGCCTGTTTATAAGCTTCTTTCTAATTTAGGAATTTATACAACCAAGAGTGTTTTTGTTTTTCCTCAGGAAGATTCAGATAATCCCGCAACTCGTGGCCAGACGCTAAGCGATCCCAAATACCTCTCTTTTATATTAGAATTACGAGATAGAGGTTTTGAAATAGGGTTTCACGGCGCTCGCGGTATAAGTTCTAAACGAGCGGATATTATAAAAGCTATTGAACATTTTAAGGAAGCCATTGGATATTATCCAAAGGTTTATGCAAACCATTTGGAAAATAAAGAGAAAATTTATTGGAACGAAAAAAGGTTTAGTCTCGGTATTTTAAAACTGCTATATAAGATTTTAACTTTTAAAAGAAATTTTGAAGAAAAATGGCGGTCTGAAGGCAATGATCCTCGCTCTGAGTATTTTTGGGGAGATATTGTAAAAAAATACATAACTTATGTTAGAAACCTTACTTTTCCCCAAATTAACACTCTTAAGATAAACCCTTCTATGCCTTATTATGATCCCAAAAAGCCCTACGTTAATTTTTGGTTTTCTTCTTCTGATGGACACGATGCTAAAACTTTTAACAAACTTTTATCTAAAGAAAATATAGATAAACTTGAAAAAGAAAATGGGGTATGCATAGTTTATACTCATTTTGCTAATGACTTCGTTGCTAATAACGAAGTCAATCCAACTACCAAATATTTATTAACTCAGCTCTCAAAAAGAGACGGTTGGTTTGCTCCTGTTTCTACAATTTTAGATTACCTTGCTTCTAAAAGAAATTTGCACACTCTTTCTTTATCAGAAAAAATTAAAATCGAAACAATGTGGTTTTTTTATAAAATACAACATGGAACATCTTAATTTTAATACAATTATTAAAGAAAAAACTGAAGATATGCCCATGGTTTCGATAATTATTCCTTGCAGGAATGAGGAAGAATTTATTGGGAAGTGCCTGCGTTCTGTGGTTAGCCAGAACTTCCCGAAAGAAAAAATGGAAGTTTTGGTTGTAGACGGCATGTCGGAAGACAAAACGCGGGAGATTATTAAGGATTACATTCAAAAATATCCTTTTATAAAACTTTTTGATAATCCAAAAAGAATTTTTGCTTCGGCAACTAATATTGGAATAAAAAATTCCAAGGGCAATTTTTTAATATTATTAGGTGCCCATGCGACTTATTCTAAGAATTACGTGGGAGAATGTGTAAAATATTTACAGGAAAATAAAAACATAGATAATGTTGGGGGGAATCTGAAATCAATACCTGCCGAGAAGACTTTTATAGCAAAAGCGATTGCGCTATCGTTAGGCGGACGCTTTGGGAAGGGGCGAGAGGGAGTAGTTAAAAACAAAGAAGTGGATACAGTTTTCGGCGCTTGTTATAAAAAAGAAGTTTTCGAAAAGATAGGGCTGTTTAACGAAAATTTAAAGGGATCCTCTGATATGGATTTTAGTTTGCGGCTAAAAAGAAGCGGTGGAAAAATTCATTTAATTCCGAATATTACATCTTTTTATTATCCTAAAACCAGATTAAAAGATTTCTTTTTTCATAACATCAAAGACGGTATTTGGGCAATATTGCCTTTTAAGTATACAAGAAAACCGTTTAAAGCTAGGCACTATATTCCTTTACTTTTCTTTTTAACACTTCCTCTAAGTATTTGGCTGTATCTGCCGGTTTGTTTCTATCACTCTGCAAAAATTTCTTTTCGCGAAAAAGATATTAGATTGTTTTTTATAATACCGATAGTCTTTGCCGTCCGCCACATTGGCTACGGATTGGGTTCGTTTTTAGGATTAATAAAGCTAATAATTTAGAATTATGAGTGGAGACCGAAAACAAGAAGAGATAGAGCTTCAAAATAAAATAAGAAGTAAGAAGCTATCTGAAGATTGCGCTGAATTTAGGCGCCTGACCGCTAACAGAAAATTCTATTCTATCACGCGGAAAGGCAATAATTTTTTAAATGATTATTTTTTAAAAAACTATGTAGATAAGAAAATATTGGATTATGGCTGCGGAGACGGTGACACTGCGGTCTCTCTAGTAAAAAAAGGAGTTGAGGTGGTGGGAATTGATATAGCTGATATTAGGATTAAAAAATGTAAAGAGCTGGCGAAAAAAGAAGGGGTAAGTAATAGAGCGTCTTTCTTTGTTATGGACGCGGAAAAAACAACTTTTCCTGACAATTATTTCGACGGGATTATCTGCTCCGGCGTTCTGCATCACTTGGACACAAAAAAGGCATTTGGCGAGTTGGCAAGAATACTGAAATCAGAAGGCAGCGTTATTTGCAACGAGCCATTGGCTTATAACCCCGTTTTCCAACTATACAGAAAGATGACTCCTTATTTACGAAGCGAATGGGAAGCCGAGCATATTTTAAGCAAAAAGGATTTTAGGCTGGTGGAAAAATATTTTGGTAAAGTTGAAAAGAAATTTTTCTATTTGTTTAGCTTGCTAGCCGTTCCTTTTAGAAACACTTTTCTATTCAAGCCAATTTTATTGTTTTTTGAGAAAATTGATTCTGTAACACTGAGTTTTCCGGGTTTAAGATGGTGGGCTTGGCAGGTTATCTTCATTTTATCTAATCCCAAAAAATGAATTCCTCGTCGCAAAAATATATATATTATCGTGGAGAATCAAAGAATATAATCTTAATAAACAAAAATCTAGATAAAGATTATACTTTTGGAATCTGGAAGCCAAAAATATACGAAATGTGGCCCCGAGGATTGTTTTTTACTGCATTGGTTGCTTGGTGGTTTTTCTATTTTTTTCGAATATTTAATAATTCTGAATATCGGATTTTTCTTATTTACTATAGGGATAAGAAAGTCGCTCACTATAGTGTAGTTTTGCCAAAGCACTTCAGGACACCATTTATGGAAAATGATGATTTACAGGTAGGTCCAGTTGGAACTGATAAAAATCATCAAAGAAGAGGACTCGCTTTTTTTACAATTCAAAAAATTATTGAATTTTATAAAGATAAAAATATTAAATTCTGGTATGTTACAAGAGAAGGGAATGAACCATCAATTCGCTTAATTGAGAAAGCTGGTTTTGTAAAATACGGAGAAGGTATTAAAAAAAAGAGATTTATTGGTGGTCTTTTTAATAATTTTATTATTGAGAAGAAATTTTGACATATGATAAAACGGCTATTTGATATTTTATTTTCATTCTTTGGACTAATACTATTATCTCCATTATTATTATTTATTGCTTCGGCATTAAAAATAAAATCGCCGGGGCCGGTTTTTTTCCGGGGTGAGAGAGTAGGAAAGGACGGTAGAAAGTTCAGGATTTACAAATTCAGGTCAATGGTAGTGGGAGCTGAAGAAAAAGGAGGGCCTTCAACCGCAGCAGACGATTCTAGGTTGACGGGCATAGGTAAATTTCTTAAGAGATTTCAGCTTGATGAATTACCCCAGCTTATTAATGTTTTAAAGGGCGAGATGAGTTTAGTGGGACCGAGACCAGAAGTACCACTATATATCAATATGATGACAGAAGAAGAAAAAAATGTTATTCTCTCTATACGGCCTGGAATGACAGATTTAGCATCTTTGTGGAATTTCAGGGAAGGAGAGATTTTAAAAGGCAGCCCTGATCCTGAAAGAACTTATATAGAAAAAATAAGGCCAGAAAAAATTCGCCTCCAAATAGAATATGTAAAAAATCGCTCATTTTTGTTAGACTTAAAGATAATTTTGAAGACAATTATAAAAATTTTCAGTTAGCAATATTCCCCTAAGGAGATGCTTCGCTTCCCTACGGGGCAGGCAATTTTCAATGGATAATCTTACAAACTACAAAAAACTCGCTCTGGAAATAAGAAAAACCGTTCTTCGCCTGATTTATCAGGTTAGGATATCGTATGCCGGATGAATATACAACAAGAAATAAAAAAGGACAATTTTTGAAAGGATATAATGGATTAATTGGTTTTAAACATTCTGAAGAAAGCAAAAGAAAAACTAGAGAGACTTTAAAGAGATTATTTGAGAAAGGAAGATTGAAGCCAGGGATTGGTAAAAAGTTTGAAAAAGGACATAATTATTACCCACGCTCTATAGAAGGAATTTTAAAGATAAGGGAAAAGATGAGGGGCGCGAGAAATCCCGCAAAAAGACCGGAAGTTAGAATTAAAATCAGTTTAAAAAAGAAAGGGAGTAATGGGCGAATTGGATTTTTGCATTCAGAAGACACAAAAAAGAAAATGAGTAAAGCGCATGAAGGAAAGAAAAAACCGTGGGCTGGTAAATTTATAACAAATGAAGGCAGAAAAAAATTAAGCGAGAATATCAAAGGAGAAAGAAATAAACTCTGGAAGGGCGGCATTTCCCCGCTTTATACTCAAATAAGAAATTTATTTGAATATCGCCAATGGCGTTCAGATATTTTGAAGAGAGATGATTTTACTTGCCAAATTTGTGGAATAAGGGGTGGTTATTTAGAGGTTGATCATTGTCCCAAAACGCGTTCTGAAATTATAAAAGAATATGATATTAAATCTACAGAAGATGCATTGGTATGCGATAGATTATGGGACATAAACAATGGCCGTACTTTATGTAAACCTTGCCATGATAAAACAAAATATGGAAGACCAAATAAAAAAATATAAAGAGATAGCGAGACAAGCGCGCGTTAAGGTGATCGAGTTGATTTGGAAAGCACAGACAAGTCATGTTGGTTCTAATCTATCGTCGATAGACATACTCACAGTTATCTATAGCATTGCCAACATAGATAAAGACCTAAAAGAAGATAGAGACAGGATAGTTATTTCCAAGGGATGGGTTGCGGCATCAGTCTATTACTTTTTAGCTGAAAAAGGAATTATACCAAAGGAAGATTTAGAAACTTATTGCAAAGAGGGGAGTGAATATATCGGGCTCGTGGAGCCTTATGTAAGGGGGATAGAGGCGGCCGGCGGGTCTATGGGTTTTGGTTTGCCTTTTGGAGTTGGATTTGCTCTTGCAAAAAAAATAAAAAAGGAAAAAGGAAAAGTATTCGTTTTAATGTCAGACGGAGAAATGCAGACAGGAACTACTTGGGAGTCAGCTTTAATAGTAGCTCATAATAAATTAAATAATTTATTTGTTATTGTAGATTTTAACGGATTACAGGCAATGGGCAAGGTTAAAGAAATTTTGAATATTGAGCCTCTAAAAGACAAATGGACGGCATTTGGCTGGGAAGTGCGGGAAATTGACGGACATAATTTTGAAGAAATAGAAAAATCATTGACCTCGCCTTCAGAAAAGCCGGTAGTTATTATTGCAAAGACCATAAAAGGCAAAGGTGTGAGTTTTATGGAGGGAGAAAATGTGTGGCATTACAAAGCCCCTTCTGATGAAGAATATCAGAGGGCATTAAAAGAATTAGAGTCAAATGGCTGAAATACTTAAACAAAAAGACACAAGAAGGGAGTTTATTGATGCCTTAATAGAGTTAGCCGAAAAGGACGATAAGATTGTTTTGATTGTTCCAGACGTAGGTTTTAATTACATAGAGGAATTCACAAGGAGATTTCCCGACAGGTTTTTTAATTTCGGCGTAACTGAACAAAGTACAATGACGATTGCCGCCGGATTGGCATTATCGGGTTTTAAGCCCTATGTTTACTCAATGATAAATTTTGTTGTTTTCCGGCCTTATGAAATGCTTAGAAATGCTGTTTGTTTGCACAACGCCAATGTGAAAATTATTGGCGTCAAGGGCAGCGAAAAATACAAATTTTTAGGTTTCAGTCATAATCTTATTGCTGAAAATGAGGAAATAAAAATTTTGGAACGTCTACCCAATCTTAAATCATTTATCGTAAAGGATCCAAAAGAAGTTAAAAATATCATTTTAGAAACATACAAAATAAATTCTCCTTGTTATATAAGAATCTGACTTCGTCAGAACCTTATTATTTGCTTCATTCATAATAAGAACCTGATTTTATCAGAACCTTGTTATTCACTTCGTTAATAATAAGAATTTAATATGCACCGCATATGTATAAAATTTCTTTTGTAAATTATCGCGTTCAATACAAAGAACTAAAGAAAGAAATAGATAAAGCCATCCAAAGAGTATTATCGAGAGGAGATTTGATTTTGAGGGAAGATGTTGAGAAATTTGAGAAGAAATTAGCTGATTTTGTTGGCGTGAAATACGCAGTTGGTTTAAACAGCGGGACAGATGCCTTATTTTTATCTTTAAAGGCTGCTGGAATCGGCAAAGGAGACGAAGTTATCACGGTTTCCCATACTTTTGTTGCTTCCATCACCGTAATAGTCCAGGCCGGGGCTAAGCCCATTTTAGTGGATGCTGGAAGCGATTTTTTAATGGATACAGAAAAGATAGAAAAAGTGATTACGAAAAGGACCAAGGCAATAATCCCTGTTTATTTAAACGGCAGAATGTGCGACATGGAAAGAATTATGGCAACCGCAAGGAAAAATGACTTGATTGTTATTGAAGATGCGGCCCAAGCATTAGGAGCTTCATTTAAAAACAAGAAGGCAGGTTCCTTTGGCCTGACTGGTTGCTTCAGTTTTTATCCTGCAAAAATTCTTGGCTGTTTTGGAGACGGAGGAGCAGTAACAACTAATAATTCTAAAGTTGCAGAGAAAATACGTCTTTTTAGAGATCACGGCCAAAAGACTAAGACCCAAATAATGTGCTACGGCTGGAACTCCCGATTAGATAATTTACAGGCAGCGATTTTAAATTTTAAATTTAAATACTTTAAAAAATGGATTAAAAAAAGAAGAGAAATAGCTAAAATTTACGAGAATGAATTGGCCAAAATGCCAGAGTTGAGGCTTCCTCCGGCTCCCGATTCAGATCCTCGATTTTTCGATGTCTTCCAGAATTATGTTTTAAGGGCCCAAAAACGGGATGAGTTGTTTTATTTTTTAAAGAAAAAAGGAGTAGAGACGTTAATTAAAGATCCTGTGCCTAATCACTGGCATAAAGGCCTATCGCTATCTCATTTTAAGCTTCCCCATACAGAACAATTAGCTAAAGAGGTTATTTCGCTTCCTATGTATCCTGAGTTGACTAATAGGCAATTAGATTATATAATAAATTGCGTCAAGAAATTTTATGCCCCGTAGGAAATAATTTTATGCTTAATCTCGCTCAAAAAGGAAGAAAACTTCCGTTTCTAATAGTCGACATAATTTTGATCGCCCTTGCTATATATTTAGCATTCTTTTTAAGGTTTGAAAGTCAAATACCAGCCAATTATTTACCGACTATTTTAGGGATGATTATTATTGCTTTGATAATTTCTGTCCCAATTTTTTATTTCTACGGTCTTTATTCTTTTTCTTGGTCATATGTGAGTACTAATGAATTAATATCGCTGGCTAAAGCTGCAGTCTTAAGCTTTTTATTTTTTGGTGCTTCAACCTTTATCTTACGAGACCAAGAAATTTTCCAGGGGTTTCCACGTTCAACTCTTATTATAAGTTATTTCCTGATTTTTTTGTTTTGTGGTGCGGCTCGTTTCTCAAAAAGAATATATCTCCAAACTCTTCAGAAAGGAGCTATGGGAGAGAAAGAAAGAACTCTAATCGTTGGAGCTGAAGATGCCGGTGAGCAGATTTTGAGAAGTATTTTAGCTTCAAAGAATAGTCTATATTTCCCAGTCGGCTTTGTAGATAATAATCCTGTAAAACAAGGAGAATTAATTCACGGCGTTAAAGTTTTGGGAAAAATTGACGATATCCCTCTTATAGTTGATAAGTCCGACATTAAAGAGATGATTATCGCTTTATCTTCCGGAGGAGCCGAAGCCATTAAAAAGGCAGTTGAAACAGGAAGAAAGGCGGGAGTAAGAAAAATTAAGATTATTCCATCAGTTGCCGAGATTATTAATGGTAAGGTTTCCGTTGCTAATATACGAGAAGTTCAAATAGAAGATTTATTACAGAGGGAACCAGTTTCTCTAGATTCAGTATCTATCGGAAATTTTATTTTTGGGAAATCAATTTTGGTTACAGGAGCCGCAGGTTCTATTGGTTCTGAGCTTTGTCGCCAAATTGCTAAATTTAATCCATCACAACTTTTATTATTAGATCAAGATGAGACTGGTATTTTTAATATTTCAGAAGAGTTAAAATATAACAATCCAAAATTAAATTTTATTCCAATAATCTCTAATATCCAAGATAAACTAAAAACCGAGAAAATCTTTAATGAATTCCATCCTGATATTGTTTTTCACGCAGCTGCTTACAAACATGTTCCTTTGATGGAGGAAAATCCTGATGAGGCAGTAAAGAATAATATTTTTGGCACTAAGGTTATTACGGAAGCTTCGTTGAAATCTGGAGCAGAAAAGTTTATTTTTGTTTCAACAGATAAAGCAGTAAACCCGATTTCTGTTATGGGCCAGACCAAAAGAATAGGGGAGATGATATGCCAAACTTTAAATCAAAAAAATAAAACAAAATTCATTTCAGTTCGTTTTGGTAATGTTTTAGATAGCCGGGGAAGCGTCATCCCGATTTTTAGAGAACAAATAAAAAGCGGAAGAGCAGTGGAGGTTACCCATCCTGAGATGAAAAGATATTTTATGGTTATTTCTGAAGCCTGCCTTTTAGTTATGCAGGCTGGGGCAATAGGCGAGGGTGGAGAAGTCTTTGTTTTAGATATGGGAGAACCGATTAAAATATTAGATTTAGCAAGGGAAATGATTCGCTTTTCGGGTTTTGAACCAGACAAAGATATTCCCATTGTTTTTACGGAACCACGGCCCGGAGAAAAACTTTTTGAAGAAATTTTAACTTCAGAGGAGGGAACTATTGCTACTCAAAACCAAAAGATTTTTAAAGCAAAGCTTTCTCTAGTAGATGGAAGAAAGCTTAATAATTGTCTAGAAAAATTAGAAAAAATAACGCAAAGAAAGGAGAAAGAAAAAATAGTAAATACCCTAAAAGATAGTCTTAAACAGCTAATCCCCTCGTATAAAGCCCAGAAGGAACGAGACAATAAATCGCTTTTTCTTGCCTCTTGACAAAGAAATTTTAATTTGCTAATATGAAAAAGTGAGTGTGATCCTGAGAGCAATCGAAGGACTCCATTCTTTAGTCGGCGAAAGGCCCCACTTAAGCGGGGTCTTTTGCTTTTTTGGTGATTTTTACTATAATAGGATTGGGTCGGGAGGATAGCACTCACTAAAGACTTAGACTTGGAGTCAACTCTCCCGGCCTTTTTATTTTAGCGGCGGGAATACCCCGCGCCCCTTGGGGCGAGGATGAAAGCCGCTAAAAGAACTCGCCCCAAAGGGGATACCCCGTCCTAAAGGGACGGGGTAGTTCATTTTATGTTAAAATGAAGTAATGGATATTAAAAAAGAACTTCCCGGGGTTAAAGAAAATATTTTATTAAAAAAATATACTACCTTCCAAATTGGCGGGCGAGCCAGTTATTTTTTAATTGCTAGAAAAAAAGAAGAATTAATCAAGGCCCTTAAAATTACAAAAAAATACAACCTCCCCTTTTTTATTTTAGGAAACGGCAGTAATGTTTTAATTTCCGACAAGGGGCTAAAAGGACTGGTAATAAAATTGGAAAATAAAAATTACAAAATACGGAATTCAGAAATTATTGCAGATAGCGGCACGCCCCTTTTCTTATTAGTGAGAGAGGCAGTAAAAAGAAATCTAACGGGACTAGAATGGGCAGCAGGGATTCCTGGTACGGTTGGTGGGGCCACAAGGGGAAATGCCGGCGCTTTCGGGCAATCTATGAAAGATATTATTAAAGAAGTGGAATTTTTTGACTTGAGCAATCTTAAAATAAAAAAGATTAAAAATCTAAAATGCAATTTCTCTTACAGAGATAGCATTTTCAAGAGAAAAAGAAATTTTATTATTCTTTCTGTTTGCCTTAAATTAATGGAGGGCAAGAAAAAGATAATAAAAGAGAAAATCAGAGAATTTTTAAATCATCGGAAAGAAAGACATCCAAAGCAGCCGTCAGCTGGCAGTATTTTTAAAGGAGTAAGGGCGAAAGATTTGGGAGAAAAATTTTTCAGAAAATTCCCCGAGGCAAAAAACGCAGTTAAAGAAAAAGGGATACCAGCTGCATTTTTGATTAACCAGTGCAAGCTTTCCGGAAAAAAAATAGGGCGAGCCCAGATTTCCCGAAAACATCCAAATTTTATTGTCAATTTAGGTGGTGCTCGAGCAAAAGATGTAATAAAATTAATTCATTTAATAAAAAAGAAGGTAAAAAATAGGTTTGGAATAACATTAGAAGAGGAAATTCAACATTTAGGTTTCTAAATATTGAATTTTACTCAAATAATTTTTAAAAGGGCTTGACAACAATTCTTAAGGTGAAATAATAAATTAATAAGAGAAAAATTTTTCAAATAGTGGTCGAATATTTGATATTAAATTTTTAAAAATTTGCCCAGATACACAAAAATAAATGGCTAAAAAGAAACTGAAAAAGAAAAAAAAGAAATCTTGCTGTTCGTGTTGCTAAATTTTTCTTTGTGTTTTAAGGGTAATGTAAAATGGCTAAAAAAAAGAAGGCAGTTTCAAAAAAGAAGAGGAAAAGGTAATTTCTAGTAAAGAAAAAAATAAAATTTTATTTTTTTCCTGCACCTTTATTTATTTTTATGAAAAAATTTATCTTTAGGGTGTAGGTTTTTTTATTTTTTTTTGAAAAAGTCAAAAAAAGACTTGACATTCTTTTTTGTAATGAAATAATGAAGTAATATTTTCAAAATTTTCAGAAAATTTCCTAATTTTTTTAAAAATTATAAATATGATTCCGTCAAAATTTTTTTTCACAAAAGGTGTCGGCATCCACAAAGAAAAACTTAGCTCTTTTGAGTTGGCCCTACGAGATGCAGGGATTGCCCCTTATAATTTAGTTTCTGTTTCCAGTATTTTGCCGCCCGGTTGTAAAAAAATTTCTAGAAATAAAGGGATAAGATTATTAAAACCAGGAGAAATTGTTTTTTGTGTTATGGCGCGAAATGAGACTAATGAACCTAATAGATTGATTGGCACAGCGATAGGTTGCGCAGTTCCCAAAGGAAACCAAAAACATGGTTATCTTTCTGAACATCATTGTTTTGGAGAAACAGAAGAAAAAGCGGGAGAGTATGCCGAAGATTTGGCTGCTTCCATGTTAGCTTCCACCCTAGGATTAAAATTTAACCTAGACGAGGCATGGGATACTAGGAAACAAACCTATAAATTAAGCGGTAAAATTGTTTATACTTCAAACATAACTCAGACTGCTCGGGGGAATAAAGATGGTTTGTGGACTTCGGTAGTTGCTGCTATTATTTTTATTCCCTAATAATAAAAAATGAGAAAAAACCATTTTCTCTCTGGAAAGAAAATCAAGGCAAAAAAATTAAAAAGGGGCCTTGGAGTTTCAGAATTGGTTCAGGATTTTTGCCAGGCCTATAATTCGGCAAGGCTCAATGAGGCTTGCCGAATTTTAGTTGAAAAAATGTTAAATTCAAAAAAAGATGTGACTATTGGAATAACTTTAGCTGGCGCCATAACTCCTGCTGGAATGTCAGGGCAAATAGTTTCGATGATGGAAAGGGGCTTTATTGATTTTATTATTTCTACCGGAGCTAATCTTTATCACGATACCCATTTTGCATTAAATTTCCCCTTATACAAGGGAACTTGGCAAATAGACGATGCTACCTTATGGAAACACGGGATAGTCAGAATCTATGACGTTTTTTTGACGACTGATACTCTTTTAAAAACAGATAAATTTACTCAAAGAATATTATTGGATAAGGTAGCGCCTCGAGGGGCAATTCCTTCTAGTGAGTTCCATAATTACATAGGAAAAAGACTTTTAAAGGAAGCACCGAACCCAGAGGTTTCGGTTTTGGCTCAAGCAGCAAAATATAATATTCCGGTTTATACTTCTTCTCCTGGAGATTCGACTTATGGAATGGATTTAGCAGCTTTTAATAAAGCAAAATATAAAGAATTAACAAGAGAGGGTGCTATAGACTTACATATTAATCCAAATTTAGATGTAATTGAGACGGCGGCTATTGTTATGAATGCTAAAAAAAATGGAGCAATACTTTTGGGAGGAGGGAGCCCTAAAAATTTTTATATGCAGACCCAGCCCTTTCTATGGGAATGTTTAGGAGTTGAAAAAGGAGGACATGATTACTTTATCCAAATTACTATGGATTCTCCCCAGTGGGGTGGTTTGAGCGGTGCTACTCCTCAAGAAGCAGTTTCTTGGGGCAAAATCAATCCCCGGGAATTAAAAAATTCGGTAGTTGTTTATACAGACATTACTCTTGCTGTACCAATTCTTTTCTCTTATGCTTTAGACAATGCCAAACCTCGCAGGAGAAAAAATCTTTATTTAAAAAGAGATAAATTTGTTTACAGTTTAGAAAAAGCGTTTAAGAAAAAACCTTTGACTTGGACAGCTGAAGAACTTTATAAGAAACATCAGCGACAATAAAAATGAAAGGCTTTACTTACCCAACTTTAGAACCATATAATTTCGGAGGCTTGGAGAGACAAAATTACAGAACCTCCAAAATTATTATTGTTCCTGTGCCATACGAATCAACGACTTATTATATGTCTGGAACAAAAGAAGGGCCGTGGGCAATTATAAATGCCTCTCGTCATATGGAACTCTATGACACAGAAAAAGAAAAGGATGTTAGCCAGGCCGGCATTTTTACTTTAGAAGAATTGGAACCATCAAAAAATTCTCCCAAGGAGACGATTCTAAGAATTGAGAATGTGATAACAAAAATTTTAGACGACGGAAAATTTCCGATAATGCTAGGAGGGGAACATTCAATTACCCTTGGAGCCGCCTCTGCTTTTAAAAAAAAGTATCCAGAGCACAACCTTTCAATTTTACAGCTAGATGCTCATGCTGATTTAAGAAATGAGTTTGAAGGAACTAAATTTCATCACGGTTGCGTGATGAGAAGAATATCACAGGATTTAAAATTACCAGTAACCCAGGTTGGCATTAGAAGTATTAGCGCAGAAGAATCAGGATATCTTAAGGAATCAAAAAAGAATAATATTTTTTATGACAAGAAGTTTTCTCCTGAAGAAGTTATAAATACGCTGAAAGATAATGTTTATTTAACTCTAGACCTTGATGTTTTAGATCTCTCAATTATGCCTTCGGTTGGGACGCCAGAACCTGGCGGATTGGGCTGGTATGAGATCTTGGATTTGATTAGAGAGGTGGCAAAAAATAAAAAAATTGTCGGAGCTGATATTGTAGAACTCTCTCCAATTCCTGGCCTTGTAGCTCCTGATTTCCTAGCTGCAAAATTAGTTTACAAGGTTATAAGCTTTGTAATTACATAAAATAAAACTTTTATCAAATGAATAAAGGAAAAATAATAGTTTTGGAGACTAGCATAGATGATATTAATCCCGAATTTTATGAATATACTATTGAAAAATTGATAAAAGCAGGCGCTAAGGAAGTTTTTATTCAACCAATTGTGATGAAAAGAAATAGAATGGGTGCTTTGCTTACTGTAATCTGTGAAGAAAAATTAAAAGATAAATTAATCGAAGGGATTTTCAATGAAACTACAGCTTTTGGGATAAGAATAATTGAAGCCACGCATATTATGTTAGAAAAAGAGGTCAAAAGAGTTAAGACGAGATATGGTTCAATTTGCGTAAAAATAGGTAAATTTAAAGGGAAAATTAAAAATATATCTCCAGAATATAGAGATTGCGAAAAATTAGCAAAGAAAAAAAATATTCCTATTAAAACAGTGTATAATGAAGCAATAAAGAAAATTTAGACTTAATTTAATGTTTTAGTAGGATTATGGCCGATGAGGTCGTTTTTTATTTTACCAAATTCAAACATAAATGGGTTTACAAATCACGATTTTTTGTATATAATCAATATATTGTTATGTCAATAATAACCAAAATTTTAGGTGATGCTAACGAAAAATATCTTAAGAGAATTCAGCCCACGATTGACAGAATTAATAGTTTTGAACCAGAATTTGAGAAATTTTCAGATCAGAAATTAAAAGAGAAAACATCTAAATTTAAAGAAAGAATACAAAAGGGTGAAAACTTAGACGATATTTTACCGGAGGCTTTTGCCCTGACCAGAGAAGCCTCAAAAAGAGCCTTAAGTCAACGCCATTTCGACTGCCAATTAATTGGAGGCATTGTTCTGCATCAAGGGAAAATTGCGGAAATGAAAACCGGGGAGGGAAAAACTCTGGCAGCAACTCTACCTTTATATTTAAACGCCTTGGAAGGAAAAGGCTGTCATTTGATAACTGTTAATGACTATTTGGCTAAGAGAGACACTGTTTGGATGGGGCAGATTTATAATTTACTGGGAATATCTGTAGGTTGTATTGTTCACGATGCAGCCTATTTTTATGATCCTTTATATCAGGCCGAGAAATCACAAAATTTAGAGAAAGAAACAGACAAAGAAAGAGATTTAGTCGGAAGTTTTAAGGTTATTGAGAGTTATCTACGGCCGGTTTCAAGGAAAGAAGCCTATCTAGCTGATATTACTTATGGCACAAATAATGAATTCGGCTTTGATTACTTACGGGATAATATGGCTTACGATTTAAAGGACCAATCTCAGCGAGGATTTAATTATGCAATAGTTGATGAGGTTGACTCAATTTTAATTGATGAAGCGCGTACTCCTTTAATTATTTCCGCCCCAGACCTTGAAGCTTCAAAGATGTATAATGATTTTTCCCGAATCACTCCTAGCTTGAAAGAAAACATTGACTACGATATTGACGAAAAACAGAGGGCAATAACCCTGACAGAAGAGGGAATTGAAAGAGTCGAAAAGGTTTTAGGCTTAGGAAATATCTACCAGGAAAAGGGAATAAGATACGTTCATCATTTAGAGCAGGCCCTAAGAGCCGATTTTTTATTCAAAAGAGACAGAGATTACGTTGTTAAAAATGGTGAAGTTATAATTATTGATGAATTTACCGGCAGATTATTGCCTGGCAGACGATACTCAGGAGGACTTCATCAAGCAATTGAGGCAAAAGAAGGTGTTGCAGTCCAGCCAGAATCTCTTACTTTAGCCTCAATTACTTTCCAAAATTACTTTAGAACGTATAAAAAATTAGCTGGTATGACAGGAACTGCCGCTACCTCTGCTGAAGAATTTGACAAAGTCTATAACTTGGACGTGACTATTATTCCCACCAATAAGCCAATGATCAGAGCTGAATTACCAGACAGAATTTATAAAACGGAAAAGGGGAAAGTTGAGGCAATCGTAAGAGAAATAAAAGAAAGATCCCAAAAGGGACAGCCAGTTTTAGTAGGAACAAGATCTGTTGAAAAAAATGAATATTTAGGGAAATTACTAGATCTAGAGGGAATACCTAACCAGATTTTAAATGCCAAGCATCATGAAAGGGAAGGAGAAATTATTGCCCAAGCCGGTAAATTCCAAACAGTTACTGTGGCTACCAATATGGCAGGGAGGGGAGTTGATATAATTTTGAGCGGTAATCCACCAGACCCAGAAGAGGCAAAAAAAATTGTAGAATTAGGCGGCCTTCATGTCATTGGCACAGAACGCCACGAGGCAAGACGCATTGATAATCAGCTACGGGGAAGATCGGGCAGACAAGGAGATCCGGGGTCTTCACAATTTTTCGTTTCTCTAGAGGATGAATTATTAAGAGTCTTTGGCGGTGACAGGATAAAATCATTGATGGAAATCTTGAAAATTCCTGAAGATCAACCAATTGAGGCTAATTTAATTTCAAAATCTATTGAAGAAGCCCAATCAAAAATTGAAGGTTTTAATTTTGACATCCGAAAATATGTACTAGAATATGATGATGTAATGAATAAGCACCGAGAAATTATATATAAAAAGAGAAGAGAAATTCTAGAAAAATCCGAATCCCCAGATAGTT
>Ga0315289_10001622_pt1 | contig 35066 bp, 26 predicted proteins | sample YL17G11_40_MG_FD_203452 | JGI IMG/M metagenome (GOLD analysis project Ga0315289, IMG submission 203452) | Sediment microbial communities from Yellowstone Lake, YNP, Wyoming, USA - YL17G11_40 | ecosystem: Environmental > Aquatic > Freshwater > Lake > Sediment | place: USA: Wyoming | collected...
TCTCTCTCTCTCTCTCTCTCAGACGTTTTACCTTTCCTCCCTCCTGGATCTTGCCACCCTTATCGATCAGCAGCTTCGCGACCTCGGCGAAGTCCCCGCGCACCGCCTCCTCGAGCGGCGTCCGGCGGAAGCGGTCGACGGCGTTGACGATCGCCCCCTGCTCGAGGAGCCACTCCGTCACCTTGTAGCACCCCTCAGAGGCCGCGAGGTGCAAAGGGGTGCGCTTGTCGTAGTCGCAGCAGGAGGCGTCGGAAACCTAATAGGGTAAGTGGATAAGGGGGGGGGGGGGGGTGAGAGACGTGTTGATAGAGGGGGGCGAGCGAGAGAGGGGGGGCGGCGATCCAAGGACGAGGAGGGGAGGGAAAAAAGGGAGAAGCAAAGGGAAGAAAAACTCGTCTCTCCACTGACTTACCTTAAATTTCCAGACATTGACTATGCGTTTGATGCGCTTGACGTCCCCGACTGACGCGAAGAACATGAGCTCAGTGACGGCGCGACGGCGGGCGGCCTGGTGGTGGGGAAGGTGGAGTTTTGGGATTTTTGGAGGTCGTCAGGGAATAGAAGGCGAGATGCAAAGCCAAGTGACGACATCTCGAGACATCCTGCCCTCATAAAGCCCACCGCTCCTCTCTCTTCTCTCCGCTCGTGTTTGTGGACGCAATTCGATTTCCCGTATACGTTGAAACTGGTCCCTACCGTCTCCCCGTGGATCGAAGAGGCCCCATAGTAACTCGAGCCCTCGCCGCCGTGGCCCGAACCGCCGACGGAAGGGGTGTATGCGCCGCCTCCGCCGTCGGGCATATAAGGCATGTCCATAGTGATGCTTCGCTGCATTGAAGAGGGCGCTTTGGCGCCTGGAAGCGCGGGAGGCGAGGAGCCGTTGTTTTTCTTGCCGAACATGTCGAATCCTCCGCAGTTCAACTCTTCGGCTCAAATGTTCCAGGTGGCCGCGGTTCTAAGTCTTTCCTTTCGCCCCTCCAGGCGTCTCTCCCGTCGCGAGTTTTCGGTTTGCTTTTGCAGAGAGCTCGAATCGATGGTAGCTAGGTCGCCGATGGAGAGAAACAGGCAAGGAAGGAAAGGGCAGCGAGAGAGAGACGGATTAGGGCTGCGTCTCTCTTGATCCGTCGACCTCGCTCTCTCAGCTCTTGGAAGGGGGGGCGTCGTCGGTTTTTTTTTAAGTGTGAGCGACTCTGAGGCTGATCACTTTTCTCTTTTCTTTTATATTTTAGAAGAGAACTCGCTGGAGAGAGTAGCTTCGGCGAGCGCACCTTGGGCTCTATCTCGCGCTCGCACTCAAAGCCATGCTCCTCTCGAGCCTCCCTGCTCCCAAGCGCGCTGCTACTGGAGGCGATGGAGCAGCAGCGGGAGTGGCGGCGGCAACAGCAGTGACGACGGTGACTCGCAACGCCGGTGGCTCTGCAGGCCCCTCTTCTGCTGCTTCTGCCTCGCCGCCTCCATATGGCGCGCGAAGAGGCTTCGTACCCCGTAGGCAAGAGGATTTCGGCGACGGAGGTAGGTTGCAAACGTGGGGAAAAAACGCGAAGGAGAACCAGATTTACGTCAGAGCGAGAGACCATCGACACGCACCTTGCTGCAATTTCTTTCCGTCTCTCTAGCCGTCGCGCTGGCGCGTTTTTACCTTGTGTTGCCTGCGAGAGCGTAGCGCGCGAGGTGTGTACAAGCTACCGAGACAATTAAATGCTGAAACAAAGCCGCCCTCGCTAGCGCAGAGGTGTCATATTTGTTTTGCTTTTGTTGTCATTGGCGGCCTCGCTTGCTTCGTCTCGCCGTCGCCTGTCACCTCTCTCTCACCTCGGCCTCTGTCCTCGCTCCAAACCCTCCCAAAAAAACAGGAGCCTACCCCGAGATCCGCGTCGCGCAGTTCCCCCTGAACATGGGCAAGCCCGGTGGGAGCAGCAAGCCATCCACCGCCCTCGCCGTCGCAACCGTCGCCCCCTCCTCGGCGCTCCTTGCCGGCGCCTCGGCGCCGCCGTCGTCCCGCGCGCTCGCCCTGGGCTCCACCGCCGACGGCAAGCCCGACTACTCCGCCGTCGTGCGCCAGGGCCACTCCGCCGACGTCTCCATCGCGGCGGACCACTCGGCGCTCGTGCCCAAGCTGGACCTGATCTCCGACCCGGAGAGGCACCTGCGGCGGCCCGACGCGGGGGACGAGGCCGAGACGGTCGCAGCGACCAGGGCCGCGCTCGACGCCGTCGTCTCGGGGAAGATCGCCTCCGTGGCCCCCAAGAACGTCGCGAGGCCGCCCGGGGCGGCCACGTACATCAAGTACACTCCCAAGCCGTCGGCGCTCGCCCTGGCCGCCGCCGGGTCGTCGCAGCCGATGACGCGCATCGTCAAGATGCAGGAGATGCCCGTCGACCCGCTCGAGCCGCCGAAGTTCCGCCACACCAAGGCCCCCCGGGGCCCGGGCTCCCCTCCCGTCCCCGTCATGCACTCGCCCCCGCGCAAGGTCTCGGCCGAGGAGGCGGCCAACTGGAAGGTGCCGCCCTGCGTCTCCAACTGGAAGAACGCCAAGGGGTACACGATCCCGCTCGACAAGCGGCTGGCGGCCGACGGTCGAGGCTTGCAGGAGACCGCGATCAACGACGGGTTCGCCAAGTTCGCCGAGGCCCTCTACGTCGCGGAGCACTCTGCGCGCGAGGCCGTGGAGCTGCGCGCGGCGGTCGGGCGCGAGCTGGCGAGCAAGGAGCGCGAGGCCAAGGAGCGGCAGCTGAGGGAGCTCGCGGCCGCGGCGAGGGCCGAGAGGGTTGGAGGCTTCGGCGGAGGTGGAGGCGGCGCCGGTCCCTCGTCCGACCGCGCGCCGTCGATCGCGTCTGCTGATCTGCCCCCACCACCGCCGCGAGGGGGCGGAACCGACGACGATTGGAGCGACTTGCCCCCTCCGCCACCGCGCCGCACCGTCGACGACGGCGGCGGCGGCGGCGACGAGGAAGCGACCGCACGGGGCAACGGCGGGGCAGACGAGGCGGAGGAGGAGACCCCTGCCGAGCGCGCCGAGCGCAGGCGCCGCGACGAGATCCGCGCCGAGCGCAAGCGCGAGCGCGAGCGCGAGCTGCGCCTCGAAGCCGCGGGCGGCAAGCGCTCGCGCGGCGCGCGCGACGCCGACCGCGACGTCTCAGAGAGGGTTGCGCTGGGCCAGGCCGCCCTCGGGGGAGGGGCGGGCTCGGCCCGCGCCTCGGAGGCGATGTACGACCAGAGGCTGTTTAACCGGGACGGCGGCGGGCTCGACGCCGGCCTGGGCGGCGAGGACACGTACAACCTCTACGACAAACCCCTGTTTGCCGATCGCGGGAAGAGCATCTACCGCCCGCGGCGCAGCGACGGCGGCGATGGAGGAGGGGAAGGGGAAGAAGGGGACGCCGGAGGCGGCCGCCCCTTCAGGCCCGACGTCGGGTTCGCCGGGGCGGACGGCGGGGGCGCGGCGGGCGGTTCCTCGGGCCCCGTGCGCTTCGAGCGCGAGCCCGCCGCCGCCGAGCAGCAGCGGGTCGCGCCTCCCTCTGCCGCGGCGGCGCCTGCCGACGACCCGTTTGGCATCGACGCTTTCGTCGGTGCGATTTCTTCCAAGAGGGACGCCGCGAAGAAGAAGGGAATTGCCGGATCGGGATCCATGCGCGCCGCCGGAGGTGGGGGCAGTGCGGAGGAGTACCTCGAGGGCGGAGGCGGCGGCGGTTCTGGTCGCTCCAAGGTCGCGTTCGAGCGCGGCAAGGGAACGTAGAAACCCCGTTACTTTTTTTTTTTGGAGAATGAAAACGAAAACAAAACTTGCACGGTTTTTTTTCTCCTTTCTCTCTGACTTTCCCTTTCAAATCCCTCTCTGTCTCCCTCTTTCTCTCTCAACGGAAGTACGAGGTCATCACCCAGTTTGCGGCGCAGGCCCCGATCGCCAGCAGCGCCTTCTCTGCCTCGTAGAACACCACGGGCAGCGACTTCCCAAAGAGCGATGCGACAGAGTCCGGGACCGAAAACAGCAGAGCGCAGCCCACAAACGTCGCGATCACGCTCAAAATCATCGCCCTGCCGATGTTCTTGGCGCCCTGGGACTTGGCCTCGGGGCTTGCCTCGGGGCTGCTCGCCGGCGGGAAGATTTTGTTTAATTTCAAAATGTTGGCGATCGTGCCGACGACGGCCGCGGCGACAACGGGCTGGGTCCCCGCCGTCGGCGAATACACGCCGGACAGCGCGAGCGCGGCGAAGACCGCTCCTGTGTACATCTTGTGTTTAGACTCTGCCTCGTACCTGCGCGGCCTCCACGGGAAGAACGCGCCGCGGTCGGCGAAGCGCGCGTCCGGGGCGACCGCGCTCGCGCCGCCGGAGAGCCGCGCCGACAGCTGCCGCATCATGATCTGCCCGTGCGCTGCTTCCAACTGCGACATGTAAGCGTCGTCGAAGCGCTGGGGACCGCGCTTGAGGGTGTTGTAGGCGCGGGAGACGGCGGCGGAGTCTGCGTTGGCGGGGAGGCCGAGGAACTGGAGAGGGAGCGTGGAGTTTTTTTGGGTTTGTGCGAGGTGGGGGTTGAGTGAAGAGGACAACAGGGCGGAGTTTTTCGTTGCTGTCTCCTTTTGCTTCGATCTGTTCGTTGCCAATTCGCACCATCCAAAGCGCATCAAATAAATATCCAACGCACCTTGTAAGGATCGCTGTCTCTAGAGCCTCCTGTAGCCGCGGCAGGGGGAGCAGGGAGGCGAAAGGCGAGGGAGGGAGACGACGAAAGGGAGGAACGGCGCATTGGCGTCGGCAACAACGCTGGCCGCCGCCGCTGAGGAGGCATCGCGGATTGCGGGCGAGCTGCCGACGCCGAAGAAGCCTTCGTCGCGGCAGCAGCAGCTACATGAGCGGTCATGGACGGCGATATCATCGCGGCGTGCGACATTGTGGAGAGAAAGAGAGAAGAAGAAGGACGCTGAAAAGGAAGAAAACGAAAAGAGTCTTATCGACAACCGAAGGTAAAAAAGAAGAAAAAGTATGTGGGGGGGGGGAGCTTATCGGGCCCCGTATCGGGCGAAAAGAAGACACAGTAAGAAAAACGCCCCAACGGCGGCGGCGGCGCGCGAGAAAAAAACCCACGATTCCCTCTCTCTTCCCCCACCCCGCTACCCTCCAGGCACCAGCCACCGGAAGAAGACGGCGTAGACCAGCGTCGAGGCAAGCGCCATCGCACCCAGAACCCACGCCCCCGGAGAGTAGCTCCCCCTGCTCGCCTGCGTCAGCGCGCCCAAAACGCTCGGCCCGACAAACCCCCCGAGCATGGCCAGCATCGTAAAGTGCGCGTAACCCAGCGCGGACTCGGTGCGGCTCGCTCCCACCAGCGTCGATGGAAGAGACATGACGATGCCGTACCCCGCAAAGCCCATCGCTCCCGCCACCAGCGCCGCAAACGCGGCGGCGGGGTTGCGCTCGATCATCGGGCCCAAGATGCCCAAGCCTGCGGCGCAGACGATACCCGGCCACACGATGAACCATTTTCGGTGGCGGCACCTCTTCGAGATCGCGGCGTTGAGGACGGCCCCCATGGCGGCGATACCGAAGGGGATCGCGGACAGCGCGGCGCTCGCGGCGACGGCGCTGGTGGACTTCTCGACCTCAGCCCCGGCTGCGGCCTTTCCTCCCTTTCCGACCCTCGCCTCCTCGAGGAGCCTCTCGATGATCAGCGGCGCGAAGAACTGGACGCCGAAGCGGCCCGAGGATCCCACGAGCTCGAGGAGGCCGATGGACCACAGCCGCCAGTTGCTCAGCGTGGCCCAGGCCGCGGCGCGGACCTCTGCCAGCTTCGGCGGCGCTGCCGCCGCGCCGGCGCCGCCGCAGGTTCCGGTCCCGCCGCCGCCGCCGCCGCGGGCGTCGGCGACGCGCTGAGTCAGCACCTGGCGCTGCTGCGGCGAGAGGAACTTGGCCGTGGCCGGGGAACAGGGGAGGGTGAAGATCCAGAAGGAGAGGAGCATGGGCAGGATGCCCTCGATGATGAAGCTATAGTTTTTTTTTTTTGAGTTTTGATTTTTGATTTTTGAGTTTTGAGTTTCGAGTTTTGTTTTCTCACTTTTCCTGTGCTCAAGAAGAAAAAACTCACAGCCAGCGCCAGGACTCGAGGCCCGCGCGCGTGCCCATAGACAGGATCGCAGCCGCCAGGGGACCACCTATTACGCTGGCGATGAGCGTTGACGCGTGGACATAGGCGTACGAGGCGCCGACCTTTATTTTTATTGAAACATTTTTTTGAAAGTTTTTCGTTCAGAAATCAGCAGCCGTCGAGAGAAAAACGAAGAAGTAAAACAACCAAAACCTCTCCTCCTCACCGCCCCGTCGCTCGCGTGGAACGACCTCAGGATCGTAATTATGAGAGGGAACGTCGGCGCCTCGGCCAGGCCCAGCGCGAGCCTGCAAGCGTAAAAAGAGCCGACGCTGTTGACAGCCGCGAACGACGCCGCGACGACGCCCCAGAGGAAGCAGGCGCAGCCGAGCGTCCGCACGAGGCCGACGCGGCTGCTGAGGGCCGCGATGGGGAGCTGGGCGGCGCCGTAGGTTACGAAGAGCAGGGCCGAGCCGATGCCTTGAGTAGAGTTGAGAGAGGTTGGGAGGCGGAGGAGAGGGGGTGAGAGCGTGAAAGAGGAGAAGAGACGGCGGCAAAGAACGAAGAGAAAAGCAAAAAGGAAAAAAAAACTATCTTACCGTACTCCTTCAACGAGATCCCAACGTCCCTCTTCAGCCCGGAGGCCGCGAACGCCAGGTTGGTCCGGTCGATATAGTTGACGACGGACAGGCAGCACAGCGCAGGGAGCAGGTGGCGGTCGAGCCTGCGATCGAGGTCGGCACCTGCGGGCAGAACATACGAAGCAGTGGCGGCGGCGGCGGTGCCAACAATCGGTCCTCCCTCGATGTTGAACGCCTCGGGGTTCTTGACGGAGCCCGACGTGGCGCTCGCCCTCTTGCTCATGGAGCCGGTCGTGTCCGCCGCAAACGCCGACCCGCTCCCTCCTCCACCGCCACCGCCGGCGTGCGAGCCCCCGTCGGGGGGGACGAGGGGCGAGCGGCCCAGTTCGTCCTTGTCGATTGGGATTTTTGCTGCTGCGGCCGGCATCGAGCCGAGCTTTTTTTTCGTTATTTTACCGTGCAGGTTAGGAGGGTAAACTGCAGAGTTGAGATGTCACGAGGTGGCTCTCTCTGCGGGGAGCGCTGCTCGAGAAAAAAAAGGGAGAGGAAGAGAGAGGGAGAGGGAGCGCGGAAGGAGGGGGAGAAGTTTGAGAGTGTGCAAACGGCGAGAGAGAGTTTTTTCTTGGAGAAAAAAACATTTTTTTTCAGTTATTCCCTTGCTCCGTTCCCCTTTCTTTTCTCAAACACGCTCTCGACATGCCTCCCAACCGCTTCGTCGAGATGTTCACACGCGGAGGCAGGCGTGGGCGTACGGCCGACGACGAAGGAGGAGACAGGAGAGGAGCGACGGGGCGCTCGGAAGAATCGACTCGGCACACGCATGTTCGACCCACATCGGCCGGCGCCATGACCTCCTTTTCGAGGGTCGCGCTTATCTCCGTCGACGGCACCGCCGACGGCTCGGGCGGCGCTCCCGAGCGCTCGGACGCAGAGATGGGCCTGACGACGGGCTTCACGCCGAGGAGGCGGCTCCCGAGCGCCGATGACAGGCGCAGACGCGCCGCGAGCGCGGGCATGGAGCTGGGCAACCGGAAGCAAGAGCTTGGCGGCGGCGCCTGCGACGGAGGGCAGCAAAAGGCTCCAAATATCCAGCAGCAGCAGCAGCGCCACGCTGGCTTCCTCCTCCCTCTGCCCCCGCTCCCGGCCAGGCTCCGACGCAGGACGTCGACCGCCAACGCGTGCGGCTCGGGAGCGAACACCCCTCACTCCCGCAGGGGGGACAGCGATTCCTCTCACTCGACACTCGCGGTCGACGCGACGGCGGCTGACGTGCCTCCCGCGGACCCGGCGCCGCCCAGGCCGCCGTCGCTGCTGCGGGCCGTGCCGCAGTGGTGGAGGGTCGCAATCCTATGGTTTAAGAGTGAGCTGTCTGTCTTTTCGTGTTTGCCCCTGCTTTTTGCCGGAGAGAAAGGAAAGCAAGAAGAAAGAGCTCACCCCTTCTGTCGACCTCGAAATTATTATTTTTTTAATAAAAAAAAACTCAACAGGCCCTTCCCGCTGGCGAGCCATCGCCTGGTCCGGGGCCGCCATCGGCCTCTCGCTCGGCGTCACGATGATGTACGTCGAGATCTCTTACATCCAGTCCAGCTTCATGACGGCCCTGTCCGGGAAGGACGCGCCCGGGTTCAAGAGAGCGGTGCTGCGGTACGCGGGGATCATCGCCGCGGCGGCGCCGCTGTTCGCGCTGTCGGACTGGGTCGAGGACCGGCTCAAGCTGGCCTGGAGGGCCTGGCTCGCCTCGAGCCTGATGGGGGACTACTTTGGCGGCGCGGCCTTCTACCGCCTGCACCTGGTGACGGCGGCCGACTGCGCCGAGGGCGGGGACCCGGCCGCGGCCGTGGCCGCCACCGTGGACAACCCGGACCAGCGCATCTGCGACGACGTGACGGAGTTTGCCGAGAGCAGCGTGGCGCTGGCGATCGGTGTGGTGAGTTGGAGTTGAGCTGTTTTTTTTTGGAGTTTGGAGGTGCGAGGTTTCTCTCCTTTTTTTTGACGGAAACTTGAGTTTTTTTTGCTCTTTCTCTCACTCTTTCTTTCTCGTTTCTCTCTCTCTCTCTTGTTTCTCGCATACCCCTCCCCCCCCCTCCCCCCGCTCCAAAATAAAAACCCCAACCCCCCCAAAAAAATAACGAAAAACAGATCGGCAAGATCTTCCAGATGGCGGCCTTCTCGGGCGTGCTCTGGTCGAAGATGCCCAGGCTCGTCGGCTTCATCTTCGTCTACGCCCTTGTGGGCACGCTCATCACGGCCTCGGTCTTCGGGCGCAAGCTCGCTCACCTGACGTTTGCAACCCTGCGCCGGGAGGGGGACCTGCGCTTCGACCTGGTGCGCACGCGCGAGAACGCCGAGGCGATCGCGTTCTACGGCGGAGGCGGGCGCGAGCGCAGGACGGCACTGCACAAGCTGGACAGGCTCGTCAGGGTCCGCCGCTCGGCGATCCTGTGGACGGCGGGCCTGTCGCTCTGGACCAACGCGTACTCGTACGCCACCATCCTGGTCCCCTCGGTGATGTGCGCCCCGCTGTACTTTGCCGGCAAGATGCAGTTTGGCGTCATCAGCCAGGTCACGACCTCGTTCAACCACATCGAGGCGGCGCTCAACTTTCTGGTCAACCACCTCGCGCGGGTCTCGGCGCTGGCGGCCGTGTCCGCCCGGCTGGAGACGCTGCAGGATGCGCTGGTGCACGCGAGGGGCAGCGGCCCGAAGATCGCGAGGGAGACGATCGAGGTCGAGGCGGAAGGGGGGGAGGGGGGTAGCGGCGGCGGCGGCTTTGGCTGCGACAACGGGAAAGAGGTCGTTCCCGTGCCTCCGCCGCGGACCGTCCTGCGCCTCTCGTCGCTGACTGTATGCACCCCGGCTGGAGGCAGGACGCTGACGACCTCGCTCGACCTCGAGCTCGTCGCCGGGCAGTCCTTGCTCGTCGTCGGCCCCAGCGGCTGCGGCAAGTCGTCGCTGCTGCGCGCCGTCGCGGGCCTGTGGGGCCGCGGCGGCGGCACGGTCGCGGCGCCGCACCCCAGGAGGTGTTTCTTCCTGCCGCAGAAGCCGTACATGCCTCTGGGCCCGCTCAGGGACCAGCTGATCTTCCCGGCGGACTCGAAGGCGCTGGCGAGGGCCGTAGCCGCGGAGGCAGACAGGAGGGCACGAGTTCCGCCGTCGTCGCCGTCGCCGTCGGCCGGCGCGGCGACAGCAACGCGCGCGACGACGGACGACGACGGCTCCCACCCCAGCGTCGACCCCGCCCTCGCCGACGACTCCGCGCTGCTCGACCTCCTCGACGTCGTTGCCCTCCCGCGGCTCGCCTCGGCCGTGGGGGGCCTCGACGCCGACGTCGAGTGGGGCCACGTGCTGTCTCTGGGCGAGCAGCAGCGCGTCGCCGCGGCGAGGCTGCTCGCCGCCAGGCCGAGCCTGGCGTTCCTGGACGAAGCCACCTCGGCGATGGACGCGGCCTCGGAGGCGCGCATCTACGCGGCCGTGGCCGCGGCCTGCGCGCGCGGATGCTTTGTCTCGGTGGGACACAGGCCCGAGCTCGCGAAATACCACTCTCACGTCTTGGAGAGCGCGGGCGAGGGGAGGTGGAGGCTGTTGGGGAGCAGGGAGTGGGCCGAGGAGAGGAGGGCGAGGGCGCTGGCGGAGGAGGCGCTGGAAGGGGAGTAGAAAAGAGAGGGAGGTGGAGCAGCGGGGGGGGGGGGGTCGGGGTGAAGAGAGAGCAAAGAGAGAGGGAAACACGACGCGCACAGGGAAATTGTAGACAGACAGCAACAAGCCCCGCGAAGAAAAAAAGAAGGCTCGAGAACCAAGTCTTGGTTCCTCGCAGAGAGAAAAAGATCGAGCCAGAGGCCCTCACAGCCACGAGGAACAGAAAATCCAGCACTCTCTCCTCAAACTTTCTCACTTTTCTCTCCAAACCTCAAACTTCATCTCTTTCACCCACCCCCCGCGCTTCCCACTTCCTCATCATGGCTTTCGCTCTCAAGGCCCGCGTCATGGGCGCCAACACCACCCGCGCTCGCCGCTCGGTAAGTCTTCGTAATCGAATCGCGGAGGGCTTGGGGGGAGAGAGAGGCGGAATTGAGAAACACACACTCTTTCTTTTTTGCCGCTTGCCGTCCTCCAACAACGATCCGATGAGACGTCGCGTGACGCCTCGATTGCTCTCCTCCTCCCTTTCCTCTCGCGCGGAGCGAGAACAACGTCACAGTTGTACTCGAAATGGAAAGAGAACGGGACGCGAGCGAAAGGAAAGACGTGCGAGACGCCGGAAGTGAACCTTCCGGCGTGTGAGTCTTCGGCGCGCCAAGACGCTGACTTTACTGACTCTTTTCGCACGACTAGCGTACGCACCGGTGCTTCCTAGTTCTCTATTTTCTCGTCGGAGGCCATACTACACTGCTTTGAGCTTGCATGCGAGAAAAGAGAGGAATTGACGAGCGCAAGATCGCGATCAAGAACGCTGAGAGATCGAGAATCGAAGCCTTTTTCGGGAAAAAAAACGGAGCGTCGGAGAGTTTTTCCCTCGCTTTTGCCGTCTTGAGACCCCCTGCCGCGCCGCGATTTTCTTTCTGCTTCTTCTCTCTCTCTCACCTTTCTCTCCACCACCACCACCACCACCACCCCTCCCTCGCAGGTCGCCGCCCGCGCCGAGGAGGCCCCCGCCGCCACCGGCAAGATCTCCGGCAAGAAGTACTCGCAGAAGGGCGGGCGCTGGGCCGCGATCGACGCCGGCGTCGACACCTCGGACGACCAGCAGGACATCACGCGCGCCGCGGGCATGGTCGACTCGCTCTTCCAGGGCTGGCAGGGCCAGGGCACGCAGAACGCGGTGATGTCCTCGGAGGAGTACCTCTCGAACGCGTCGCGCTCGATGAACAACATCGAGGACGGCTACTACATCTCGCCGGCCTTCCTCGACAAGCTCGCGATCCACGTCGCGAAGAACTTCCTCGACCTGCCCAAGATCAAGGTGCCGCTCATCCTCGGCATCTGGGGTGGCAAGGGCCAGGGTAAGACGTTCCAGTGCGCGCTCGCCTACAAGAAGCTCGGCATCTCGCCCATCGTGATGTCGGCCGGCGAGCTCGAGTCGGGCAACGCCGGCGAGCCTGCCAAGCTGATCCGCCAGCGCTACCGCGAGGCGTCGGACGTGATCCGCAAGGGCAAGATGTGCTCTCTGTTCATCAACGACCTCGACGCCGGAGCAGGGCGCATGGGCAGCGGCACGCAGTACACCGTCAACAACCAGATGGTCAACGCGACGCTGATGAACATCGCCGACAACCCGACCAACGTGCAGCTGCCCGGCGTCTACAAGAACGAGGAGATCCCGCGTGTGCCCGTTGTTTGCACCGGTGAGATTTTGAGTTTTTGTTCTTGTTTTTTGTGTTCCATTCCTTTGAAGTTCTTTGCGTATCGAAGGAAAGGCGCTTCCTCGCGCTGTCCAAGGAAGCTTCCTCTCGCTCTCGAGGAAGGGCCTCGCGCTGTCGAAGGAAAGGCGGTCTCCTCGCGCTCAACAATCGAGAGAGAGGGAGGGGAAAAATGATGAGGAAGGGGGGAAAAAACTGACCTCGAAAGGAAAAAAAAACTTCAAAAAAAACTCTCAACCAGGTAACGACTTCTCCACCCTCTACGCCCCGCTTATCCGCGACGGCCGCATGGAGAAGTTCTACTGGGCCCCGACCCGCGAGGACCGCGTCGGCGTCTGCATGGGCATCTTCCAGCACGACGGCGTCGTGCGCCAGGACGTCGAGACGATCGTCGACGCGTTCCCTGGCCAGTCGATCGACTTCTTCGGCGCCCTGCGCTCGCGCGTCTACGACGACGCGGTCCGCGATTTCGTCAGTTCGATCGGCATCGAGAACATCGGCAAGCGCCTGATCAACTCGAGCGAGGGCAAGGTCGAGTTCAGCAAGCCCGCGATGACGCTCGACACGCTGCTCGAGTACGGCAACGCCGTCGTCCAGGAGCAGGAGAACGTCAAGCGCGTGCAGCTCGCCGACGCGTACCTGTCGGGCGCCGAGCTCGCCGGCTCCGGGGGCACCTCGATGCCCGAGGCCGTCAAGGCCAAGTAAAGGAAAGGGAAGAGCTCGAGAGAGCTTTCTTTTTTCTCCGGCATTTTTGAAATGAAAAAGAAAAAGGGAAAGGGAGAGCGAGAGAGAGATTTTTTCGATGACATTTTTTTTACTTAAGCGAGCGTGCGCTTTTTCCCCCAAGAAACAAAGAGACCATAGAGAGCGAGAGAGAGAGGCAGCGATGACTTGCAGCAGCAGCAGCCAACACTTGGGCAGCGCTGGGGTCGTCGCTGTTCCCTCTGCTCTTCTTCTTGGGCGGCGTCGTTCGGGGTGTGTGTGAAAAAGATACAACAGCCGATAACCAAAAATAAAAATGGGGAGTCTCTCCTCTCTCTCTTTGTTTTATCTCATTCGTTTATTTCCTGCTCTATGCAGGGGCCTTTGATACACAGGATGTTCGTCTTTTCGTTCTAAATAAAGCGGGCGGAAAAACGAAACAGACACTCAACTTTTGTCGCGCTCGCTTCCCTCTTTTCCTTCACTCACTCCCTCTTTCACTGACTCATCACTCACTCACTCAGCAGCATTATTCCCTCCTCCTCCTCTCCTCCCGCGGAGCAGCTTCATCACGTACCTCCTCACATCGTCCTTCGAGGACATCACCAGGTCCATGTGCCCCGCATCGGGGAACTCGACGTACGAGACGTCCTTGACTCCCGCTGCGACCATCGCGCGGTGGTGCCTCGCGACGTCGGCCGCGGCGACGACGCCGTCGGCGCGGCCAGCAACGATGTCGACGGGCACGTCGAGCAGCCGATAAAGAGCGGCGACGTCCGGGGGGGCGTCGGTGCCGTACCGGGCCGCGTTTCCGGTCTTCGGGTCGGAGCCGTAGTCGTAGAGCTGGAACTTGTCGGAGCGGATCCACTGGCAGAGGTGGTTGCCCATGTGGACCGAGACCTGTTTTGAGGTTTTTGAAGATTTTGAAGGGAAAAAATGGAGAAATAATGAGCTTGAAAACGTCGGGTTTCTCAACGGCAAAAAAACAAACGAGAGGATCGAAAGTCTCACCGAGGGCATGTCTCTGGCCGAGTAGTGCGGCAGCCGCAGCGCCCTATCCCACTCCGAGGTGTCTCCCGACATGCACGCGCGCGCGAACGCCCTCGCGAGCTCCTCGGCGGCCGGCAGGTGCCGCAGGTCGTGCGTCAGCTTGAACGCGACAAAGCGCAGCGGCGACGTCGGGAGCAGAAAGCGCAAACCTGCCCCGGGGACGAAGAAGCGGCCGACGACTTTATCGAGGAATGCCGTCCACAACGGCACCATCCTGATGAAGGGTCGCGAGAGCAAGGGAGGTTTGGACTGGAAGCCCGCGGGTGAGAGGAGCACGAGGCGACTCAGGTGGTGCGGGCGGCGGACGACGCGGCACATCACGGCGTACATCAGCAGCGCAGCGCCTCCCATCGAATGGCCCACCGCCGTCAGGCGGTAGGGTTCCGACGAGGATGAGGAGGAGAAAGAAGACGGAGAAGTGGCGGGGGAGAGGCGGTCTTCTTCCGCTGCTGCGGCTGCGACCTGCGCGGCCGCGGCGGCGGACAGGAACGCACCCTCGCCGCCGACGCCGACGCCAGCCCTGTCTGCGGCAGCGGCGGCGCCCTCGGCCTCGCCTCTGCAGCGCCGGCGGCGGAGGGCGTCCTCCGAGGCGGCCGCGGCGGCCCTCGCCGTGGCCGTGGCCGCGGCAGCCGCGGCAGCTGCCGCGGTGGCAGCAACAGAAGGAGCATAACAAGAGGCGCCGGGCCTGCTCGGCGTCGAGGCCGCGGAGGCGGCAAGGGGCCTCGCGCGAGGGAGCGGCGACGGCGGCATCGCCGCGGTGTTCGCCGCCGCTGCCGCCGCGGGAGGGGGCGTTCCTCCGTGCCTCGCTCCCCCTCCTCCCCTGGCCGGAGGCGCGCTCCCCGGAGCGTTGCGCCTCCAGCCGGTGCCCGCGGCAGAGGAAGAAGATGATGATGAAGAGGCGAGCAGCGCCGCGGCCTCCGAGGCCTGATGCCTCAGGATGCTCCTCGCCGGAAGCACGCCCTCGGCGCCGCCAGCGACGATGGCCGCGCGCAGCGTCGCCTCGTTCGGCGGCGCCGCGGCGGCGCCCGAGTCCGCTGCGGCCGCGGCCGCCAGGACGGCGACGGAGGCCAGGTGCGGCGTCAAGTGGGATGCAACAGCGGCAGCAGCAGCGGCAGCAGCAGCCCCCGCGCCCTCCTCGGAGGCAGCGTCGCCGCCTCTGCCGCCCGCGAGCCCCGGCGAGAAAGAGACGAGGTCGGAGTCCGACGCGCTCGGCCGCACGCGCCCGGCGGCGCTCGCGAGCGTCGCCGCGGCGTCCGCGGCCGCGACGCGCGCGAAGCCGCGCTCCAGCACGGAGGCCGGCGGGCGGCTCGGAGGGGGCGAGGCGCTGGCGGGCTGCTCGCTGGCCGCGCGCTGGCGGGGCTCTCCCTCCCCGCCGCTGGGGCCGCCCGCGGCGTCGCCGCTCGCGCCAGCGCCCCCGCCGGCGCCGGCGCCGCTCCACCAGGCCGCGGGCCGCAGCTCCTGCGTCTTCACGACGTGCACGTGATCCACCTGCGCCGCCACGTCCTCCATAGCCATCTCGTTGACCGTGTACCGCCAGTACCTCAGCCCCCGCGGGTCCATCCGCGGGCAGTCGACGTGCGCGCAGGGCGGGTTGGCCCGCGAGTTGGCGAGCCAGACGTCCGAGCCGGCGTCGAACGCGGCGAACGCGTGCGAGCCCGTCACGCCGTTGCCGACCCAGCCCATCGACGTGTCCATGATGCCGTGCACGAAGAGGGCCACGTCGCGCGCGCCCCTGCGGGGGATGCGCTGCATGGTCAGCACGTAGCCGTCGCTCGTCGTGACGGTGTGCTCCTCGAGCGGGTACCCGGCCGCGACGACGACGTCGCCCGCGGTGCGGACCTCGGAGAGGAGCTCCGCGGCCTGCGACGCGGAGCTGGAGCGGCGCAGGACGCGCGCGCCGCGCGGGCGGTCGCGCGCGAGCTCCTCCCAGCGCGTGGCGCCCCCGGGGGTGGTGCCAGGGTGGGTCGCGAGGAGGGAGGCGGAGGAGGGGGCGGCGGCGGCGGGTGCGGCGGCGGCGGCGGCGGCGGGGGCGGAGGGGCGAGGGGCGGCGGGCTGGGACGGCGGGGGGAACGCGACGTTGTGGAAGTGGAGCGCGTGGTGGTTCGCGCCCCCCGCCCCCCCGGCGCCCGTGCCCGCTCCGGTGGCGCCCGCGCCGGCGCCGAAGCCGAGCCCCGAGAGGCCGCCTGCAGAATCGATGGGCTGAGGCGGCCCCGGCATCAGTAGCAGCCAGCGCACGCCGGCGCGAAGCGCGTCGGCCGCGGCCGAGAGCGCCTCCTCCAGGGCGAGCCTCGTGTCCTCGAGCAGCCCGCGCGAGCGCGCGACGTCGGTAGACCAGTTGGCGCGGTCGAAAAGGTCAGAGCCGTTGCGACGGAGGGAGGAGCCGGAGGGGGCACGGGAGAACATTTGGGAGGGGTCTTCGGCGTTTGTACCTGCCGCTGCTGCTGTCTCCGCCGCCGCCGCTGCTGCTGCTGCTCGAGAAGCGTTTGCCACTGCGGTGGCGGCGGCGGCGTCTGCCGCTGCTCTTCTGACGGTGGCGGCGTCCGCGTCGATCGGGATCATGCCGCTGCGCAGGCCTGGCGACCCACCCCTCGCAGCAGCAGCGGCGGCTGCTTCCGCAGTCGCCACGGCGGAAGCGCCACCGTCGCCGGCGACCGCTGAGCGCGCCGCGACGAGCGCGCCCGCGGCGGCGTGCGCGGCCCTCGACGCGGCCTTCCCCGCCCACCCCCGCGGCCTGGGCCCTCTCAGCGGAGGGGCGGGAGGGGGAGAAGCCCTGGAGCTGGAGCTGAGGCGCGGCGGTCGCGTCGTCGCATCGAGGGGCGGTCGCTGCTGCGAGGGAGAGGCGGAGGCGGATAGGAGAGGGGAGAGGGAAGAAGACGGGCCCCGGGCTTCGGGGGAGGGGCGGGGCGCCCCGCGAGTCCCGTCTCGCCCGTCCGCTGCTGCTGCGGCGGCAGTCGCTGCCACTCGAGCAAACGGGGAGGAGGAGGAAGGGGAGAGCGCCCCTCCGTCCCCGGCAGCGCCCCCCTCCGCGCCTTTCGTCGCCCCGGTCCTCGCCACGACGGCGTTGAGCGTCGAGGGCCTCCCTTCCCTCCAGTAGTCGGCCCACGCTGCCCGCCGCCTCGAGCCCGCCAGCGACCTGCGAGCTCGCCAGTACCGCCGGTCGACGAGCAGTGCCAGGATCGCCGCCGTCGCGCCGTCGACGCCCCTCGATAGCGCCGCGAACCCCTCCCGCAGCAGCGACTTGGCCCCCTCCTCGGCGCTCGTCAGCGCGACGTCGAGGAAGAAGTCGGCGGCCGGGTGAAGGAATCTGGTCTCGAACCATCGCGCCAGGTAGATCGCGGCCCAGACGATGCCCACCAGGAAGTTGGTCACGAGCTTGATGAGCGGGAGGGGAGGCGGGGGCGAGGTGCCGTCGACTTCGCCGGAGGGGCGGGTCTGGCGGGGCGAGGGAGGAGGCGGCATTTTTGAGAGGGAGATAGTTTTGGGGATGGAAAACAAAAAAAAGGCGACCGTTGTCGTTTCGACGCCCGATGGACTCGAAAAAGAAGCAGAGAACCCGCGACGGTAATGCTTGCTTTCTCTGGCCTGCTACTCGCGATGCGTGGCGCGGAGACTTCAGTCGTGCACCGAGCGTTCGCTCGCGGTGGCGAGGAGAGGAGCGAAGAGAGCAGACGCGAAGAAAAGGCGCGAAGACATCAAATACCACGGCGAGAGAAGAGCCGCGGCCAATGGATGAACGAGAAAAAGAAAAAGGAAAAGTGTTTCTGAAATTCAGAACATTTTCTCTCTTTCCTTTCAACTTCTTCTCTCTCGTTCGTCCGAGGCAGGCTCTTCGATTCGCCATTTGAATTTTATCCCTGTCTGTCAATAACACGATGACGGTACGTTTGGCGGCTGGACGTGATAGAAATCGAAGCAGGGGGCCGTGCGAAAGCGGCGAAAAGAGAAAAAGAAACTGATGGGCGCGATCGATCAAAGCCAAAAGCTCAAAAAAAAAAAAAAAAAAAACAGGAACCCTCCTCGCGCGACCAGCAGCAGCCCGACGACGACGAGCTCTCCGCGACGGTGGCCAGGCTCCAGGCGCAGGTCGCCTCCCTGACGGCCAAGATCGAGGCCGCGAACAGGGAGCTCGAGAACGTCGTCGTCGCAGCAGGACAGGCAGGAACGAGAGCGGCAGTAGCAGCAGCAGCACCGCCGCCGCCACCGGCGGAAATGACGACAGCCCCGAGAGTGACGGTCGCCGCCGCCGCGGGCGCCGCGCCGCCGAAGAAGCTCTCGGCCGAGGTCGTCGCGTCCAACCCCTACTCTCGCCTCATGGCCCTCCAGCGCATGGGCATCGTTCCAAATTATGAAGCAATTCGATCAAAGACCGTCGCCGTCGTCGGCGTCGGCGGCGTGGGAGCCGTCGTCGCGGAGATGCTGACCCGCTGCGGCGTCGGCCGGCTGCTCCTCTACGATTACGACAGCGTCGAGCTCGCCAACATGAACCGTCTCTTCTTCGTCCCTTCGCAGGCGGGTTTGCCCAAAACGCGGGCCGCAGCCGAAACATTAAATAATATCAACCCGGACGTCGCCGTCGAGGCCTACTCGATCAACGTGACGAGCCTCGAAGGGTTCGAGGACTTCAAGAGGAGCTTGCAGCTCGTTGCAGGCAGAGGGCGCGGCGCGGCTAGCTGCGAGGAGGGAAGCAGCTCCGCGACGGCCCAACAAGGGGAGGGGGCGCCGGCGCCTGAATCGCGCGTCGACCTCGTCCTCTCGTGCGTCGACAACTTCGAGGCCCGCATGGCCGTCAACCAGGTCTGCCTCGAGCTTGGCCAGCCCTGGATCGAGTCTGGGGTGTCTGAGGACGCGGTCTCGGGCCACATCCAGCTCCTGGCTCCGGGCGAGACGGCCTGCTTTGCCTGCGCGCCGCCACTGGTCGTGGCCAGCGGCGTCGACGAGCGCACGCTGAAGCGAGAGGGGGTCTGCGCCGCGTCCTTGCCCACAACCATGGGGATCGTCGCAGGCCTCATGGTGCAGGCAGCTCTCAAAAGGATGCTGCGGTTTGGCAGCTCGGAGCGGCGCGGGGGCAGTTTCAGCAGCCGCGGCGGCACGAACTATCTCGGGTACGCCGCGCTGACCGACTTCTTCCCGGCGATGACGCTGAGGCCCAACCCTGGGTGCCCCAACGGGAGCTGCCTTGCCGCGCAGGCGTGGGCGCAGGCTCGCGGGCCCAGCGCGGAGGAGCTCGAGCGGGACGCGAGGGAGGCCGAGGAGGCGGCGAGGGAGGGGACGGAAGAGGCCACGCACGAGGAGAACGAGTGGGCGATCGAGTGCGTGGCCGGCGACGGCGATGGCGACCCGCCCGCCTCCTCCGCCGCCGCTTCCGCCGCCGCGGCCGCTGATCCCGCTCCCCCGCCGCCGCCTCCGCCCTCCCTTCCCGCCGGCGTCGAATTTTCGATGCCCGCCGCGGAGGCCCCGCGGGGCCCCGCCGTCGCGGCGACCGAGGCAGGGGTCGACGACCTGATAGCGCAGCTCGCGGCGCTCAACCGGTCGTGAAGAAAGAGAACTCGTCTCTCCCCTTGTTTTTTTAAACAAATTCTTCCCCTTTGTATTGCAGTTTGGACGTAAAAAAACACACTTGAAAGTAAAGAAAACGGCGGAGAGAGCATCCGGGGATGAGAATCCCGCGATGTTGAAAAAGGAAGCGTTTCAAAAGGAGCCTCGAAAAGGAAACAAATCACTTCTCGAGCCCCTCCGCGCCCGTCGGCCTCAGCTCGGTCGCCAGGGCCGCGTCGATGATCTCCCGGAGCTCCTCCCGGTGGATCGCCAGCGAGGCCGTGGCCGTCGTCCCGGCGGGAGGCCTGCCGATGAAGCGCAGGGTCCGCGGCGGAGAAGAGCGGGCGCCGCCGCCGCCAAGGCCGCCGGGGCCGTCGCCGTCCGGGAGCAGCTCCCGCAGCGCCGTGTTCGCCCTCGACTGCACAAACCGCCACGCGCCCTGGTTCTTGGGCTCCTCCTGCGCCCAGACGACCTCGGCGTTTGGGTGCCTCGCCACGGCTGCGGCAACGTCGTCAAAGGGGAACGGGGACAGCTGCTCCACCCGCACCAGCGCGACGTCCCGGACGCGGCGGGCCCGCCTCGCCGCCGACAGCGCGTAGTAGATCTGCCCCGAGCAGAGCAGCACGCGCCGGACCCGCTCGTCCGGAAGGAGGAAGGGCTCCCCGGTCGTCGGGTGCCTTGACCGGTGCCTGGTGTTGTCCGAGAGCGCGTCGCCGTCGGCGATGACGCGGTGCCACCGCGACCCGGCCCCCAGGTCGGACAGTGCCGACGTCGCGGGGCCGTGCACGTGGAGCCTCTTGGGCGCGGCCACGACCAGGGGCTTGGCGAACGGCCTGTTGAGCTGGCGCCTCAGCACGTGGAAGAGCTGGGCCGGGGTCGTGGGCGCGACGACGAAGAGGTTGGCCCGCGCCTCAGCGTGCCTGCGGAGGTAGCGGCGCATCGCGGCCGACCACGACGCCTCGTCGAGGAGGAGCGGGTCCGCTCCCCTCCCTGGCCCCCCGGGTCCCCCGGGTCCCCCTCCTCCCGCTCCTCCGACGGCCTCGAAGAGCAGCTCGGCGCCGGCGTCCCCGGGCATGCCCAGGCTCTCGAGCAGCTGCGAGGCGCGCTTTCGGTCGATGCCGCCGCCGCTGTGGGGCCCGCTCCTCGACGGCGACGGGGAGAGCGCCGCAAACGCCGCGGCGACCTCGGCTCGCTCCCTCGCTGACTCCCCGGGCAGCGCGTCGCCGTCGTCGTTGCAGAGCTGGAGGAAGCGCTCGATGCGCGCGCTCGAGTGGTCGGGCCCCTGGCCGTCGAAGCCTGGACGGGAGGGGGGGGGGGGTCGAAGATGAGAGTTTTTTTTGAAGAGGGACGAAAGAGACAAAGCTCAAGGGTTAAGCAAGCTAAGGGTTTGGGCCGATCAAAATACATACACTTTCTGTTTCTCCCTCACTTCTTCTCTCCTTACCGTGAGGCAGCAAGAGCACCAGCCCACTCTGCTGGTTCCACCGCTCCTCTGCGGCGGCGACGAACAGGTCCACAACGGCCTGCGCGTTGTTCGCAAAATCGCCAAACTGCGCCTCCCACAGCACCAAGGCCCTGCCGGCCGCGCCGAGCGAGAAGCCATACTCAAACGCGAGCGTCGCGCCCTCGTTCAGCGGCGAGTTCCAGACCTCGACGCGCTCCTGAGCGCCCCTCCTGGGCGCTGGGCGCACCCCGGGACGCTTGACCGCGCGAAGGAGAGCAGGAGGAAGAGACGGGTTCGCTCCTTGCGCCGTCTTGCTGCCGCCGCCGGCGACCTCCTCCCACTGCTCCTCCATCTCGTCGAGCAGTACGCAGCGCCGCCCCGTCCGCGCGTCCCTGAGCACGGCGTGGCGCTGGTTGAAGGTCCCGCGCTCGACGTCCTGTCCCGAGAGGCGGATGGCGTAGGAGCCGACGTTGAGGCCCGCTGCTGCTGCGGCGGAAGAGTTGCCGTTGCCGTTGTTCCGGGAGGCGCGGCTCCCGCCAGAGACGGCGCCGCCGCCCTTCTTCCCCCCGTGCCTCCTCCTCTTCAGAGCCAGGCTCCCAAAGGCCAGCGCCTCCGCCGTCGCGAAGTCGACGCGCGCGTCGTCGTCTTCACAATGCTCGAAGCAGGCCCTCCGCGCCTCGAGCGCCGCCGCGGCCTGCGGCGTCGGCGCGAACCCGCGCGGCGGCGTCGTCATCGCCCGGCCGACCCACCGCAGCGTCTCGATGGGTAAGCCCGTCGGCTCCGACCGCTGCTTGAGCTTCTGGCCCGCGCCCTCGCCGGCCAGCGGCGGCGGCGGCGTCGACGAGGCCAGGGCCGCGAGAGCGTCGCCCTGCCAGGACCCGCGCAGCCAGTCGTCGGCGCTCTGCGCGTAGTCCCCGCGCTTGAACGCAGCAAACTCGGCCTCGAGCTCGGAGTTTGCGGCCGAGAGCCACGCGGCTGCCTCGCCCGCGGAGACGTCGCCGTCGCGCTCTAGAGCGTGCGCGTACTTTTTCAAAACGGGCTCCTGTGCCGCAATCGCCCGCGTTGTCAGCGGCGCTGCGCTCGTGGGGTCGTCGAGCTCGTTGTGCCCGTGCCTGCGGTAGCCCACGACGTCGAGCGCCGCGTCGGCGCTGAAGCGCGACCGCCAGCGCGCCGCGAGCCTCGCGCCGGCGACGACGGCATCCGGGTCGTCGGCGTTGGCGTGCAGGACCGCCGCACCGGCCGCGACTGCCGCCGCCGTCGGGTGCGGGCTCGTCCTCGCCGATCCGGGGCTCGTCGTGAACCCGCACTGGTTGTTGGCGACAACGTGGACCGTGCCGCCGACGCCGAACCCGGGCACGTCGGCCATCTGCAGCGTCTCGAAGACGACGCCGAGGCCCGCGAACGCGGCGTCCCCGTGGACGAGCAGGGGCGCGACCGCGGAGGTCCCGCCCGGAAAAGAGGCCTGCTGGGCCCTGACCATGCCCAGCACGACGGGCCCCACGGCCTCGAGGTGGGAGGGGTTGGGTGCGACGGAGACGTGGAGCGACCTCGTTCGCGCCGCCTCCCCACCGCCGCCGTCGTCGTCTTCGTTGTCATCGTCGTCCTCGCCGTCAAACTCCAGCGTCGCTCCTTTACCCAGGTGGTACTTGACGTCCCCGACGTGCCACTCGGACTGAGCCGCCTCCATCTCGGCGAAGATCTGCCCCGCGGGAGTGCGCAGGACCGCGGCGAGCAGCGAGAGCCTGCCGCGGTGCGGGGTCCCGACGTTGAGCCTCTTCACGCCGAGCAGGGAGAGCTCGTCCGCCGCGGCGAGCAGGCCGGGGGCCAGCGCGTCGAGCCCCTCGAGCCCGAAGCGCTTCGAGCTGGGGAAGCGGGCGGCCAGGAAGGACTCGAAGGCCGCGGCCCTGGAGAGCATGCGCAGCGTCCGCCGCCGCTCCTGGCGCGGCGGCCTGGCTGGGAGGCGCTCCCTCTCGCGGATGAGCCAGGCCGCTCTTTCGGGTGACAGGTGATCCGTTTCGAGGGCCAGCGTGCCGCAGTAGGAGGCAGCGAGCGAGCGCACCAGCGGGGCGAGGCGCCAGTGCCGGCGGTTGAACGGGGGCCCGCCGACGAGGGGAGAAAAGCGGGTCGCCTCTTCTTTGCCGTCGCCCGAGTCGGGGGGAGGGAGGGGCGCGCCGAGGTCGAAGGTCGCGCTCGCGGCGCTCGCGCTCAGGCCCAGCGCGTCGCACGCAGCCTCGGAGAGCTTTTCGTCGTCGGCCTCGCCGTCGACAGCGGCGAGCAGCCTCGAGAGCCTCTCGTCCTCCCAGGCCCTCGACCGCGAGCACGCGCCGGAAGACGCTCCTCCTCCCTGCTCCTCTCCGAGCCAGACCCCTCTCCCACCGGAGCCGTCAGCGCCCCTGTTGAGCGGGTCCAAGCGCGCGAGGAGGTGCCCCCGGCCGCGGAAGGCCGCGACGCAGGCGCCGACGGAGAGGGTGTCGGAGGCGGAAGCAGGAGAAGAAGCGGCGGTCGCCGCGGCGGCAACGTCGACGTTGGCCGCCGCCACCAGCGACGTCGCCATGGACTCCGAATGAAAGCCGCTGGACCGGCTCCAACTGGACACCGACAGAAATGATACTCTGGTGTGATAGAACTCGATGCCGTGCCTGAGGGACGTCTTGAGCTCAGAAAAGCTGCTCCCTTGGCGCAGAGACCGCAGCGGAAAAACAAGCCGATGGAGCATTTTTTGTTTGGCTAGCTTTCGGCTTGGCTGTCAATCGAAAGTCGTTCCAACTCTTTCTCAGGCGAGCATCTCTCCGGGCCTGCGCCGCGGCTGGAGAGGGACAGCAGCCATCCTTAGAGATGTGAGCGATTCCGTATAGCGAAAAGAGAGGAACTCCGAGAGTCGAAACCAAGTGTTGTGCGTTTTTTCCCCGCAAGTTTTTTGTTTTGTTTTTTGCAACTCTCTCCTCTCTCTCGACCCCTCCCCTAACTGTCCTCTCCCGCGGCGACCACTTCGTACGCCGCGGCAGCCAAAGCCTCGTCCCTCGTCTCCGGCAGCACCCGCTTCACGCTCAAAGCTCCCTCTTCTCCGTTTTCTCCTCCTCGGAGGGGCACCTCAAAGGCGAAAACGAAAGTATTCGAGATCTCGGAGGCCGCTTGCTCGGGCTTCACCACGTCGGCCCGGACCCTGATCCGGACCGATGCCGACGCGGTCTTCGTGGCCGAAGAAGACGAAGAAGAAGAGACGTGGAGCACCTTCCCTCGCAGCCGCAGGAGGTCCCCGACGGCGACGGGCGCCATGAACTCGACCCTCTCCAGCGCCGCGAACTTGGGCCGGAACCCGCAATGGACGTAACAGCTCGCGAAGGCGAGCTCGAAGGCCCGGCGCATCAGGAAGCCGCCGAAGACCCTGCCCGTGATGTTGCGCTGCTGCGGCTGGCACAGGAAGGTGTTGCCCGTGGCGGTCAGCTTGGAGAAGATGGCGTCGCCGGAGGCGAGGGCGGGCATGTCCGCGGCCGCGGCCGCCTCGCGGATGAGGAGGTCGGCGGCGGCCTCGATTCGCGCTTCGAGGGTTTCGCTGCTGCTCCTGATCCCCACAGGCAAAGGCGCCTGAGGCATCGGCATCGAGCTCGACGGCGCCGACGAGGCCTCCGCGACGGCCGAGGCCGCCTTGGCCCGCCGCCGCCGCAGCCGCCGCTCCTCCGCCTGCGCTGCCCTCTCGGCGAAGCGCTCCCTCTCGAGCTCCGTCTCGGGGGCCAGCTGCGGGATGGCCAGCGGGTGGTTGTCCTCGTCGCGGCACGCAAAGGTGAAGTGCGCGACGAGCGCCGGGGAGGTTGAAGAGGACTCTCCCTCTCTTCCTTCCTTTTGGGTTTTCGAAGCGTGATGCAGCTCCAGGCGGATGTCCATGCTCGACGTGCCCGTGTAAACCACCTGCCCGCGGGCCTCGACGTCCTCGTCGACGGACAGCGGGGACCGGAGCTCGATCGCGTCGACCGAGGCGGTGACAAGCACAGGAGGCCTCCGGCGCTGCCCCTCGTCTTTTTTTTCGTCTTCTTCGCCGCCGCTCCTGCCGCCGCACGAGCCGCAGGAGGAGCCGTCGAAGTGGTTCAGGGCGATGGAGCCGGCGAGGGAGTCGAGGTCCTCGAGGATGCGGCCGATGCGGACTCCGTTCCAGCTTTGTTTTTAGGCGTTTTTTTGTAATAGTTCTCTTTCGAGGTGAGCGTGAGGGGGGAGGAAAAGAAGCAAACCTCTCTCTCCCCTCAACTTCCTCCTAAAAGAAGTCATTACTCACGGATTGCGATACAGCTCCCTCAGCTGCGCGTCCGTCGTGAAGTTGTACAACTTCACGACGGCCGAGGCCGACGGCGGCAGCGGCCCCTCGGCCGGCTTCGGCGGCAGCGTCGCCCCTTCCTCCCTCCGCAGCCTCTCGATCCAAAGAGAGGCGGTGATGGGCGTGAAGACCCCGATCGTGCTTCGCCCTCCGACGATGTCGTTGGTGGTGGTCCTGCGCAGCGGGAGTCCGCGGTCTTGGGAGAAGCAGCGGCGGCCGCCGAGGTGGCGGAGGACTCGAGGGAGGTGGTCGTTGCTGCCCAGCGGGAGGGCGAGCGTCGTCGGGGTCGACGGCGATGCCGCCAGGGCGGCAGCAGCGCCGCGGCCCCAGGACGAGGACGCCGGGCTCCTTCGGGCCGCGGCAGCGGCGCAGAGCGTCTTGACGAGAGGTAGGCTCATGTCGGGCAGGGGATCGGAATCAAAGGACTCGGGGGGGAGAAGGGAGAGGAGCGCGCGCTTCGACAGGCCGATGCCGGCGAGAGCATTCCTTTTTTTTTTTCAAAACCGATTTTTGTGACGGAAAATTGTTTTGGCAGTGAAAAAGTCAACCTCTTTCATTTCTTTCGGGAGGGAAGCATCCTCCGCTTCTCAGCCTCCCCCCACCCCTGAAAGATAACACCGCGAGTCCTTGAAAATACCCATTTGAACAGGTTCACAACGATAGAGGACCAATAGAGGACCACAGCCCTCGGCGGGTCGGGTCGGCCTCGGCGAGCCTCGCCCGGCACGCCGCCGCCTCCGCCGAGGAAGCTCCCTCCGCCGCCGCGGCAGCTGCCGCCGCCGCTGCTTCCTCTCCTCCTCCTCCCTCGCTCGCCGCGGCCGCGGCCCACAGCGCCCTCAGCGCGTGCGCGTCGTGCAGCAGCAGCAGCGCTGGGACGCACCCGGGGTGTTTCTCAAGGACCCCGGCGGCGAGGGAGGCGTAGCGGGGGTCGGAGGCCAGCGGCAGCGGGAGGTGGCGCGGCCTCGACGGGGCGCCCGCCACCGCCGCCGCCTCCTTCCATCCCGCCACTGCCCTCGCGTGCGCCCACGCGGGCCCCGCGCCGTGCGGCCTCTCCCTCGCATGCCTAAACGCGAGGGCAAACTCCTCCTCGAGCATCGCCTCCGTCTCCCCGGAGGAGGAGGAAGCAGCGACAGGGGAGGCGGAGGAAGGAGAGGGAGAGGAGAGAAAGAGCAGCTCGAAGAGCGCGCCGACGGCCGCGGCCCGGTGCGCCCACGCGCTGCCGCTCCCGGGGTCCTCCTCTATCGCCCCTCCCGCGACCTCCCTCTCGCTCTCCCAGAGGGGCACGGAGCGAACTAGCCCGGCGACGAGGCAGCGGTGGGACCAGGCGTGGTAGTTCTTGGCGTCGGCGGCGAGGGCCGCGGAGGCGAAGGAGAGCTCGCCCTCGGCGACGCGTTTGATCGCTGCCGCCTTGCTGGTCCCGTCGCTTCCTCCTCCAGCTCCTCCTCCTCCCTCCCCCACCGCCTCGGCGATGATCTTGGCCCTGTGGTTCCAGAGCTGGTAGTTCTTGAAACCGGAGCGGGCGGCAACCAGGGCGCAGAGCCGCGCCTCCTCGGCGAGGAAGGACGGCGGCGGCGGCGGCGGAGAGGAGGGGGAGGAAGCCGGGGCCGAAGGAGAAGACGAAGAAGGGCGGCTCGAAGAGCTCGAGGAGAGCGCCCTGGAGCACTCCCACCGCAGCTTCCACGCCGTGTAGTCCGCCGGGTTCACCCTTTCGATCACGGCCGTGGCCACGGCGCGGCACCTGGCCGAGAGCTCCTCGGTCTTCGCGAAGGCGCGGAGCAGCCACAGGCAGCCCTCAGCGAAGGTCGAGGCCGCGGCGATCGCCCCTGGGCCGCGGTAGGAGTCCGAGGAGGGATCGCTGCTGGCTTCTCCTTCTTCATCTTTGCCTTCTTCTTCTTCGTTTGAGGCCACAGCAGGGGCTTCCGGGGTGGCCACGTCGGCGAAGAGCGCGAGGGAGCGCGGGTCGACGGAAGAGAGGCCGTTGTGGCCGCTGTCGTCGCCGCTGCCGTCGTCGTCGAGGAGCAGAAGGAAGTCGTCGAGGTCGGTTGCTTCTGCCGCGTCCCTCTCGATCTCTTCGACGGATGAGTCGTCACTGCTGCCAACATGAAGGCCGCTTCGGCGCGAGGCCGCTTCTCGCCTCTCCATCTCCTTTTTTTGGTCGTGAGAGAGAAGCAGAAGAGGGAGAGAGGGAAAAAAGGCACTCTCAACTCAAATTTTAACCAAACCGTGGCTTCTCGTGCTCCCACTCGTCCGTCTCCAGCGAGGCGACCTCCTCGCGGAGGTCCCCCAGCAGCCTCTGGGCGAGCTTGACGTCGGCCTCCCTGTTGGCCTGGCGGCGGAGCTTCTCGGCCTCGGTCGTGTTTTCGTCGTCGTCGTCAGACTCAAGGACGTCGTCGTCGTCTTCGTCTTCGTCGTCTTCTTCGTCGTCTTCTTCGTCCCCTTCCTCTTCCCCTTCTTCCGCAGCGCCTCCTGGAGTCCCCGGGGCCTGTCCTTCTGCTTCTTCTGCTGTGGCGCCTTGTTGTTGTCGCTGTTCTGTTTCGCGCGCGGCTTCGGCTGTTGAAAGTGGGGGTGCTGGGAAGAGAGAGTGTCAAGGTTGAGTCGTTTCTTTCGTCTTTCCAATCGCATCTGTTCTTCTTCCCTCCACTCCAATCTCTCTCTCCCTCTATCGCATAAACAACAAACCTTCGAGCCTGGCGACGTCTCTCTCGAGTTGTTCTCTGGTCGGCGGCGGCGTTTCCATGGATTGAAAACGGAGAGACGAGAGGGGAGAGAAGGATAGCCAAGAGTGCGCTCGTCTCTGCGCTTTGTGAAATCACCATCACTTTTTTTCTCGTTACCTTTCGTTTTCCTCATCTCCAGGCGCTCGTTCGCTTCTTCCCGTGCCGCCATGTCGGACAGCGGCGGTGACGGGGGCGGTGTCGGTGCAGGAGCCGACGCCCCTCGCGCCGCGAAGCCGATGACCAACGCCGACTTCCGGGCGCTCCTCGATGCGCCGAGGCCCGATGCGGCGACGGCATCGAAGAAGAAGAAAGACAACGCCGGGCAGCAGCAGCGCCGCAGGAATCAGCAGCAGCTCTCGTCGCGGGACGGTGACGGGGGGTCCAAGTACCGGTGCGCGGGGGACGGAAGTAGAGAGCCAGAAGAGAAGAGAGAGCGAGGAAGAGAGAACGACAGCTCAACTGGGTTAGCTCACCATGCTCTCCCCTCCTCTTCCTCCTCCTCCTCCTCCTTCCAAAAACACGCCACAGCGACCGTGCCGCCGAGCGCCGCAAGGGGATAAACCCGGACTACGACGACATCGAGCTCGGCGTATTCGGGGCCGCAGCGACAGCAGCGGCGTCGGCAGCCGGGGGAGCGACGCCGGCCCCTCCCCCGGGCCCCCTGTTCTTGCCCTCGGCCGCCGCCGCCGCCGCCGCTTCTTCTGCTCCCGGGGGGGCAGCAGCGGCGACCACTGCCGCCGCCGTCACGCTCACCGCCGAGGAGACAAAGTTCCTGGGAGGCGACGTCGAGCACACGCACCTGGTCAGGGGCCTGGACTTTGCCCTCCTGCAGAAGATGCGGAGGGAGGAGAAGAAGAGGGCGAAAGAAGAGGCGGAGGGGGGAGCGGGGGGGGGCGAGGGAAAAGACGCCGAGACGGGCGGCGATGACGAGGGAGGAGCAGCCGCTCCGCCCCCCTCCTCCTCGCTCCCGCTTCCGACTCCGGAGAGCGAGCTCGGGCGGGTTGCCCTCTCGACTCTGCTCGTTTCGTCGAACGCGCGGGAGAGGAAGAAGCCGGACACGAGGAGGGCCGCCGAGGCCTTCCTGCCCAAGAGGACCGTGTACCTCTTCGACCTCGGAGGAGCCTGCGGCGACGGCGGCGACGGCGGCGGCGACGACGAAGAGCAGGAAAAGGGCGGCGGCGGCGCCGCTCCTCCTCCTCGCCGCCGCAGGGACGCCCTCCCGCACGGCTTGGGCCTCCCGCTCGAGATTGGGGCCCCGGCGACGCTCGTGAGAGCCGCCGCCGACTGCCCCAAGCCCCGGGCCCTAGTTTCCTCAGCGGAGCTGGAGCGAGGGGGGAGCGGCGGCGGCGGCGGCGGCGGCGGAGGCGGAGGAGGAAGAGGACCCGACGGCCTGCTCGAGCGCCTCGCCAAGATCATGCTCTACGTCTCCGGCGGCGCCTCTGGCGGAAGGACGAAGAAGAAGAAGAAGGGCAGGGGGGACGAGGAGGGCGGCGCCGTCGCTGCTCCCGCTGCTCCTGCGGCCGCCGCCGCGGCCCCCTTCCCGCTCTTCGGAGGAGGGGAGGACAGGGGCGCCGAGCTCTCCGTCGACGCCGCTGCCGCCTCCAAAGCGGCCAGAGCCGCTGCTTCTACGGCAGCAGCATTGGGCAGAGGCAAAGGAGAGAAGGACGACGAAGAAGGAGAAGGGGGAGGGACGGCAGCGGAGCCGGCCGACGCCGACGACGACATCTTTGGCGACGCCGGCCGCGACTACGAGCCGACGATTGAGGGGGCCGTCGCCGGGCCCGCGGCCCTGCCCCCTCTGGGCGCTTCTGGCGCAGCGGAGGTAGCTTACGGCTCTGCTTATCCTACCGCGGAGGATTTCGAGGAAGCCGCCGCCGGAGGCGGGTCGATGGAGGCAGAGGCGGCGGCCGCGGAGGCGAAGAGACCTGCTCCCGCAGGCGCCGCCGCCTCCCTCCGCCGGCGCGCTGACGGCGTCGGGGACCGCGCCGCGCGCCGGGCCGCGGTCGCCCCCGGCGGGCTCGAGGAGGACGACGACGCCTACGCGGAGCTCTACCCGGGGATGGCCGGCTTCGGCAGGGAGGCGTACAGCGACGAAGAGGAAGAGCAAGGGGAGGGCGGGCAGCGGGCGCTGCCCGACCCTGCGGCCGAGGCGGCCGCCGCCGCCGCCGCCTCCGGGAGCAAAAAGGGCAAGAGGACGAGGAAGCCCGCCACGGACAAGGAGGACAAGAGGCTCGACTCCGACCTCGGCAAGATCAGGGAGATCCTCGAGGTCGAGCGGGGCGCGGACGTCGCCGGCGCGTTCGGGGACGCGAGCGCGAGCAAGGGGGCGTCGGCGGACGACGAGGCCGCGCTCGCGGCGGCGGCGAGCAAGAGGCGGCGCAGGCTCGGGTAGAGAACCGGCGGCGTGTGCGAGTGCTGAATGAAGAAAAAGCACTTTGGGACACGAGCTTTGTAAAACGACAGAGAAGGAAAGAACTGAAACGCATCGGTCCCTTTTTCTTTTTCGGGGCCGGAGGAGCGAGAGAAGAAGAGGTCGGGGAGGGTCTCGAGAGGGTCGGAGGTCTCGAGAATGAGGGGCGTGCAGATTTTCTCGAAGCTGGAAAGGTGAGGTTGAGAGAGGGGCTTGGCTAGAAGGGAAAAAAAGAAATTTTCTCCAGTGGAAAAGAAAAACTCTCTCCAGTTTTCTTCACAAATTCAACTCCCCTTCCCCTCCCCCGCCGCGTCACGCCCCGCCCCTTCGATTTCTTCGTCGCATTCTCCATCATGCAGTCCACCCTGTCCATGCGCTCCGTGGTGAGTTGGAGAGCGAGCGCACAAGCGCATACGCGAGTAGAGGCGCAGATCAAGACGAGAGGGAGACGGGAGAAAGGAGCAGCCTTTTTTTCTTCTTCTGCTCTGTCTTTCTCTCTCTCTCTCTCTCCTTTTGGGATCCCGCCTCGTTTTGCGGCGCTTTTCGTCGCGCATTCCTCTCTCCATTCGAGCTCACAAACAAACTCGCAACACAATCCGCAACAAACACAGCGCATGACCGCCCCGGCCCGCCGCACGGTGAGTATTGCGAACGCAAAAGTTAATTCGGCGAAGAGAAGGGAAAAAAGCGAGAGAGCGTCGACGCGACTGCTCTCTGAAGAGAGAGAACAAGAGAGCAAATCAAACAGCCGCGTTTCTCGTGCCAATTCGAAGGCTAGTTTGTTTCGCCTCTGAGGCAGAGCGCGAGATAAGATCAAAGGCTGCTCGTTTCGCGGAAATAATGGACAAAAAGCGCCTTGCTTGAGCGCGTCCGAAGCGATGAAAGAAGACGCCAAAAAGACCAGGCTCGACACGAGCCGCGACGAACCAACGGCGACGACTACGGCCGAACGCGCGATCAGCCCCCTCTTCTTCCTCTCACGCCTCCCCTCTCCCGTTCCTCTCGAATCCCCTTCTGTCTCACACAGGCCAACCGCGCGCGCACCGTCGTTGTCCGCGCCGAGGAGCGCACCGTCGTCATCGGCCTCGCCGCCGACTCTGGTGCGTGAAATTGATCAAGAAGAATTTAGCGGAAAGGGCGAACCGCCGACGACCAAGCGTTGGCTCTCTTCTTTCTCTCCCTTCATCTCTCTCTTCCGCTCACCTTTTGCTTTTCACCTCCCCTACGAATCTCATCTCAGGCTGCGGCAAGTCTACCTTCATGCGCCGCATGACCGGCGTCTTCGGCGGCGCCCCCCTGCCCCCGGCCGGTGAGTTGAAATTTGCCTTTTTTCGCCCTCGAGATCGTCCGAAAAACGGAAAAACGCAAGCCAGAAGAAAAACGCTCACCTCTCCTCTCGACCTCTTCTCTCTCTTCTTTCTCTCTCTCTCCTCCTCCCACCTCCACACCAACTTCCAGGCGGCAACCCCGACTCCAACACGCTCATCTCCGACATGACCACCGTCATCTGCCTCGACGACTACCACGCCCACGACCGCAACGGCCGCAAGGTCGAGAAGATCACCGCGCTCGACGAGCGCGGCCAGAACTTCGACCTCATGTACGAGCAGGTCAAGGCCCTGCGCGAGGGCAAGGCCGTCGACAAGCCGATCTACAACCACGTGTCCGGCCTCCTGGACCCCGCCGAGAGGATCGAGGCCCCCAAGATCCTGGTCATCGAGGGCCTGCACCCGTTCTACGACGAGCGCGTGCGCGACCTGCTCGACCTCAAGATCTACCTCGACATCTCGGACGAGATCAAGTTCGCGTGGAAGGTGCAGCGCGACATGGCCGAGCGCGGCCACTCGCTCGAGTCGATCAAGGCGTCGATCGAGAGCCGCAAGCCCGACTTTGACAAGTTCATCGACCCGCAGAAGAAGCTCGCCGACATCATCATCCAGGTGCTCCCCACGCAGCTGGTCCCCGACGAGAAGGAGGGCAAGATCCTGAGGGTGCGCCTGATCCAGAAGGAGGGCAAGGAGCTGTTCAACCCGGCGTTCCTGTTCGACCAGGGTTCGACGATCTCGTGGATCCCGTGCGGGCGCAAGCTGACGTGCTCGTTCCCGGGCATCAAGTTCTACTACGGGTGAGGAGTTTTGTCTTGTGGAGTTTTTGAAGTTTTTTGTTCTTTTCGAGTTTTTCTTCTTTCTTTTCTTCGTTGCGACAAAAAAACTCACTTTTCCCTTCCCTCACAAAATAACCGCCACCGCCATTATTCTACAGCCCCGACACCTACTACGGCGAGGAGGTCTCCGTCCTCGAGATGGACGGCGCCTTCGACAAGCTCGAGGAGCTCATCTACGTCGAGTCGCACCTCTCGCAGACGTCGTCCAAGTTCTACGGCGAGATCACGCAGCAGATGCTCAAGAACTCCTCGTTCCCCGGGTCGACCAACGGCACGGGCCTGTTCCAGACCATCTGCGGGCTCAAGATCCGCGAGGTGTACGAGAAGATCGTGAAGAAGGAGGTCGCGGCGGTTTCGGCCTAGGGCGGGTGGAAATGAAGAGAAGGGTGGGACGAGACGACGGAGGGAGGAAAGGGAGAGATGATGAGAGACAGTCTTTTTCCTTCTCTTTTTCTTCGCTTTTCGCTCCTCTCTTTATCTTTTTTTGCCCCTTTTCGCGAATTTCATTTACTTCCTTGTCTCGTTTGACGTGGCGCTGGTGGTGAAAGGGAGGGAGAGGGAGAGAGGCAGTGACGGAGAGAGAGAAAAAAACGGGATACCACCTCGAGAGAGCGAGAGAGAACGCCCTCCCTCTTCGCGCGAGAGAGTGGAGAGAGAGAGAGAGAGAGTGGAGAGCAAAAACAATTTACTTTTTTTCGTGTGTAGTTCCCCCTTTACCTTTGGACCATTTTTTTTAGATTTTGTGGAGGGGGAGACGGTGAGAGACGGACGGTGAGAGAGATGAATGGATGGAAAGAGGGAGAGGGGGGGGGGGGGGAGAGAGAGGTGGAGGAAGAAGAGTAGGGGGGAGAAGAGCGGGTCACGGTCGAAGGTGCCGAGCGAAGAGAAGAAAAAAAAAGAGAAAACTTGTCCTCTTTTTCTCCGCCACACACAATAAGAAAACGCCTTGCTTTTCTCTTCTCTGTTCCCGCTCGCTTCGCTCCCGCATTCAGGTACGATCGACACAGGCATAACTCACGCTCTCAAGGCGACGGGGCGAATGAGCGAAAGGCGCGACAGCACACGAGAGGAAGAGTTTCTCTTTTCTTCTTCTTCTTCTTCTTCATTTTGCTCGCCATGGTCCGGTGCCATCGCCGCCGATGACGACGACCGAAAAGGGTCGTCCTCGCCCTTTACGGCTCCGCGTCTCCATTGAAACTGCCTCGTCTCACCTCGGGAGCGCTCTCAGCGTCGATGTGTCTGCTGAGGTGGACTCTGCCTGGCCTGGCGAGAGGGAGCTAAACGTGAAGAAGCGAGGGCCGTTTCCTTCTTCTTTTCTTCTTCTCCTCCTTCGACGACGATCGACTTCGATGGGGTCGAGTAAAAGGAAAAAAAGCACGCTCTTGCGGGTGCGCTTCCGACCTCTCGCTCTCCGACTTATTTTTTTTTCCGCGCCTCAATCTCACCCCTTTCTGCACTATTGACCGAAATCTACCCATCCAGAGGGGGCGTCACGTCAGTGGACCGGAGAAAAAGGGGAAAGAGAAGCTCGTCTTCGTTCGTGAGGAGACCGGTCAGAAGAAGGAAAAAAACCAAAATCGTCTTTCCACCATGCCGACACCTGTGAGCCGCTTCGCGAGCGGCAGCAGCAGGCACCCCTCCGTCGCTGCCTCTGCGCCTGGCAGCGCGCGCTCGATGTCGGCTCCCTCGTGCGTTAGGTAAGTGGAATGATAGTCGGTAGCGAGGGAGAGCGAGCGCGTCGAAGTTTCGTTTTTTTTGGAAGGAAAAAGAGGCGGCGATGAAGCTTTTTTCCCCTTCAGTTGTCGTCGCTCGTCGTCGACCTCTTCTCCCTCACTCGAGTCCTTGCTCCTGCCTAAGGTGGCTTCTTCGTTCCTCTCCTCCTCCATTCACCCTTTACGCACACTTCCCTTTGCTCCTCCTCCCAAACTCGCCAGGAAACCAAGAGCGAGGCCGACGGCGACGACGGAGACGACGCTGCCTCCCCTCTCGACGCGGCCTTTCCTCGCGGCGCGGCCTCTGCGCACCTCCCCCTCGACCGCCGCCGCCGCAGCGACCCCCGCCGGCGGCGAAAAGCCCACCAACAACCTCGAGGCGCTCGTCAAGCTCGACACCGCCGCCTCGCACCTGGGGGGCGGGAACGGCGCGGCCTCCCTCGGACCGGCTGTCGCCTCGACGTCGACCTCGGCAGCGACTTCTTCCTCCTCTTTCTCCTCCACTTCCCCTTCTTCGCCGGCGGCGGCGCTCGGGGCCCGCTTTGCCGGTGTCAAGACACTCTCGGACCTGCCCTCGTACCCGAGGGACTTTGTGCTCCGCCGCCTCTTCGTCTTCGTGGGCATCGTCATCGGCTACGCGTGCTACTATCTGACGCGCAACTCGCTGACGTACGCTGCGCCGGTAGGTCTTTTCTTGAAGTTCTTTCCAGTTTCTTTTTCTTTTTCGGCTAAAGGGGGAGAGAGAATCAGGCGTCGAACGCCAGCAAAACCCTCTCACGTCCTTCCTTCCTTCCTTCCTTCCTTCGTTCCTTCCTTCCTTCCTTCCTTCGTTCCTTCGTTCCTTCGTTCCTTCCTTCGTTCCTTCCTTCGTTCCTTCCTTCCTTCGTTCGTTCGTTCGTTCCTTCCTTCCTTCCTTCCTTCCTTCCTTCCTTCCTTCCTTCCTTCCTTCCTTCCTTCCTTCCTTCCTTCCTTCCTTCCTTCCTTCCTTCCTTCCTTCCTTCCTTCC